>Ga0187862_10004795_pt1 | contig 12666 bp, 7 predicted proteins | sample June2016WEW_10_1_FD_133003 | JGI IMG/M metagenome (GOLD analysis project Ga0187862, IMG submission 133003) | Peatland microbial communities from SPRUCE experiment site at the Marcell Experimental Forest, Minnesota, USA - June2016WEW_10_150 | ecosystem: Environmental > Terrestrial > Soil >...
AAGTCTCGCCAATCCGGAAATTCCCCCCAAGGCGACCATGGCGAATAGAATGATCCGCCCCAAACTGATCTTTTTGTCCTCGGCCATGGCTATTCCTCCTTAGTCGCTTGCACTCTATTGCGCCGTTCGTTGAATTTGGTTAATCCCAGGGCCAAACCACCCGCAACCATAGCTATGAATGGGACCTTGCTCATCCACTCCCTGCCGCGTAAGCCATACGGAACATCTGCGAGATCGGTTCGAAACCCCACCGATTCCAGCCCCAGTTGATCGAACGGAACGGAAGTGAGGTAAAGCATGGAAGTGCCGCCTGCTATCTTTTCTCCGTAGACCTGTGGAACGTACTTATCCGGCCGAGCCTTGATCCTCTGCCAGGCATCCTTCAGCAGATCCGATTTCTCACCGAAGAGGAGCGCCTGAGTCGGGCACGTGGCAGCGCAGGAAGGCGAAAGTCCTATCGCCAGGCGATCGGCGCAAAAGGTGCACTTACGTACAAACGGCACCGCAGATTCCCATTGGAATTTGGGGATTTGAAAGGGGCATGCCATCAGACAGTAGCGGCATCCTATGCACCTCGAGTCGTCATAGGTTACCGGACCGTTCTCATTTTTCCGCAAAGCACCTACCGGACAGACGCTCGCACACGCCGGATCATTGCAATGCATGCATTGCCGCTTGACAAAATACCATCCGATCTCACCCTCAGGGCGAACGACTTCACGAAAGATCATGCGAGTAAAAGTGTTACTGCTTAGATATCTGGGATTGCTCCCCATTTCGGTGAACGTAGTCTGCACACTCGGCAAGCAATTCCAACTCTTGCAAGCTACCTGGCAGGAGCGACACCCAATGCAACGAGTGGTATCGATCAACATTCCCTGACTCATAATCTTGTCCTCCGGAGAATTCAAAATGAATCAAGCCTTCCGAACATCGCAAAGAAACACCTTGTATTCGGGAATCATCGTATTGGCATCTCCTACCATAGGCGCCAATTGATTGGCGGCATAGTTCCGCTTTCGATCAGGCCCTCCTGTAACGTAACCTGCAAAGCCAAAGTGCCAGGGAAGAGCAATCAATTCGATGGCATACCTTGAGCCGCCAGGCCCGCAAAGGCAAGGTCCCACCCTGGGTGTGATAAGAGCGCGGGCCGACACTTCCCCACGAGCACTTGATACCTTCACCCAATCTCCCATAGCGATTCCTCTGCCCGCTGCCAGTTTTGGACTTATTTCGACATACATTTCAGGAACCATTTCCGTCTGCAATAAGAGATTGCGTGTCATGGCCCCCGCCTGCCAATGTTCTGTCACTCGAAAGGTGGTAGCGATGAACGGAAACCTTGGATCGCACAACTCCGCGAATTTTGCGAGATCCGACTTCCACATCTTTACAAGCGGGTTGGATTGCTGGCTGGACATTGCATTGGCAAAATGACATTCAATCGGTTCGTAGTGTTCCGGGAAGGGCCCTTCCTTGCAAAGCCCTTTAGGGACGAACAGCCTGCTCTTTCCTTCCGGCAGCATGATGAAAGCTGATTTGGCGGATTCCTCCGGAGGGACATTGACCTTGGTGGCCGGGTCGATCCATTTGAAATCGGGAACGTCATTTCTAAGCCAGGTTTTGGACCCGGCATCCCAGCTCACAAGGCCCTTTTCGGGATTCCATGGCTGACCTTGTGCATCAGCGGAACAACGATTGTAAATGATCCGGCGATTGACCGGCCAGGCAAAGGCCCACCCGGGATAGAGCCCCAACTTGCTCGGATCGCCGGCATCGCGAGCTGCAGCCTTGTTATCCTTCTTATCGGAACCGGGGTAAAATCCCGAATATATCCAGCAACCACCTGCGGTTGAGCCGTCATCCTTCAATGCAAGGAAATTAGCAACCTGTTTGCGATCACTCACCGTATAGCCGTTGATCTCTTGGGCCACAAGATGAGGATTCGGATCTTCTCCGTAATCCCAGTGGAGACGAACTATGGGGTCAGGGAAAACGGCATCGGAACCTTCAGTGTAGAGCCGTTTCAGCTCCAAAGCCAGACGGTTCAGGTACCACAGGTCGCTCCTTGCATCACCATGAGGCTTGACAGCCTGATAACGCCACTGGATCCAGCGACCGCTGTTGCTGACGCTTCCCTCCTTTTCGAAAGAATCGGCAGCCGGGAAGAGGAATACCTCGGTCTTAATATCCTTGGGAGTTGCCCCCGGGCGCTTCCAGAAGACCGAGGTATCGGTTTCCCACAGATCGAAAGTCGCCATCCATTCCAGTTTATCCAGGGCGGAATAGGTATGGTTAAGACTGGAAGAACTCACGGCGGGATTCATCCCCCAGACCAGCATGCCCTTAATTGTCCCCATGTTCATGGCTTCAAATAAAGGAATCCAGGAATAGCCCGCCCCCTGGCAGCCTTTTCCGGTCTTGGGCAGGTAGTCATAGGCGAAGTCGTTTTCCGGCTGGGCTGCATCTCCCCAGAAAGCCTTTAACATACTGATGAAAAACTTCGGCTTATTGCTCCAAAAACCGTTCTTTGGAGTTTCCTTTTCCAGATAATCCTTGAGAGCAGGGTGATTGGCCTCCCCGGGATTTGAAATATATCCGGGCAGAAGATCGAATAGAACTCCCATATCAGTGGAACCCTGCACATTATTCTCACCACGAAGAGCGTTAATTCCTCCACCCGCAATCCCCATATTGCCAAGAAGAAGTTGAAGAACAGAATAGCTCCTTATGATCTGTACTCCCGTTGTGTGCTGAGTACCGCCCATGGCATAAAGCAGTGTGCCGGAGCGACCGGGTTGGCCGGTTGCACAGTACATTTCGGCCATTTCTTTGAACCGTTTCTGAGGGACTCCCGCGATCGTTTCAACCATCTCGGGCGTATATCGGGCCATGAACTCCTTCATCAATTGGAATACGCAACGAGGATGGCTTAAGGTAGGATCAACTATCGGCTTTGCTTCCGAATCCGTTTCATAATCCCACGATTCATAATTATAGGATCGCTTTTCGGAGTTGAACCCGGAGAAGAGACCGTCTTCGAAAGAGAACCCCGCTTTGATGACAAAGCCCGCATTGGTGTAATTGACCAGATATTCTCGATGAAAAAATTCGTTTTTGATGACATGGTTGCAGAGCCCATTGAAGAGAGCGATATCGGTGCCGGGGCGGAGTTTGACGTAAAGGTCCGCCTTTGCCGCAGAGCGGGTGAAACGTGGGTCCACCACGATGAGCTTTGCGCCTTTATCCATGGCCTTGCTTACCCAACGGAATCCAATAGGGTGGTTTTCTGCGGGATTGCAGCCTACGATCAGGATACAATCACTGTTGGCAAGATCGTTCCAATGATTGGTCATTGCGCCACGACCAAAAGTAGGCCCCAACGAGGCCACCGTGGATGAGTGTCAAAGCCGGGCCTGATGTTCGAGATAAACAATACCCAAGGCTCGTGCAAGCTTGGTAATGAGATAGCATTCTTCATTGTTTAGCGATGCGGCTCCAATGGAAGCAATAGCCTCGGTGCGGTTAACCGGCACTCCAGCTTCTGACTTGGCGATAAAAGTCGTATCACGAGCAGACTTAATGCGTTGAGCCAAGGTTTTAATTCCCCATTCGAGATCTTTTTTCTCCCAACGATCGCTACCGGAAACCCGATAATGCATTTGTTGGAGTCTGCGAGAACTTGTAACCACCTCGAATACGGCCTGCCCTTTGCTGCATGTCGCCCCCTGATTGATAGGATGTTCCGGATCTCCCTCCACATTAACCAGTCGTCCTTCAATGGTATGTGCGATCAGACCGCAACCCACTCCGCAAAAAGGGCAAACTGAAGTGGTAACCTGGGCCCCTATGATTTTGGCGGGACTGGTGGAATCAGCGAGACCGGAATGTGGGGCCAACGTGTCGGCAAGACCTGCAGAGCCGATTCCTGCTCCCAATCCTTTCAGAAAATTTCTTCGGGACATAGTCATGACTTATCCTCCTAAAACCCGGCTGATTCAGAACCAAAAAGGCAACGGCAAACGATCGATTATTGACTACTATTTTTCATCCACTCGATATACTTTCAACGGACGTTTCACAGTACGCCACGGAAACACGATGAGCATTCTCTGATGTATCAGGCATGTTCATGGCCGAAGCAGCCGGATGAGTCTCCAGGGTCGCTTGAGTCAGCGTGATGAGAGCTCAGTGCTGGGAGTGAGGGGACTTTCATTGGTCGGAATCGGGATAACGCGCAACAGCTCGGAGGATCAGCAATCTAACATTACCTGCTTCATAGCGGACAATCAAGACTAATTCTTTGTTTGGGAGAGGGCTATTCGGCAGGCCCAGCCTGAAGGGGTTTTAGACTGAACAGTGATCAACAGTGGACAGTGAAAAACCAACAACCAAAAAGATTGAAGGGTGGCACGGGACCGATTCCCTTCAGCCTTCAGCCTGACAGCCTTCAGCCTGTTCAAAAAAGGCTGACTTATTGAGCCCCTTCGGGGCAAAAATCCAAACCACAGGTACTCGTTTGCGGGATGAGCCAACGAAAATTTGACCGGAAGGTCTCCTTTTAACTTGTCCTGCCTAATATTCCCTGTATTATTGCCCGCTGGGGGAAATTCAGATCGACCACCGGACAAGAGTAGCGCAAAAGAGCCAGGGAAGCCCTGCTAAACGCTTTGGGCCGTTGACGCCAATCCATTCAGAATTGAAGTCTTAGGATATGACATCTCATACGGTGTTACGTTCAAATCGGCTGCTTCGGGAGGGCATAAAGCCCTCCCCTACAAAAGAACCTCGCGACAATGCCGGGCGGGGTTTCCCACTCTTGAACGCAACTTGGTCTCAGAGGCAAATCGTTTTCCTGTCGTTTGTGCTTGCCACAATTTCCTTATTAATGGCGGGCTGCATCAAAGTTGGGCCGGATTTCAAACCTGCGGCGGCTTCAGTTTCATCGAACTGGCTGGAAGCGGCCGACGAGCGTGTGAAAAGCGAGCCGTCCAACTACCGCGCATGGTGGGAAGCGTTCGACGATCCGGGTATGAACCGCGTAATCGACAGGGCCTATCGTGAGAATCTTACGTTAAGAGTTGCCGCTGTCAGAGTTCTGGAGGCCCGGGCTCAGCTAGGCGTTGCGGTGGGAAGTCTTTACCCTCAAACTCAGCAGTTGAACGGTTCGCAGACTTTCAACAGGGCAAGTTCGTCCTCCTCTACAGTAGCCGCCACTGAAGCGCTCGTCCCCCCGGGTACGACGCTGTCCTTCCCAAACACTTACTGGCAGGACATGGCTAATTTCAACGTCGCCTGGGAGCTTGATTTCTGGGGAAAATTCAGAAGAGCAGTCGAATCGGCCGATGCAACCCTGCGCGCCACCGTGGCCGATTATGACAGCGCGCTCGTGAGCCTTACTGCGGACGCAGCTAACGCATACATCCAGATAAGGATCCTTGAGAAGCGGCTCGATATCGCGCGGGAAAACCTTGGAACCCAGAAGGAAAGCCTCAGGATAGCAGAAGCCCGTTTCCACGGCGGCACAACCTCAGAACGTGACGTCGAACAGGCAAGAACGATTCTTTTCAACACCCAGGCAGCGATCCCGGCTCTCGAGGCACAGATAAGGCAGAGTAAAGACGCGCTGAGCGTGCTCATCGGGATTCCTCCGGATAACCTCTCCGATGTTCTCAGTGGCCCCTCGGGGATTCCTGCCCCTCCACTCCAGGTTGCTCTCGGGATTCCCGCCGACTTGCTCAGGCGCCGTCCGGACATCCGGAGCGCTGAGCTCAGGGCGGTCGCGCAGTCTGCGCAAATCGGGGTTGCCAAATCATTCCTTTTCCCGGCGTTTTCACTTACAGGATCTTTTGGCACTTTGTCCACAGACCTGGCGCCGGCAAAACTTACCGACATATTCCTTCCCAAGGCGGTAATGGTGACCGCCGGTCCGTCTATTCAATGGAATGTTCTCAACTACGGAAGTATCACCAATAATGTGCGCGTGCAGGATGCGCGTTTGCAGGAGCTTTTGCTTACCTATCAAAACACGGTGCTGAAGGCGCAACAGGAGGTCGAGGATTTTCTGGCAGGGTTTCTGCGGTCCCAGGAAAGCACGGAAAACCTTGCTCAGAGCACATCGGCAGCAAAGCGGTCGCTCGATTTGGCTTTCATACAGTACAGCCAGGGTAGCACGGATTTCACTACCGTCCTCACCGCGCAGCAGTCACTTCTCGTTTCGCAGGACAGTCTTGCAACATCGATGGGCAATATCGCCTTAAACCTCGTGGGGGTCTACAGGGCGCTTGGCGGCGGATGGGAGATCCGGCAGGGAGAGGACATCCTCCCACCTCAAGTAAAAGAGGCCATGGCAAAGCGCACTAACTGGGGATGTCTGCTTTCACCCTCTGTTTACATGCCCCCTCCCAGCAACCAATCCGATATTCGCAGTCCGGACTGGTAAAGACCGGCTGCATCCAGGAAAGTACATGGAGTATCTAGAGAAATCATGATCTCGGTACTAAACGCCACGAGACTGCTACGAAAAGACTTGGTGGGCTGCGCTTCGCTTAGCCCACCCTACGGGCTGCTTCGGAAAATTCTGGTGGGCTGCGCTTCGCTTAGCCCACCCTGCGGTCCTGCTTCCCGCTTCTTACTTCCAATTTCCTGCTTCTTACTCCTGCTTTTCCCCGCAGGGTGCACGCAAAAGCAGGAATCTGCTCCAGCTCCTCCCCCTAAAGTCACCGTGAGCCAGCCCGTGCGGGAGAACGTAACCGATTACCTGGAATTAAACGGCAATACGCAGGCCGTCAACACCGTACAGCTCCGTGCCCGTGTTGAAGGCTACCTTGACGCCGTATACTTCAGGGACGGGGACGTCGTGAAGAAAGATCAGTTGCTTTTCCTCATCCAGCAAAACACATATTTTGCGATGCTCCAGCAGGCCGAAGGCAACGTTCTTAACCAAAAATCCCTGCTCGATCACGCCAAAACGGAGTTCGCGCGCTATACTAAGCTCTATGAGCAAAAAGCCGCCGCCGATACAGATGTCGAAAATTGGCGTAATCAGCGCGACACGGCACAGGCCGGTCTGCTCTCGGCCGAAGCGCAGCGCGATCTTGCAAAGCTCAATCTCGGATATACCTGGGTAGTCGCCCCATTCACTGGACGTATGGACAGGAGGCTTGTCGATCCCGGAAACCTCGTAGGCAGTGGAACCAGTACTGTTTTGGCCGAATTGACCCAAATCGACCCGCTTTATGTCTATTTCACCATTGCGGAAACCGCTATTCCGCCTTATTTGCGGGATGTAAGAGCCGCTTGGCAGAATTCCTCGAAATCAGCCGCGAAGGCAGAAAAATTCCCTGTCTTTTTAAGCCTGACCAATGAAGTGGGATATCCTCACGAAGGGTACCTTGACTTCACATCGAGTACGGTAAACACATCAACAGGGACATTGCTTGTCAGGGGAGTTTTTCCAAACCCCGAGGACAGAATGCGTCCAGGCGAGTATGCCAAAGTCAGGCTGCCGGTCGGCAAAGAGAAGTCCGCCATTCTTGTTCCGCAATCTGCGGTGGGCTACGACCAGTTGGGGAACTATGTGCTGATAGTGAATGAGAAAAATACGGTCGAACGGCGTAACGTTAAAACCGGCGCTCAAAAAGATCATTTGTATGTTATCGAGGAGGGCCTTAACGGAGATGAGTGGGTCGTTACAATTGGTCTGCTCAAGGCTATTCCCGGCAAGCTGGTGACTCCCCAAAGGGCAGTGAATAGTGAATAGTGAATAGAAAAAGACAACCACAAGAGCAGTGAGTAGTGAATAGTGGCTGGTGATTGGAAAAAGACGGGGGTTAATCACTATTCACTAATCACCATTCACCAGACTAGACCAGGGGATGGCAAATGATATCAGAGTTTTTCGTTGACAGGCCTATTTTTGCAAACGTGATCGCCTTCGTTACGATCATAATCGGCTTCGTCGCGCTATTCCAACTCCCGGTCGCCCAATATCCGCAGATCGTTCCGCCAACGATACAGGTTACGACGAAATACCCCGGAGCGAGCGCCAAGGTCGTAGCAGAAACCATCGGAGTTCCGATCGAGCAGGCCGTGAACGGTGTCGAGGGCTCTATATACATGTCGTCTGCCAGCAGCAGCGACGGCTCTTACACGCTTACGATCACCTTCGACGTCGGAACCAATCTCAACGCCTCCCTCTCACTTGTCCAGAACCTGGTAAACAGTGCGCTTGCCCAACTTCCGGGCGGCGCTCAGCAGCAGGGAGTCACCATAAAGAAAGTCTCTCCAAACATCCTTCTGGTGGTGGCCCTTTATTCAGACGATGACCGGTTCGATGAGATTTTCCTTTCAAACTATGGCCTCATAAACATTCAGAATCCACTGGCCCGACTCCCGGGCGTGGCCCTGGTGAGGATTTTCGGCGCCGGACAATACAGCATGAGAGTATGGCTCGACCCATCCAAACTCGACACGCTGGGTATTACATCTGCTGAGGTCATGACTGCCATTCAGGGACAGAACGATCAAGTCGCATTGGGTCAGCTTGGCGCCCCCCCTGTGCCCAAGGAGCAACCTTTCCAGTTTACGATCAACACGCTCGGCCGCCTTGCCAACGTCGCCGAGTTTGAAAATATAATCGTCAAAGCGGCAACCGGCCAAGCCCCGCAGGTCGTGCATCTGCGTGACATAGCCCGAGTGGAGCTGAGCCAGCAGACCTTCACCAATTTCGCAGATTATTCCGGCCACAAGTCTGCCCTGATCCCGATTTTCGCCCTTCCGGACGCAAACGCCATCGGCGTTGCAAACAACGTCTATAAGGCGATGGCCGATATGAGCAAAAGTTTTCCCCCCGGACTCAAATATGGAATCCGCTATGACACGACCCTGTTCGTCCGCGAAGCCATCTCAAAAGTATATGAAACTCTATTCATAGCCGCTGTCCTGGTGCTGATCGTAGTGCTTCTTTTCCTCCAGAACTTCCGGGCGATGCTCGTTCCAGCTACAACCGTACCGGTCACCATCATCGGCGCTTTCATCGCTATGGCCGCACTGGGGTTTACAGTTAATCTGATGACGCTTTTCGCGCTCATTCTGGCCATCGGCATCGTGGTCGACGACGCAATCGTTGTCGTTGAGGGCGCCTCCTATCACATAGAACGAGGAATAGCGCCCAGGGAAGCAACCATCAAAGCAATGAACGAGCTGACCGGCCCCATCATGGGAATCACTCTTGCCTTGGTTGCGGTTTTCCTGCCGGCCGCGTTTTTCCCGGGCATAAGCGGGCAGATATTTCGCCAGTTTGCGCTCGTTATCGCCGCAACTTCCGTAATAAGCGCCATCAACGCCCTTACTCTCAAACCGGTGCAGTGCGCTTTCTGGTTGAAGCCGCGCGGCAAGGAACGGCCTAATTTAATCTACCGCGCGTTCAACAGGCTTTTTCAATGGATGACCGACGTCTACATGGTGCTGGTTGTCTTCATGGTGAAACGGCCGGTCATGATGCTAATGGTATTCGTTGTAATCATCGCCGCTTCCTTCTGGGCATTTCTCAGCCGGCCAAGCGGATTTCTCCCAACCGAGGACCAGGGATACGTTATTTTGTTTACCCGCCTGCCCGAAGGCGCATCACTGTCACGCAGTCGTGAGGTAGCCGCCAAGGAGGACGCTATCCTTCACAGAATTCCGGGCATTTCGGGGTGGGTGACAATCGGAGGCTACTCCTTCCTGGATGGGGCCAACAACCCGAGTATTTCATCCTCATTCGTCAATTTCAAAGATTGGAAGGAACGGGGCAGCGGCCTCAACCAGGACGTCATCATAGCCAATATGAACCGGGAACTGGCGGAACTTCAGGAAGCCCAGACACTCGTAGTCATCCCGCCTTCCATTCGTGGATTGGGCCAGTCCGGAGGCTTTCAGATGATTGTCGAGGACCGGGGAAACCTCGGGCTTAAAGAACTCTACCAGGCTACCACAGCACTCACACAGGCGGGAAATGATCAACGCTCCCTGCAGCACCTGGCAACGACATTCAGCATGACAAGCCCGCAACTCTACCTGAACATCGACCGAGCCAAGGCCGAGTCGCTGCAAGTCCCAATGGCGAATGTTTTCGGGGCGCTTCAGGACTACCTTGGGTCATCATTCGTAAATCTATTCAACAAGTTCAACCAGGTATTCCAGGTCTATATCCAGGCTGAAAGCAATTACAGGTTGAATCCCAGGGACATCGACAAACTCTATGTCCGCAACCTGTCGGGAGGCATGGTTCCGTTAGGCACACTGTTGAATATAAAGCGGGACGAGGGCTCGGAGTTGATCACCCGCTATAATCTCTACCCGGCCGCGCCCATTTTCGGATTTGCCGCCCCGGATTTCAGCTCCGGCCAGGCCCTGGCCAAAATGGAGCAGCTTGCCGCAGATACTTTGCCTCAAGGCATGGCTTACGACTGGACCGCCACGAGCTTCCAGGAAAAGCAGTTGGGCTACCAGGCCTATTTCCTCTATGCCCTTTCCATATTTCTGGTCTATATGGTGCTTGCAGCTTTATACGAAAGCTGGACTTCGCCCGGCGCCGTTATTCTCGTGGTGCCGGTTGCTATCGTAGGCGTTATCCTCGCCCTCATAGCCCGCGGATACGACAGCAATCTCTACACTCAGGTCGGACTCATCCTCATGATCGCCCTGGCAAGCAAGAACGCCATCCTCATCGTGGAATTCGCCCGTGACCTGCACCACGGCGGCATGACCATCGAAGAAGGGGCGATCGAAGCCACCCGCAGGCGGTTTCGCCCCATCGTGATGACCTCATTCGCTTTCATCCTCGGAGTTGTGCCCCTTCTGGTGGCTTTCGGAGCAGGGTCCGCCAGCCAGCGCGCCCTTGGGACGGTCGTGTTCGGCGGCATGCTTTCCTCTACGCTCCTGGCTATCCCGTTTGTGCCGGTCTTTTACGTGCTGCTCGAGCGACTAAGCGAACGCTTCCTGCGCAAATCAAAGCCAGTAATCAGCTTCGATTAACCTGTTCCCTTCCGGCGGCTCAACAGACCCTGCATTTTCACGTCGCGTGAAAACTTCACCGTGGATTGACGCTCCCCTGCAAGCAGTGAACTCAGAGCCGGGCATGAATAACCACTCTTAGCGGCCGTTACTCATACACCTGTTATAGGCCCGATTGTAGTGATAATTCCAATCGTTAGCCGATGCGACCCCACCTCCCAGCAGCCCGACTCCAGCGCCGATTCCTGCACCGGTGCCGGGCGCGCCTGCGATCGCGCCGAAAAGCGCCCCCAGGGCGGCTCCGCCCGCTGCGCTGCCCAGGACGTCGCCACCGGGGTTCGCGTTACGGTCGGCGAAGTCCCTGGCATAATCATCGCATTGGGCGGCCGATTTGGCAAAACTCGTTCCGGCAAGAAACACACCGGCCGACAAAACAGCCATAATCAAACCCCACGTAATCAGGGAATTTCGTCTAACTCTCATCGTATCCTCCCACCTGGACAGTACCTCTCTACCTTGGTGCTGCCTCTTCGCAAGCCAGCCTGCTGCTGTCCCGGATAATCTCAAATAGCCTATCACCAATGATTCAGGCTAGATAGCATAATATAAACACTGATTACCTGTTTTGAAACACATCGTGCAAGGGAAGATGACCTAGACTGCTTATCGAATTTCAGAAGCACCCGGGCAGAATTGAGGCGAGCCAGGAGTGAAGGGGGGCCTTCCTCCTGGCTCTTTCAGAGGGGTAGATTAAATGGGGGTTTAATCTCCGATAAGATTATCGGAAGAACAGGTCTGTACCTTGAACGAAATTTAAGCTTTGACGCGAAATTGGTAGTATAAGATTGGCGAGTACTTTATGAGAGATGGTTTGAACTTGCCGGCGATCATTTTTGGGACTCCAACTCTGCTCTCAATTCGGCAGAATGGACGCACAATGATGGTCAAACTCAGGAGGGCTTCAATGGCTAAGAAAAAACTGATGCTTGATGATTTTTGCAATATGAAAAAAGACGCCCGCAAGATTACCTGGCTCACCTCTTACGACTTTCCGACGGCGCAGTTCGCTGAAGCGGCCGGGCTCGATATGCTTCTGGTCGGCGATTCCCTTGGCATGTGCGTATATGGGTACCCCGGTACCGTGCCGGTAACCATGGATCAGTGCATCATGCACTGTGAAGCGGTAAGGCGCGGCGCCCCCAACACCTTTGTCATAGGAGACATGCCGTTTCTCTCATACCAGACCTGCAATGAAAAGGCAGTGGAAAATGCCGGCCGTTTCTTAAAGGAGGCCTACGTCGACGCCGTCAAGCTCGAAGGCGGTGTGCGGGTTGTCCCTCGGATCACGGCAATTGTCGAGGCTGGAATCGTGGTGGTGGGCCATGTCGGTCTTACCCCCCAGAGCTCCGGGGTCCTTGGCGGCCACAAGGCGCAGGGACGCACCGCCGAAGCGGCCAAACTGGTCGTCGAAGACGCGCTGGCCGTGCAGGACGCCGGCGCCCACATGATTCTGGTCGAAGCAGTGCCACCGGAGGTTACAAGCTACATCCACCAGGCGCTCACTATCCCGGTACTCTCAATCGGCGCCGGTCCTCACTGCGACGGCCAACTGCTGATCGTGAGCGATATGATAGGCCAGTTTCAGGCTTTCACAGCCAAATTCGTGAA
>Ga0187862_10004797_pt1 | contig 12659 bp, 11 predicted proteins | sample June2016WEW_10_1_FD_133003 | JGI IMG/M metagenome (GOLD analysis project Ga0187862, IMG submission 133003) | Peatland microbial communities from SPRUCE experiment site at the Marcell Experimental Forest, Minnesota, USA - June2016WEW_10_150 | ecosystem: Environmental > Terrestrial > Soil >...
AAGCCCTGCAGCAGGCGGACATCGCGGTAGCTGATGGCGTCGATCTTCTCGGTGCAGAACTTGCAGACCTTCTTGCGGCGGAAGAACTTTCGTCCGCCGGGGCCTCCGCCGGGACCGCTAGGGCCGCCGGGACCGCCTGCGGGACGCGGCGGGCGCGGGCCGCCGGGACCGGCGTAGGCGGGACGCGGCGTGTAGGGTCTTGCTTCCGGTGCGGATTGCGGGGCGCTTGTTTCGTCAGCCATTGTGGTTCCTCTCATCACTTTCTATTTGTGCCAAACCAGCTCCAGGTCCGTGGTGGAGTCTGGGAACGCCCGCGTTGGAGGCCGGGTTTGCAAGCTGGTGCGGCGGTTGATTTGTTCGGCGTTGCGGCAGTTGCCGCTGCGCAGATATTGTATGGCGCGGCGGCGGTTAGACCGCTGCGGCGGGAGGCCCGGCGGCGACAACCGCTTCAGGTTCGGCAACGGCGAGTGCTTCTGCAACTGCGGACGGCTCGGGCGCTTCGGCGGCGGAGATGGCGACCGGCGCGGGCTGCGGAGCGATGGGCTGCGCGCTGCGCTTCACCTTGGAGTCGCGCAGGGCCTTCACCTTGGCGAGACGCTTCTCCTCCTCGTCCATGCGCACCGTGATGAACTTGATTACCGGCTCGGAGACGCGCAGACGGCGCTCGATCTCGCCGATCAGGCTGCCCGGCGCGCCCACGGTGAGAAGCACGTAGAAGCCGTCGTTGAACTTGCGGACGGTGTAGGCGAGACGCCGGCGTCCCATCTTCTCCACGCTCTTGACCTCGCCGCCGCCGGAGGTGATGTTGGCCGAGAAACCTTCGATCAACTTGTCGAGGTCGGCCTCTTCCACGTCGGGACGGACGATAAACATGATTTCGTAGCTGCGGTTCATTCTTTACTTCTTTCTGCGAAGTTCTGCTTCGCACCGTGCGGGCGTGTGCTCTGCCAACCCGGTCTGGAATGGTCCTCGGGGGCTAAAGCCCCGTTGGGATTCTTGCCTCGTTCGGCACGGCTGAAGCCGTGCCCTTCCGATCTTGCTTCCTCTGCATCGCTTCCGACTACTCTCCGCCCGGCGGGCGGTTGAACTCATTCATCGCGGCGCTCACACCCTGGGTGAGGACTGCCTCAACCGCGCTTCTGACGCGGTCGAGCACTTCATCCAGCACTGCAAGCTCCTGCCTGTGCATCGGCGAGAGCAGGTACTCCGTGCCGCCTGCCTTCACCTCTGTGCCATCCGCCAGCGGGGGCTTGCCGACCCCGATGCGAATGCGCAGCCACTCCTCGGTGCCGAGCGCGCCGGAGACTGACGCCGCTCCGTTGTGCCCGTTCGCCGAACCGCGTTCGCGAATGCGAAGCGTGCCCAGCGGAAGGTCCAGCTCGTCGTAGATCACAATCAGGTCCTGCGACGGGACCGTGATTTCCAACTCACGAACCAGCGCGGCCACCGAGAGCCCGCTCAGGTTCATATACGTCTCCGGCTTGGCCAGCAGGACCTGGTGGCCTGCCAGCATGGCCTTTGCCGTAAGCGCCCTGCCCCGGCGGTTCGCGAGGGTCGCACCGCAGTGTTCTGCGATGCGATCCAGCGCGAGAAAACCGGCGTTGTGCGGGGTAAACTGATATTCGATACCGGGGTTGCCGAGACCAACGATCAGTTTCACGCCGCGCTTCCTTTGTGCGAACAACTCCGGGGCCAAAGCCCCATCGGTGTCGCGCCTGTTGCGGCAGGCTAAAGCCCTGCCCTATGCAAAACGTACCGTTCCGCTGCTCCTTACTTCTTCCTGGCCTCCGACCTAGCGTCCGCCCTGGCGTCCGACTTGGCATCCGGCTTGGCATCCGGCTTGGCATCGGCCTTGGCATCCGGCGCGGCTTCCGTCTCGCCCTTGCCCTTCTTGACGACCTCCGGTTCGACCGGCGCTTCGACCACCTCTTCAACCGGCACGACCTCTTCCTTAATCATGGAGACGTGCGCGACGGTCAAGCCCTCGTCGTCGAGGAACTTGATGGTGCCGGGGTGCGGCAGATCGGAGACGTGGACGGCCTGGTTGATCTCCAGCAAGGAGACATCGGCGTCCAGGTGGCTGGGAATATCGCTGGGCAGGCACTCGATCTCAACCTCGCGCAGCACATGCTCCAGGATTCCGCCCTGGGTCTTGACGCCGACCGGCACGCCGATCAACTGGACGGGAACCGAGACGCGAATCGCCTTGTCCATTGCGATGCGCTTGAGGTCGATGTGCAGCAGCGCGCCTTTGATCGGCTCATTCTGCCAGTCGACAACCATCGCCTTGACCGTGGGGGAGCCGGCCACGTCGAGGTCGAAGATGGTGTTGTGGCCGGAATCGGAGTGCAGAATCCGCGTGATGATGCGCGGGTCCACGGTGACCGCGACCGCAGCCTGCCCGGCCCCGTAGACGACGGCGGGAATCCTGCCCGCGGCACGCACGCGGCGTGCTGCGTTCTTGTTGAACTTGCCCTCGCGGGGCGTTGCGACGACGGCTGAGATGGTGGATATTGCCATGTACTTATCCTTTCGGGCACGAGAAGACAATTGTCAGTTGTAAGTCAAAACCCAATCACTGTCTGCCTACGCTCCCTTTGCGGCTTGGCCGCTGAATCTACCTACGTACAACGAAAACGAACAACGTACAACTTGCTTCTAGTTGAACAGCGTGCTGACGCTGGTCTCCATGTGGATGCTCTCGATGGCGCGGCCAAGCAGCCCGGCAATCGATAGAACCTTGATCTTCGGCACCCGCAGCGCGTCTTCGCGCAACGGTATGGTGTTGGTGACGACCAACTCTTCCAGCCTTGATGCCGCAATGCGTTCCACCGCCGGGCCCGAGAGCACTGGATGCGAAGCGCACGCATAAACCTTCTGTGCGCCCTGGGCCAGCAGCGCCTCCACGGTTCCCACCAGCGTTCCGGCGGTGTCGATGATGTCGTCGAGGATGAGGCATGTGCGGTCGCGCACATCGCCGATCACATTCATCACCTCGGTCACATTCATGTCGGTCCGCCGCTTGTCGACGATGGCCAACGGAACTTCCAGCTTCTTGGCGAAGAAGCGCGCGCGCTCCACGCCTCCCGCGTCCGGCGAAACCACGGTCAGATCGGGCAGTTCAAGCTCCCGGAAGTAGCTCACCAGCACCGGGCTGGCGAAGAGGTGGTCCACCGGGATATTGAAGAAGCCCTGAATCTGCGCCGCGTGCAGATCGACCAGCAAGGCGCGGTTTGCTCCGGCCGTGCTCAGCAGGTCTGCCACCAGTTTGGCCGTAATCGCCACCCGCGGCCGGTCCTTGCGGTCCTGCCTTGCGTAGCCGTAGTACGGCATGACAACCGTAATCCTGCCGGCCGAGGCGCGCTTCAGCGCGTCCATCATGATCAGCAGCTCCATCAGGTGCTCATCCACGGGGTGGCATGTGGGCTGCACCAAAAACACATCCACGCCGCGAACATTTTCGAGCAACTGAAAGTAAACCTCGCCGTCGGCGAAGCGCTGCAACTTGGACTCGCCCAGCGGCACGCCGACGAACTTGCAGATCTCTTCGGCGAGTGGGAGATTGGCCGACCCGCAAAAAACCTTGAAGCGCTTGTCTTCACTCAGCTTGGGAGAGCGCTTCCTCTCCGTCGCCGGCCTTGCTCCATCCGTCGCGGACTTTGGCGCGTCGGACTTTGTTCCATCCTGAGATGGTTTTGGTGCAGGCTGGGAATTTTTTTCTGGCTCCTCAGCCTGCCCTGAAATAGGGGAATGGACCGCAGTCGTGTTCTGGTTGTTCACGTCGAAACCCTCCAGGCTGGTTGACCTTGGTAGCTCCTGCTGCTTTACGTCTTACGACGCCATTTTTTCTGCGTCGCTACTTCGCCCTGCGAAATAAAGAAAAATCGACAAAGTCGAGTTTCTAAGAAACTGGCCCCTTCAAACTTCTGCTTCTGAACCTTTACCCTTCGCGCCCAGTTCGGCGCGCTGTGCAAACTTCAAAAAACCGTCCAACTTCCACGGCATGTTGCTGCCGCCAAAGAACCCTAAGTTGCTCGTCTGACCGAAGTCAGCCGATCGTCTGCGCACGCAATTGACCCGTGCCGACTTGGTTCGCTCTCCTCGTTCTGTGCGTCGACTTGTTTGGCTGGGCGACCAGGATTCGAACCTGGACTGAGTGCGTCAAAGGCACTTGACCTACCATTAGTCGATCGCCCAGTACGGTCACCGGTGTTCCCTGCCGGCAATCATCACTCTGCGAACATTCTGCGCCAGTACTCTTGCCGGGGCAAGGTCTCGGTAAGGAGGGCCTTGCAGCCGGAAGCCTGAACGCGTTGTTGAGCCGCCCTGGCATCTGCCTCGGACCGGTAAAGTCCAAACAGAGCGGAGCCTGAACCCGAGAGCGCCGCGTAGATCGCGTTGCCGCTCGAATCTTCCGTCGTGTCCGAAGACACGCCAGCCGTGGGTCCCATCAATAGACGCTTGATTTCACGCAGGAGGGGATACTGAGGAAAGACGACCGATTCAAAGTCGTTTTCGATCCCGGTGCGGACAAGCGCGAGAAGCGGGTTCCCGGCCAGACCGTTCTGTGTGACGCTCTCTTCAGAGCCACGAACGATACCGGATGGGTCAGGCGTTGGCCCTGTCTCAGGAATAAACCCAAAATCCGAAGGGCAATCCCGAAGAACAGTTGCGTAAACGTGACTCAACTCTTCCAGCTTATCGGGTTGCGCAGGGGAAGTCAAACGAACGCCTGCTGTTCCCTGTTGCCTGTTCCCTGTTCCCTGTCTTTCATCCCAGTCGCGAAATGCCTGGGGCGTCGAGACTCCCACCTCCGGCACGGCGATGACACAAGGAGTCGCCGGAAGGTCTGGCATCGCCGAGACGCACTCGCCGCGACCCGTCCCCAGCACCGCGCCGCCCAGCAGAAACAGCGGCACATCCGAGCCAACCTCCGCGGCCAACTCCAGCCGGGCCGGCTCGGGCAGGGCAAGCCGCAACTCGCGCTTCAGGCCGATCAGCGCGGCCGCCGCGTTCGCCGATCCCGCCCCCAGCCCGCCCTGCACCGGCAGGTTCTTCTCGATGTGGATGGCAACCTCGGCGGTCACACCCATCCGCGCCAGCGCCAGTTCCACCATCTTCCACGCCGTGTTGCGCGCGTCGGCCGGAACCTCGGGGTGGTTCGTCGTCAGCGTGATCCGTGAATCGCCCACCGCGATTCGTCTCGCCTCCACCGTCACCAGATCGTGCAGCGCCAACGTCTGATAGAGCGTCGCCAGCTCATGAAAGCCATCCGGCCGCACCGGCCCAATCGCCAGCCCCAGGTTGATCTTCGAGTACGAACAGACACGTGTAGCCATCGACCCATTCTATGACCAACACTGTTGCTCCAACCGTGGCGGGTTCCTAATCGACAACCCCACCGCTTCGCGCTCACGCTATTCTGTCAGCAGCCTTCCATCGCGTTTTCTGGAGTTGCCGTCGATGCATCTCGCTGCCCGTGTTCTCGTCTGCTGCGTCGCCCTGGCTCTCTCCGGCGCGACCGTTGCGGCCCAAACGAATGTCTCGACGAGCGCGCAGACGGCAGCCCCTCCCAATCCCTACGCAATCGTCAGCTCGCCGCCTACGCTGGCCCAGCACGCAATGGTGGTCAGCATCCACCACGATGCATCGGACGCCGGCGTCGAAGTTCTCAAGGCCGGCGGAAACGCGGTGGACGCGGCGGTGGCGGTGGGCTTTGCGCTCGCCGTCGTCTATCCGCAGGCGGGCAATCTGGGCGGCGGCGGATTCATGCTTGTGCGCCTAAAGACGGGCGAGGCGCACTTCATCGACTACCGCGAGCGGGCGCCCGCCGCGGCCAGCGCCGGAATGTACCTCAACGCGAAGGGCAACGTCGTGCCGGGAGCGTCGACTGAGGGCTACAAGGCGATCGGCGTGCCGGGCACGGTCGCGGGGCTCATCTACGCGGAAAAGACCTACGGCCGGCTGACGCTGGCGCAGGTGATGGCCCCGGCGATCCGCCTCGCAAGCGAGGGCATCATTTTGTCGGACGAGGAGGCGCACAGCCTCGCCGCCGCAAAGAACCTCGCCCGCTTCCCCGAATCGCGCCGCATCTTTCAGCGCAACGGCAACTTCTTCAAGCCCGGCGACCGCTTCACTCAGCCGCAGCTCGCCGCTACGCTGAAGCGCATCGCCGCCGATCCCGCGAGCTTCTACAAAGGCCCGATGGCTGCCGAGCTTGCCGCCTCGATGCAAAGGGGCGGCGGACTGATCACTACTGCCGACCTCGCGGCTTACGAGGTGAAGGACCGCGCTCCGCTCGCCGGAAGCTATCGCGGCTGCCAGATCATTACCGCGCCGCCTCCCTCCGCGGGCGGCATCGTGCTTCTCGAGATTCTCAACATCCTCTCCGGCTACGACCTGGCGCAGATGGGCGACCGCACGCCACAGCAGGTCCACATCATCACGGAGGCCTTCCGCCGCGCCTACAAAGACCGCGCCGACTACCTGGGCGACCCCGGCTTTGTCTCCATGCCGATCCAGCAGATGGCCTCTCCCGCCTACGCGGCCGCCTGGCGCAAGTCGATCCAGCCCATCGCGCCATCGCCCTCGGCAACGCTCATGCGCCCCGCCGGGTTTCTGCCTCCGCCACCTGTCGCGACGCGCGCGGCGGCGCATGAATCCACCGAGACCACGCACTTCTCCGTCGTCGATGCCGAGGGCAATGCCGTCGCAAGCACAACCACGCTCAACGGCCTCTTCGGCTCCGGCGTGACGGCGGGCCAGCTCGGTTTCCTGCTCAACGACGAGATGGACGACTTCACCGCCAAGCCCGGCGCACCCAACATGTACGGGCTCATCCAGGGCCTGGCCAACGCAATCGCACCCGGCAAGCGCCCGCTCTCCAACATGACGCCCACCATCGTGCTCAAGGACGGCAAACTCCTGCTCGTACTCGGCTCGCCCGGCGGCCCCACCATCATCACCACCGTGGCCAACGACATCATCAGCATCCTGGACAACGGCCTCAATGTGCAGCAGGCCGCCGACGCTCCGCGCTTTCATCACCAATATCTGCCCGACGTCCTTGAGTTCGAGAAGTCCTTCCCTCTGCCCGTCGTCGACGCGCTCAAAGCCAGTGGATACGCGGTCAGCCGCGTGAATGAGGCCGACGAGAAGAACCCCGGCGTCTGGGGCGACAGCGAGATGATTTACATCGATCCCAACACAGGCACGCTGCTCGGCGGCCAGGACCAACGCCACCACTTCGGCAAGGCTGCGGGATATTAATCCGCGCGGATTCACTGTCTGCGCGCCGCTGCTGTACCTTTAACAGCAATGCAACCTGGAATCTCCACCCACGTCTTCTTCCAGCACCGCCTGCACCCTGGCCTGCTGGACGCCCTCGCCGGCGGCGGTGCGCGCACCATCGAAGTTTTTGCCGCTCGCCACCACTTCGACTACACCGATGCGCCCGCCGTACGCGAACTCGCCGCGTGGTTCCGCTCCAACGACGTGCGCGCGGTGCTGCATCAGCCCATCTATCTTCTCTCCGAGGGCGGGCGCGACTTCAGCAGCGCGGACGCGGCCCAGTGGTCGCGCCACGTCGCACCCAATCTCAACCTGATCGCTGCCGAAAAATCCCACCGCATCGGCGCCATGGACGAGGTGAAGCGTGCCATTGAGGCAGCCGAACAGGTCCCGTTTGCCGCTGTCGTCCTCCACCTCGGCCTCAAGGACGCGCCTTGGGACGAGTCCGCTCTCGAGCGCTCGCTCACCGCCATCGAGCACCTCGAAGCCTTCGCCGCGCCGCTCGGCGTCCGCCTACTGCTGGAAAACATGCAGAACGAGGTCGCCACGCCGGAGAACCTGCTCACCATTCTCAAGACCGGACACTTCGACTCGGTTGGCGTCTGCCTCGACGTTGGCCACCTGCATCTTGCCATGCCCGCGGACGGCGCGCCGCGTGACTCCGGCGTCGGCGCTGCCGTCGAGATGCTCGGCCCGCGCATTGCGCAGGTGCATCTGCACGACAACCACGGCGCCTTCGCGCACTCCTCCGAAATGAAAGATGAACACCTCTGGCCTGGCAGCGGCACTATCGACTGGCCTGCCGTCTCCTCCGCGCTCGCCGCCCTGCCCGCCGCCACGCCCGCCATTCTGGAGGTTGCCGGCGAACGCGACGAGCCCTCCGAAGCCGTCACCCGCAAGGCAGAAGCAGCCTTCCGAACGCTTGCAAACTGGCAATCCACGCACCTTTCGCAGAATATGTAACTTAATAAGATCGAAATAGGCGCCGTATGAGTGAATTAGGACCAAAATCAGTTACAAATCCGCCGGTTGCCACCATCGCTTCACTCGCCGCGCACGTCGGCGAGACGATTACGCTGCGCGGATGGCTCTACAACATGCGCGAGAGCGGCAAGCTGCTCTTCCCCATCTTCCGCGACGGCACCGGGACCATCCAGGGCATCGTGCCCAGGTCCGCCGTGCCTCCCGAAGTCTTCGACCGCGTCAAGTCGCTGACCCAGGAGTCGTCGGTCATCGTCACCGGACGCGTTCGCGCCGACACGCGCGCCCCCTCCGGCTTCGAACTCGACGTTGAGGACCTCCAGATCGTCCACCTCGTCCCCGAGTCCGCGCCCTACCCCATCACGCCCAAGGAGCACGGCACCGACTTCCTCATGGAGCATCGCCACCTCTGGATGCGCACGCCGCGCCAGTCGGCCATCCTGCGCATCCGCGCCACCATCATGCGCGCGGCGCAGGAGTACTTCGACACGCACGGCTTCGTCCGCACCGACCCGCCCATCCTGACGCCCGCCGCCTGCGAGGGCACCAGCACGCTCTTCGAGCTGGACTACTTCGGCGACCCAGCGTTCCTCACGCAGTCCGGCCAGCTCTACATGGAGGCCACCGCGCTGGCGCTGGGCAAGGTCTACAGCTTCGGCCCGACGTTTCGCGCGGAGAAGTCGAAGACGCGAAGACACCTCACCGAGTTCTGGATGATCGAGCCCGAGGTCGCCTTCATGGACCTGGAAGGCGACATGGACCTCGCCGAAGCCTTTCTCATCCACATTGTTACGCGCGTGCTGGAACTGCACCGCGCCGACCTGAAGGTCATCGGCCGCGAGATCGCCAAGCTGGAAGCAATCCAGGCGCCGTTCCCGCGCGTAAGCTACGACGAAGCCCACCAGATGCTCGATGCCGCATTCAAGGCGGGCAAGCTGGAAGCCCCGCACATCTATGGCGACGACCTCGGCTCGCCGGACGAGACCTACCTCAGCAGCCAATTCGACCGGCCCGTCATGGTCCACCGCTACCCCGCCGCCTCCAAGGCCTTCTACATGCAGCCCGACCCGGCCGACCCCACCAAGGCCCTCTGCGTCGCCGTCCTCGCGCCCGAGGGCTACGGCGAGATCATCGGCGGCTCGCAGCGCGTCGACAGCTACGACCTCCTCCGCGCCCGCATTTTAGAGCACCACTTGCCGGAGGCGGCTTTCGCCTGGTACCTAGATCTACGCAAGTACGGCTCCGTCCCCCACTCCGGCTTCGGCATGGGCATCGAACGCGCCGTCGCCTGGATCTGCGGCCTCGACCACGTCCGCGAAACCATCCCCTTCCCCCGCACCCTCAACCGCATCTACCCGTAAGCGGGTATGTAAACAAACAAGCACTAGATGCATTGCTAAAAAGATTCCACGCCGTTCTCTTTGGCAATCTTCACAACATTTTTCCAATCGATAGTCTCAGCAAGCGCAAGGTCAGGCTCCTTGGCCGACACAATACGCATAAGCCGCTCTGCTTCTAGTCTGAATACCCATTGCGGTCTATCATCCGAAGTTCGAAGCTGGACCTCCACAGCCCTGCCGGGAAAGTGAGTTGCGATTGGTAGTAAGAACTGGGAGCAGTGGATATATCGCTTAGGTCCTGCATGAGGAGCGTCGTCAATTAAGCGAACGGTAACGGGGTCTTCAGCATAATCGATTCCGGTAACCCTGAAGCCCTGAGTAACAAAACCCGAAGCTAGATTCAAGCAAATGGCCGAAACGTCATCTTCAATCGTTGCGAGGAACGGTCGAAGATGATCGATATTGTTGACCACAGTAAGGAATCTGGAACTCTTTAGAATTCCTAAGCGAGCATTTACTTCGATAGCGACAGCCGTTAGCTCATTTCTGGTTAGTCGGATATTCTTTGCTGCAGGAGACTTCCCGTATTCTGCAATGATTATGTCGCCCTCGACCTTATACTTATGATGTTGGGCGATATTGCGCCACTGATTGAGTCGAAGGTGCCATGGGCTAGGTGCAACTAGGTCTGGAAGAGAGATCAACTTCTCCAACTCAGCCACGATGTTTCCGAAATCGTCTACTATGACTGTAGCCGGGCTGGTTGAAAACCCTTTGCACACTTGGGCAAGACAGTAAAATTCCTTCAGAAATGGTTGTACTGTGGACTCTATTAGTGCTCCGATATTGCGGAACAACTCAAAGGCATATTCTTCTATATTAAGTTTCTCCTTGTCTTGCTCGAATGTGACTTGCAGTGCGAACTTGCCTTGAGTTTCCTGAATAGGGACCTGAAAGCTTGCCATAACTTCGGTCGCCCTCGTCTTATTCGTTACCAGTGCTTCGTGCCGCAATGCGAATGCAAAATCAAACAGCGATTTCCACTCTGCCCTGGATAACAGCCTTCCAATGCTTACGGCCTCCACTGAGAAAAGATCTATCGCTCGTTCGGATAGGAACGACTTGTCCTTTACATAGGGTTCGAGTAGCGAAATGATATCCCGTTTGATCTGGTTCGGCGTCATTCCGTCGTTCAAGGCCAAAGTGAAAGGTGCTGACGCGGCAATTTTGGAAAAGAAACGCGGCCTCATTCTCGCTCCGATCCTTCATAGATGAGCACTGACTTCAGTCTACCTAAACGGGCTGGCTGGGCAGGATGAGTGGGCAGGCGCTCCGCGCCGGGGTGCCCCATTCATCGTGCATTTGTTTCATGCGATGAGTGGGCAGGCGCCCCGCGCGAACCGCACTCCTCAAACCCACCCCAATCTACCCCTCAGCCGCGATCTCTAAATCCTGTACGGCACCCGCACCCCGCTCATACCCGCCGGAAAATCCTTCACATTTCGCGTCACCAGCTGCCGCCCTGCCGTCTCCGCCGTCGCTAGAATGATCGCGTCCGGCAGCTTGATCTTCCTCTGTCGCCGATTTGCCGCCGCTCGCTCGGCCACGGCGGGTGTCACCGGCAGGCAGTCAAAGTTTGCAAGGAAGGCCCGCAGCACCGCCTCCTCCTCCGGCGTCGCCGCCCCGGTCAGCACCTCGATCCACGTGATCACGCTGATTGCCGGGTCCGAGCTTCGCTTCAGCTCTCGCGTCGCCTGTCCCACACCGTTCAGGTGGTCGATCAGGATGTTGGTGTCGAATAAGTCGCTCAGGGTTGCTAAGTCGCTCACCGCTCCCACTCGCCGCGCATCCGGTCCTGGTACGCCAGGCCATCGACGCCGCGGTCCTTCCATAACCCAGACGAGTCCTCCACCCCCGGCCGGTTCTGGGTAAGGAATCCCGTCACCGCCAGCCGGATCAACTGCGTTCGCGAGGTCTTGCGCGCGCGGCTCAGTTCATTCAGCTGCTTCAGGTCACCCTCCGGCAAATCCACCAGTGTCCGCATCCGCTCCTCCTTGATATACGGATATGATATCACACTGGGCCAGCCGCGCGCTATTTGAATCGTCACCCAGGGAAGGGCTGCACAAGTGTTCGAGATTCCCTCGGCGGCTAAAGCCGCATTGGGAATCGACCGCTTGCGGCGGGACTAAAGTCCCGCCCTTTCAAAACGGGGACTTTTTCAGAGATTCCCTAGATTCGAATCGTCCCCTACGCCAGCTTCACGCTGACCAGTTCGATTCCGGCGCCTTTGCCGAGGTTGCGGCTGTACTTCTTCTCCGCGGCGTTGTTCCAGTGCTCGTGGACGCCCATGCTGGCCAGCGCTTTTCCGGTCTTTGCCGGGTCGTAGACAGTCTTGGAGGGCGGCTGGTTGGCCAGCGCCATCTCGTGCAGGTAGTTGTCCACCGCGCCGGTGACGATGGTCTTCAGCGACGGCTCGCTACTCAGAAAGTCCAGCGCAACCGAGTCGATGGCCACGCCGTCCTGCGAGGCAAACAGGCTTGAAGTCCAGTTCCCGTTGAAGGGCGCGCTCGACCACTTGCAGACCGGGGTCAGGCGGAACTCGTTGTGCTGCGTCGCGTACAGGCCGTCGATGATGTAGAGGACGGTCTTGCCGCCGACCTCCGGGTGTCCATTCATGTCCACCAGCCCGTTGTAGGAGCCCATCGCCTGAGCAGCCGGCGCGCCGACCCGGTTGCCGAAGGACTTGACGGCGATCGAGGCGTGCACATCGCGCGCTCCGAAGGAACCGTCGGCCTTGAGGACCGTTCCCTGGTGGTTCTTGGCGCAGACCGTCATGCCCGCCATGGTGTGCCCCTTCAGCCCGGCCACGTTGATCATGTAGTCGGCCTGGGTAAGAACGGTGGGCAGATAGAAGGTGAGGCCGCCCTGGGCGAAGAACATCGGCTTGGATTTATCGACCACGGCCTTCTCGCGGCCATCGGTGTCGGTGGAGTCAACGAAGTGGACGCCGGGAAACTCCTTGCTGCCGCGGTCGTAGATGGTGGA
>Ga0187862_10004798_pt1 | contig 12658 bp, 10 predicted proteins | sample June2016WEW_10_1_FD_133003 | JGI IMG/M metagenome (GOLD analysis project Ga0187862, IMG submission 133003) | Peatland microbial communities from SPRUCE experiment site at the Marcell Experimental Forest, Minnesota, USA - June2016WEW_10_150 | ecosystem: Environmental > Terrestrial > Soil >...
ATGACCGCACCGCTGACATTGCCCAGCGGATCGCAGCGGCTGACTCCCGGGTCGCCGTGGTGGACAATCCGACCGGCAAGATCCCGTCCGGGGTCAATGCGGCGATCAAGGTCTGCCGGTACTTGGTCGTGGCCAGGGTTGACGGGCACTCCCTGCTGCCGCCCGGTTACCTGTCGGCCGCGGTGGCTGCCCTGGCCGAGACCGGCGCGGTCAACGTCGGCGGGATCATGGCCGCCGAGGGAGTCACCCCGTTCCAGCGCGCGGTGGCCTGGGCCATGACCTCGCCCTTCGGGGTCGGCGCGTCCCGGTTCCACACCGGCGGCACGGCTGGCCCGGCCGACACCGTGTACCTCGGGGTGTTCCGCCGGGCGGCGATCGAGCAGGCTGGCGGCTACAACGAGTCGTTCCTGGTCGCCGAGGACTGGGAGCTGAATCACCGGCTCAGGCTGGCGGGCGGGCTGATCTGGTTCGAGCCGGCCCTGCGCGTGACCTACCGGCCGCGGGCGAGCGTCGGAGCGCTCGGCGCCCAGTACTTCCGGTACGGCCGCTGGCGGCGGGTGGTCGCCCGCCAGCATGCCGGGACGATCAACCTCCGCTACCTGGCCCCCCCGGCCGCGGTGGTCGCGGTCACCGCCGGGACGGTGGCCGGCATCGCCGGCGCGTCGGCGCTGGCCGCCGGGGCCGCCGGGCCGGCCAGGGCGCTGGCCACCGTGGCGGTCGCGGGCTTCGCGGCCCCGCTCGGCTATCTCGGGGGCGTGCTGGCCGTGTCAGCGCGCGCAGCCAGGGAACTGCACCCGGCCGCGACCGCGCGGCTGCCGCTCGTGCTGGCCACCATGCACGCTTCCTGGGGCACCGGGTTCCTGACCAGCCCGCGCAGCCTGATACCCGGCCAGGGCCGGGACGGCGGCTGAGGCTCGCCGCCGGCTGGCGGCTAGCCCGGCAGCACGGACGAGCCTGGCCGGGACTGCCGCAGCAGCGCCTCGGCGACAGTGAGGTCGGCCTCATAGGTGATCTTGATGTTGCGCTCGCTGCCGGTAACCGCGCCGACCGGCACCTCGGGCAGGTAGCGGAGCACGACACCGCAGTCATCGGTGGCGGCAGCAGCGGCGAAGCCAGGGTCCGCCGCGGCGCGCTGGTAGGCCGCCCTGATGACCGAGAGCCGGAAGCCCTGCGGCGTCTGGCAGCGGGCCAGTGTCTGGCGTGGCAGCACCCGGCGCATCGTCTGGTCAGCGACTTCCACGATGGTGTCCGGGGATGCCACCACCACGCCGACGGCCTGGTAGCTGTCGAGGGCTGCGACGCAGGCCGCGATCGTCTGCTGGTCGATCAGCGGCCGCGCGGCATCGTGGAACAGGACATTGCACTGCTCAGCTGCCGCGGGCTCACCCGGCGGGACGATCGCGGCGATCGCGGCCCTGGTGGAGTCCGAGCGCGCTTCCCCGCCCGGCACTATCCCGGTCAGCTTGCGATAGCCGCGCAGCTGGTCTCTCGCCTGCCCGGCGAGGCCGGCGGCGATGACCACGAGGATCTCATCCACTGCCGGTGCCTGATCGAACGCGTCCACGCAGTGCTCGAGCAGCGTCCGGCCCGCGAGCACCCGCAGCTGCTTGGGCATGCCGCCGAATCGCCGGCCAGACCCGCCCGCCAGCACCACCGCTACTGTCCGCACCTGCCCGAGGTTACTGGCGGCAGGCCGCCGGGACAGCTGCCGGGCCGTTCCCGTCCTGCCGGGCAACGCCGCAGCTCATCAGCCCGGTACGGTCCGGGCTTCGCTGGGTACGCTCGGTAAGCAGATCAACGCCCATGGTCTGTAAGTTCAATTCGGGAGGATCTGATCGTCGCTGGGCTGAATGGGCCGGCTGACGGCACGGCCAGTGAACATGGCGGTGCTGCCGGGTCAGGCACGATGCGGGGCCCGGCCGGATCGAACGCGGTCACGACCGTAGGCGGCCGGCTGGCTGCCTGGTCGACGGCCAGGTCGCTGTCACCGAACTCGCTGACCGGCATCTCGCTCCTGCTCGGGTGCTGCGCTGCGGCCTGGTTCTCGGCGGGAACCAGGGCAACCGACATCAAGGCAGCCGTTGCGCTCTGCGCGTGCTACCTGGCTGCCGTGGCCGCCGCGAGGCTCATGGCCGCCTGGCGGGCCGGGATTCCCGGCTGGCTGGCGCTGCTGAGCGCCCGGGGCTGCGAGGCCGCGGTCTACGCGGCGCTGGCGATCGGGGCGTCGGCGGCGGGCTGGGCTGGCGTGTGGCCGCTGGCTGTCGCCGTGCTGAGCATGGTCGCCGTGCATGACGCCATGAACGCCTGCGCCGGATCTGAGCAGCCGGAGCACGGACGCGGCGCCTTCCGCTGGCTGCTGGCCTGCGCCCTGGACATGCCAGCGGGCGGCCGCGTCCTGCTGATCGTGGTCATCACTCCGGTCTGGGGGGGCCGGGCCGCGCTGCTGGCGCTGCTCGACTGGGCCGTCATCTCGGTGGGCTACGGCATCGGCGGTAAGACCCCGGCGGAGGCAGCAGATACCGCTGACGAGGGCAGCGCGGCCGCGGTCCACCGGCCGGCGCCGGCTGGCCTGGACGTGGTCCTGATGGTCGCGGCCCGCGCCGAGCCGCTGGTAACGCTCCAGCCGGCGGCCAAGGTGCGCGACCCGGCCTCGCCGCTGGAGGTCTCTGCCGCGTCCCAGGGGGCGGGCCCGCCCGGCGGCAACGGCTCGGTCGGCGACGGGGGCGGCCCGATTGACCTGGGGAAGCTGCACTCGGCCGCCAGTCAGCCCGATCTCGGGGCGCCGCCGGGCACGGACGGGCCGATCGACCTCGCGATCCTGCACTCGGCGGCAGTCCGGCCGGATCTCGCTGCCGGTCCCCGGCCTGCGAGCCCGCTTGGGGTGACGAACTCGCAAGAGCCGGCCGGCCCGGCTGACGTGGCCGTTCCGGCCGATGTGACCGGGTCCGTGGATGTGACCGAGCCTGCCGGTGCGACCGGGTCCGTGGATGTGACCGGGCCCATGGATGTGACCGGGCCGGCCGGTGCCATCGGGGCCGCCGATCGGACCGGGCCGATCGACGTGACCCGGCCGATCGACGTGACCGGGCTGGCCGATTCGACCGGGCCGATCGGCCGCTCCGGGCTCATCGACGGCACCGGGCTCATCGACGGCACCGGGCTCATTGAGCGGCGTGACTGGGGTTCGGTCGGCAGTGATCGATGGCAGCCAGCGCTGCTGGTCCGCTGCCGGGATGACGGGGCCATTGCCCGGCGGCTGGGGGCTCTGGCACGCGGGCAGCTCGTGCCGCTGCCGCCTGCCCTGGTCGGGCTCGCGGCCGGCGCCGCGCTGGCCGTGCTCGGGCTCAGTAACCTCCCGGCCATCGTGGCCATCGCCCCGGTCGCGGCCTTGCTGCTGGCGGCGTTCGGCTCCAGTCACCCGCATGACGGCCGGTTTGACTGGCTCGTGCCTGCCATCCTGCAGGGCGCCCAGTACCTCTACATCGCGGCGCTCGGCTTTGCCCTGCACGTACCCGCCGGCGTGATTCTGCTGCTCTGCGCCGTGATCATGCTGTGGAGCGCCGACCTGGCCAGCGGGCCGCCGCGGCGGCGCGCAGCATGGCTCGGCTGGGACGGCCGGATGATCCTGCTCTGGCTCGGCTACGTGGCGGGGGTAGCGACATTCGCGTACATAGCCCTGGCCGCGTATCTTGGTGTGCTCATCTGCTGGGACGTCATGGCGACCTGCCTGGCGCTGCGGGAGGGAGAACGCCGGTGATCGGCATGGTGCTTGCCGCTGGGGCCGGGCGGCGCTTGCGTCCCGACACCGACTTCCTGCCGAAAGCACTGCTCCCGGTCGACGGCGAGACCACCATTCTCGATATCGCCCTGCGTAACCTGGCCGCTGTCGGTCTCACCGAGGTCGCCGTGGTCGTCGGATACGCGGCGGGCGCGGTGGCGGACCGGGTGATCGAGCTCGAGAAGCGGCACGGCGTCACGCTGGAGCTCGTGTACAACGACCGGGCCGAGGAGTGGAATAACGCCTACTCGCTCTGGCTGGCCCGTGAGCATTTCAGCCGGGGCGCCCTGCTCGTGAACGGAGACACGGTGCACCCGGTCAGCGTGGAGCAGGCGCTGCTGGCCGCCGCCGAGCGGGATGGCCAGCCGGACCTCGTCCTGGCCATCGACGACGTAAAGCAGCTGGCCGATGAGGAAATGAAGGTGGTGCTGGACGAGCGGGGGCTGCTGGCCAGGATCAGCAAGCAGATGGACCCGCGGCAGGCAGACGGCGAGTACATCGGCGCGACGCTGATCTCGCCCGCCGCCGCGATCTCACTGGCCGATGCGCTCGAGGCAACATGGCGCCGCGATCCGGGCCTGTATTACGAGGACGGGTACCAGGAGCTGGCCGACCGCGGGGGCGAGATCGGCGCCGTGCCCATCGGCGCCGTCGACTGGGTCGAGGTCGATGACCACCGGGACCTGATGCGGGCACGGGAGATCGCCGCGCGCTGCTAATCTCGCGGGTGGCTGCACCGGCTGGCCGCGAGCGCCGACGTGGGTGGCGTCCTGGCGGAATCCGCCCCGCCAGCGCACTTCGCCCGGGCCGGCCCGGCGCAGGCGACCGCTAGCGCAGCTAACCTGACGCAGGCTGACCAGGCCCGTCACGATGCCCGAGGAGTCTCATGCCGCTGCTGGCCCGGATGCTCGCCGCCCCGCTGGTCATCGACGTCCGGCCGGGTGCCATCGCCAGCCTAGGCGGCTTGCTGGCCGACCGGCGGATCGCCACGGAGGGCCGGGTGGCAGTTGCCGTCGGGCCCGGCCAGGGCGAGAGCATCGTCGCCGAGCTGGAGATCGAGGCGGCCGAGGTGTTCGGGGTCGGGGACGGCACGCACAGCAGCGCGGTGTCGCTGGGTAAGCGCCTCCGGTCTGGCGCCTATGAGGCGGTGGCTGGCATCGGCGGCGGCCGGACCATTGATGTCACCAAGTTCGCGGCGAACATGGCCGGCATTCCGATGGTGGCGGTCGCCACCAACCTGGCCCACGACGGCATCGCCTCGCCAATCAGCTCGCTGGAGCACGAATCAGGCAAGGGTTCCTACGGCGTCGTCATGCCGGTCGCCGTCATCGTGGACCTGGACCGGGTTCGGCTCGCTCCGGATGCCCTCGCTACCGCGGGAATCGGGGATGTCGTGAGCAATCTGTCCGCGGTAGCCGACTGGGAGCTAGCAGCAGCCGACACCGGTGAGCAGATTGACGGCCTGGCTGTCGCCATGGCCCGGACAGCGGCCCAGGCGGTGCTGAACCAGCGGGGGCAGGCGCGCTCCGACGAGTTCCTCACCGTGCTGGCCGAGGCGCTGATCCTGTCCGGGATGGCCATGGCGGTGGCCGGGTCCAGCCGCCCGTCGAGCGGCGGCGACCACGAGATCATGCACGCGATCGACCGCCTCTATCCCGGCACCGCCAGTCACGGCGAGCTGGCCGGCGTGGGGGCGCTGTTCTGCGCGCACCTGCGCGAGGACCGGGAGCAGGCTGAGCTCATCTCGGCCTGCCTGGCCCGGCACGGCCTGCCCCGCACCCCGGATGATCTCGGCATGTCCCGCGCCGATTTCACCAAGGCGGTGGCCTACGCTCCGGGCACGCGGCCCGGCCGCTACACGATCCTGGAGCGCCTCGCCCTGCCGGAGGCGGAAATCGCGACCCGAGTGGAGGAGTATGCCAGGGCCATCGCTGGCTGAGCTGCGGGCAGCGGGCCAGCCGCAGGCGGTCATCGACCGGCTCAACGACGAGCACTGGGCCGGCCGGCTGTACATGCGCAAGTTCTCGCCGCGGGCCACCTGGGTTTTCGCCAGGCTGGGCTGGTCACCCAATGGCGTCACCGTGGCGTTCATCGTCTGCGGGATCGCGGCCGGGGTGGTCGTGGCCTTCGGCGGCCTGCTCACCGCCGTCGCCGCGGCCATCCTGATCCAGGCCTACCTGCTGTTCGACTGCTCGGACGGCGAACTGGCCCGGTGGAGCCAGCGGACCTCGGCCACCGGGATCTACCTGGACGGGATCGGCCATTACCTGGGCGAGTCGGCCCTGCTGGTCGGGCTGGGCCTGCGCGCCCAGGGCGAGCTCACCATGTCCGGCAGGTACGTCACCGCCGGCCTGGCCACCGCGCTGCTCGCGATGCTGGTCAAGGCCGAGACGGACAACGTGGTCGTCGCGCGGGCCAAGGCTGGGCTGCCCGGCGGCCACGACGACGACGCGCTGCAGCCGCAGAGCTCGGGACTGGCGCTGGCGCGCCGGGTCGCCAGCCTGCTGCGCGTGCACCGGATCACGCACGCCGTGGAGCTGTCCCTGCTGATCCTGCTCGCGGCCATCGTGGACGCCGTGCGCGGCGGCCTGACCGCCACCCGGCTGCTGCTGCTGGCCTGCCTGGTGGTGAGCGCCCTGATGGTGGTGGCGCACCTGGCGGCGATCGTCGCGTCCAGGCGGCTTCGGTGAAGCTGTCCTGCGTCATCCTCACGACGGGCAGCCGCCCGGCCGAGCTGGCCCGTGCCATCGACAGCACCGCGGCCCTGCGCGCAGACGGCGGCCAGGTCGTGGTGGTCGGCAACGGCGCCGACGTGCCGCCCGTTCCGGCCGGAGTGGAGGCGATCCGGCTGCCGGAGAATGTCGGCGTCGCGGCCGGGCGCAACGCTGGCGTGCGGGCCGCCTCGGGCGACGTGGTGCTCTTCCTCGATGACGACGGGTGGTACCCGGACGCGGGCCTGGCCGCCCACGTGTCCGCCCGGTTCGCCGCCGATCCGCTGCTCGCCGTGCTGGCCTTCGGGGTGGTCGATCCGGACGGAGCACCCGGCCCGCGCTGGCACGTGCCCCGGCTGCGGGTCGGCGATCCGGGCCGGGCATCCGAGGTGACCACGTTCAGCGGCGGAGCCTGCGCGATCAGGCGATCGGCGTACCTGGAGGCCGGCGGCCTGCCGGACCGGTTCTTCTACGCGCACGAGGAGATCGACCTGGCCTGGCGGCTGATCGGGCTTGGCTACCGGCTGGAGTATGACGCGGCCGCCCGGATGGCCCATCCGGCCGTGCCCAACTCGCGGCACGCCGGCTTCTACCGGCTCGATGCCAGGAACAGGGTCCTGCTGGCCCGCCGGAACCTGCCCTGGCCGCTGGCCGGCCTGTTCCTGGTCAACTGGCTGGCCCTCACGATCGTCCGGGAGCGGTCGCCCGCGGCCCTGAGGGCGTGGCTGGGCGGCTTTGCCGAGGGCTGGCGGATGGACCCGGGCGAGCGGCGCCCGCTCTCGGTCCGGACCATCTGGCGGATGACTCGCATCGGCCGTCCGCCGGTGATCTGACCGGGACGCCTGGCCTCACGCGACGGGCACGCCGAGGTCGGCGAAGTCGGCCCGCCAGGCCGCGTACCACGCCGCGAAGAACGGCTCGCCGGCCGCGAGCGGGATGATGTGCGTCACGGTCTGCGCGTAATAAGCGCGCTGCCTGGGCGGGGCCAGGTTGCGCAGCGTCTGCACGTTGCTGGCCCGGTCGGCCAGCTTCACCAGCACGGCGTCGCGCGGCGCGGCTGCCAGGCCGCGCAGGTAGGCCTCCTTCACCGCGGCCTTGTCCTGGCCCGGGCCCGCGACCGGGATCGTCACCCACCCGACCAGCTCGGCTACCCGCGGGCCGAAGCCGGCCGCCAGCTCGGGCAGCGTGCACTCGGTGTCCTCGACGACATCGTGCAGGACCGCGGCGGCGAGCAGGTCCGGCCTGGTCTCGCCAGCGCCGCTGGCGAGCACCTGCAGCGTCTCCAGCAGGTGCTCCAGGTAGGGAGCGCCGGTGGGGCGGCGCTGATCACCATGCTGGCTGGCGGCGAACGCCGCGGCCCGGCCGACCTCGGCGAGAGCGGACGCGGGCAGCAAGGCCTGCAGGCCCTGCTCGGCCTGCGGCCAGGAATGCCAGTCGGTGAAAAGCCTCATGGCGCCATTGTGGGCTACTGCGGCCCGCGCGGCGGCGCGGCGCTGTCCCCGGGCCGCCGGCGACTCGGGCCGGCGCGGCGGGCTCTGGCAGTCAGCCGGCTCCGGCAGCCGCTGGCCCGTTCAGGAACGGAACCTGGCCTGGTGCTCGTCAGTTCCCGTCCGGCCCGGCGAAGGCGTTGCTGTCATGGCAGACATCGACGTTGCCGGTGATACCGCCGTACTGCTGGGCCAGGTTGCTGGTACTGGCCGAGCTCGACGGGCTGGCCGCCGCCGGGGCCTTCAGCTGGCTGAAGCTGGAACCCAGGATCAGGTTCAGCGTGCCGGGCGTCAGGCTGGTGTTCTCCTCCAGCGTCACGCCGCTCAGCTGGGCCTTCAGGGTCTCGGCGGCGGGGAGGCCGGCGGCCGATGCGTACTGGATCACCGAGTGGGTGTAGCCGAAGCTGGCGGCATTGCCGCTGCCCACGACATTGAAGCCGCGGCTGGTCAGGTCGGTGCTGGCGGTGGCGGCGACGCCGCTTATGCCCGAGCCGTTCAGCACCTGGACGTTCACCGCTGACGGGCTGACGGTGGCGACCGGGCTGGCACTCGGGACGGCGCTCGCCTTCGGCTTGGCGGCGGGCAACCTGGTGTCGTGCGCGATGGCCGAGAAGAGGGCGGTGGCCTGGGAGGTCCACTGGACCCAGGCGGTTTCCTGGGCGTAGGTCTGGGTGGGCACCTCAACGAACTGCACCGACCCCGAGCTGAGCCCGCGCAGCCCCTCGGCGATCTGCAGCATCCGGCTCGGGTTCAGCTCACTGTCGGTGGCGATGTAATGGTTGCTGGAGATGTCGTCCAGCACCGAGGCGATCTTGGCCGGGTCCCTGATCAGTCCGCTCTTCTCGATGCCCTGCACCAGCGCCGCCATCAGGAACTGGTCGCGCTGGATGCGCTGCAGGTCCGAGCCCTCGCCGAGGTCCTCGCGGGTGCGCCAGAAGGCGAGCGCCTGGGCCCCGTAGATGTGATGGAAGCCCGCCGTCAGATTGAGGCCCGACATCGGATCGTCCACCGCGGCGGGCAGGCAGACGTTGACGCCGTTCAGATCGTTAATGACGTGCTCGAAGCCGACGAAGGTGAGCTCGATGAAGTCGTCGATGCGGATGTGCGTGGTCTGCTCGAGCGTGGTCCACAGGCAGCCGGGGCCGCCGTAGGCGAAGGTGGAGTTGAGCTGCTCGACCTGGCCGGGCTGCGCCGTCTGACCGGATGTGCCATCCTCGGCGCCGCAGGCGAGGATGGGCACGACCGAGTCGCGCGGGAAGCTGAGCACGTCCACGGAGTGGGCGCCCGGCGCGATGTGCATGAGCATGACGGTGTCCGAGCGGGCGCCCTGGATGCCGGTGCTGCCGCCGATCGCGCCGTTCTCCCCGCTCCGGGTGTCCGATCCGATCAGCAGGATGTTCAGCGAGTTCGGGTCCGCTGGCGGGCGGTTGCGCAGGTCATGGGTGACGTTCACGCGCTTGATGCCGTCATAGACCTGCCGGTATTTCACGTACGCGAAGAGCGATCCTGCCACCAGCGCTACGGCGACCACGGACGCCAGGGCACCGGTGGCGATCAGCGCAATGCGGCGTCCGCGGTGACCGGCCGCACGACCGACGCTGTCGCCCGGCTGCTGCCAGCCAGCGGCTTCGTGCTCGTCGTAACGGCTCATTCCATCTCCGGGCATCATTCGGGCGGCCTTGTCGAGGAACCTGGCCGTAGGGTTACGATCTATCGTACGTGCCCTTAATTAGGGGAATATTCATCGGATCGTAAAGATCACGTAGACGTAATAAATGATCAGTAACCAGCAGTACATGCACGGCCACTGAATCGCATCTGCCGGGCGCGAGGCATATAGAGCCGTGACCGGCGTCCATCTAGAGTGGGTCTCGTGCGCCATCCAGACCGCCCTGCTGATGCCGGGCAGACAGCTGGCCCGGGGCCGGCGGGCGCACGGGGGGAGGACGGCCGGGAAGCTCCGGCCGCCGGCAACGCGGCAGGCGGTAACGCGGCAGGCGGCAGCTCGGCCGCGGGCAGCACATCGGCCGAGAGCGGCTCGGGATCGGCCACCTCGGCCGGCTCTGGCTCTGTCCCGGCGGCTCCGGGCAGTGCCGCTGCCTCGCCGCAGCGGTCCGCCCCCGATGTGCGCAGCCGCCTCCGGGCCCTGGCCGGGCCGGCCGTCCGGGCTGGCCAGCGGGCGCGCTCGTCGCGGTTCTGGCCGGCCCGGCAGCGGGAAACGCGCGGCGAGCGCGGTGCCGATGAGGCCGCCAGGGAGGATGTCGCAGGATCGGCGTTTGCCCGGCTGACCGCCCTTCCCGCGCTGCTGATCATGGCATGGCTGCTGCCGGGTCTCGCGCTGCTGCTGGCCGGCGACTTCGTGCCCGTCCCGATGCTGCTCATCGCGGTCCCGCTGGCGGCGGCCCTGGCTGTCAACGGACTGCGGGAGGTGCCGAGCCGCTGGCCGCGGCTGATCCCGGGCCGGGCGCACGACCGGGCCTGGGCCTCCTGGTTCGGCCTGATGGCAACCGTCGCCATCGCGGCCGGCTATGCGGCATGGCAGCTGGTCGAGCACTCAGAATCGATCATCGTGCTCCGCGATCCCGGCACGTACCTGCAGGCCGGGTACTGGATCGCCGAGCACGGCTCACTGCCCATCCCGCAGTCGCTCCGGGCTTTCGGCGGCGCGCATCCGGCACTCGGCTTCTCCAGCATCGGGTTCTTCGCGCATGGCACCTCGGTCGTGCCGGCCGCTACCTCCGGGCTGCCGCTGCTGCTGGCCGGGGGATTCTGGGCGCATGGCACGGTCGGTGCCACCGGAATCGCCCCGGTACTCGGCGGGCTCGCGGTGCTGACCTTCGGCGGCCTGATCGCGCGCCTCGCAGGCCCGCGCTGGGCGCCGGCCGGAGCGCTGGTGCTCGGCCTCAGCCTGCCCGAGCAGTACACCAGCCGGGCCCCCTTCACCGAGCCCGCCATCCAGGTGCTGCTCTTCGGCGGCCTGTGCCTGCTCATCGACGCGATGGTGATGAGATCGGCGCTGCCGCGGCCGCCCGTGCTTGTCTTCACTGACGGCTGGCGGCGATGGGTCGCACCGCAGCGGTGGGGCTCCTGGCTCACGCCCGACCGGTCCATGGCCGGGCTGGCCGGGCTGGCGCTGGGGCTGACCGTCCTGATCAGCCCGAGCGCGCTGCTCTACCTCCTGCCGGTGATCCCGTTCGCGGGACTGCTGGCGGTGGGCCAGAGGAGGCTGGTGGTTCCGTTTTGCAGCGGTGTTGCCTTCGGCGTCGCCTGCGGCCTGGCTGATGGCTACCTGCTGGCCCGCCCGTTCCTTGACTCTTTCAGCCCGACTCTGGAGCTGTCCGGCGTGATCGCGGCCTGGCTGGCCGCGCTCACGATCACCTGCGTCCAGCTGTCGCGACTGGCTGGCGTCCGCGCCTTCCTGCGGCGCTGGCTGGCCAGGCGGCCGCTGCGGTGGCTGCCCGAGCTGGCCGGGCTGCTGGTCATCGCGGGGCTGATCGGATTCGCGGTCCGGCCCTATGTGCAGACCGTGCGCGGCGGGGTGAGCGGAGCCGTCGCGGGCTACGTCGCGTCCCTGCAGCTGGCGCAGCATCTGCCCGTTGATCCCGCCCGGCTGTACGCGGAAGACACGCTGTACTGGGTGATCTGGTACATCGGCCTGCCCACCGTGCTGCTCGGCGGCTTCGGCGCTGCACTGCTCGTGCGCCGGTCCGTGCGCGCGCTGCTGACCTGGCAGGATCCGACCGGGACCTGGCGCAACTGGGCGCTGCCGCTGGCCATCATCTGCGCGGGCTCGGCGGCCGTGCTCTGGCGGCCCGACATCGTTCCCGATCAGCCGTGGGCCAGCCGCCGGCTGGTGGTGATCGTGCTGCCGGGCCTGATCGCCTGCGCGCTGTGGGCAGCCGCCTGGCTGACGGGGCGCGCTCGCTCTCGCGGGGCACAGGCCATAACGGCGGCCGTCGCCGGGCTCTTCTGCGTGGCAGCCTTTCTCGTGCCGACCGTGGCCACGACCTTCGGGCTCGGACTGACCCACTCCGGACCGTCCGGCGGCCTGCGGCCCACCGCTGATGGCATGGCGTTCAAGCGCACCGGAACGGGCGAGCTAACCGCCGTCGAGGGCCTGTGCTCGTCGATCCCGCGCAACTCGTCCGTCGTGATCGTCAACTGGACCGTGGCTCAGCAGTTCTCGCAGGTCATCCGGGGCATGTGCGGAGAGCCGACGGCCTGGATGGTCGGTCAGCCCCAGTCAGCGGTCAGCAGCGTCATGAGCGCGGTTTCCCGGTCTGGGCGGCGGCCGGTTCTGCTCGGCGCCACAGCCGGGGAACTCGCTACGTTCGGCGGCAGCCCCGTCCAGGTGCTCAACCTGGTGACGGCCGGTGATCCGCATGAGCTGACCCAGCCGCCAACGGTGCCGTCTACGGTCCATTTCACGATCTGGATGGATGCGCCCAGCGCAGGGACGGCTGGCGCGTGAGCCGGCGGCAGTGATTTGCCTCCGGTCCCGGATGCCCCTACAGTTAAGGGACACCGACGCGGGGTGGAGCAGTTCGGTAGCTCGCTGGGCTCATAACCCAGAGGTCGCAGGTTCAAATCCTGCCCCCGCTACCAAGTAGTTGCAGGTCAGAGGCCTGATCGCCGGGAACGGCGGTCGGGCCTTTTGATCGTTTGTTGGCCGTTCGTTGGCG
>Ga0187862_10004799_pt1 | contig 12658 bp, 14 predicted proteins | sample June2016WEW_10_1_FD_133003 | JGI IMG/M metagenome (GOLD analysis project Ga0187862, IMG submission 133003) | Peatland microbial communities from SPRUCE experiment site at the Marcell Experimental Forest, Minnesota, USA - June2016WEW_10_150 | ecosystem: Environmental > Terrestrial > Soil >...
AGCCCACAAAACTTTGCTCCAGTCCTCGTCGAGGTGAACCACTAACCGGAGAGCCGGATGCGGGAGATCCGCCAGTCCGGTTCGGAGGGAGGGGCGGCGATGAGCCGTTCCTACCCCTATCGGATATGAAGATTTGCGCAGGTATTATTGACGCCGCGCATAAACCGTATGATTCAACCGACTGTCAAGCTGCGCAGGTCATCGCGCGCTGTATTTAAAAGAAATGCCCAGTTTCCTCATCCGGCTTCTGAGGGTGTTTGGATTGGTTCCAAGGAGCAGGGCAGCCCCTCCGGCGCCGCTTATTTTGCCATTGGAAATTTGAAGCGCCTGGCGGATATGCCGCGAAATGGCTTGGTCAAGAGCAAGCAAGCTGTGGTCCCCCTCGAGCGGCATACCGGGATAGTCAGTCTTTTTCGGACCATCGAAATGTTCGAACGTCAACCGCCCATTTTTTTTCTTGCCTCTTTTGCGGATAAGCTCGCGCTCGATCAGGTTCTCCAGTTCCCGTATATTGCCTGGCCAGTGATAAGCTTTCAAGCGCTCGACGTCCTCGGCGGAAACGGCAGGCGGGGGGTAAATTTTGAGGTCCCTTGATTTTCTTTGAACAAAATAATGGACCAGTGCCGGGATGTCCTCTTTACGATGCCTCAATGGGGGGATCATAATAGGAAATACATCGAGACGAAACCAAAGGTCCTCCCGAAACGCTCCCGAGCGGACCATTTCTTCCATACTCCTGTGGGTTGCGGCAATGATGCGGACATCCACCGGAATGCTCTTCGTCCCGCCCACCCGTTCGATCTCTTTATGCTGCAGCACACGAAGCAGCCTGACTTGCGCCTGAGGCGGCAACTCTCCTATTTCGTCGAGGAAAATGCTTCCTTTATCAGCCCGCTCGAAGCGTCCCCTCTTTTGGGCGATCGCCCCGGTAAACGCGCCTCTTTCATGTCCGAAAAGTTCGCTGTCCAGAAGATTGTCCGGGATGGCGCCGCAGTTAACCTTGACGAACGGACCTGCTCTGCTCGATGAAGTGTAATGAATCGCATTGGCGACAACTTCCTTGCCGACTCCCGTCTCCCCGAAGAGCAAGACCGGACTGTTCAGCGGGGCTACCTGCCGCACCATCTCCATTGTTGCTTTCAGGCCATACTCAGCCCCAACTATATCGTCCCCTGAAAAATGCCGCAGTTCCCGGTTCAGTTCCCGGTTTTCCGCGTCGACTATATCTTTGAGCTTCACAACCTCTTCGTAGCGGAGCGCATTGGACATGGCTATCGCAAAGGGTTCCCGCAAAAGTGAGACCATGTGTATATGCGCTTTGGTGAACCTCGACTTTCCTTCCGCCAGTATGGCGAACGTGCCCAGGCGCTTGTCTTCGACAGCCAGATTCATGGCAAGGGCAGAATGGTTCGAGAGGTCGATATAGGGGCGGAGGATTTTTAGTATTGAAGGCTTTGCCCCCCGGTCGATGACCCAGACATCGCGTGAGCCCGCATCGGCTTCAATCTCTTTGATGGCCTCCATGGGCAACTGAGTGGGAGGTAAAGTTATTTTGCTCCCGGCATGATCCACCATTGCGAGTTGCCTAAGAACCCCGGTAGCTGGTTCAAACAGGCCCAGAGACATCATGGAGGCGGGCATGAATAATCGAATGTACTGCAGGTAGTTGAACAAAGCCTTTTCGATATCCAGACTGCTGCAGATTCGCAGGGTTGCCTGCCGGAAGAACTCATTCTCATTTAACTTCATTGCCGGCTCTCCGCCTGGCGGATTTTCCGTGCGGTCAAGAGGAATTTACGATATATAACACATAAACGATATTTAGCGAATTATATGCCATATATCGTGAACTGCAGTCAAATGAATCTGCTATATATAGGAATTTAAACAGCAAAATACGCTGGCATAAGTATGGCTTTCTTCCGGGATGGAGGTCGTGTGCATCGGCAGCTCTTTAGCACCTTCCTGGCCCCCTAACCTACCGTCCTGCCAGCTTAAGAGCTAATGCCGGTTCATGCGGCCTCCGCATCTTCGGAAATTCAGGCGCTGGAGTCCGGTTGAGAACGAGGAAGAATGGCATGATCTGGCTTGAGATGATAAGCATACGCACGGGTGGGATTATGGAAGCCGGAAAGGTTTTCGAGATCTGTGGAGAAATGTTCCAATGCATTGCAGACGAGAAGCTGTTAAAGTGGAACGTGTTTTGCAGTGCGAAATATGCGACCGATATCAGCATTCATCTTCAGTGGAAGTCCGACTATGCGTCTGCGAGTATTTTGGGCAGAGAGATGAGTTTGGCCCTCGGAGATCTCGGACTGATAAACCACACGTTATGGATTGAGGAAGAGGTGAGGACGGCGCCAACCTGGAAATGAGGAGGAGCAACAAGATGGGGGAGCGTCAGAAAGTCATGGCGGCTGATTTTGATATGTCGTTCTGGAGAAAGGCAGGGTTTACAATCAAGAGGGAGGTTGCAGCAATTCCGGCGGAACTCATTGTGATAATCTCCGGGTTCATATTAATGGGCATTCTCGGAAAGATAATTCTTCTTTAGGTCCCCGAAGAGGGAAAATCCTTGGAAAATTGCAGTGCCTGCTCCGAGGGGCCAATCTGTCGAAAAATTAGACGATGTACTGGAGGAGGGAAGGAATGTTGGGGCGATTGAAACAAAGTAAATTTTTCTTCGTACCGGGGGTCCTGTTGTTGCTGGTCTTTCCCCAATTTATTAGCGCCGCTCTGCCCGACCAACAGAATCCCATGGCGCTCATACAGAGCGGCACGGAAAGGGCCTTCCAGATTTTGCAGGAGTCCAAGAAGGGGCAAGCGCCCTCTTTGCGGCAAAGGAAGGATGAAATCCTGGCTATAGTGAGCGAATATTTCAACTTCGAGGAAATGGCCAAAAGAGCGCTGGGCCGCCCCTGGAAAGAGCAATCCTCTGATAAGCGTCAGGAATTCGCACAACTTTTCAAACAGCTTCTTTTCAATACTTATATCAGCCGGCTCGAGAATTATACAGGCTCGAACGAACGGGTCTTCTACGATTCTGAAAAGCTGGACGGGGACTATGCGCTTGTCAAAACTCACATTCTTTATGAGACCAGTAATAACATCGGGATCGAATACAGGCTCCGCCGGGATGGGGGACGGTGGCAAGTTTATGACGTGGCGGTGGAGGGAATCAGCTTCGTCGATAACTACAGGGGCCAGTTCTGTTCGATCCTGACCAATGAATCATTTGACTCCCTTCTAATAAGACTTCGCCAAAAAGTCGCTCAATCGGGCTGAGGTTTTATCCATAAGAATTTCTGACCAGCACCTGCCCCGGGCCTGATCCGGGTTAATTCCGGCAGATACTTATGAATTGCCCTCAGTGATGAATACTGCATCCCTCCTTTTTCGCCGCTGGCGCAGGATCGGTCACCGGCGCACCCGAACGTGAAAAATTCGACAGTTCATCCATCCACGACGAGTTCAATCATACTTGCGGTGGATTTAACGCAGGGGCCCAATGGCATCCGGATTTCGGCATCGGCGATGGAAAGCTCGACAAAGCCGGGGCAGGGTATTAGAAAATGCGCGATACTCAAGAATGCGCCGAAAAAAGCGATAAATCTTTGCAACGCCATGGGCGGAGGTCAGGTTATTGACGCAGTGAAGGTGGGCATGAATCCTGGTGGAAATACATTGAATTAATGAAATATCGTCAAATTATCAAATTATCAACCCCGCCTGCTTGCTGACCGCTTTTGGAGACAATGCCGTACAGCTTGAATTGCGGGTCCGGATAAGCAATCCGCAAAATGGCCTTGGACCTGTCAAGAGCGAACTTCTCACGGGTGTATGGCGGCGGTTCAGGGAAGGAGGTAGCGAGCTGCCATATCCTTAGAGGGTCTTGCGCCATAAGTCTATCCCCGAGATTTCGATTCGGAGCAAACCCGATGGCTGAGAACGTTGCCCGATGAACCGGCGTAGGGAACTGAACGCTTGGTCTTTCAGGGGTTCCTTGCCTTGTTGCGTGCAACGCACATGGGCGCGAAAAAATTCGGGTTGCTTCCCGAAGAACCTGATTTAGCTTGTTAAACGATGAACTGCAATTGTGAGGAATAGACATGTGGCATGCAAATCCAAGGGATCTCGCCTTGTATGTTACTGATCACTGGGACGATGCACGGTTATCCGAATTGAGCAGTGCAATGGATTGCGGCCCGGGGGATTCTCTCCCCGATCAGGAGACTCTTCATCATCTCATTTCATGTTGCTACCAGGCAAGCCTTATGAAGGAGGAAGGCAGACAAGTGCGGTTCCGTCTCGTTTTGAGAGAGCACGGCTGTTTCGACAGTAAGGACGGGCCTCCTACAGGTCTGCATCCGCTTCTGTTCAGCGAGCCGCAAACTTTTGACGAGTACAAACTACAGAGGCTGTCTCCAGCGGCCGATTTTTATCGATCTTTGATTGGGGTAGGACATGGCGCTCATAATGGTTTGCAGATCTGGGGTATGATCCACTCCGGGTCTCGATGGGTCCAAAATGTATACGGCGGAAGGATGATCGCACCCACTCTGCCCCTCTCGCTGGTTGTTTACGTGACCGATCCCGGTAGAATAACCGTTTGCAAAGGCCCCTTGGCGATTGCAACATTGAATCGCGGTCAGATCATTTCCCCTGCACACGAAGTCTTTGACTCAGCCTGGCTTCCCGCCGGTTTTGCCGCGATTCGCTCCAGGCTGTGGCAGTTACACATAGCGGCAAAGGGTGCAGCCAAGAAGCCCTGGGCCGATCTCGATCCCGGTATTGTGAACACAATTGCCAAGCAAGTAGCCAGGCGCATCATCAGTTATGTCAGAAATTCCGGGCACGGCGGCACAATCCTCGTGATCCCTCCGAAAATGGTTGAACAGGTATTCGAGGAAAACCCATACTTGAATATTGAATACAGGGTGACTGATGAGGCCACACGAAAAAGATTTCAGACGCTGCTTGTGAACCTTATGAACACACTTGCCGAGGTGCATGGCCGGAAGGCAAACAAAGACAAGCCCGTCGGATGGGATGAGTATGTGGCCAGCAACGAGGAATCCCTCGCCCTGTTGGATGAGGCTGTTTTTGATCTCGCGCATCTTTTTGCGGATTTGACATCGGTGGATGGTGCAGTAGTATTCACCGAGGGGTTCGAGTTGCTGGGGTTTGGGGCCATGATATCCGTGGGACTGAAGGGGGTGAAGACAGTGGCTCGCGCATTGGATATAGAGGGGCTTCAGACAGAACAGGTACACTCCGGAAACTTCGGTGCGCGGCACCGGTCTGCATTCCGTTTTTGCAATGCCGTGCATGAGGCAATTGCCATCGTAATCTCTCAAGACCGGCTGGTGCGCTTCGTCAAATGGAAAGAAGGCGTGGTTACCTATTGGCATCATGTCGCAACAAACATCATGGATTTTTGACAAGACGCCGCTCAGATTAAACGGGAAGAATATTAAAGGAGGATTTATGGTTTCAAGGATTCTTGTGCCGACAGATGGTTCAAAGACAGCCCACAAGGCAGTCAAGTATGCGGTTGACCTTGCAAAACAGTTAAATGCGTCCTTAATTGCCCTGACCGTTGTTGATAATCGCTCCTTTATAGCACAGACAGTTCCTGCCGTGGATACTCCAACGCATGTAATAGAGCCTATCGAGGATTATCTGTGTGAGGCCGCCAGGGGGTATGCTGAGGAGATAAAGAAAATGTGTGAAAAAAGTGGCGTACAATCGGAGACGGTTATAAGGACAGGGCACCCTGTCGATGGTATTGTGAAAGAGGCTAAGAAGTCAAAGGTGGATCTCATTGTTATGGGTTCCCAAGGTAGAAGTGCTTTAGCAGCCGCAGTACTTGGCAGCGTTGCCTATGGAGTCATTCATAACGAGACAAAGACGCCTGTGCTCATCGTGCGGAGAGCCTGACAGCGGGCATCCCGCCTTCAACTCTGACGTTGAAATGCGTGGCGTGATGGCGCCACCGGCGAGTGCCGCAGCGCCCCCTACAATCCCAGCCCTGAAAACAGATGACGGAGATGCGCGCGGACAAAACGCTCGTCGATTTCTGCATTGCCAACGAGCATACGGTTCAGGATGGGTCCGTAGATTTCATCGAGAACCAGGTCAATATCCAGTCCCTGCTCCAGCTCCTCCCGTGCGACGGCAGCCTCGACGATGTCCCGCACTTTTCTTCTCCGCCGTTCAATGAAGGCCTGGAAGACAGGCCGGTACTTGTCGCTAAGCTGTGCCTCAGCAAAAAGGCTCCGCACAATCTTTCCGTCTATGTCCCGCAACTGCCGCGCCACGTTCTGCAAAGCCGTTGTCAGGTCTGCCTTCAACGATCCGCTGTCGGGGATCGGGATATCATTCTCCGCCTGTCTGACGAGTGCCTCCGTGACGATTTCAGCCTTTGACGACCATCTCCGGTAAATCGAAGGCTTGCCGACGCCGGATTCCGCAGCGATGGCGTCAGTTGTCAGGCTGGCGTATCCATGTTTTCGAGCATGGAGAAGAGCCGTATCGAGAATGGCCCTGTCCACGTCCGTCGAGCGCGGCCGTCCTGCCGGATTCCGCGATGGAGCTTTATTCCCGGCAGGCTTTTTCACTTGACAGAACTCCTTATGTTGCCGGACACCCAGCGATTCGGAATGATAAAAAACAGCGGCACACAAACGAAGATCGCAAGGCTCAGCAAGGGCTGAAATCTTCCAGCCACTATGGCGACAGTATAAGCCGCAACGGGCGACAAATGGAGCCGTGTCACGAGCGTTGCGATATGCGGGGTCAGATGCTTGCCGGAAAGCTCCGGCTTCCGTGCGGCGTACGACCAGGCAAGAGTATCCGTTACATTCACGAGTATCAACGTGATGCCGTACAGCGCAATCGCATTCGGATCCTGAGGATGATTGCCAAGAACGGCCGTTGGGAAAGGAATGAACGACACGCACAGCAGACTGAGATTGTTCAACCAAAGCAAGTTCCTGTCAACTCTGGAAACGAAATTGAACATCGAGTGATGGGCCACCCAGTACATCGTCACGATGAGAAAACTGAGGACAAATGCCAGGATCTTAGGCCCGATCGACAAGAGATCCAGCCATACGGAAGGGCCATCCGGCAGCTTCAACTCAATCACGAGCAGCGTGGCTACGATTGCAAAAAGACCATCGCTGAATGCTTCGACGCGATTTTTTTCCATACTGTCACTCCCTTTGAGGCCCAGACCAAAATAACCGTCCGCCCCGGCGGTGTTTCCAGACCCCTTCGACTCCGCGAGCCCCCCAATCAGCCAGGGCATTACGAGCCAAAGATTTTTCGTTGCACCCGTGAGTGTATTGAACTATAGATAAATCGTTACGGATAGTAACGTATCTATATCAGAAATTCAAGAACAACGGGAGGTGCACATGCAAGGCCAGAAGATCATCATTGCCGGCGGAACCTCGGGCATCGGTCTCGCTACAGCCCGTTTGGCGGTCCAGCAGGGCGCGAAAGTCGTTATCACAGGGCGTGACGCCGACAAAGCGCAACAAGCAGCCGCATCCATGGGGCAAGCAGCGCAGGGAACTGCCTTCGACGCTGCCGACAGCTCGGCAGTACGCACGTTCTTCGATGGCGCCGGTCCCTTTGATCACCTCGTGCTGGCGCTAAGCGGCGGCAAGGGCGCCGGGGCTTTCACTTCCGTCTCTGAACACGACCTTCGGGAAGGTTTCAATGGAAAATTCTTCCTTCACTGGACCCTCGCCCGGGTTGGCCTGAAGACCTTGAATAAAACGGGATCCATCACCTTTATCACGGCGGCGTCGGCACGCGCCGGCAAGCCCGGCACAGCGGGCCTTGCGGCGATCAACGGCGCTATCCAGGCCCTGGTGAAGCCGCTGGCGGCGGAACTCAAACCTGTGCGCGTGAACGCGGTATCTCCCGGCATCATCGAGACTCCCTGGTGGAACCGGCCGGGTCAGGAAGAACAGTTTGCAGCTCTAAAACGTATGGCGGCAGATACACCGGCAGGCCGAGCAGGCCGCCCGGAAGAAGTTGCCATGGCGATATGCTTCCTCATCGGCAATGACTTCATGACCGGAGCTGTGATCGATTGTGACGGCGGTATCCGTGTGAAGTGACCCTGTGGCGGTGGGACCGCCAGCCGACTTGGCCGCAGCCTTCGGCGGTGGGCGGCAGAGCCGCAGCCGGGATCGCCACTCAAACCTTCGGCGGCGGCAAAGGCAGGATCGATCTCGACGCTATCCCTGACCTGTCTACGACCAGAGGCGGTACACAGGTACGCCTCCGCGCAACCCCTCCCTTCGCAGGGCTCAGGGCAAGCTCTTTCCTTGCACCTTTCGGTGCGGCGCTGGGCAATCCGGAAATTACGGGACGCCAAACTGTACGCGCCATGGCGAAAAATGCCTCCTCTCCGAACGGAAACCTCGCGGGGCGTGGAATTTGTCCCGGGGTTTCCGGATGGACACGAGTTTATTTGCAGAACTTTCGGTACACGGTCTTCCAAGAGGTCGTTCGGGAGAAATCCGGGTGTAGAATAGAGCTTCAGCGTCCGCCGGTGATTAAGTTAACAGATTATTCAGGGTGGTGTTCGGGTTTTCGAGGAGTTAACCGGAATTTATCTGCGAAGGAGGATTCATTATGACTATGGACGAAATTAAATCGGCGATTCTGGGCCTGAGCGAAGGAGATCAGAGAAAGTTCATCACCGAGGTGGTTCCGCTGCTCTGGGCCAAGGCATGCCTGGACGACTCCTGTGTCGCCAAGTTCAGGGAACTCGTCGACGAAGCGACAATAAAGGAATACCGCGAACAGCACTACGGAAGCATCTGAGCGGAAAAACCGCCGATCCCGGCCGTCCGGAATGGACTCGAGTAGCCGTCAATGCGTTAATCAGCCCAACGATTAGGGAGACGAGCCGCTCGAACAGGGTGGCGGAGAGCAAAACTGATTATCTTTTTCCATAAAGCCCTGCGGAGTTCACGTTCGGTTGGGTTGCTGTCTCGAAGCACACCCCACGCAACATGAGGGCCCAGGAAATATTTGTTCAAATTGCGAAAACGAGAACGGACCTCTTCTTTGGGAAGGCTCGACATAATCAGACCAAGCTCCAGGGTATCCATATAAGTATAGCCTTCCCACCGAATTGAATCCCGCACATCCGGGGGTAGTTGATTAAAGAGCGCTGTTCCCGGAAGGGGGCATAGCAGACCGGCCCTGATAATATCGGGCTTAGCCCAGCGCAGGAAACCGACCGTTTCGTCCCAATCCTTTTCGGTCTCGCCTGGTAAACCCAGCATGATATCCGCAAAAATCCTGAGACCGGCTTTTCTCGTAATTTCAACCGCACGCCTGTTCAAGTCCAGAGTACTTTTTTTCCCGATCGCCGTGAGCATTTTCTCTGAGCCGGTTTCGATTCCATACTCAACCATAATGCAGCCTGCGGACTTCATTTCATTAAGCAACTCCGGCCTTGCCTGATCGACTCGAAGGCAGCAATCCCAGTGAATTTTATTCAAACCGGAATTGCGTAGAGCTTCACAGAGCGAAACAAGTCTGTCGGGGTCAGCCCCAATCGAATCATCCTCAAAATGGATGGCCTCAACCTCAAACTCCTTTACAACATATTTAACCTGATCGATCACATGATCAATCGAATGAAACCGAACCCCGGGGCCTGAGACCAGTGGGCCGGCACAAAACCGGCAAGAGCCGACACAACCACGAGAAGTGCGGATATTAGTCGCTTTCACGTTGAGCCAGGGAATCATCCACCGGTTGGGTTGGGTGTAGAAGTTCATGTCAAACAAGTGATAGGCGGGTAGACCGAGTTCGTCCAGGTCTTTTTGGCGCGGTCCGGGACGGGTGGGCGCCAACTCATTACCACGGCGAAATACCAACCCCGGAACATCATCGCTTATACCGCTTCTGATGAGATCCAACATGGTTAACTCGCCTTCACCAACCACGACTGCATCCAGTTCCGGGATTTCTCGCAGCGTCCGTTCCGGCAGGGCCGTTGGGTGTGGCCCCCCCGCAACAACGAGCGTGTTAGCACCACAAATTCTTTTTACAAAATTGGCAATGCGGGCAGCCTCAATCATTCCGGGGGTAAGAATCGATAACCCGACAAGGTCAGGTGCGAACTCACGCAGTTCGCCCTTGATGAGTTCATCAACGGCGTGTTTCGGACGATGTCAAACCTTTCTTGGCATTGAATCGCCGGGTTCGTAGACGGCGCGAACACAACGCGCCCGTGCATTATCGCAATCGGGTCAGCTTCGTGTGGGCCTCAATAATCAGTTTCCGGCCGGGAAGGGTCCTTTTCCGCCCTTGGGCGGTGGGACCGCCAGCCAACATGGCCACTGCCTTCGTCGGTGGCACAGGCAGGATCTCGACGCTCCGCGAGGCGGTACATAGGTACGCCTCCGCGCAACCCCTCGATTTCCTCGCACCTTTCGGTGCGGCGCTGGGCAATCCGGAAATGGCGGGGCGCCAAACTGTACGCGCCAGGACGAAAAATGCCTCCTTTCCGAACCTGAAACTGCTCGTGTCTTCTGCGGGGTTCCAGGATGGGCACCAATCGGGTGCACGAGGCAAGAGGCCATGGTACTATGATGAGCAATGACAACCGCGAAACGTGCTGAAGTAACGGGGATTTGATCAAAATATCTCTTGTCCGGCAATCGAAGGGGTGGCGAAAGAGCTGGGAGTGCATCGGTGGATGGCGCCGCTCGAATCCGAGGGGAAAACTAGAAATAGTACCTGAATCCCGCACGAATATCCCCCCACTGGGGCAGACTGCCGAAGTCGCTTTTCTTGGCGCCCAGGTAAAAATCAAAAGCCAGGTTTAAGGTCACAGAGTTGCTCAGGCGGTATTCGGCCAGAGGCTGGAGATATAGGCTTCCGTCCTGGAGGTTGACCTGAAAGATCCCCGTGAGATCGAGCTTATTCACCAGTGCATTTTGCCAGAAACTTCGAATGAAAAAGGCATGTTGACTCAAAGGCTCCTGGGCCTCCTGAGAAAACTCGCGGATAGCCCACAATTGGGCGAGGATGCCCTTCCCGGCGGCTGAAGTCTTCGGGTTGCCCAGGAATCCCTTCGCTGTCTCACCCGTCGCGAACCAATTGTTCCATTCGCTTGGAGAAAGGCCCGCCTCGTTGTACTGATACTCCAAGTAGGTAGTCCGGTTGATCTTCTCGGTATATGAGAACCCTGCCGCAAGCTGATTTCGAAAGCGGATTTGACTGTTTCCGGGGATTACGAACGGTAGACCGGATGGAATCATCCCTAAATTCCTTGCGTCCTGCAAGGCCTCACTCACGATGTCCGGGCTTTGGCCCGCATTCCATTCAGCATAGGCGACCACATTGTCGCCAATGCCCCTGGTGAGGTTGAAACCAACGTTCGAGCGTCCGTCATCGTCGAAATAGAGGACTTCGGGGTTCATATCCTGTATGGCGTTTATGTCGGCCTTGGCCAGCATGCGGAAGCGGTCGTTGGTGCGATTGAGCTGTAGAGCGCCGCCCGACTGGTCGGTCCACCATCGGTCCTGTTCGTGCGGCACTTCAGGGGCCACGATGAGCGAAAGGCTGCCCCACTGCCATATACCCTGGGCCCTCATCATGAGGGTGCCCAGCCGGTTTTCCCGAAGGACGGCCGCATCTTGTGAGATCATTGCCGTGACGGCGTCCTTTTTGAAATAGTCCGTCGGATTGAATCCGGTGGCCACACCGTTTTTGACGTTTATCCGGCCCAGGTCGATGAAGTACGATCCGGTCATGTTCCACGTGAGATAGGTTTCTTTGAGATCGTTCAGGATGCCTTCCCGGGATATAAACATATTGGGACCGGAGAAGTAGTTCAACCGATCTGCAACCGTGAGGGACAACGCCGGGCAGAAAGTAACCTCGGCCCGCACGTCCAGGCTGGTGCGGTTTGTGAACCCGGAAAAATCGGAAATGGGCAGGGGGACGGCCAGGGAATAGCGGTAGAAATTACCCTGCAGCGCCTCATCGAGGAAGACCTTTATCCGGTATGGGCTGGGGGCTGCCGGCGGCTGGGCACCGGCTTCGGGTGCAGGTACTGACTGAAGTTCCTCGGGAATCAGCTCCAGGTTGGTATCCGCACCTGCCCGCGAAGCCGCGCAGAGGAAGCTCGTCAGCACTAAGGCCAGGAGGATGAAATACAGGCTTCGACCGGATGTGGTCATAACCATCAGTTGCCTTTGAATCGTGGAAGATATTCTTTTTGAAACCACTCCTCCGGGATGTCCCGGTAATTATAGTCGCTGAAGCTCATCTTCGTAACCAGTTTGCTGTCCACCCCGTCTATGATGATGGTGTCCGTCGGCCTGCGCTTTCCCAGTTGCTCCTGGTAATTTCGATAGTAGGCGGTCTTGAGCAACCTTTCGCTTTCGGAGTAGAATTTGCCCTTGACCGGTTGATAGCTCTCCTTTTCGACCCAGTATTCAATGCGATGATAGGTGACCGAATCGTTTGCCGCAATCATATTGACCCTGTAGCAGTTGCGGCTGTTCTTTTCTGCGTCGGTGATCGTTTCGACGCCCTCGATGGTCCCCTTGTAATCCTTGTGGAAGTTTACGGTGACTACATCCCCGTTGGACGCCTGGCCCATCAGCCG
>Ga0187862_10004800_pt1 | contig 12655 bp, 10 predicted proteins | sample June2016WEW_10_1_FD_133003 | JGI IMG/M metagenome (GOLD analysis project Ga0187862, IMG submission 133003) | Peatland microbial communities from SPRUCE experiment site at the Marcell Experimental Forest, Minnesota, USA - June2016WEW_10_150 | ecosystem: Environmental > Terrestrial > Soil >...
GAATGCGCGAGCGCATTAAAAACGGAAGAAAAAGAAGAAAATGCTAGGCTTATTTTTGACCGCCAGGCTGGCCGACTTTCTCACCGCCGATTTTGGCAAACTTTTTCACCGGCGGTAATACCTCGCCATGAATCAACCGCACAGCGTCTTTTTTTTGCTGTAGCTTATTCCTATTGTGTAGCTAACAACGTAGATATCTCTCCTGAGGTGGACACTGGAACAGGTCAAATTGACTTCAAATGTGCGAAAGGTTTTGATTCCAAAGTGCTTGTTGAGATTAAGTTATCTACGAATCCCAGGATTCTACATGGCTACGAAACACAGCTAGAAATCTACAAGAAATCAGAGGATACACTACGAGCATTCTATGTCGTAATAGATGTTGGAAGGATGGGCGATAAGGACCAAAAGCTTGTGCGGATAAAAAACGAAGCAGCGAAAAAAGGCCAGCCCCTTTCGGAATTGGTATTTATTGATGGAATTCTAAAACCATCGGCAAGTAAGAGAAGGTGATAACAGGACTCACAGAAATGCTTGCTGTTTGCGTTTCTACCTCTGTCCCTGTTTCCATTGACCCGTAGAATTACTTTATTGTGAGTTATGCTCGTAAATGAGCGGCAACAGTGCCAAGATTATTACAAGGGCAGAAGACACTGGCTTAGAAACTCAAAAATGGGCTGGGAGGCCGGACGATACACCTGACCTGTTCATATCCCATTCAAAGCGTTTTTCTCGCCCCATCATCCCGCATTGCCAGCCTTCCCTCATATCGCAACACATTCGCCTCATCACCCTGAAGCTCTTCCTTGCCCTTACCCTTGCCCGTTGACTCTATCGAGGGCAGCGTCAACGTAAACGACAGCGGCAGCGTTGACGTATCCGGCAGGCTTGACGTGACCGGCAGCCTGACCGTGGACGTGATCGAGAGCCTGGACCCTGACCGGATACTAAGCTAATCCAGTGTCGCAATAGTTAGAATCGTTTTAAGGCCCTTCTGCCCGCTTTTCCTGCCTGACCCCATATCCAAACACGTCCGAAACAGACAGCCTCACCTTTGATTGTGACCGGTCTTGACGGTGATCGAGAAAACCTTAACGTGATCGGCAGCGTTGACGTGATCGAGAGCCTGACCGTTGCCGGTGACCCGGAAGCCCTGGCCATTGACCCTTGACCGGAATCCTTACCCTCGATTAGAATTTTGACCCCGGACCCGGAATTGTAACTGAAGCTTTGGCCGTTTCCGTCAGTCAGAGTAAGGTGGGAAATATTTCATTTTGAAATGCGGTCGAGGGTAGGCAGAATTGGGGCTTGTGTGATTAGATAACCCCCCCTGTTATCGCAGAGAATCTAATCGAAAACTGTCAATTAAATCGGTGTGTTGCGCGATAAGCCCCTGCATTTGCCCTGTATTTACAGGAATTACAGTAAGCGAATGAAACTCTTTGACAAATGAATACGAGGTTCGGATTTTCACTTTTAGGCACTTATACCAATTTGCTTTCAAGGTGGTGCCAATGAATGACAAAGAAAGTGCGAGTTGCCCCCAACTTAGCCATTGCAGGGCCATTTAGGAGCGGCGCTGCGGTGGAGCCCAGCGAGGAACGCTACGCCGATCTCCACGCTATCACTGACCTGTCCATGACCAGAGGTGCCGCGCTCTGCCTCACGCGCCTGCGCGTGTGGCAGAAATCCCGGGGGCGCGGGGGATCTTTAAAGTGAAAAAAGTCCCCCGCTCTTTTAGTTAGTTCAATCTTGAACGCAACTCGGTCTAAATCAAGGCTTTATCTACAATCGAAAAGATGTCCCCGGCAACGATCAGTTCGACTCCTTCCCGGACGTCGGCATCCAGGTCGTCAATGTCGATTTTGTTTGCTTCGGGAAATATGATTGCTTTCACGCCCGCTCTTTGAGCGGCGAGAACTTTCTCGCGGATTCCGCTGACCGGGAGCAGCCTTCCGCTGAGAGTGAATTCCCCGGAAAGGGCAACATCGCGGCGCGCCGGTTTCCCGGTTAGAAGCGAAATAAGCGCCACAGCTATTGTAACGCCCGCCGAAGGGCCGTCCTTGGGAACAGCCCCTGAGGGAATGTGCACGTGGATGTCGCTTCCCTCGAAGAAGTCCTGGTCCAACGAAAAATCTTGTGCGTGGCTGCGTATATAGCTCAGGGCCGTCTGCGCGGACTCGCGGATTATCTCTCCCAGGGAACCGGTCAATATCAACTGTTGGTTTCCCTTCATCCTGGTTGCCTCAATAAAGATTATCTCTCCTCCGAATTCGGTCCAAACCAGGCCGGTGGTAACTCCCACACGGTGACCCGCCTCCGCGATCTCATGGGTGAATCTTCGCGGGCCGAGCAGGTTTTCGATCAGTTTGTCATCCACCACGATGGGCGAGCGGTCGTTTTCACTTTGAAGACTGAGCCTGGCAAGCTTTCGGCAAACGGTGGCAATTTCGCGCTCGAAGTTGCGCAGTCCGGCTTCGAGTGTGTAATCCATGATGATTTTTGAACTTGCGCCGTCGAGAAACTCGATGTTCCTGTTTTTGAGGCCGTGTTCTCTCAACTGGCGGGGAACGAGGTATTGTCTTGCGATAGCTCGTTTTTCTTTTTCAGTGTAGCCGGGGAACGGGATCACTTCGAGCCTGTCCAGGAGCGGGGCGGGAAGCCGTTCGACCACATTGGCCGTTGCGATGAACATGACGCTGGACAGATCGAAGGGAACATCCAGATAGTGATCGAGAAAACGGCCGTTTTGCTCCGGATCCAGGACTTCCAGCAGAACCGAAGCGGGATCGCCCCGGAAGTCCTGGCCAATCTTGTCTATCTCGTCCAGCATGAAAACCGGGTTCCTGACCCCGATGCGTCGAATCTCGGTCATGATTCTGCCCGGCATCGATCCGACATAAGTCCTTCGGTGTCCTCTCAGTTCGGCTTCATCACGCAAACCGGCAAGAGAAATCCTGACGAACTTTCGCCCCAGCGCTTCGGCAATAGACTTGCCAATGGAAGTCTTTCCCGTTCCGGGGGGGCCCGAAAAGCAAAGAATCGGGCTCCTTGTCAACTGGAGGTATCGTTTCTTTTCGCGGATCTGACGCACCGTGGAGCGGAGTTCCTCCAGGTCAATGGGTTTGGGCAGATAGTGGGCGGCTCCTTTTTTGAGAGCGTCAACCGCCGAACTCACCGTGGCATAGCCGGTAATCATCACAATATCGGTGTTCGGGGCGATCTGTTTTGCAGATTCGATGACCTGAATGCCATCCATCTTATCCATCTTGAGATCGGTAAGGATCAGCTCGAAGTCCTTTTGCCTCAGTTTGTCCACAGCGTCCTGGCCGTTCACCGCAGTGCATACCTGATAGCCTTCCTTGCGCAAAACATATTCCAAATTCGTTCTGGCTATCTCCTCGTCATCGACCACCAGGATATTGAAGTCGCTCAGGTTACACAGGGTTTTGACAGCCAGGTATTCCAGGATTCTCTCTTTAACGTGTTTTAGCCCATAGTGCTGCAGCTCGAGGATTTTCTCCGCGCGAGCCATATCCAGACAGTCGTCGGTAAAATTCTGCCATGGAAGCGAGAAGAGGAACTCGAGATAACTCACCCCGATTGTGTATTCGGGTATGCCGGGGTCCATTCTTTCAAGCCGCTCGAGTTCCTTGGAGGCCAGCTCGGAAACTGCCTTCGGTATCCTTGCATCCTCTTTGGCTCTACGAAGATCAACCAGCTCGGTCGATTGTTCTTCAGGGGTTTTTTCTTCGATTGTCTCAATCTTTTTAAAGAAACTCATATTCTGCCTTTCGATCCCTGTTGCAATTCGCAACGCGCTTAAGCCCTGCGTTGCAGTATCGAACATTGCCGTCATGCAGCCCGCAGCATCAATTCAGACAGTCGCTATTGCATTTTGCAACGCCATCAAGCCTTTTCAACTTGGGCGGCAAGGAATAGCCGAGCCTTATTCACCAATGATTTCATTAGTTTTTAGCAGATGGCACGACTCTTGACTATAGAAGATTGAAAAATTCATGCTCAGGTGACTAAGCCATGTCAGATTTAATCGGAAAAAATCGTAAGAACGAATTCCGCAACGGCCGCAAGATCCTTGTCGTGGCAAATAACGGGGTTTTTGTGGAAACTGTAATCAATCATTGCGTGCAGCTTGCCGGCAGGCTCGGATACGATCTGGCGGCTTTAAGCGTTGATTCTCACTGTGAAGGCAAGGCGTTCGAAAACAGGTCTGCGGAATCGGCAAAAAAATTATGCGACAGGGCTGTACTCAACGGGATCCATTGTAATGCCATGACCAGGACCGGGGATATTGAATTTGCGGTTGAGGAGGCAATTCACGAGATCAAGAGGGTTGAGATCGTAGTAATAGATTCGGAGATAAACAGCGAAAGCATCCGAAAAATATCGGTTCCTGTAGTGAGTGTCTTATCTGCCTTAAACGACAAAGGAGGGAATGCAATGTCTGCTCGTAGCGAATCCTCGAAAGCCAGGGCGATTGGAAAAACGGTTGGATATGGTGTAGCGAGCGCTGCCTGTTATGCGGCTGTCTTTACAAACTCTGACACTGTCATGCAAGTTTTTTCCAGAGGCGGCTGGTACGCGGCCCTTCCCATTGCCACCGTTCTGGCAATTTCGTTTGTGCATGGTACATTTGCGCACCACCTGTGGTCCCTTATGGGTATTGTAGCCCTCAAAAGAGACCAGGTCCGCAAGACCGAACACAAGGTCATCGAGAAGAGAAAACAGGCTCGCAAAAGACCTCGCGCCTATGCTTACGTCAATCCATTTCACAGGATGGACTTATAGGCGTCTTGTAAGGCGGGATTTTAAGGGTGAGGTCTATTCCCGCTCACCCAAAAGAGAGCAATGGCTCGATCTGGTGAAAAACCCTCAGGCCCCAACAAGGATTCAAAATGCACGATATAGCAAATGAAGCGGTCAAATTCATCGATCTCAATTTTATCTATGTGGTTTTCCTTTTTCTGGTCGGCTTTGTCGGCGGCCTGGTGAGCGGGTTCATCGGTTCGGGCGGCGCCTTCGTTTTGACTCCCGGCATGATGAGCCTTGGAGTGCCGGGGACCGTAGCGGTGGCGAGCAACATGTGCCACAAATTCCCCAAAGCGCTTGTCGGAGCGTACAAACGTTTCAAATACGGCCAGGTGGATTTGAAGCTTGGGCTTGTGCTGGCTGCGAGCGCGGGCGTCGGCGTACAGGTAGGCATAAAAATCCAGCAGTTAATACTCGCAAGTTGGGGACAGGCAGGGTCCGACCTCTATGTGAGCCTCTCTTTTGTGGTGGTGCTGGTGCTGGTCGGGCTCTATGTTTTCCGCGACGCCATGAATATATCGAAAGCCGGTGGAAGCGAGAGAGTTGCGCTGCTTGCCAAGAAGCTCCAGAGCATCAACATTCCGCCAATGATTACCTTTAAGACGGCAAATGTACGCATCTCCTTGTGGTTTACGCTTCCGGTCGGTTTTGCGACCGGTATGCTCGCTGCTACGATCGCTGTGGGCGGTTTCATCGGCGTTCCGGGAATGATTTATATGCTTGGAGTCTCGGGGCTTGTAGCTTCTGCCAGTGAGCTGGTAATCGCTTTCGTGATGGGTATGGGCGGCTCCATAAACTGGGCGATGCATGGAATGGTCGACATTCGGCTGGTCCTGATCATACTTGCCGGGTCGCTTTTGGGTGTTCAGCTTGGCGCAATCGGGACCACCTATGTAAAGGAATACATGATCAAAATCGTCATGGCGATCATCATGCTCATAGTTGCTGTGAGCAGGGCTTTTGCAATCCCCAAGTACCTCAATCAGCTCGGCATCATCTCGGTAGATCAGGGTACGATATCAGTGCTGGGCGCTATCAGTTTTGTCTCGATGTGCCTTGCTCTGCTTGTCGGGGCGATAATCATCCTGGCCAGCATGTGGAGAGCGAGGAGGTCGGCATACACTCCAAAAGCCCTGGCGGCCGAAGCCTGATGAATCGAGTGGCGCTGCCCTTTTGATTCTTGCCGTATTTAAGGCACTGCTCTCCCCTTCTCTGCGAGCGTACAGAGAAGGGGAGAGCCTTTTTTTAGGGGTAAGTGCGGGAAACAAAATCCAAAAACAACACTCAAACCGGGCGTTCTGTCTCGCTGGTGCGTCAGGACGCTTCTCAGCGAATGAAAATTGGACTATATTGTAGTGTTTAAAACATATCGGAGCCGCCGATGCCAATAAGATTGCCCGTAACTTTGAACATCCGCCAGAAGGTGATAGCCGGTTTCACTTTACTGCTGATCGTCGCCGGTTCCTTCGGCACGGTTTCCTATGGTTACCTTCGGGAAGTTGAGCGAAAGCAGCATTTTGTTGAGATAGCAGATGATTTGCGGGATTTTATTCTTGAAGCCCGCCGGTACGAGAAAAACTTTCTTCTGTATGGTTCGGGTGATGACCTGAACGAGAATCGCAGATTTACCCAACTCGGCTTAGAGCAGCTCGCTAAGACGGTCCCGGAGATCAAAGATCTTCAGGGTGTTCCCCTGCTCGACAAAATCAAATTGGAACTAGGCGGTTATCAACTCCTGATGAACCAATTGGCTCCCGGCCATGAAGGCAGTTCGGGTTCCCCGGTGGTTGAAGAGCAGTTGAGGGAACATGGCAAGAGGCTGGTGGATTTGTCCCAAAGGCTTGTCTCTTTTGAGCGCGAACGTATTCTTCATATCGTAAACTCGCTAAAGACTCAGCTTCTGATCTCGCTGGGCGTCACGATAATAGGTGGTGGTCTGCTGATTCCGGTCATTGCCAGAAAAATCATTCGCCCTCTTCGATATATCGAGAAAACTACGCACCGGATTGCCGGAGGGGATTTCACGCCGATCGAGGTTTACGATACGCGCGATGAGACACAGCGTGTGGTCGAGGGGTTCAACCGGATGATTTCCGAGTTGGAGAAGCGGCAAGACCAGTTGCTCCAGGCAAAAAAACTGGGTTCCCTTGGGACATTGACCTCGGGAATAGCTCACCAGCTAAATAATCCCCTTAACAATATTTCCACCTCCTGCCAGATACTTTTGGAGGAATTCGATAAGGCGGACGCCGAGTTTTCTCACCGGATGCTCACCAATATCGAACACGAAGTGCACCGTGCCCGCGATATCGTGCGAAACCTTTTGGAATTCTCACGAATACGGGAATTCTGCCTGGCCCCGACAGCTCTTTTCCAGGTGGTGGAGCGAGCCGTCAAACTCATTTCCAGTCATATCCCGCCCGGGGTCGAGATTTTATTGGATGTTCCCCAAGATCTTTCATTCGACCTTGACGCTCAACGGATGCAGCAGGTCTTTTTGAATCTGATTGAAAACGCCATTCATGCTATAGAGCCTCCGGGGCAGATCAGTATCAAGGCAAGAGCCGACTTGGCTGAAAAGCAGGTGCTCGTCACCGTTGAAGATACCGGAAAAGGCATCCCGCAAGGAGAGGTGGGAAGGATTTTCGATCCATTTTTTACCACAAAGGAAGTGGGCGCAGGGACTGGTCTTGGGTTGTCGGTAGTTTTTGGAATAGTCCAGAAGCATCGTGGCTCCATAACGGTTGACAGCCAGGAAAGGGAAGGCACCAGATTCACGATGCGCTTTCCCGTCGAAACGGTGTGCTGAGAAAAGAGGACCGTGTACGGAATGTTCTGCAAATAAAATAACTCCAGGCTCCGCCAGGTGTGGGGGCTGGGGGGACATGAGCCCCCCACACCCCCTTCGCCGTTGCGCGGCTCACTGTGGCGAGGGGAAACTTTCCCCCGCTCTTTTGAGCTTTCGCAGTTTGCAGAATTTTGCGCACACAATCGAAAAGAGGCTCGATGGCTGGAACCCGCATTCTGATAGCCGATGACGAACAGATAGCCCGGGAAAATCTTGAACATGTGCTGCGCAGGGAGGGCTATGAGACAGTAAGCGTCGGTGACGGCCTCGCCGCAATCGGTGAACTCGAAAAGGAAGAGTTCGACCTGGTTTTGACAGACATCCGAATGCAGCCTGTGGACGGTCTTCAGGTGCTGGATCGTGCGCGTGAGCTTTACCCCGATATCGAGGTGATGGTCATTACGGGATACGCTTCGGTTTCTTCCGCTGTGGAGGCTATGCGCAAAGGGGCCTACTATTATATCCCGAAACCGTACAAAATCGACGAAGTCAGGGTTCTTGTAAGACAGGCCATCGAGAAGCGAGGTCTGCGCAGGGAAGTGAAAGAGCTGAGGCAGCGGGTCAGCGATCAGAACAAGACCTCGTTGCTGATCGGCTCCAGTCCCGATATGGAAATCCTGCGAAAGATGATCGAGCAGGTCGCCGTTTCCGATTCGAGTGTGCTTATTCTTGGCGAAACCGGGACCGGCAAGGAGCTTGTGGCCAGGACCATTCACAACATGAGCCTTCGGGCTGAGAAACGTTTTCTTGCGATCAATTGCGGAGCGTTCAGCGAAGAGCTTCTTGCAAACGAACTGTTCGGCCACGAGCGCGAAGCGTTTACCGGCGCAAAGAGCATAAAACGGGGTCTTTTGGAAGCCGCCCAGGGGGGCACCATCTTCCTGGATGAAATCGGGGACATGCCCCTGTCAATGCAGGTGAAGCTGCTGCGGGTGCTCCAGGAACGGGTGATGATGCGGGTGGGGGGCATACATGAAATACCTGTTGACATCAGGGTTGTTGCAGCGACAAACAAGAATCTGAAGCAGGAGATCGAGTTCGGGACCTTTCGTCAGGATTTCTATTACCGGCTCAACGTGATAACACTTCATGCGCCCAGGCTTGCGGACCGCAGGGACGATATACTCCTGCTGAGTCTTCATTTCCTCCACAAGTTTGCAGTCCTGCAGGGAAAGCAGGTGGGGAGCTTTTCTGATGAAGCAGTCCGAATTCTTCTTTCTTATGAATATCCTGGAAATGTGCGGGAACTGGAAAACATCGTTGAAAGGGCGGTTACCCTCGCAAACGGGAACACCATCGAGCCCGGCCATCTGCCGCCCGATCTGCGGCAACTCGCATTCAGGGTGCGGCGCCCGCAGAAGGAGTTGCTGACCCTTGATGAAAATGAACGGGACTACATTCTCTGGGTGCTAAAAGAGGTAGATGACAATAAGACTCGGGCTGCTGAAATTCTAGGTATAGACAGAGTATCGCTCTGGAGGAAAATAAAGAGGTACAGCCTCCAGTAATCAGACTGCCTGGCGGCGTGCGGACGAAACGTCGGCTGAACCGCCCGGCTCAACCAAAGGAGGAGAGACGAAAATGGCAATTATAACTATTTCCAGGGGCTCCTACAGCATGGGGAAAGACGTAGCCGAAAAAGTGGCTCAGAAACTGGGCTACCAGTGTTACGCTCGTGAGGTTATTCTGGGGGCTTCAAAAGAGTTCAACATCCCCGAAATCAAGCTGGTGAAGGCAGTTCATGACGCACCTTCCATTCTGGAAAGGTTCTCCTACGGCAAGGAGAAGTTCATCGCATACTTTCAGTCCGCTCTTCTGAAGTGTCTCCAGAGGGACAACGTGGTCTATCACGGCCTGGCCGGACATTTCTATGTCAAAGGTGTCTCCCACGTTCTCAAGGTCAGGATTATCGCGGATATGAAGGACCGGATTCAAATAGTTATGGACCGGGAAAAAATCTCCTATGAAAGCGCACAGGCGCTGATCAAAAAGGATGATCTCGCGAGGAGCAAATGGAGCCAGAATCTATACGGGATCGACACATCCGATCCGATTTTGTACGATCTGGTGATTCGCGTACGGAAAATGACTACTGATGACGCGGCGGACGTGATCTGCCATACGGCGCAACTGGAAACTTTCAAGACTACTTTTGAGTCTCAGAAGGCGATGGAAGACCTGGTGCTGGCATCCGAAGTAAAAACGACCCTGCTCGAGCTCAAACCCGACATCAAGGTATTCGTGCGCGACGGCGTCGTTACTCTTGGCGCCAGCGCCCAGATCATGAAGGACCCTGAACTGGTTATGGAAATGGAAAGAATTACCGGCTGCATTCCCGGCGTTAAGGCGGTCAACGTCAAGTCTTCCCACCTGGTTGAATGGAGCGACTGATAGGGAAAGTGGGGCTTCAATTGAACTATCCGGTAAACATTATTTGAATTTTTGGAGACCAAATGGGTGTTGAGCCGAACAGAATCATCTGCTCCATGGTCGGGGTCAGCAAGTTCTTTAACAAACGCCCGATCTTGAAGGATATCTATCTCTCTTTTTTCTACGGCGCGAAGATCGGAGTGGTGGGTCTGAACGGCGCGGGCAAGAGTTCGCTTTTGAGAATATTGGCCGGGGTGGACGGGGATTTCAACGGCAAGACTACGATTGCGCCCGGCATTACGGTTGGTTTTTTGGAACAGGAGCCTCAACTCGATGATGCCCTGAGCGTGCGGGAAACAGTCGAGCAGGGGGTCCAGGAGACTGTCGATCTGCTCAATGAATTCAACCGCATTAACGAGCAGTTTTCCGAACCCATGTCCGATGAGGATATGGATAAACTGATCGGCAGGCAGGCAGAGGTGCAGGAAAAACTCGATTCCTCGAGCGCCTGGGACCTGGACTCCAGGCTCGAGATGGCTATGGACGCACTCAGATGCCCTCCGGGAGACACTCGAGTCAAGGTCCTTTCAGGAGGTGAGAGACGCCGCGTCGCCCTTTGCCGGCTCCTGCTCCAGCAGCCCGACATTTTGCTGCTCGATGAGCCTACGAATCACCTTGACGCCGAAACCGTCGCCTGGCTCGAACACCATCTTCAACGCTATCCCGGAACCGTAATAGCCGTTACTCACGACAGGTATTTCCTCGATAACGCAGCCGGATGGATTCTGGAGCTTGACAGAGGGCAGGGGATTCCATGGCAGGGAAACTACTCGTCCTGGCTTGAACAGAAGAGCGCAAGGCTGCAGCAGGAAGCAAAGGGCGAAACCGAGCGCCAGAGGACGTTGGAGCGTGAGCTGGAATGGATCAGGATGTCGCCGAAGGGGCGGCATGCGAAATCGAAGGCCCGCATAAAGGCTTATGAATCGCTTCTTCGTCAGGACCATGAAAAGCAGGCAAAAGAGCTGGAGTTATACATCCCAGCCGGCCCGAGGCTCGGAAATGTTGTTATCGAGGCCAACAACCTGAGCAAAGCGTACGGAGAAAACCTTCTGATGGAAGGCTTTTCGTTTGCCCTGCCGCCCGGCGGCATCATTGGGGTCATAGGGCCGAACGGCGCCGGCAAGACTACCCTGTTCCGAATGATAATCGGCCAGGAAAAGCCCGATTCGGGCGCGCTCAAACTCGGCGATACGGTGAAACTGGCCTATGTGGATCAGAGCCGGGAGGTGCTCGACCCCGGCAAGACCATCTGGGAGACTATCTCGGAGGGCAGGGAAATTATCGAACTTGGAAGCCGCTCCGTCAACTCGCGCGCTTATGTTGCGCGGTTCAATATTTCGGGGACAGATCAGCAAAAGAAAGTCGGATTGCTCTCCGGAGGCGAACGCAACAGGGTTCACCTGGCAAGAATTCTGAAAGAGGGTGCTAACGTAATTCTGTTGGACGAGCCTACAAATGACCTCGACGTTAACACCATGCGAGCGCTGGAAGACGCCCTGGAGAATTTTGCCGGGTGCGCCGTAGTGATAAGTCACGACAGGTGGTTTCTCGACAGGATCGCAACGCACATAATCGCCTTCGAAGGTGACAGCGACGTCGTCTGGTTTGACGGAAACTATTCCGAGTATGAAGCCGACAGAAAGTCCCGCCTCGGCGCCGCAGCCGACCAGCCGCATCGGATCAAGTATCGGCAACTGACAAGGGCGTGAGGTTTCGCGCGACGCGAAGGCGCGAAAATGTTTCACGCGGAGACGCGGAGCCGCGGAGACGCGGAGACGGATCACGAAGTGGATTATTGTGCCGAGCGATCATGCATTTTCATCCCCACAGTTTCATATCTCTTGGAGGGCATGTCATGTCATTGCGGAGAAGTGCCTTCAAGAGGATGGGCCATGAGAAAAAACGCGGATTTTTTTATTTCTGCGGCCAGCGAGATGAGGGGCGATCTGGCCACTATTCGCGCTTGTTGGGCAAAGTGGCGCTTGCAAAACGATGTTCGTGACGATCACATGCCCATCGAGATTGACCCCCGCTGACGCCCCCCCCCGCGAAGCATGCCCCGGAAGTGTCTAGTCCGGGGGCCGGGGTCCAGTGGCTTTCGCCTTAAAATCAATCAGTTGGAAAAAAGCCTGGCTTGCGGCTTCCGCCGGAATGACGAAACAAGGACTTGACTTTTTGGTCCATTCTGTCATTTTTTGACCGCAGTGCACGCATTCAGGTATTGTTCAACCTACCTCACAACAGCTATTCAGGAGTTGAATGAAGATGATGGCGGATCAGACTATTGCTCGAGTGGAACCTGTTAGAACCGAGGCGTATTTGGACCTTCTCCAAATGCTTACCGGAGTCGGGCTCGTGGCGTTTATGTGGTGCCATATGATTCTGGTAGCCAGTGTTAACTTTTACCTTATTGGGCTCCAGGGTAGGGTGATGGACGCGCTCGCCCGTTTCTTCGAAGCCACTTACATGGCTCAAATCGGCGGTCCGTTGATAGCCCTGACCATGCTGGTTCATTTTGTGCTGGCGGCCCGCAAGCTGCCCTTCCGC
>Ga0187862_10004801_pt1 | contig 12655 bp, 12 predicted proteins | sample June2016WEW_10_1_FD_133003 | JGI IMG/M metagenome (GOLD analysis project Ga0187862, IMG submission 133003) | Peatland microbial communities from SPRUCE experiment site at the Marcell Experimental Forest, Minnesota, USA - June2016WEW_10_150 | ecosystem: Environmental > Terrestrial > Soil >...
GGCGCCGGGAGTGAATGTGTTGCCTAAAATACTGGAGAATCTGATCTGCCGCATCAACCGTAAACGCGGGGTCGCTTTCAGCGACGTTCCACTTCATGACAAGTGAAAAACTGCGTCCGCTGATGAGGCAGCTCTCGGCCATAGAACGGGAAGCAAAAAAACTTTCCCTACAGGCCGCGCCGGGCGTGCTCTTCCGCGCTGAGATTCGCCCCCGCCAGTAGCAGCAACCCTGAGAGAAATGCCCAGAACATCAGGCTCACCGACAGTGCAAACGGCCCATAAACTTCCGCAAAATTCAACCAGGGCAGCGCCAGAATATAGCCATACTTCAAAGCCTCCGACAGCAACCCCATGATCACCGCTGTTGGCAGCACCGCACGCGCCGGGACCTTTCCGTTGGGCAACAACCAGTAAATCAGAAAGAAGATGGCAATGCTGGCGGCGATGGCGAACAGCTTCATCACCATGAAACCTACCAGGCGAATAAATCCACTGCCGTGACCACGCAGTAAAAACTCCAGCAAAGCAACATTGCCCGCGGTCATGGCGATGGATAGCAATGCCAGCACGCCGCAACCAAAAGCCAGCCCCAGCGAGATCAATTGATTGCCGAAGTACGAACGGTTACTCGGAAAGCGCCAGATCCGGTTGAGCGCCACTTCCAGAGGCATGAACACGCCGGAAGATGTCACCAGCAAGATGATCAGGGAAGCCACTTGCACGCTGTGGCGGCTGTTCACCATCGCGTTCAGATTGCGGATGACGAACTCCTGCCCGGCGGGCAGGTAGTCACGAAGCAACTCCACTACTACGTTGTACATCACCTGGGAATGGAAAACGCGCCGGATGAGCGTCATCAGTAGAACGACGAAAGGAAAAAACGACAAGATCGAATTGGCGGCGACGGAAAAGGCAAAAGTGTGCACATCGGTGCGCAGCAGGTAATTCACCGTGGAAACCACCACCCCGGCGGGTCGCGTGCGGCGCGGGCCGGGCTGCCGGCTTGGACCGCTTCCCTTGGGTGCAGCAACCGTAGTTGTTATCTGATCTGCCACAGGTGTTAGCCTAATCCTACCAAGGGTTTGCCCGCTTGTCGGCGGCTCCCGGAAAAACCAAAGTTTCCGTCGCCCGACGAGTCTTTTCTTATACCTCGTTAAAGTTTTGGATGTGACCGCAGGTTATCTTTACCCCTCACCCTCTAATTCTTCTTGTCAAACGATTTAGTAGTGCTTATTATCGTGTGCTCATTGTCCGGTGCGTACCGGGCGACGAGTGTGTTAGGCAGGTTGACGTCTTGCGTAGGGCCGTAGAAACAGCGTCGATGGTCCAGGGCTCCGAAAGTTCGCGCCGCAATGTCTTCACGCGGCGTTAACCCGAGGAGTCTTTTGCTTTGGGGCGATTTCTTCAGCACTGCCGGGCGCGGCCGAGTTCCACCGTCTTTCTTGAGGGGGAGTCCCGGTTTGCCGGGGCAACAATACTGGAGATTCGGGGAACAATTCTTTACGATAGTGAAAGGAGTTTTTCCGTGAGAGAGAAGGGAACAGTGAAGTGGTTCAACGGGGCGAAAGGATATGGATTTATCCAGCGCTCCACGGGGGAGGACGTTTTCGTACATTTCTCCGCAATTCAGGAGAACGGCTACCGCTCGCTCAACGAGGGCGAGACCGTGGAGTTCGATCTGCTGAAAGGTCCCAAAGGCTTTCAGGCGGGCAACGTCGTCCGCGCCTAGCCGCGATCATTGTGGATGGCTGACCCTCCCGCCCCATCGGGAGGGTTTTTCAATTTTGCTTTACGCATCCAGCAGACACCTCACCGCACTTCCAACGACACCAAATCCCCATCCGACAGGCCGCCGGGCTTATAGTTTACCGACACCGAGCGATCACTCCAGGTGCACGAGAACGTATCGGTGCCGATCAACAGCAGGGACTTGTAGTCCGCCGTGCGCAGCTTCAGAGTCGTTCCCCCGGTAGCCACCGTGAGAACGGCGGCCGGAGACTGAGAGCAATCCACTCTGACCAGCCGTCCCTCCAGAAATTTGGCTGCGCGCCTATCTCCCACTCCGGCGTTTTGTGACGATTGTTCCGCCGCCGCACGCTTGGCAGCGTCCTGCTCCAGCACGTCAAAAGGAGAACTCTGCGGAGACAGTTTCGGAGCGGTCGAGGCCGTCGACAGACCATACTTCTGTTCGTTGGTCAGCCGGGTTAACTGCTCGCGAGCCTCCGCGGCTACGATCGAATTGCTGCTCGTCTTCAAGCGATCCAGCAGCGCCCGCGCCGCTTCCCACTTCTTCCCCTCAATATAAATTTCCGCTAGATGGTAGACATACTCCTGATTGCGCGGACTGAGTTGCATCGCCGCCCGCTCCGCCTGCATGGCCGCGATTGAACCACCGCCCTCCTTACGCGCCATTGCCATCAGGTCGTACGCGTCGGCGAACTCCGGATACCAGTCCAGCACCGCCCGCAGATCCTGCATCATGTTGGGCAGTCCCTGAATGTCGGCATGCTTGGCCTTCGCGATGCGGTATTTCAGCACGGCGAGATAGTAGCGGATCCACATGTCGTGCTGGTCGAGGATGGCCGCGTCGCTCAGCTCTTCCGCGGCTGCATCGAACTCCCCATGTTGCAGGTGATCCCAAGCCAGCGCTCGATGGGCAATCTCATTGCCTACGGCCGCCACTAGCGGAGCGTCTTCAATACTCTCCCTCGCGGCTTTCCGCTCGACGGGCTTCCCGGAAGCAGTGCTTTCGGGGATCGTGGCCAGTGCTTGCAACTCCTGCAGCCCGAGGTTGCGGCGTTCCGGAATTCTTGTCATTACTTCAGCAACCAAGGCCTTGGCATCGTTCTCGCGCATGGGTTTGGAGATGATTGCGCTGTCATTCGGCCCCACCGGCGCAGGAAAGTGGTAGACCTGCCGCGGATCGGCCACGGAATCTTGCTGCTTCGATGAGTCGAGCGCCACGAACAGCGGCGTCAGCGAGTGAAAGTAGTCTTTCACCGCCTTCTCGAATTGATCCGGCGTAACCCCATAGGCCTTCTGAATCGCTTCTTCTACCGGCAGGCGCTGGTTCTCGACCAGATCAAAGTACGTGCCAGTCTCGGGTAGTTTCTTCTCGTGCAGCAGGTAGTGCACCGTGATCCACGACTGCGCGTAATACAGCGTGTGATGCGTGCCTTCTATATACGCGGAAGTGTCATGCTTCATGGTGAGGAGGTCGGGCAGCGCAATCCATACCTGGGCGCCGAGGAGTTCCGCGAGGGACTTCGGCGGATTGCTAATCTCGCGTTGATTGCCTACCAGGTCCTCGGTGAAGATGGAACTTAGTTCCGGATCCCCGCCAATCTCCACCTCCTGGTTATCGACGCGGAGGGAACTAAAATATTCCGCCAGGCCTTCGTCGAACCATCCCTCGACTGGAGGATAGTTGTAATTCATCAGCAGGTGCGCAAAATCATGGGCAGCGGCGCGCCAAGGTTCCACTTCAAACAAGTTCAGCACGATAAAATTCTGGTCCTCGCCCGGGACGAAGAAGCCCGGAACGTCGATGGGCTGCCCCTGCTTTAGCGGCGCACTCTGATAATAATTCTTGTCGTTCTTGAAAGCGAGAATCGTCAATGGCAGCGGTTCGTTCAGTCGATCCTTCATCAGCAGGATGGCGAACACCGCCCTCATCTGCTCAAATCGCAGCGCCACTTCCTTTCCCTTTTTTTCCCCGGCGTCGGTAATCACCGTGAAGTGCGTGGAATGAATCTCCAGCCATGGAGAAGGCTCCGCCGCAGGCGCGGATGAAGATAGAAGGACGCCGAGAAGCATCGCGGTAAAGCAAGTAATCGGGATGGAACGGGTGCGGACCATGCGCTGCCGGCAGGGCGCGGACATTATCGAAATGCTAACACGGTCGCCCGGGAAGCGCCGCGTTCAATCATCCCGCTGCCTGCTGACACCAACCACACGCCGCGTTATGCTTCTACCATGCGCAAACGAAGCTTGAAAGACGCCCTCCTTTTCGTGCTGTTGTGCGTTCCCGCCTTACTGGCCCAGCAGACGACATCCACTCCCGCAGTCGAAGGCAGTCGATTGCTGTTCTCTGCCGATTCCTCCCACGCGCCCGTGGCGTTCATGCCGGCGGAATTTCACACCTTGCCGCACGTCGCTATCACCGTGCACAACGGCCACACCAACGCTTCCGAAACTTATTCCGGAGTTCCACTTGCCACGCTGCTGGCCAGGATTAACGCGCCCCTCGGCAAAGAACTTCACGGGGAAGCGATGACGAGCTACCTCGTCGCGGCAGGCTCGGACGGATATTCGGTGGTTCTATCTCTCGCAGAGGTTGACCCCAGCTTTCATGAGGGTCAGGTGCTGGTAGTCGACACGCGCGACGGACAGCCGCTCGGAAACTACGGCCCGTTCCAGTTGATCGTCTCAGATGACAAGCGTCCGGCGCGCTGGGTCCACAATCTCGTTTCCATTACTCTGCAACACGCCCGCTGAACATTTTTGTGCAGCGCAATTAAACCGCTTGGGGTCTGTGTGAGACCATGCCTACTTCAAGCCCAGCCCGCCGTTGAAGTGCTGAATCACTCCGTAGCATTCGCAGGCCGCGGCCTCCAGATTCTTGCGGTTTAATATCTTCACCGTTCCACGCAGGTTTTCGATCAGTCCGGCGTCCTCCAGAACGGCCGCCGCCAGGCTCACGCTGGGCCGCCCAGTACCCAGCATTTGCGCCAGAAAGTCGTGAGTCAGAGGAAGCAATTTGGAGTCGACGCGGTCTTGGCACATCAGCAGCCAGCGCACCAGTCGTTGCTCCGTCTCGTGCAGCCGGTTGCATGCGGCAAGTTGCGCAACCTGCATTCCTTGCATCAACGCAAACCGGCTCAATTCGGATCGCAGGACGGGAGTACACGGCAAGACGGCTTGAAATACCCGTGACCGAATCCTGACTCCGCTGCCTGCCATTTGCATGATGGCCTGAAACATTTCCCGCCGCAGCCCCACCGTCAACGACATCCCCACCATGCCTTCCTTACCGACGATGCCAACTTCGACACTTCTCCCGTCTCCGCTGAGAGCCACGAGCGAGGTCATTCCTTCATTCGGGAAATATGTGAACTCAAGCCTCTCTCCCGGCTCATGCAGAATGAGGTGTTGCGGCAATTCCGCGGGCTCCAGATGAGGCCGCAGCAAGTCATACTCGTCGTCCGGGAGTGACAACAGAATGACATTGCTCACCGCTTTCCCGGCTGTGTCGGAACGAGCTCCAGCCTGCAGTGGAGCTAGCTCGGCCCGTCTTGTCAGCTTTCTGGTAATTATGTTTTCCGTCACCATGCGCATCGTCGTCTTAGATGCAACAGGCCGCTTCCGTTTGCGTCTGAGACCCTGTAATCCTGACGGTGATCTAATGTATTTCTGGGGAAACCTGAGAGGCGAATATACGGAGAAAATGCCCTTTCAGTTTTCCACTGCAGCGTGGCTTTACGCTTCGTGTCTTCTTTTTTCTTTACAACGGAATCCGACAAATCAAAACGGCAGGACGAGTCAGTATCCACTTGCGAACTAGCAGTCGCCAGGGTCGTCTGGCGTCGCGCCTGGGAGTCGTTGTTCCTTGGCGCTGAGGATGCGATTCAATTCCTTCACCAACTCGAGGAACTTTTGTCGATCCTGCTCCACGGCAATGCGCGCACACAACTCGTGAATGTGGTCATTCTCTGCCTTGTTCATCGTGAGACCGGAGTATTACGAACTTCCACTACGCGTGTATGTTCGATGTCGAACAATGCGGAAGGGTCGGACGCCGCGGCGTTCCTTTTCTCACCAGCTGTGGTTTTGGAAACAAGAGAATGTTCTGGTACAGCAAGCGTTTTCCTGTGATTATTTGACTGTCCTATGCGCATTCTTCTTATCGGCGGGAATGGCTTCATCGGACAGTTCGCCATGGCCGCACTGAAGCAGCAAGGGCACACCTTGGCCGTGTTTCACCGTGGCACGACGGCCGCGCCCTCAGGCGTGGACGAGATTCGGGGCGACCGTCATCAACTCAACGCCAGTGCTCAGGAACTGCGGCGCTTTGCTCCCGATGTCGTGATCGACCTAGTCATCAGTTCGGGTCCGCAGGCGAAAGAGTTGATGAACATCTTTCGTGGGGTGGCTCGACGCGTGGTCATGTTGAGCAGTATCGACGTGTACCGCGCGATCGGCGTTTCGCACGGCTCGGAAAGTGGTCCACTGCAGGCGGTACCTCTTACGGAAGAGTCGGAGCTGCGGCGCAATCTGCATCCCTACCCGGCAGAGAGCATGCAACTCATGCGCAAGACTTTCCCTTGGGTGACGGACGATTACGACAAAATCCCGGCGGAGCGCATCGTGATGAACCAAGCTGAACTTCCGGGCACGGTGCTCCGGCTGCCCATGGTGTATGGACCCGGCGATCGGCTGCATCGTTTTTATCCCGTGGTGAAGCGCGTCGCCGACGGACGGGACCACATCATTTTTTCCGACGCGCTGGCCGGCTGGCGCTCGCCGCGGGGCTACGTGGAAAACGTGGCGGCGGCCATTGCGCTGGCTGCCACAGATGATCGCGCAGAGCGACGTATCTATAATGTGTGCGAGGAACCATCGTTCAGCGAACTGGAATGGGCACGAAAGATTGCCAGCGAGATGCGCTGGAAAGGGGAGTTCGTCGTCCTGCCGGCGGAGCGCGCGCCGCCTCATTTGCTAAAACTCGGCAACGCTGCGCAGCACTGGACAGCGAGTTCGGCGCGTATTCGCCACGAGCTTGGGTACGAGGAGCCAGTGGCGATAGAGGATGCGATCCGACAGACCATAAGTTGGGAGCGGAAGAATCCGCCTGCCGAGGCGTTACTGTCGCAGTTCGATTATGCGGCAGAGGATGCCGCGGTAGCAGGCCACCATCCTTAGCCTTGATAACCGAATCGCGTTCGCACTGGCCGTTGAAATCGAGGTTTTTCCGCACCCTGTTAGATGATCAAAGTCGACAAATGGTGATGAAGGCTGGGGTGGTGATGGGATGATCGCCGCGGAATGGTGATGGGACGAATACGAAACACTAGAAATCAGTTGGCGGATGGCGGATGAAGACTGGGGAAATGAATTGCGGGCGAAACGAAGCTATTTAAGTCTTAGTCGCCGCTGGCATGGTTCTGCGTAGGCACCAGAACCAGCCGCGCTCGCGCCTCCGCGGGCCGTTGCTGCGACGCTCGGCCGCAAGCCTGCAAGATGCCGATGACCGCGCCGTAAGCCGCAATGACGCCAATCCCGACCGAAGCTACCACGGTAACGCAGAGAATCAAAGGCATGAAAAGCGAAATCACGGTCAACCACCCTGTCTGTTTGCAGTTCGAAATCGCAGTATTCAGATGCCGTCGTATCGAGGTTCGTCTATGCGGCATCTTCAATCTACCTGCGTTGACGCCCGCCGCTATTGACGACTAAGATACGGAGTAGAGCTGCGCACTCCTAATCTCGAACAATCCAGTAAGCCTGTCGAGATTACGGAAGGGCTATCCAGCCCAAACCAATGGCCATCACCAAGATTTCGGTGCGCGGAGCGCGCCAGCACAACCTCAAAAACATCGACGTGGAGATTCCCCGCAACACCCTCACCGTCGTGACCGGACTCAGCGGCTCCGGCAAGTCCTCGCTCGCTTTCGACACAATCTATGCCGAGGGCCAGCGCCGCTATGTAGAAACCCTCTCCACCTACGCCCGCCAGTTCCTGGACCAGATGGAGCGCCCGGATGTTGATGCAATTGATGGACTTAGCCCTTCCATCTCCATCGAGCAGAAGACCACCAGCCGCAGCCCGCGCTCGACCGTCGGCACCATCACCGAGATCTACGATTATCTTCGTCTCTTGTTCGCCTCCATCGGCGTCCCGCATTGCCCCAAGTGCGGACGGCCCATCAGCCGCCAATCGGCAGAGCAGATCGTCCAGCGAGTGATGGCCCTCACTCCCGAAGATCGCGTCATGGTCCTCGCGCCCATCGTGCGCGGCCGCAAGGGCGAATTCAAGAAAGAGATGGAGACCCTGCTCAAGCACGGGTATACGCGCGCCCGCGTCGATGGCGAATTGGTGAATCTGGAAGACGACCTCAATCTCGATAAACGCAAAAACCACACCATCGAAGTGCTGGTTGATCGCCTGCTGGTAAAGCCGGGCATCGAGCACCGTCTGGAAATGTCGGTCGGTCTGGCCATGAAATTGGCCGGTGGCCTGGTGCAAGTGGCCGTGGTCGGAGGCGACGAGCAACTCTATTCCGAAAAGCTGGCCTGCCCGGATTGCGGCATCAGCGTCCCGCAACTCGAACCGCGCTCCTTTTCCTTCAACAGCATGTACGGAGCCTGCCCTGAGTGCCACGGCCTCGGCAGCCGCTACGATTTCGATCCCGCGAAAGTCATCACTGATTGGTCGAAGCCCCTGCTCGATGGCGGTCTTGGTCCCGGTTCCGCCTCGCAGGGCCTGATCCACGCTTTGCAGATTGCGGCCGCGGCCCACGGCATCAATCTCAATACGCCCTTCGAAAAGTTTCCCGAGAAGATTCAGGACTTGCTGTTGAACGGCGAGTCAGGCCGCGGCAAAACTGGCTTCCGCGGAATTTTTGGATACCTCAAGCAGAATCTCGAAGAATCCACTTCCGAAGGCTATCGCGACTGGCTGATGGATCACATGTCCGCGACCGAATGCCCCGCGTGCCACGGCAAGCGCCTGCGCCCGGAGAGCCTCGCCGTGAAAGTAAATGGCATGTCCATCGCCGATTTCACCGCGCTTCCGATTTCCCGTGCGCTCGAAGTCGCCCAGGGCATCAAACTTGCTGGCCGCGAAGAAAAGATTGCCGGCCGCGTCATGCATGAAGTTGTCGAGCGCCTGCAATTTCTGAATGCCGTCGGACTGAATTACATCTCGCTCGACCGCTCCGCCGCCACGCTTTCTGGCGGCGAAGGCCAGCGCATCCGTCTTGCCACGCAGATCGGCTCCAAGCTGCGCGGTGTTCTCTACGTGCTCGACGAGCCTTCCATCGGCCTTCATCATCGCGACAACACGCGCCTGCTCACTGCGCTCGAAAATCTCCGTGACCTCGGCAACACCGTGCTGGTCGTCGAGCACGACGAAGAAACCATTCGCCGCGCCGACTACGTCATCGATCTCGGTCCCGGCGCCGGACGCCACGGCGGAAGTCTTGTCGCTCATGGAACGCCCGAAGACATCATGCGCGAGCCCAACTCGCTGACCGGCGCTTACATCTCCGGCAGAGTCCAGATCGAGATGCGCTCCGAACGTCGCGAGAAAAACGGAGCCGCGCTTACGATTCTCGGAGCGAAAGAAAACAATCTCAAGAATCTCGACGTAACTTTCCCCCTCGGCGTGATGACGGTCGTCACCGGAGTCTCCGGATCCGGCAAATCCACGCTGGTCAACGACATTCTTTATCGCGCCCTCGCGCGCCAGCTTTACCGCTCTCGCGAAAAATCCGGCGAGCACAAAGCAATCGTCGGCGCGGAGAATATCGATAAAGTCATTCGTATCGACCAATCCCCGATCGGCCGCACTCCGCGCTCGAATCCCGCAACCTATACCGGCGTATTCACCGCGATCCGCGACCTCTACGCCATGCTGCCCGAATCGCGCGAGCGTGGCTACAAAGCCGGACGCTTTTCCTTCAACGTTTCCGGAGGACGTTGCGAGGCCTGCCAGGGCGAAGGCCAGCGCCGCATCGAAATGAATTTTTTGCCCGACGTCTACGTCCTCTGCGAGGTTTGCGGCGGACGCCGCTACAACCACGAAACCCTGGCCGTAAAGTACAACCGCAACTCCATCGCCGACCTGCTCGAGATGCCCGTCTCCGACGCGTTGCCCATTCTCGAAAACATTCCACAGGTAAGACAGAAGCTGCAAACCCTGGTCGATGTGGGCCTCGGCTACATTCATCTCGGTCAATCTGCCGTGACGCTCTCCGGCGGCGAGGCCCAGCGCATCAAGCTGGCCCGCGAGTTGAGCAAGCGCCAAACCGGCAAAACTCTTTATCTCTTGGACGAACCCACCACCGGCCTCCACTTCGACGACGTAAAAAAATTGCTCGACGTCCTGCACCGGTTGACCGACCTGGGCAATTCGATCATCATCATCGAACACAATCTGGACGTGATCCGCAACGCTGACTGGATCATCGACCTCGGCCCCGAAGGCGGCGAAGAAGGTGGCCGCATCGTAGCCCAAGGCACACCGGAGCAGGTCGCACGCGTGAAGAAGTCGTACACCGGGCAAGCGTTGACGGGATATTTTGCGGGGAACGGGAAGCGGAGTGCGTGATTCGTATCGTGTCCGAAAACAGATGCCTCACACTTGCGCAAGAATCGCCTCACCAACTCGCTTTGAAAGGGCACGGCTTGAGCCGTGCTGTTAATCTGCAAAATGAGTGCGGGCTTTAGCCCCTGAGGGACTCTGCCTTGTGGGCGCAATTGAAGAAAGGTTCTTTTCTGTCATCACCCGACAACCCGCCGCCCGACCCGCAGCCTCTACCCAGCGAGCCGCAGCTATCGGCGCAGCCGATTACCTACACGTTTCCGGCCGCGCCCACGCCGCCCGCTCCTGCCCCCAAAGCCGGCGAAAATCCCGTCTGGAGCGGCTGGGATGTCCTGGTCATTGCCATCCTCACGCTCGGCATTCTCTTCGTCGTCCAACTCGTCACCGTCCTTGCCGCACGCCAGTTCGCCTATCCTCATCGGAGTTGGCTTGAAGTCGCGCAGAAGCCCGTACTCGCGCTGCTCGCGGAGTTGGTGGCCTACATCGCCGTTGCGCTCTATATGTTTCTACTGGTCGAGGGCAAATATCACGCACGCTTCTGGCAAGCGATTCGCTGGAACTGGCCGGGCGTGGCCGGACTTAGTATCTTCGGTGTGGGCGTTCTGATGCTAGGTTTCGACGCGCTGGGCCGATTTTTACCCATGCCCAAGACCACGCCCTTCGATCAGTTTTTCGAGCGTCCCATGGACGCTTATCTCACCGTAGCTTTCGCCGTCACCCTCGGCCCACTGATGGAGGAACTTTTCTTCCGCGGCTTCCTGTATCCCGTGATTGCCCGGCGCATGGGCGCCGTCTGGGGAATCATTCTCACCGCGCTGCCCTTTGGCCTCATGCACTACGCGCAATATCGTTCCTGGTCGGCCGTGCTGATCATTATTATGGTCGGCGTCGTGCTTACCACAATCCGCGCCGTGACCAAGTCTGTGGCCTCGAGCTTTCTTGCGCACGTCGGCTACAACGGAACTCTCATGGTGCTGGCCGCGGTCGCCACCGACGGCTTCCGTCACATGGAAAAAGTCGGTATTGTCTTGTTTTGATTGTGTGGCGCGGGCGCTCCCGCCCGCGAAATCCAACCACGAGACAAACCTCAAATCCTTGTTCCGATCCCAAGAGATCATGGCCTCGACCACATTCCTCTAGCTGGCCGCATTTCGGGGGCGAGAGCGCCTGTGCCGCATTCAACCCAAAACCACTGATAATCCTCAGGCTTCTCCACCAACCCTGTTCTCACTGGATTTTGCCGGATGTACTCAACGGTCCGCCGCAGACTCTCCCCTCCTCGCAATACATGATCGAACGATTCATCCTGCCACACAGGACCAGTTCTTTCGCCAAGCCGATTGATGCTCCGCGCGGACGATCCCTTGATCGCTCTTAGGATTTCCGGAAGAGCAAAGGTCCAGCCGTCGGTATCTCGCAGAGCTGTAAACAGCAAATGGACATGATCGGGCATGATTACGACCGCGTGAATCCGGATTGTCCTGCCGTTGTCATGGAGGCAGTGCTGCAGGGTTAGAGTCCGCGCCTTTGGGGAGAGATCAAGTGCAAGCCGCGTACGGAAAGTGACAAAAACAGGTCGGTCGTCTCTTGATAATGAGGCAGACGACGACGGTATTCGTATCGGCGGAAAGTTGCATTGAGCATGAGAGCGACTACTCTTTTTTCATCGTAGCGCCAGAAGACGGATATCGCAGAGGTGTGCTGAACTTTTTTCCGGAACACAGTTCCGAAATGGACTTATCAGCCTTGCTCTTGGTTAGCTCTCGCGGGCAGAGCCTGCCCTGAGCGAAGCCGAAGGGACTGCCCGCGCCACATTTCTGTGGGGTATTGGTTTATACTCGCTTCGCCATGAAAGGTAACTCTAAAGTCCTCGCTGAATTAAATAAGGCGCTCCGTGAAGAACTCACCGCGATCAACCAGTATTTTCTGCATGCCGAGATGTGCGAAAACTGGGGATATCACAAGCTCTCCGATTTCATCAAGAAACAATCCATCGGCGAAATGAAGCACGCCGAAGTGCTGATCGAAAGGATCCTGTTTCTCGATGGCAGCCCCTCCATGATGCCGCTGGAATTGAAGGTTGGCGGGACGGTGAAGGGAATGCTCGAAAGCGATTTGGCCCTCGAGGTCGGCGCCGTCAAGCAGTACAACGACGCGGTCGCCATCGCCACCCGCGAAGGCGATAACGGCTCCCGCGACCTGCTGGTGACCCTGCTCAAGGACGAAGAAGAGCACGTCGACTTCCTCGAAGCCCAGATGCACCAGATCAAGGAACTCGGCTACGAACGCTACCTCGCGCAACAAGTGGGCGAGCACGAGGAAGAATAGAGA
>Ga0187862_10004807_pt1 | contig 12644 bp, 11 predicted proteins | sample June2016WEW_10_1_FD_133003 | JGI IMG/M metagenome (GOLD analysis project Ga0187862, IMG submission 133003) | Peatland microbial communities from SPRUCE experiment site at the Marcell Experimental Forest, Minnesota, USA - June2016WEW_10_150 | ecosystem: Environmental > Terrestrial > Soil >...
GATGGCGATGGAAGCAAAGGTGTGCATCGCCCCACCATACAGGATCGCCGGCCCGGATTCACCCCCCCACCGAGCAGGCCAATCCGGCGGCAGCTAAATTGACTTCCTTGTTCGGGACGGTATGGTCCCGCTGAGCACAAAATGGCGATACGATCGCCAGCAGCCCTGTGAGGCTAGGGGAGGGAATATGCGGCAGCGGTTATTCACCACAGTTTTTGTGGCATTGCTGGGACTGACTTTGTGGGGCACGGCAGCGCGAGCAGCCGACGACACCATCAAGATCGGCTATATCGACCCGTTCTCCGGCGCATTCGCCGCGGGCGGCGATGCCAGCCTGAAGATGTTCCAGTTCATCATCGATAACGTCAATGCCAAGGGCGGCGCGCTTGGCAAGAAATTCGAACTGGTCACGTTCGACGACAAGCTGCAGCCCGCCGAGGCGCTGATCGCACTGAAAAGTGTCACTGACCAGAACATGCCGTTTGTCATGTCATGCGTCGGATCGAATGTCGGTTCCGCGCTGATCGATGCAGTCAATAAACATAATACGCGCAATCCCGATAACCGGGTGCTGCAGCTCAATTGCGGCCAGCTCGCCACCGAACTGACCAACGAGCAATGCAGCTTCTGGCATTTCCGTTTCGCCGGCAGCGTGGAAATGCGAGCGGTGGCACGCATCAAGTCGTTGCCGCCGACGGTGAAGTCGGTTTATCTGCTGAACCAGGACTATCTGTTCGGACAGTCGATCCGCAACGACACCAAGAAGTTCCTGGCCATGTATCGCCCCGATATCAAGATTGTCGGCGACGAGATGATCCCGCTGATGCAGGTCAAGGACTTCTCGCCATACATCACCAAGATCAAGGCATCGGGCGCTGAGTCGTTGCTGACTGGCAATTATGGGCCAGACCTCGCGTTGTTGATCAAGGCCGGCGTCGATGCCGGGCTCAACATTCGCTACGATACCTTCCTGGGCCATGTCATTGGTGCACCGACTGCGATCGGCGGCGCGGCTGACGGCAGGATGACGTCAGTGATGGAAATCCACGACAACATCGCGGTCGAGGACCACAACGCGGCCTATGAGGATTTCGTCAAAAAGTGGCGTGCGACTCACGACTTCGGCTTCATCGCCATCGAGGGCATCACGCAGTTCGATATGCTGGTGCGGGCGATCAATGCGGCCGGGTCGACCGATCCGCTGAAGGTCGCGCTGCAGCTCGAGGGCATGCAGCAAAAGGACATGCTGGGCGCTATGAATGTCATGCGCAAGGAAGACCACCAGCTGATCCACCCATACTACGAGGCCGTGCTGACCAAGGGCCAGACCTACGACGTCGAGAAGACCGGGATGGGCTGGAAGACCGAGTACAAAACCACGGTGGCCGACGAAACTCTGCCGACCACCTGCAAAATGAAGCGCCCGGCGTCGTAGCCGCATGGTGTCGCGACCGGAGCAGCGCAAGGGCATCGCCCTTGGACCCAGCAGGAGGCCCATCGATCCGCTTCGCGGCTCGATCCTGGACCTCCGTCAAAGGGCGAGGCCCTTTGAAATCTGTCCATTGGTTGGTTGGGAGAGAGCGGCCGACGATGGCGCATCGAGGTCCCTGTCGGCCCCTCTCTCCCAACCAACCAGGATGAATGGTTCCAAGGGCCACTGCCCTTGGTGGGGGTCCAAGAGGCAAGGCCCCTTGGTTGGGGTCCCGAGGCGAAGCCCCGACGCTGTTCGGACGCGCTGACACCATGCAGGTCGGGCTCATTTCGCTGCTGGATGGACTGGTCTACGGCATGTTGTTGTTCATGCTTGCGAGTGGTCTCACGTTGATCCTCAGCATGATGGGTGTGCTGAATTTCGCCCATGCCAGCATTTACATGTTGGGCGCTTATTTTGCCTATCAGATCGACCAATGGGTTGGTTTTTGGCCGGCCCTGGTCATTGCGCCCGTGCTGTGTGGTGCGATCGGCGCGGCGATCGAGGTCTGGGGCCTCAGACGGGTCCACCATAACGGCCACATTGCCGAGTTGCTGTTCACCTTCGGCCTGGTGTTCATCATTGGCCGCGGCGTGCAGATGACCTGGGGCATGCTGCCGATGCCATATCGCGTGCCGGCCTCGCTCGATTTCCCGCTGTTTACGCTATATGGTGAGAACTTTCCGGCGTACCGCGGTTTCATGCTGCTGGTCTCGGCCGGCATGCTGCTGGCGACCTGGCTGCTGCTGAAAAAGACCCGGATTGGGCTGATCATCCAGGCCTCGCTGACCCATCCAGGCATGGTCAGCGCGTTAGGTCACGACGTGCCGCTGGTGTTCACCACGGTGTTTGCCGGTGGTTCGTTCCTGGCCGGCCTCGCCGGGGTCATCGCCGGCAATTACCTCACCACCGAATCGGCGATGGCCGATGCGATGGGGCCGATCGTGTTCGTCGTGGTGATATTCGGCGGTCTCGGATCGTTGGCTGGCTGTTTCATTGCCTCCATCCTGATGGGCATGGTGCAGACGTTCTCGGTCGTGATCGATTACTCGTTTGCCGATGTCGTGAAGCCCTTGGGCATGACAATCGCGTCCAATGATTTGCTGGGCGAAATCCTCACCATTCCGGTTTCGCGGATCGGGCCTTTGGTGCCGTATGCGTTGTTGATCCTCATCCTGGTGCTACGGCCACGCGGGCTGATGGGTACGCGGGAAACATGAGCGACGTTACGCAGGTGCCGGAGGCCCGCGTGCTACCCGCGCCGCGCTCGGCTGCGAGCACCATCCGCTATTGGCCGTGGTTCGCCGCATTGCTGATTTCCGCTGTGCTGCCCTGGCTGTTTTACGACTGGCAACACGCCCGGCACGCCGGATTTGTGGTGTCCGTGCTGAGCCAGACCGGCATGATGATCATCTTCGCCTTGTCGTTCAACATGCTGATGGGGCAGGCCGGGCTGCTGTCGTTTTGCCACTCGGTGCTGTTCGGTCTCGCCGGCTATAGCACGGTGCATTTCCTGAACGCGGCGGGTGCCGGAGAGCTGCCGGTGCCGATGGAGTTGGTCCCGCTGCTCGCGGGCCTGGCCGGCCTCGGTTTTGCCATCGTGTTCGGCTACGTGGCGACTAAGCAGCGTTCCACCGCGTTCGCCATGATCACGCTTGGCATTGTGCAGTTGGTCACCACTGCGGCAACGATGTTCCATCATTTCTTTGGCGGCGAGGGCGGCATCCAAACCGACCGCATGATCGGCCGCAGCTTATTCGGCCTGGAATATGCGCATTCGATCGAGGTCTATTATCTCATTGTGGCGTGGATGATGATTGCCGCCATCGGCATGTATTTCCACACCAATACGCCGCTTGGCCGAATGGCCAACGCCTGCCGCGACAACCATGAGCGGGCACAGTTCGTTGGTTATGACCCGCGCATGGTGCGGTTCGTGCAATTTGCGCTATCCGGCTTTTATGCCGGCATTGCCGGCGGGTTGTTCGCCATTACGTATGAAATTGTCACCTTCGATGCGGTCGCTGCACCGCTGGCGGCGAATGCTCTGCTGATGGCGTACATTGGCGGTGCCACGACGTTCTTCGGCCCGGTACTTGGTGCCATCCTGATCACGCTGATGCAAAGCGGCGTCAGCCTGATGTCGAACTCCTGGTTGGTTTACGTCGGCGTGCTGTTCATCGCGATGGTCACTTTTGCGCCGGCCGGTCTCACCGGAATTGTCCTCGAGCATGCGCCGATTGCGCGCGCCGGACTGCTGCGCCGGCTCGTGCTGCCTTATGCGCGGGGTCTGCTGCCTGGTCTGATTGTTTTGCTCGGTTTCGTGGGCATGGTGGAACTGTTGTCGTTCCTCACCATCGGCCAGGCGCAAGGCAAGCGTTTCGTGCTGTTCGGCTCCACGATCGACGTCCACGGTGTTATGCCGTGGTTGATCTCTCTGGTGTTTCTTGTGGGCGGCGGCGTCTGGCTGCGGCGTGAAGCGATCGCGTTCAAACGCGTCTGGGACGGCCTGACTGACATCGCCAGACAAGGAGACGCGCCCATGGGAGAAAGCGGATGACCGCGCCGGGGTTGTCGCTGGTCGAGGTTACCAAGAACTTTGGCCAGACCGAGATCATTCGCGGCGTCAACCTCAACGTTGCCGCCGGCGAGCGGCATGCCTTGATCGGTCCGAATGGGGCAGGAAAAACCACGCTGTTCAACCTCATCAGCGGCCGGTTCGCCATCACCTCGGGTGAGATTCGGCTAGACACGGTCAGACTTGATGGTTTGCCGCCGCATCGGATCAATCGGCTTGGCTTGTCGCGCAGCTTTCAGATCACCTCGATCTTTCACCGGCTCAGCGTGCTCGAGAATATCCGTTGCAGCTTGTTATGGAGCCGAGGCTACCGTTATTCGTTCTGGCATGCACTCGGCCGGCAGCGCGCTTTGAATGAGGAGACGGAGCGGCTGCTTGTGGAACTCAACCTTGCCGAGCGCCGCGACGTACAGGCCGGCCTGCTGTCCTACGCGGAACAGCGCGCGCTGGAGATCGGCATGACGATTGCCGGTGGCGCCAGCATGATCCTGCTCGATGAGCCGACCGCGGGAATGAGCCACAGCGAGACCGAATACGCGGTGGCGCTGATCCGGCGGGTGACCCAGGGCAAGACGCTGGTGATGGTGGAGCACGACATGCGGGTCGTGTTCGACCTCGCCGATACGATCACGGTGCTGGTTTACGGCCGCGTCATTGCCTCCGGCCCGCCGGCGGAAATCCGCGCCAATCCGGCGGTGCAGGAAGCCTATCTCGGAGCACTGGCGGCATGAGACAGGGCTTCGCCCTGGGACCCACCTGGAGGGCTCTGCCCTCCTGGACCTCCCGGCAAAGGGCGAGACCCTTTGCAATCTGTCCATTGGTTGGGGAATGGGAGAGGGCCGACCGTGACGTATCAAGGCCCGTGTCGGCCCTCTCCCATTCCCCAACCAAAATGAATGGTTCCAAGGGCCACCGGCCTTGGCTGGGTCCAGGGGCAGCGCCCCTGGTGGGGTCTCGGGGCGAAGCCCCGCCGCACGTGCCATGATGCTCGAAGTGCAGGACCTGCACGCCTACTACGGCAAGAGCCACATCCTGCAAGGCGTCAATCTGTCGGTCGGCGACGGCGAGATCGTCAGTCTGTTGGGCCGCAACGGGGTTGGCCGCTCGACCACCTGCAAAGCGATCATGGGGCTGGTGGAGCCGGTTGGTACGGTGCGTTATCGCGGCCAGAACATTGCCGGGCTGAAGTCCAATTTGGTGGCCCGGGCGGGCATCGGCTACGTGCCGGAGGACCGCCAGATTTTTCCCACACTGACCGTGCACCAGAACCTGATGCTCGGCCTGAAGCGTGCCGGCCGCTTCGGGCGCTGGAATTTCGACGACGTGTTCAAGCTGTTTCCCAACCTGGCCGCGCGCCGCAATAATCCGGCCGGCGTGCTGTCCGGCGGCGAGCAGCAGATGTTGACCATGTGCCGCACTCTGATGGGCGACCCCGACCTGATCCTGATCGACGAGCCGACCGAGGGTCTCGCTCCAATGCTGGTCGAGCAGGTTGGCCATCTGCTGGAAGAAATCGCCCGCCGCGGTGTCTCAATCCTGTTGGTCGAGCAGAAGCTGACCATCGCCATGCGGATTTCGCAGCGGCTTTACGTGATGGGTCACGGCCGCATCGTGTTCGAAGGCACGCCAGCGGATATCGACGCCAATGCCGATGTCCGCCGGGAATGGCTCGAGGTCTGACAGCACCTATTGCAACTCCGGGCATTCGCCTCGCGCCTGGGTTGACCGTCGCGCGTGCGAAAAGCCTCAATCGCCAAAAGTCGCGACTTTCCTGCCAGGCATTCCTGACGCTGCTGTCTGCTCCTCGATCCGATCATGAAATTAAGTACTGGGCCGCTGCAATGCCGATCGTCATCGCGCCGTCGCGGTATTGAGTGAAAGATACATACGCCCGGCATAGGCCCCGCCGTTGACCGCAAACACTTCACCGGTCACATAGTCGGCAGCGGATGACGCCAGAAACAATGTCATTTGCGCAACGTCCGCCGGTGTTCCGAAGCGCCCCCAAGGGATGTTCTTCAGCAGCGCCCGTTGGAACTCCGAGTCAGGGACCGCGCCGTCATTCTGGATATAGCCCGGGGCAATACAGTTCACGTTGATGCGCGCCTCCGCCAGTTCCATGGCCAGTGTTTTGGTGAACATGACGACGCCGGCCTTCGACGCGCAGTAATGCGAGCCGCCAGGCCTCGCACTGGCGTAAGCACCGGAGGAGATTGTGATGATCTTTCCCGGCCGACCGCCGGCCGTCATGGATCGCGCCGCCGCCTGGCAGGTGAGGAACGTCCCGCGCATATTGGTCTCAATCACGCGATCCCATTCCTCGACGCTCATGTCGAGCACCGCCCGCGTCGGAAACAGGCCGGCATTGGCCACCGCGATCGTCGCCGGGCCAAGAGCCCGCTCCGCCGCCGCGAAGAAACTCCGCACCGATGATACGTCGCGCACGTCGATGACGCCGGCAAAGGTCCGCTCGCCTCCCAGATCGGCCGCTGCACGGTCCACCGCGTCCTGGCGCAGATCGCCCAACGCCACCAGCGCGCCGGCCGCGTGGAATGCCTGGACCATGCCCAGTCCGATGCGGCCGGTGGCGCCGGTGATAACGACGACCTTGTCCTTGAAGTCTTCCGTCATGGTGAAACCTTTTCAAAATGGGAGAGTTCCGCGACACAACCGAACATCGCAGCGTTGCGCCGCTCAGCGATCCACCATCGCCTGCAGAAACGGAGGATAACGCTCGCCTTGCACCGTCACCGCAGAGAGCCCGCCATCGATTGCCCGGAGGTCCGCTTCGGTCAGTTCGATGTCCGCCGCGCCGAGGTTCTCCTCGAGACGGGGCAACTTCGTGGTGCCCGGGATCGGCACGATCCACGGCTTGCTGGCCAGCAGCCAGGCGAGCGCGATCTGGGCTGGGGTGGCCTGCTTCCCGGCCGCGATCCGGGTCAGCAAATCGACCACAGCCAAATTCGTGTCCCGCGCCTCGCGCGCGAAGCGGGGAATCGAATTCCGCAGATCCTTGCTGCCAAATTGGGTGTCTGCCTTGATGGCGCCGGTGAGGAAACCCTTACCCAAGGGGCTGAACGGCACGAAGCCAATGCCAAGTTCTTCAAGCGTCGGCAGGATTTCCAACTCGGGTTCGCGCCACCATAGCGAATACTCGCTTTGCAGGGCGGCAACCGGCTGTACCGCATGGGCCTGGCGGATCGTCCGCGCACTGGCTTCGGACAGGCCGAAGTGCCGCACCTTGCCTTGTCGGATCAGGTCTTTGACGGCGCCCGCCACGTCCTCGATCGGCACATTCGGGTCGACCCGGTGCTGATAGAACAGATCGATGCGATCGGTGCGCAGCCGTTGCAGTGAAGCGTCGGCGACCTCCCGGATGTGCTCCGGCCGGCTGTCAACGCCGAGCTGCGACATTTCCCGGCCGAACTTGTGGCCAAACTTGGTCGCGATCACGACCTGGTCGCGGAACGGGGCCAACGCCTCGCCCACGATTTCCTCGTTCTTGTACGGACCATAAGCCTCGGCGGTATCGAAGAAGGTGACGCCGCGCTCCACCGCCGCCCGGATCAGACTGACCGCCTCCGCCCTTGCAGCCGGCTGATCATAGCTGGATGTCAGACCCATGCAGCCCAGTCCGATCTCCGAAACCTCGAGGCCTCCACGGCCAAGTTGGCGCTTTCGCATGTCATGCTCTCCGGTCGATGGTCAGCCGCGGTATTGCTCGTCGGTGACTTTTTCCATCCAGTCGACGACCTTGCCGTCCAGCGCTTCCTGCAGCGCGATATGCGTCATCGCCGTGGTGGGGGAGGCGCCGTGCCAGTGCTTCTCACCGGGCGAGAACCAGACCACATCGCCCGGCCGGATTTCCTGTACCGGGCCGCCCTCGCGTTGTACCCGTCCGAGGCCGGCCGTCACGATGAGCGTCTGGCCCAATGGATGGGTGTGCCATGCGGTGCGGGCGCCAGGCTCGAACGTGACGCTGGCGCCGCGGATGCGCGCCGGATCGGGCGCCTGGAACAGCGGGTCTACGCGGACCGTCCCGGTGAAATAGTCCGGCGGTCCCTTGCCGGATGGTTGCGAACCCGCGGGAGTGATTTTCATTGTTGCGTCTCCGTATTATTGCGATTGTCAGTGCCGACGCTTCGACTGCCACGCGTCAGCGCGGTTCGAGCCGCAGCGTGGTCGGCAGGATTTCAGCGCGCACCATTTCCTGCGCGTGGCTGCTTTGGCGGTATTTCTGCAGGATCTCGCGACTGGCCCGCTCGACCGAGGCATCGTCGCTGGCGGGTATCGCCCGCACCGCCAGCCGGCGGCCGGCAAACTCCAGCGTGGCCGTCCCGCCCGCTGCGAGATCCTTGTACCAACGCCCCCGCGTGCCCAGCCACGACCGCACGAAGACGTCGTTGCCGTCGACCATCACCCAGATCACCACCGCGCTCCGGGGATGACGGTCGGTTCGGATTCTGGGTTCTTGCACTTCCTGCAATTCCCGCAGCGTCTTCGCATCGAAATTCGTCATCGGTCTGCTCTCCCATCGGGTCGGGCGGCTGACGCCCCGCACTGAAGGCCGGAAGCGGCGAGTTCCGAGGTAATTAGTTAGCACTGCGGCGCTATCCGATTAGGTGCTATGATACGCATGCACTTATGAGTTAAGATCATGAATGCCGCGCGAGAACCTCAACGATATTCTGGCTTTCCTCGCGGTCGCACGGGAGCGCAGCTTCACCAGGGCGGCGGCGCGGCTCGGTGTCTCACAGTCGGCACTCAGTCACACCATCCGCGCGCTTGAGGAACGGCTCGGCCTCCGACTATTGACCCGCACGACCCGCAGCGTCGCGCCGACCGAGGCCGGGGAACGTCTGCTGCGCGCCGCCGGCCCGCGCCTGGACGAGATCGAGGCCGAAATGACCGCGCTGAGCGAACTGCGCGACAAGCCCTCGGGCACCATTCGCATCACCGCGCACGACCACGCAGTGCGGTCCGTGCTCTGGCCTGCGCTGGAAAAGCTGTTGCCGGACTACCCGGACATCAAAGTGGAGATCGTCATCGACTACGGCCTGACCGACATCGTCGCCGAGCGTTACGACGCCGGTGTTCGTTCCGGAGAAATGGTGGCGAAGGACATGATCGCCACGCGCATCGGGCCGGACATGCGCTCCGCGGTCGTTGCCGCGGCGTCGTACTTCGCCAAACGCCCAAAGCCGAAGACGCCGCAAGACCTGACCGCGCATACCTGCATCAACCTGCGCCTGCCAACCCATGGCGGGCTCTATGCCTGGGAGTTTGAGAAAGGCGGGCGCGAAATCAGAGTGAGGGTCGAGGGGCAGCTCGTGTTCAACGGAACCGCCCCAATGCTTGAGGCGGCACTGGCCGGGTTCGGCCTGGCATATGTGCCTGAGGACACCGTTCAGACGCACCTCGCCGACGGGCGTCTCATCCGGGTGCTCGATGATTGGTGCCCGCCCTACCCCGGCTACCACCTGTACTACCCGAGCCGCCGGCAACCCACGCCGGCGTTCACGCTGCTGGTCAACGCACTGCGCTACCGGCGCTGAGGACGTCGTGTCGAGAGTGCGGTGGCCAGTGGGCAAGGGACTCGGACCGGTTCAATGCGGTGCCGTATCGCGACCCACGGACAGCCTGCAACCTGCTGAATTCGCGGTGTGCGGGTCATGTGGGCGGCATTCCCGGTTGACCGGCACGCCGGATCGTGGTCGCTCACGATTCATGGTCCGTCTCTGCCTCTGGCTGCTGATATCCCTCGGGCTGGCCATCGCGCCGTGCAACGTTGGGCACACGCAGCAAAAGCCGGCTGCTCAGGCCACCGCACCCGCTGCTGGTTCACCGGCCGCCACGCCGTTCGGCGCGCTGTCGCCTGAGCAGGCCCGCACAGCCCTCGACACGCTGAACGACCCGAAGAAGCGGGCCGCCTTCGCTGCGACGCTGGAGGCCCTCGTCAAAGCCCAACCCGACCCGCCTCTTGCTGCACCCGCGCCCGCGCCCGCTGCGGCGCCTACCAGCCCGCCCGCAAATGCCGCTGTACCTTCGCCGCCTGAGAGCATCCCGATCCAGTTCGAGCCGGACAGTCTGGGCGCCCAGGTGTTGCTGTCGGCGTCGGCATTCTTTCGCCGGGTAGCGGACGATTTGCCGCATGTCCTGGAGACGATGCAAAGCCTCCCGCTGCTTTGGGGCTGGCTCGTGGTCATGGCGACCAACCCTCTGGGGCAGAGATTGTTGGTCGACGCAGGTTGGCGCCTGGCGGTCGCGCTGGTCTTGGCACTCGGTGTCGAGCAGGCGTTGCGAATTGTGTTGCGCCGCCCCATGGCGCGGGTACTGCGGTTGGGTGAGCCGCCGCCGACGTCCGCCGGCGACGAGCAGGAGGATCCCGTAGACCGCGCCGAACGGGGCGCCACCGAGCCGCCGCCACAACTCGAACTCTACGATGACGACGACAACCGGGACACTGTCTGGCGGCGGCTCAGGCTCGGTTTGGCCCGGTTCGCGCTGCAAATGGTTCCAGTACTGAGCTTTCTGCTGATCGGCCACATGGCGGCCGGCACGCAACTGGGCGGGACGGAGGGCAGCCGTCTGGTCATCCTCGCCGTGCTGGATGCGATCGGTGCCAGCCAAACGCTGCTGGCGCTGATGACGCTGCTGTTCGCACCGGATCCGCCCGGCCTGCAACTGCTGCCGATGCGGCGGTCGGCCGGCGCGTACCTGATCCGCTGGACGCGGCGGCTGATCCTGATCGGTGTCCCCGGCTATACGATTGGCGAGGTCGCGCTGCTGCTTGGCCTGTCGCCCTCTTCGCACGAGGCGTTGCAGAAGGCAGTGGGCCTCGTGCTGATGATCTGTCTGGCGATCATCATCGTGCAGCGGCGGCGGTCGGTACGGCGCTGGCTCAGCGCTCCGCCGGAAGAGACCGGCATCGTGCCACGGCTGCGCAACGCGGCGGCTCGCCGCTGGTACGGGGTTGCGCTGTTCTTTCTGGCTGCGATCTGGCTGGCCTGGACTTTGCGCGCTCCGGACGCGGTCGAACGCATTATCCGGTACTTCATGGCGACCGCACTTGTCGTCGCCGCCGCGGCGCTGGTGCGTTTGGCGGCGATGAGCTTGCTCAGGACGATCGAACCAGCCGGCGATGCAACGGCAACCCCGGTGCATCCGGCGCGGGTTCGGCTCGGTCTTTATCAACCCGCGCTCATGAAGCTGGCAACGCTGTTGATCAATGCGATCGCGTTTCTGGGATTGCTGCAACTCTATGGTCTGAGCGCGCTGACCTGGCTGCTGACCAGCGATGTTGGCCGTCGTGTCGCCTCGGGGGTCGGCACGCTTGCGGTGACGATCGGCCTGGCCTTTGCGGTCTGGGAGAGCGTCAACCTCGCGATCCAGCTGCATCTGGACCGGCTGCGGCGTGAGGCACAGGCTGCCCGCTCAGCCCGTCTGCGCACCCTGCTGCCGCTGATCCATACCACGCTGGCGATCACCGTTCTTGTGGTCGCCGGCCTGATGGTGCTGAGCGAAATCGGCGTCAACATTGCGCCGTTGCTGGCTGGCGCGGGGATCGTCGGCGTGGCGATCGGCTTTGGCTCGCAGAAGTTGGTGCAGGACGTCATTACCGGCGTATTCCTGCTGCTGGAAAACACCATGCAGGTCGGCGACGTGGTGAAAGTCGGCGACCAGTCCGGCCTGGTGGAAAGCCTGTCGGTGCGGACGATCCGGTTGCGCACCGAGGACGGCTCGGTCGTCGTGATCCCGTTCAGTGCGGTGACGACGGTGATCAACATGACGCGCGATTACAGCCGGGCGGTCATCGCGGTGAACGTTGCGGCGGACGAGGACGTCGACCGGGTGATCGATACGATGCGCGCGATCGTGCGGCAGATGCGCGAGGAAGACACATGGAGCAAGATCATGCTCGACGAACTGGAAGTGTTCGGACTCGATCGGATCACCGACACGGCGCTGCAAATCAGGTGCCGAATCATGTGCACGCCGTTCGGCCGCTGGCCGGTGGGCCGCGAGTTCAATCGCCGGTTGAAAGCGCGGTTCGAGATGGTCGGGATCGCGACCCAGTTCTCCGCCTTACGGCTGTTGCCGCCCGAGCCTGAGCCTGAGCCAGAGCGGGCAGTGACCCGGCCCGCTGAGGAGGTCATCGCCGGGCAGTGAAGGGGACGGGAGGCCAGTCGGCGGTTCAGTCATGGCGCCACCACCGGATGGTCGATCGTCTCGATACAGTCTGTTGCCATGCGTGATATTTGGGAACGGGACGGGAGCGTATCATTGACATATATCCATGACTTTCAATCGTGTTCGACATTTTCAGGGGAGTTCAGCTAACGGCTCCATGGAGACTCAAAGCATGACAGACGCCGATTAAGCCGAGAAGCTACGTGAGATCGACCGACCGCTGAACGATTCACGCGCCGTTGCAACCGCGGCTGATTTGGCGACTACCTGGCGAGATAGCTCAGCACGAGAAGGCGATCTTCTCAGGTACGTTAGTCGAGGGCGTAATCGCAGCATCTCCGCCCCGCACCGACGGCCCTGTTGACATCCCTGCCATCCGCCCATACGCCCCCGCCCTTCCCTTCA
>Ga0187862_10004809_pt1 | contig 12643 bp, 9 predicted proteins | sample June2016WEW_10_1_FD_133003 | JGI IMG/M metagenome (GOLD analysis project Ga0187862, IMG submission 133003) | Peatland microbial communities from SPRUCE experiment site at the Marcell Experimental Forest, Minnesota, USA - June2016WEW_10_150 | ecosystem: Environmental > Terrestrial > Soil >...
CCCGCGCGGCGCAGCCCGAATACGATCCGAGCTGCTACCTGTGCCCCGGCAATGAGCGCGCCGGCGGCGCCCGCAATCCGCCCTACACATCGACCTTCGTTTTCGATAACGACTTCGCCGCGCTGCGGCCCGGCACGCCGCAGGACGTCTTCGACGAGGGCGGGCTGCTGGTGGCGCAAGGCGAGCCGGGCGTCTGCCGCGTGGTGTGTTTCTCGCCCAAGCACCATCTCACGATTGCCCACATGGAGCCGGCCGAACTGCGCCGCGTAGTCGACACCTGGGCCGAGCAATACTGCGAACTGGGCGCGCGCGAAGCCATCCGCACCGTGCAGATTTTCGAAAACCGCGGCGCCATGATGGGCTGCAGCAACCCGCATCCGCATTGCCAGATCTGGTGCAACGCGCATCTGCCGAACGAGGTCGCCAAGGAACAGGCCGCGCAACTGGCGTGGCGGGAAGCGCGCGCGCGGTGCCTGATCTGCGATTACCAGGCGCTCGAAGGCACGCGCCGGGAGCGGCTGGTGGAGGAGAATGCAAGCTGGATGGCGGTGGTGCCGTTTTGGGCGGTGTGGCCGTTCGAAACGATGGTGATGCCCCGACGGCACGTGGCCGCCATCGATAGCCTGGATGACGCCGAGCGCGACGGCCTGGCCGATGTTCTGAAACGCCTGACCGCGCGCTACGACCGCCTTTTTGCGGCGCCCTTCCCGTACAGCATGGGCTTCCACCAGAGTCCGACCGATGGCGAGGCGCACGCGGAGTGGCACATGCACCTGCATTTCCATCCTCCGTTACTGCGCTCGGCGAGCGTGCGCAAATTCCTGGTCGGATATGAATTGCTGGCCGCCCCGCAGCGCGATCTCACGCCGGAAGCCGCCGCCGAGCGCCTGCGGTCGGTGTAATTAGGCGCTGCGGCGCAGGCAGCATATTCTCAAGACCAGGCCGGCGGCAATCCTGCTAATGTGGAACGTTCGGGGCTGCAATCACGAAACAGGGGGAAGAGCGTGCAGATAGTTGCCGGAATCGATCTTGGCGGAACCGCCATCAACTACACCTTGGTGAACGGGCAGGAGCAGTTCCTCATCGAAGGGCTGTGCGAGCATCCCGCGCTGGCCAAGCAGGGGCCGGAAATCTGCCTTCGACAGATTGAGGAGGGCCTCGGAATCGCCGTCGAAAAGGCGGGCGTTGCGCTTGGCGACGTGGTCGCCGCCGGTCTGGACACGCCCGGTCCGGCCAATGCCGAGGGCGTGCTGAGTGCGCGGGGTTCGACGAATTTCGTGCATGCGGACTGGGCCGGGTTCGACATCCGCGCCGGTCTGGAAAAGAAGCTCGGCATTCCCGTGACCTATTTGAACGATGGAAACGCCGGAGCGCTGTGGGGGCACTTCAACATCTTCGGCGCCCACAGCCGGGAGACCACGCTGACGGTGGTGATCGGGACCGGCCTGGGGGGCGGCATCATCATTGGGGAGGATGTGGTGAAAGGCCGGGTGGGATTCGGCGGAGAACTCGGCCACGTGCTGCTTCCCTACCAGAGCATCGCCGGTATCGGCGGCCTGCAGCCGGGATGCAACTGTGGACGCATGGGATGCCTGGAATCGGTGTGCTCGCTCTCGGCGATCGAAAGGTCCTTTCTGCCGTTTTTTCTGCCGCGGTATCCGGGCCACCAACTGGGCCAGATGGGAAATCTACACAATGCGGCCAAGCTGGTGCGGGGTCTGGCGGAGAACGGCGACCCCATGTGCAAGGAGATTTTCCGCGTGCAGGCCCACGCCTTGGGACTCTTCTTCGACGAAATGGTGAATACGTTCGACCCGGACGCCTTCTTCGTGGGCGGCGGCGCCCTGGAAACGCGGGAAGAATTCCAGCGCTGGTTCGTGGACGAAATCCGCGCGGGCATGCCGGCGCAGCGGGAAGAGCAGGCGGGCATACCGATTTACGTGATGCCCAACGGCGACACGGCCGGGGCGCGCGGGGTAGCCATTGAAGCCCTGAAAGGCGCCCGGCAGAGCGGCCTGGCGTAGCTCGCCGGCGGGCAGGCGCAGGTCCCGACAGCCGCCTCCTTACTTCGCGAGCGTATCCTCCACCGACACCTGATTCACTTCCAGCGTGCGGCCAAGCTCCTGGTCGAGCGCGATGCGGCCGTGAACGTAGGCGGCCGCGGCGGCCAGTTCGGCGGATTGCGCGTTAGCCAGGTCGCGGCGCGCAGCCACCACGGTGGAGATGGTGGAAGTGCCGGCTACCCACTTCTTCTCCTCGCCCTGCAACAACCGCTCGATTAATCCGCGGCTCTCGGTCGCCGCTTTGTAGCGGGCGCGCGCCTGCTCCAGCGCCAGCACCTGGCTCGAGATGTTGACCGCCAGATCGTGGCGGGTGCGTTCGGCCGTCAGTTCGGCCTGCCGCTGGCTCAGCACATTGATGGCGTGATCGGCCTGCGCTTGCGTGTTCCACAGATGCTCCGAATAGGAGGCTCCCGCGCTCTGATTGGGGAAATTGCGGCGAAAGGTCTGCGCCAGCGCGTTTCCCACTCCTCCCACGAAATACGGCGCGGGTGTGGTGCCGGGGACGGCCTGCCCGGCCTGGCCGTAGTTGGTGGCGGAAGCGGAAACTCCCAGGTTCGGCAGAACGCCGTTGGCGGTGCCTTCGGCGGCGATTCCCGCCAGGTCCACCGAGAGATTCGCCAGCGCCACTTCCGGACGTTGCCGTATCGCGCTCGCAATCAACTCGTGGAGGCTGGGCAGGTCGTCGATCTCCGGCACGTTCAGCGGATCGATGGCGACGATTTGCGCGCCGGCAAGTTGATCGTCTGCCACCGCGCGGAAGCTCAGGTAATCCTTCAGCGCGTTCTGCCGCACCGCTACGCTGTTGCGAGCCACCACCAGCGCCTGTTCGGCGGCCGCGGCGGCGCTCTCGGCGTTGATCCGGTCCACGGCCGGCGCCGCGCCCACCGCGATCTGCCGGCGCGTGTCCGCCAGAAACTGCGCCGCCACGTCGCGGTTGCGCTGCTTATACTGCAAATCGTTGGCGGCCAGCGAGAGGTCCCAATAGGCGTTCAAAACGCCGCTCACCACCGCCATCAAACGCTGGCGGAAGGCTTGGCCGGCGCCGCCCACCTGCCGCCGGCTGATGCGGATGAAACGGCCGTTCACCCGCTGGCCGAATCCGCGCAGCAGGTTCTGCGAAAGGGAAATCCCCAGGCTGGTGAACGAGGTCGGGTTGAGAACGTCGGTCGGCACCGTTTCGTTCAGATACGAGTCGCTATAGGCCACGCGCGCCGTTCCGCCCGTCAACAAGCCCGCCGACACCTGCCAGTTGTACGAACGCGCGTCGTCCACCAGCGCATAAACGCCGCTTTGGACGACCACGAATTGGGGCGAGGTCTGGTGCGAAAACGCGTCGGTGGTGGAAAGCACCGGGTCGAGTTGCGGTGTAACTGGGCCGATCTGTTGGATCAGCGCCGCGCCCGCCACGGTGGACGAGCCGGACGTACCCACCGTTCCGCCGCCGCCCTGGCTGCCGGCCACGCCCTGCCCGCTGCCCAGGGTCACCGATTCCGAACTGGCTCCGGTGACGCCGCGCAACGCGCCGCCCGATTCCGCGCGTTCCACCGCCCAATCCGCCATCACCAGGCTGTAGCGCGCGATTTCCAGATCGAGGCTGCTCTCGAGCGCGAGCGCAATCGCATCGCGCGCGGTCAGGTGAAGGTTGCCCGCTTGAATCATGCCGCGCAGCCGGCCGGAGCCCGTTAGACGCAGCGGCGGCACCGTTACCGGCTGGTAAGAGCGGACGAACGGCAGCCCTTGCGGTCTTGTTGGAGCGATCGGCAGGGGCGCCTGCGCGGCCAGGGCGCCAGCCAGAGCCGCGGCGGTGAGAATCCGCGAAAGAATGCGCCCGCCGGTGGGCGTTGGCAGGCTGAAGCCCGCCCCACCAGTGCTAGTTGAAAGTGTTCGCATGGCGGCTCCTATTTCTTCCCCGGCAGCGTGGCCGGCAAGGTGGAACGCCGCTCCACCTGCCCGCTGGCCGCTTCCGCCATGCTGATATCGTTGCGTTCGAGCGTCATCCCGACCGCCTGGTCCAGTGCGATGCGCGCGTGCGTGTAATTCGCCATCGACTGCACCTGTTCGCTTTCCGCCGCTACCACGTCGCGTTGCGCCTGGATCACCAGCGCGTTGGTGGATTTGCCGAACTCGTATTTCTTCTTCTCCGCCTCCAGCGTTTCGCGCGCCAGCTTCAGCGTTTCCAGAGCGGTTTCGTAGCGCGAGTGGGCCTGCTCGATGCCGATCAGAGCGTTTCTCACGTCCACGCTCACCTGGGCAACGCTTTTTTCGAGCTGCAGCTCCTGTTGCCGCATCTGCAACTGGTCGGTCGCGAAGTCGGCTTGCGCGGCACGGTTGCGGATCGGAACCGTCAGCGAAATGCCGGCCGTGTAATTGGGGAAGTTGCGGCGGAAAATCTGCGCCAGCAAACTGCCATAGGCGCCGTAATAGTACGGGTCGGGTGCGCCAAATCGATCGCCCACATTGAGTGGGTTGGGCGCGCCCACCTGGGCCTGGTTGGTGAAAGAGGCGAACGCTTGCAGCGACGGTTTCAGCGCGCTCCGGTCTCCGCTCAGCACCAGGAGCTGGCTCTGAATGTTGATGCGATTCTGCTCCAGGTCGGGCCGCTCGCCGAGCGCCTGCTTGACCAGGTCTCTGAGCGGCGCCAGGCCTTCCTGCTCCGGCACCTGGATCGGATCCAGCGTCACGATGTGCGCATCCTCCAGGGCCGGATCTTCCATGCCGCGCCGGCTCAGCGCGTTCTTGAGCACGATTTCCTGCTGCAGCAGGTTGGTTTGGGCGATCAGCACGTCCTCCGAGCGCGCCGGAATCTCCGCCTGCGCCCGCGTCACTTCAATCGCCGCTATCGCGCCCGCGGTTAGCTCCTTCTTATTGTCTTCGTAAAGCTGGCGCGCCGCGTCCAGCGAGAGCCGCTTCAGGCGCAAGTCTTCGTTGAACGCCACCAGGTCCCAGTACAGGTTCAGCACCGCCGAAACGGTGGTCATCACCTGCTGCTTCAGTTGCAATTCGGAATAGCGCGAGTTGTTGCGCGCAATCCGTATGTAGCGGTTGTTCACCGATGCGCCGAAGCCCTGCAACAGGTTCTGCGAAATATTCAGGTTCAGGCTGCCCTGCGTCAGAGGATTCAGCAGAGCTGTGGGAATGTTCACGGTGGCCCGGGTGCTGGCGTAGTTGAGGTTGAACGCGGCCCCGTTCATGAATTGCTGACTGTATCCGACGTTGAGGTTCTGATAGTCCTCGACTACGGCGTTCGATTCGTACAGCACCAGGTTGCTTTGCGGATAGGAGTTGTGGCCGAAATAAGCCGAGACATTGAACATCGGGTCGGTCTGCGGAATGAGTGCGCCGATCTGCCCGGTGATGCCGCCGCCGGAGCCCACCCCCGCGCCGCTCGCCAGGCTGGTGCCGCTCACGTTGATGCCCGCCAGGCTCACCGATTGCGGTCCCGGCGCGATCGCCGTCGAGGGCGACCGCAGCGCGCCGCCCACCCGCGCGCGGTCGATATCCTGGCGCGCCATCAGCGGGCCGTAACGCTGGATTTCGATATCGATGTTATTCTCGAGCGCTAGCGCCACCACGTCGCGCGCGCTCAAGTACAGGCTGCCCGATCGTATCAGGCCGCTGAGGCGTGCCGAGTTGGTGAGATTCACCGCCGGCACCGCGCGCTGCTGGTAGGCCCGAGTCAAAAAGCCCAAGGGCCGCGCACGCGGCGGCAGGATGGCGATGTTGGACGGCTGAGCCGAAGCCGGCCAGGCCCACCACGCCAGCAACCAAACTAGATAGCAGACGCGGAACGGACTGCGCGGAAAGAGAGTCATTCCCCATCCGCGGTGCAATCCTCGGGCCGACCGTGGGGCGGACGCCCTCGTCCGCGCCGGACCCCAGGGTCCGGCTCTCCGCGGACCGTGTTCTACAGCCTAAGGCAAGGCTGACGGGGGCGTCGTCCCCAGAGGGGACCCCAGGTCCAGGGGGACCACCCTACTGTCCCATTTCGAGACGAGGTGTCCGCCTGCGAACACTCCGCTTTTAGTGGCGGTGGAACTGATCGCCCGGCCGCCAGTCGGGCAGCTTGTCCTGGTTGGCGATTTCGTCGCCGAGGATGAAGCCGAACTCGGCCGCCTGCGCCACCGAGGTGAAATCCCAATCTTCGCGATATTCGTCGGACGGGTGATGGTAGTGCAACCGGTTGTACTCCTCCCACATCCGCAGGCCGTAGCCGGGCGGTTTGCCGTAGAACTCCGTGCCCACGCCGATCGAAAAGGCGGGAATGCCGGCACGCGCGAACGAAAAATGATCGGATCGGAAGTAGTGGCCTTGCTCGGGCTGCGCATCCGGCTGGATGTCGAGCTGCAGCCGCCTGGCGACATTCTCGGCCAGCGGCAGCACGCTCGTGCGCTCCGCGCCGCCGATCTCGATTTGTTTGGCGCGGCCCCAGGGAGGGACGGCGTCGAAGTTGAGATCGATGGCGGTCCTGGCGGTGGGAATCACCGGCCGCTGTGCATAGTATTCCGAGCCCTTCAGCCCGCCCTCTTCGGCCGTCACGAAAAGAAACAGCGCCGACCGCCGCGGCTTAGCTCCCAGCGCCGCCCACGCGCGCGCCAACTCGAGCACTATGCCGCAGCCGGTGGCGTTATCGATGGCGCCGTTGTAAATCGAGTCGCCATTCACCGGCGTGCCAATCCCCAGGTGGTCCCAGTGCGCGCTATAGATCACCGCTTCGTCTTTCAGCTTGGGATCGCTGCCCTCCACCCGCGCCACCACGTTGCGCGTGTTCAACTCGCGCATGTGCGAAACCATTTTGGCGTGAAAGCGGATTCCCAGCTCGATTGGCTGGAAGCTGGCCTTTTCGGACGCGGCCAGCAGCTCGTCCACGGTCTTGCCCGCCAGCCCGAGCAGTTTTTCGCCGGCCTCGCGCGATAGCCAGCCGGCGCAGGAAAGCGCGCGCTCGCCGGCGGCCAGCTTCACGTATGGCAGCTCGCGCGCCCAGGAGCCGCGCACCACCTCCCAGCCGTAGCCGGCGGTCGGCGTGGTGTGGATGATGAGCACGGCCCGCGCGCCGCGCCGCAGCCCTTCCTCGTATTTGTAGACCCAGCGGCCATAGTAAGTGAGCGCGCGGCCGTCGAAGAACTTCGGATCGTCGGAAGTGGGCTCGTTGGTGAACTCGACCAGCACCTTGCCGGTCACATCCACGCCTTTGAAATCGTCCCAATTCCATTCGGGTGCGGTGATGCCGTGGCCGACGAAGACCGCGTCGGCGTCGAAGCTGGTGCTATCGCGCTGGCTCATGTCGATGCCCACCAGGTCGTCGAGCAATTTGAAATCGATGGTCTTGCCGCCGGCCGTCGCGGAGAGTTCCGTCTCCGGCTGCGTCGCGACACCCACCAGCGGCACTTTCTGGAAGTAGGTGCCATTGTCGCCCGCCGGTTTGGCGCCGGCGGCGGCCAGTTGCCGGGCGATGTATTCGGTGGCCAGGTCGCCGCCCCTGGTTCCCACGCCGCGGCCTTCCAGCAGATCGCTCGAAAGATATTTCACGTCTTCGCGAATGTGCTGCGGGTCGATGGGCCCCGGCTGCGCCGCCAGCGCTGCGCCACACCAAAAGGGCAAGCTAAAGCATGCCCCACCAAGAGCGGCCAGGCGGATCGATTTCTTCATAGCTGTTATGCTATCGCACGCGCGGCGGTCCATAGGCAGAAGTAGGACGAGAACTTCGCCATTTCTGGGTCGCACACCCGCTGTCTTTCCCGGTGGACCGGCCGCAGCGCTCGTGCGATATCATCACGAAGGGACCTCGTTGCTTCAATCAGCAAGATTTGGCCAGCATGCAACAAACTTTCCAGGAGATCACCCATGAAGAAGTTGATGCTATGGACCGTCGCTCTCGCATCGTTGTCGGGCGGCGCCTTGTTCGCCCAGGATGTAACCGGCACCTGGCAGGGCGCATTACAGGCCGGTAAACAGGAACTGCGGACGGTGGTCAAGATCTCGAAGGCGGATGGGGGCGGCCTGAAGGCTCTCTTTTACAGCATCGACCAATCGGGGCAGGGCATCGGCGGCACGGTCACTCTACAGGGTTCGACTATCAAAATATCCCTCCCTGGGATAGGGGGCGCCTATGAGGGAAAGCTGAATGCGGACGGGAGTTCGATCACGGGGACCTGGACCCAGGGCGGCTCGCCTTTGCCGCTGAACCTGAAGCATGTCACCGACGAGACGGCGTGGCCGATTCCGGAGCCTCCCGTCCGGCTGAAGCCGATGGCGGCGGATGCTACCCCGGTGTTTGAGGTGGCCACCATCAAGCCGAGCAGACCTGAAACCCAGGGCAAAGGAATCATGGTGCGCGGCCGCAATTTCTCCACGGTCAATACGTCCCTGAGCGATCTCATCACGTTCGCGTATGCGCTTCATGCCCGGCAGATCACGGAGGGACCGGCCTGGCTCGAATCCGAAAAGTACGATCTGACTGCGAAGCCCGACGCGGAGGGTCAGCCCAACGATAAGCAATGGAAGACCATGCTGCAGAAGCTGCTGGCGGATCGCTTCAAGCTCACCTTCCATCGCGACAAGAAAGAGCTCTCCGTATTCGCGATCGTGGTTGGAAAGAACGGACCCAAGCTCACCAAGAGCGCAGGCGATCCGAACGGCCTTCCCGGCCTGTTCTTCCGGGGACTCGGGGACTTGCCCGCCCGGAATGCGACCATGGCGGATTTCGCCGGGGTAATGCAGACCGCCGTCCTGGATCGTCCGGTGGTGGATCAAACCGGGCTCTCGGGCAGGTTCGACTTCGAACTGAAATGGACGCCCGATGAGACTCAGTTCGCCGCTCTTGGGGTCAGGGTTCCGGCCCCGACCGACGATCCCGCGGCGCCGCCGGATCTGTTCACTGCAATTCAGGAACAACTGGGTTTGAAGTTGCAACCTACCAAAGCGCCCGTCGAGGTCCTGGTTATTGACCACGTAGAAAAGCCCTCCGAGAACTGAGGCTCTTGAGATTCGAACTCACGACCTCTTCCATGCCATTTAAGAAATATCAATCACTTACGGACACTTGCCCAAGCAACCGGTCGCAATAGTAACCGCGCAACCGACTGATGGCGATCCGCCAAGAACCAGCAACTGCCGCGTTGTACGCCATCAATAGCGCGTCACGCGACATATTTCCACCAGAAACAAAAGACTTAGCAAGAGGCGACCTGGACTCCGGTGGACGCCACGGGCGGCTTTTGGGCGTTTGGACTCCACGCGGACTCCAGGACTCTCCACACTTGGAATTGGCACCCGGCGTGCCCTCACGCGCGCGGTCGCAAGCCGTCGTGATTGTTGTCTGCTTGGGCAGACAACAGATGATTTCTCTATAAGGATGATGCCCACGTGGAGCGGTGACCGCCTTCGCGGCTTCGCAAAGCAAACTTGTGTTTTCGCAATATTGCGAATAGACTAGGATCGAGTGTCCAAGACCAGAGTCGCCCTCTACCGGGAGGAAGACGGATCGTGCCCGTTCATCGAGTGGTTCGACAAGTTGCCGGTGAAGGTGCAGGACAAGTGCTACCTCCGGTTGGAGCGCCTGCGCGAGATGGGCCACGAACTGCGTCGGCCCGAAGCGGACTTCCTCCGAGACGGCATCTACGAACTGCGCGTCAGCCTGGGAGGCGTTCACCACCGGATCCTGTACTTCTTCCACGGCGCGGTGGCGGCCGTGGTCTCTCACGGTCTCGCGAAAGAGCGGGTGGTCCCGCCGAAAGAGATCGATCGCGCCGTTGAGCGCAAGAAGCGGTTTGAGGCAAATCCGGCGAAGCACACTTATGAGGAGGCTTGACCATGCCAGATAACAAAGCAAAGACTCTGAAACCGACCAGCGACGCGGTGGAGATCCTTCACCACCGGTTCTACGAAGGCAAGCCGGCCCGGCTGAAGAACCTGGAAGAGGCGCGCGCCAATGAAGAGATCGCCCGCAAAATCCAAGAACTGAGGGCTGCGGCGGCCCTCACCCAAACTCAGCTTGCCAAGCTCATAGGCACCACCGCATCGGTCATCTGCCGCCTTGAGGACGCCGATTATGAGGGCCACTCCCTGGCGATGTTGCGCCGAATAGCAGGCGCGCTGAATCAGCGGGTCGAGATCCGTTTTGTACCGATCCGGCGGTCGGCCTAACCTCTACGATGTTATGCGAGTAAGGTGGGCGACGAGCCGGTTTCCGTGGAGACCATCGGCGCCTGCTCTTGAAAGCCACAAGGTCTGGGCGCAAGGAATCGAAGGCGGCCACCGGGTCGCCTCCGAATTGCTGGCGTCCAGCCTGTAGAAAAGCTCGCGCCGCCACTTCACGGCCGCCAGCGTCCTGCTGGCGGCTTTCTCTATTTGGGCGCGTCGTCCGCAACGGGCGGCAGCAACGCCACCAGGAACTCCGCGCTGCAAGCCTTCCACGTGTTTCCGACGCGCTCATCCATTACATCGAACGGCGCGGCCGAGGCCAAATCCCCCGAGTTTTCTTCTCATTAACTTCGAAGGATTCTCATTGGCGTTATCATCGTAGAGGGCGAATGTCATGTCTCGCTTTTCGGGAAAGCACCACCTGGTTCAAGCGATCCGCGACGGCGTTGGAGAAATGCATCGGCTGCACGTTCGTCAGGGCTGGTACGACGGTCACGATCTCATCAATTGGATGAATAGTAATCGCAACGAAGAACTCAACGACATCATCGACTATTACCGCCCCTCTGGGGCTGATCCGGTCCACATTGCGACTATCCAGATTGGCAATTTCTTAAAGAACCGGCTTGGGCAGCAGAAGATAACGGAACAAACTTCCCCGCGGCAAATCACCCTACGAGGTGGAGCGAACCGCGATGGGCACTGCAATGTGTCAGTTTGGCAAATTTCTCACGATACGGCGCTCGGCAACTGCAGGGACAGAACTGCTCGCGACTCCTGATGATCGGGAGGTTGCCGATGTACTGTAGCGCGTGCGGCGCTTCTTTGGATGCCCCCAAGAGTTTCTGTCCGTCTTGTGGGCAGCCTCTGATCGGTGGGGAAACCTCTGCTAATACAGGCGCGATAGGACCGCCGAATACTGGCCACCGCCGCTTAACTCTGGTCGTGGCTTTCATTGTTCTCGGCGCGGTGGCTGTTGTTGCAGTTGTAGTTCTCGCGTTTGCGCCAGCATCGACGTCCTCACCCGGTGCCACGTACTATAAGACGATCGCTGAAGTCCGCGCAATGCGAGGAAACGCCGTCGACACCCCGTTACGCGTGGGGGGCTCTGTCCAGCGGGGATCTGTTCAGCGGAATGGCCGAAATGTGCGCTTCGTGCTTTACGCGGACGCTTTGCAGATGCAGGTTCTCTACGACGGCGCAGATCCCTTACCCGTGGCATTCCGCGAAGCCGCCACCGTGCTTGTCAGCGGAAAACTGGGCCACGATGACGTATTTCACGCGAGCAAAGTCTCGGTCTCAAACTTCGACTTCAAACTCGAACCCATTCCTCCTGCCAAGCCCGAACTTTTCATTCGAGCCGAAGACTTATTCGACCAATACCAACAAAATGAGGTCAAGGCAGATCAGCTTTACCGGGGGCGCTACATTGAGGTTTACGGGCACGTTTGGCGCGTCGGCAAAGACATTCTTGATAATGCCTATATCTCCTTTCGTGTGGGCAGTCCCGTTCTAGCGGTGAAGTGCGCCTTCTCGGATACCCCTCCCGCGTGGGTTAGAGATGTCGGGCCGGGGACGAGCATATCCCTCGTATGCAAGGGCATGGGCAAATCGATGGATGTCATGCTTGGTGACTGTCGGGCCGGGGGTATCGGCTTTACATCGAACACCGCACCGGAAAAATAGCCATAGCCAGATCGTTGAACGCGCGGGCCAGAGTCGGCGTGCCGCGCGACGTCGCCTGTGTCCTCCTGCCACCACCGCACAATCACGTCGCAGTACTTCGGGTCTAGTTCAATAACGCGCGCCTCGCGGTTGGTGTGTTCGCACGCGATCAACGTTGTTCCGGACACGCCGAACGGATCGAGGATCGTGTCGCGGGTCTTGCTGCTGTTTCGCAGCGCGCGCTCGACCAATTCCGCCGGCTTCGTGGTAGGGTGCTGCAGGTTCGCCATCGGCCGCTTGATGAATCAGACGTTGCCCTGGTTCCGGTCGCCGCACCGGAAGTTGCGTCCCGTCGCTCCAAACACCTTCCTCATCCACTTTGTCGTCGGGAAATGTGCAGATGCTCGGGTACCGGGCCGTTAGCGCGTCGTGCAACTCACGGACTATAGGTGGAGGTGGCCCCTGCGAACTGATAACGCTGTCGAGTACTTCCCATGCTGCGTTGTCCTCTGCGGGGACAGCCGGAGTCCAGATGGCGACGTTTCAGCTCATGGCATTTCGAACAACGATTGTCTCTTCAGTTGCCTCCCGACCATGACAGTAGAGCCACTGGCTGGAGTCCAAATTTGGCGAATTTGGACTCCAAATGGACTCCGCGTGACCTCTTCCGCGACGTGGAAGAGCGCAAGCATTTTCGTAAGTCTATGTTTTGTTGGGCTTTGTTTTGGTGGACCTGGTGAGATTCGAACTCACGACCTCTTCCATGCCATGGAAGC
>Ga0187862_10004810_pt1 | contig 12640 bp, 9 predicted proteins | sample June2016WEW_10_1_FD_133003 | JGI IMG/M metagenome (GOLD analysis project Ga0187862, IMG submission 133003) | Peatland microbial communities from SPRUCE experiment site at the Marcell Experimental Forest, Minnesota, USA - June2016WEW_10_150 | ecosystem: Environmental > Terrestrial > Soil >...
AAGCCCTTCGAGGCTGACGAGCTGGTCGCGGTGATCAAGCGGGCCACCGAGGCGGCGCGGCTGGCGCTGGAGAACGAGCGGCTGCGGGGCGAGCTGGCGCTGTCGCGCACCCTGGTTTTTGCGTCCGAGGCCATGAGCGCGCTGGCCGTGTTGGTGGGCCGGGTAGCCCCGCGCGACAGCACCGTGTTGATCACCGGCGAGAGTGGCACCGGCAAGGAACGGCTGGCCGAGGCCATCGTGCGGGCCTCGCGGCGCGCGGCCAAGCCTTTCGTGCGCTTCAACTGCGCGTCGCTGACCGCCGAGCTGGCCGAGGCCGAGCTGTTCGGTCACGTGCGCGGTGCTTTCACCGGTGCGGTGCGGTCGCGTGCCGGTCTGTTTGGCGAGGCCGACGGCGGCACAGTGCTGCTCGACGAGGTGAGCGAGCTGGCCCTGTCCCTGCAGGGGATGTTGTTGCGAGCGCTGCAAGAGGGTGAGATCCGTGCCGTGGGCGAAGATCGCCCGCGCCACGTAGACGTGCGCGTGCTGGCGGCCAGCAACCGCGATCTGAAGGCCGAGGTGGCGCGAGGCGCGTTTCGCGAGGATCTGTACTGGCGCCTCGCCGTGGTGGAATTGCACATTCCGCCGCTGCTCGAGCGGCCCGACGACATCCCCGTGCTCGCCCGGCACTTTCTCGACCGAGCCGCCGAACGTCTGGGAGCTGCGCCGTTTGACATGACGGATGCGCTGCTGGCGCGCCTGGCGGCGCACAACTGGCCGGGCAACGTGCGCGAATTGCAGAACGCCATCGAGCGCCTGGTGACGCTGTCCCCCGAGGGCGAACTCGATCTGTCGCTGCTGTCGCCGGGCCGGCCGTCATCGTCATCCGACGATCAGTCGCGTCTGCGCGACAAGGTCGACGCCTACGAGCGCGGCTTGATCGTCGATACCTTGCGCGCCTGCGCAGGCAATCGCAGCGAGGCCGCGCGCCAGCTCGGCATCTCGCGCGTGACCTTGCACGACAAGCTGAAGAAGCACGGAATCGGCAATAGCGACGACGCAGCATAGGGCGACCGCGCAAGCCCGCGATAGCCACAGGACGTCGTGGTCGTGGCCGTGGCCGGAGTGATCTGCTATCCACGGCGCTCGCTCTACCTGGCGTCCCACGTCGGGCTGGGGCGGGATGTTGAGCGGGTCCGGTGGCCGGACTCCGGGTGAAAGGGCGACGAACGGGCGACCGCAGGTCGCCCCTACCGCTTCGCCGGCGCGCCGCCGCCGCCTTTGCGGAAGCGCTTCCACACCACGGCGTCCAGCGCCCAGCGGCCGCAGCCGAGCATCAGGATGGCCACGCTGGCCGTCAGGTACAGCACGGTGGCCTCGCGCTGTCGCCAGGGCAAGCCGGCCTCGCCGGAGAACAAGGTCAGTCCCAGGCTGAAGGCGAGCAACAGGGCCGCCAGCCGACCGGCCAGGCCAAGCGCGACCAGGATTCCCGCCACGAATTCCGCCGCCACTGCCAGCATGAAGCTGTGGCGATGGTCCATGCCAAGGTGCTCAGGGAAGCTGCTCGCAAGCTGACTGTAGCGGCGCACTTTGTCCAGGCCGTGCAGGAGCACGATGTTGACCCCCACGCCCAGGCGCAGGACGAAGAGCCCCAAGTTTACGGAATTCTCTCTACTGAAGATTGCCACGGGCTCAGCGTGGCACATCTGAACGAAAGGCCAAAAATTTCGGGCGATTCGTGACTACCCGCGCTTCATGGCGTCGGTCACTTCGTCCACCGTGGTCAGGCCGGAACGCGAGCCCAGGCTGCGGCACGCCAGTCCTGCGGCGGCGTTGGCAAAGGGCAGGGCGCGCTCCAGCGGCCAGTGCTTGAGCTGGGCGTAGGCGAAGGCACCGCAGAAGGCGTCGCCCGCTCCGGTGGTGTCTTCCACGAACACGTCGATGGCGTCCTGCTGGACCAGCTTGCTGCCCTCCAGGGCGACCGCGCCGGCCTCGCCCATGGTGATGACCGCGATGCGCGGGCCCAGCCGCGTGATCTCGCGCAGGCTGTGCGCCAGCTCGTCCGAGGGCGCCAGCTCGTTGGCAAAACGCTCTGACCCCACCACGATGTCGGATAGGGTCAGCAGTTCGCCCATGCCGCCCGAAAGCTGGCTGGCGTTGAGCAGCACCGTGATTCCCTTGGCGCGCGCCTTTTCCGCGACGGCGGCCTGCAGGGCCGGCTGCGACCCGTCGATGCACAGCAGGCCCGCGCCGTCGAGCAATCGGTCCGGTAGATCGCGCGTGGACAGCGGCGTGACGTTGCCCCGGGACACGAAGACCTTGCGCTTGTGGCTCAGTTCATCGATCTGGATGATCGAGACCGGAGACACCTTGCCCTTCTCGATGGCCAGCAGGGACGTGTCGATTTGTAGCTGTTCCAGCGAGCGCAGGATGAAACGGCCGAACTCATCGTCGCCCACGCGACCGAAATAGCGGCCGCGAACCCCGAAGGTGGACAACACGGCCAGGATGTTGGTGGCGGAACCTCCCCCCTGCATGCTGAAGACCGATACCTCCACCAGCCGCTGCTCGACGCGCGGAACTACGCAAAGCAGGTCAACCGTCGCCAGGCCCACGCCCACCGCCAGATCGCCGTGTGGCGCAGCCGCGCCTCGACGGGAAGCCGGTCGGGTCACAGTCGCTGGCGTCTTCTTGCGGAGGGGTTTGCGGGGCGGGCGCGCTTTGACCACGGGCTCATGCTACCACCCCATGAAAATTTTTCTTCTTCCACCGCGTAGTCTAGTTGGATTCGCGAACATCGGCTGATGCCGGAAGGAGGGGTCGATTTAGCGCACCCTGTCCCTCGATGAAGCGTTCCAGCGCCGCCGCCGCTTTCGCGCAACTCGCGTTGGCGTAGTACGAGCGGCCCAAATAGTAGAGCAGTTCGGGCCGTCGCTTGACGTACTCGGGGTTGTCGGCCAAGGGCTTCAGCTCGTCGATGGCGTCGCCGTAGAACTCGGCCTTGTACTCGAGCACGCCGGTAAGCAGTGCGACGTCTTTGCCCAGCTTGCCGCCCCATGTCTCCTCGGGCCAGTCGTCGACGACTTTGAAAGCGCTGGCGAACTTGTTCTTGTCCACCAGCGCGACCATTTGCTGGTAATCCGCGCGCACGCGCTCGGCCACCGCAGGCGACAATCCCGGCGGCGGCACCGGCGCTTGCAGACCGTCCTCCGGGGCGAGCGCGATCTCGGGATCGCGATCTTCGCGCGTGGCGACCAGATCGAGCAGCAGGCGGGTGTGCGCCACCTCGGGGCCTCTCCCCGCAGCCTCGGCCCGGCGCTGCCACAGGTGGGCCTCGCGCGCCTTGCCGTGACCGAGCAGGCTGCGCGCCAGCCGCGCCATGGCCTCCGCGCGGTCAGAACCGTCGTAGCCCGCCACCAGCTCGCTCAGGCGGCCGTAGGGCCACATCGGGCCGTAGATCTTGGCCAGGTAGGGATCGAACTTGGCGTAGCCCAAAAGATCGCGCGGGGCCGCAAACTCGATGAGCGCGTTGTCGTCGGTGTTGACCGCCGCGCCGGCGGTGAACGAACGCAGTTCTTCGGGCCCGAGCAGCAGGAACGCGGGCACGTCGTGCGGCGAAGCGAAGCCGGCCCGCTTGGCCTCGGCCGCCGTGATGGGGTTTTCAAAGGCGCGCGCGATCCGGCGCACGTCCAGATCGATGGGGTGGCGGCTGGCGATCAGGATGGTGTCGGACGACAAGTCCTCGGCGGCGAACACCATCACATAGGGAAATTCCTCGGCCAGCGTGCGGTAGATGGCCTTGATGTTCCAGGGGGCCATCTCGTAGAGCTGCGCCCACTGGCAGAAGATGCCGTCCTCGCGCAGACGTGCCTTGATGTCTTGAAAATACTCGCGGGTGAACAGGTTGGAAACGCCGGTGATCCATGGATTGGACGGCTGGCTGATGATGACGTCGAACTTGTCGCTGCGCTGGCTGAGAAAATTGCGTCCGTCGCCGGCCAGGGCGCGCACCTTGGGATTTTGCAAGGGGCGCTGATTGACACTGTCGAAGAAGTGCGATGCTTCGTAGATGGCCGGCTCCAGTTCCACGACCTCCAGCGAGGCGATGGGGTACTGGGTGACGGCACCGGCGGTGACGCCCGAGCCGAACCCGACCAGCGCGACTTTGGGTGGATGATCGTTCTGGTAGAGCAGGAGCGGCAGAAGGCCCACGCTGATCTGGGTCGGCATGTCGGCGTCGTTGGAGGCGTCGACCTTGCCGTTGTTCTTCAGGGAGAACACCTTGCCCCACTGGTCGACCGATACGGTCGTGGCGATGCCGTCCTTGTAGTAGACCAGCTTGGGCATTTGCCATTTCTTCTTCTGATGGCGGTGCTCGACCATCTCGATGTAGTCGCGCGCCATGGACACGCGAAAGAAGCCGATGGAGAAATCGGTGAGGTTCCAGCGCGGCAGGGCCAGGGCCAGCAGGGCCATGCCAGCCGCGCCGGCCATTCCGAGGATGCGGCGTGAAGGCGCGAGGTTGCTGCAGACCGCGAAGAGCAGTGCCGCCAGCCCCAGATCGAGCACCGCCGAGACGTAGATGCCCTTCTGCAATCCGAGCTGGGGCAGCACCACGAACCCCGACAGGAAGGACCCCACGATGGCGCCCACCGTGTTGAGCGCGTAGGCCGAGCCCACGTCGCGGCCCACCCGACCCAGACTCGCGGTCACCGCCCGCACGGTGATTGGGAAGATGGCACCCATGAGGAAGGTCGAGGGCAGCACCGCGATGCAGGCCAGGGTGAACTGGCACACCAGAACCGCGTCGGCCGTGATCGACGTCGACGACAGCAGATAGGTGAAGACGTAGGGCAGGCGGTCGGTGACCAGATAGGAGAGTCCGATGGCTGCGACGATGCCCAAGTGGACCAGGGCCAGACTGCGCACGGGATCGCGAAATCGCTGCGCCAGCCGGCCGAAGGCCGCGGAGCCGGCGCCCAGGCCGATGAGGAAGGCCAGCAGGATGATGGTGAAGGAAAAGATCGACGAGCCAATGATGACTGCCAGGGCGCGCGTCCAGAGTACCTGCAAGGTCATGGCCGTAGCGCCCGACACGGCGAAGGCGAAAAGAACCGCGCGCCGGGCCGCCGGCGTGATGACGGGCAGGCTCGCCTCGGCCGGCTTAGCCTGGGCGGCGAGTTCGTCGAGGCTGGGACCTTTGGGAGTCGTTGTCCAGCGGCGGCTGAAACGCTGGGCGATCAGGATGGCGGCGGCCAGCGACAGATCGAAACTGGCGGCCAGAAAGTTGGTGCTGCGCACTCCGACGAGCGGCAGGGAGATGAACCCAGCCAGAAAGGATCCACTCACGCCCCCGAAGATGTTCACCGCGTAAAGCGTGCCGAGGCGCAGGCTCACGCGGCCGAACTCGAACGGACGCGACACGAAGTAGCGAGCCAGCAAGGGCAGGGTCGCGCCCATGAGCGTGGTCGGCACGATGAGCAGCGCGGCCGAGGCCGCGAAGCGCAGCAAAGAGAGCAGGGTGTAGCGATCGCCGAAGGCGGCCCACAGCCAATGGTTGAGCCCCGGGTAGAAGTGGATCAGCCAGGGCACGGCCAAGGCGTAGAGCCCGATGGCGGCCTCGGCCAGGGCATAGGCGCGCACCGAGTTCTTGATGCGATCCGCGACCTTGCCCGCCAGGTACGAACCGAGGCCCAGCCCGCCCATGTAAGTGGCCAGGACTGTCGACACGGCGAGAGCGGTGGACCCGAATACCAGGGTCAACATGCGCGTCCATAGCAGTTCCAGGATGAGCCCCGACGCCCCTGACAGGAAGAAGCAGCAGAGAACGACGGTTGGCATTCGGCGAGGGTCTTTCTAGCCCGGCCTGTCCGCTATTCCAACGGTCGCCAGCACGGCTTTTTTCAACTTGGCGGCCCGCGATGGTATCGTAGTCCCCCGATGCGTTACGGTATCCTCTCGGACACCCACGCCAACATCGAGGCGCTGGAAGCCGTCGTGAAGGCGTACGAGTCGGAGACGATCGACAAGTTCATATGCCTGGGCGATACCGTGGGCTACGGCGCGAGCCCCAATGAAGCCTGCACGCTGATGCGCTCGCATGTGGCGCAGGCGGTGCTGGGCAATCATGATGCGGCGGTGGCGGGACGCATGGACTATTCCTACTACTACTATGCCGCCCGTCAGGCGCTGGACAAGCACGCGCAGCTTCTCGAAACGGCGAACATGGAGTGGCTGAAGGGCCTGCCCTACGACCATCGGGAAGACGGCATCCTCTTTTGCCACGGGTCGCCGATCAACATCCGCGAATTCGACTACATCTTCGCGCGCGACCAGGCCGCGCAGTGCATGGCCATCTGGGATGAGCTTCCCCCGCTCACCGTGATCGGCCATTCCCATCTGTGCAAGTCGTTTGCCATCAATCCCGACCACCCCGGCGCGCAGGAGGTGGTCACGCTCAAGTTCGAACTGCGCGAAGGCTGGAAGTACATCATCAGCGTGGGCTCGGTGGGCCAGCCGCGGGATTTCGATCCGCGCGCCAGCTACACCATCTTCGACACGGCCACGCGGACCTTCGAGTTCAAGCGTGTGGAATACGACACCAAGGCGGCCGCCGCGAAGATCCTGGCCTCGGATCTGGAACCCAACTTCGGCACGCGCCTGTTCCTGGGAATCTAGCTTTCTTAGTTCTTGGTCACGTCGACGCCGGCGACACGGGTCAGGCTGGCTACGGCAATGTTGGTGTCGTAGAGAGCCTGCAGGCAGCGCGAGTGGGCCTGGAAAAAAGCCAGCAGCGCATCGGAGAAGTCCTTGGTTTCGGCCAGTCCCACCGAGATGTTCTGCATGATGGCCGCGATCCATTGCCGCGAGGCCTTCTCGCCCTTCTGTACGGTCTTGAGCCGCTGATCGGCTTCCTTCATTTCGGTATAGGCCTTCTCCACCTCGAAGCCGATTCCGCCCAGGGCCTCGTTGCGCCGCAATTCGGCTTCTCGGGCCTCCGCGCGCAGCCGCTGGGCGTGCGCGTTCTTCACGAAGAGATCGAGCGGCATGCGTAGCGCGGCCGCCACGCCCACGCCAGAGGTATTGAAGGGGTTGTTGGCAAAAGCGTTGTTCGGGTGATCGATCGAGCTGGCGTAGGCGTAGGTGGCGGTTCCCACCACCACCAGGTCAGGATACTGGCGGCGCCATTCCAGGTCAGCCAGGGCGCGCTTGGCCGCGACCATCTGGTCAAGCGCCTTGACCTCGGGGCGATGGGAGCGCGCCAGATCATCGTACGAGGTGAGTTCGCGCGTCGGCACCGCCAGCGCTTCCAGCGGCGCATCGTCCACGTCAAGGTCGGCCGGCGCGCTTGGCCCGATGAGCGTGCGCAGGCCAGCCTTGGCCAGATCAGCCCCGCGCCGCGCTTCCAGCACGCGCGCCTCGATGTCCGCGCGCATGGTGCGCAAGCGCAGGCGGTCGGTCACCGATGCGTTGCCCGAGCCATCGGCCAGCTCCTCTTCGATCTTCTTCTGGGCGTCGTTCAGATACTCCAGGCCCTCGTCGAGCATGCTCAGCAGCTCGCGCGCCAGCTTGGCGCCCCAGTACGCCTTGCGAACGTTCAGTTCCACGTCGGCCACCTGACCCGATTCTTTGCTTCGCGAGGCCTCCACGCCCAATTCGGCTGCGTTGACCCCGGCCGAGATCTTGCCGAAGGTGTAGATGGGCTGAACCAGTCTGAGATCGGTGCGCGTGAATACGCCGCGCAGTTTGGTGATGGCGTCGAAGGTCTGCGAATTCTCAAAGTAGAAATTCGTGTGCGCGCAGCTATCAGTGCCGTCCGAGCTGGGAAAGCATTGGATTCTCGGAACTGGCGCGACCGTTGACGATAGGTCGCCGGTGGGCAAGTAACTCCGGTGCGCTTCCAACGCTTGCGCCTCGATACCCACGGTGACTTGCGCGTTGGCGGCCAGGCCAGGGTTTCCCCTTCTGGCCATGTCGAGCAGCTCGTCGAGCTTGTAGGCCTTTGCCTGGGCGGCGCCAGCCAGAAGCAGGCTGGTGCTTGCGCAAAGACAAGCGGCAAGAGCAGAACCAGAGAAACGATGTGTTTTCATGGCGGTCACAGAAGGTCGGCGGGTTTGACCTGGGCCGAGGCGCATGCTACCGCAAACCGCGTGTGGACAGTCAAGAGTTGGCGGTCCGCAGCGCCAAAGTTCTTGTCGGGTAATCCCGAGCGCTCGTGGAACTGCAATGTGCCCGTCTGAAACCCAAGACCCGTCTGCCGTGAAAGAGGCCGTCGCGCAGGTCGACCTGGGCGGGATCGCGATCCTTCGCTGTACCGGCGAGGATCGGATCGGCTTTCTGCAAAGGTTGACCACGGGCAGCGTACAGGGCGTGGGCGTCGGGGCGGGCTGCCATTCGCTTCTGCTCGACAGCAAGGGTCACGTGATGGGCGATCTGCGCCTGTGCGCCAGAGCCGACGAGGTGCGCTTGGTGGTGGCCGCGGCAGCGGGGCAGGGGATTGCCGCCGCCCTGACACGCTATGCGGTCATGGATGACTTTGCCGTCGCCGTGGAGCCGGACAGCGCGATGGACGCACTTCGTGGACCAGGGGCGGCCGAGGCGCTCCGCGCGGTCGGCGTCTCGATGCCCGACGACTTCGCGGCCTGGCCCCTGTGGTCGCACGCGGACGCGGCCAGCCCGTTCGGTTCGCTGTGGCTGGTGCGCAGCCACGCCCTGGGCAGCGACGGGCTGTGGGTTTTTGGCGCGACGGCAGTTGTTTTCGCGCTGGCCGCAGCCCTGGACCTGGCCGGCGTGCCGGTCCTGGCGCCCGAGGTGGCGGAAGCCCTGCGCATCCAGGCGGGCGAGCCGCGCTTCGGCGCCGAGATCACCGGTGACGCCCTTCCCATGGAACTGGGCCTGGCAAGCGCCATCGATCACAAGAAGGGCTGCTATCTCGGGCAGGAAACCATCGCACGCGTGCGCGACCGGGGGCTGGTACGGCGCCGATTGGCCACCCTGCGCCTGCACCGCGACGGGATGCCCGCCGCCGGCGACGCCATCGCCTCCGAGCAGAATCCCGCGGGACACGTGACCAGCGCTGCCCGCGTTCCCGGCCAGGCTGCCGTGGCGCTTGCCTTGCTGGCTTCGTCCGTGCCGGTCGGGGCCGAGGTTCGCATCAGCCACGGCTCGGAAACCCTGCTGGCCGAGGTCATCTTTGACCAGCCGGTCTGGTGACTTTCCGCGGCTAGGATTCGGCTGTAAGGTAGTAGAGGGTCGGGGCACCAGAGTCTTGGTCTGATGGCGCATAACTCGCTTTTCGACGGCAGTGGCGTGGCGGCAACGCCCGCCGCCAGCGATCGGGAACATCTGCTGGACACCCTTGACCAGCTCTACGAGACCTACGAGCCGTCAGTCGAGCGCTGGGTGCGGCGCCTGGCCGGCCCAGGCGCCGAGGTTGAAGATCTGGTTCACGACGTCTTCCTGGTCGCCCTGCGGCGGCGGCACGAGTTCCGCGGCGATGCCAAGGTTTCGACCTGGCTGTTTCGCATTACCGACCTGATCGTGCGCAAGCGGCGCTTCCGCCGACGCTTGCGCAATTTTCTCAACCTCGCCTTTCGCGACAACACGACGGCGCTTGCGCCTGCCAGCCCCACGCCGCTCGAAGAACTGGAGCGGCGACAGCAGTGTGCGCGTCTCTATGCCGCGTTGGATCGCCTGCCCGAGAAGTACCGCACGCCCGTCATCCTGTTCGACATCGACGGCCGTTCAGCCGGCGAAGTGGCAGCGTTGCTTGGAATCAAGGCCAACACCGTCTGGGTACGGGTGCACCGGGCGCGGGAACGGCTTTTCGATGACCTGTCCGCCGGAGGCAACATCCCATGAGGAGTGAAAGCAAGACGGCCGAGTCAGCGACGGACCGGCACCTGGGTCCGCTCGCATCCCTCGTGCGCGCTACTGAGCCGCTGGAGCAACTGAGCGCAGTCGAGCGCGAGCGAATCAAACACCGACTGCGATGCGCCTTTCTGCCCAGTCATCGTCCGGCGACACGCTTGCGTTTGTCGACGGTACTCGCAGCCCTGGGCCTGCTGCTGGCAGGCGGTGCGGTGTTTGCGGCGGCAGGCCACTTCGGGCTCATCCCCTGGCCGCGCGAAGCTGGACCACGGGACGCCAGCGAGCAGGGAGCTGGCCAGGCGCGGCGGCGCGCGTTGCGACCAGCCCGGCCCAAGTCTGCCGTCGCATCCACGCCAGTCGCGACGGCCAACCAGATGGGAGCGCCACAGGAGACGATGGAGGTCGCGGCGCAGGCACCCGCGCCGCTGCTTGCGGCCGAGCCTGCCCTGTCGCCGCCTTCACCCGCGCCGGTCGTTGCGATGAGGACAGGTCGCTCTGTGGCCATGGTGGCGCCTGCCACAGCCAGCCCGCGTATCGTCCGTGCGTCGCACGTCCCGCCGACTCCAGCGTCTGCGCCAGGCGCCGCGACGAACGGGCAGGCCGGCGAGGCGTTGCACAGTCCACGCAACGAGATGTTGGCGGTTGCGCCGCCGCCTGTTGTCTCGTCTGTCCCGGGACCGTCTTACTCCGGTCCTGCTGCCACGCCTGGGGCAGGTCTGGCCATGTTGGCGCCGGCCGCGTCCAGCGCGCGGGTCGCCCGTGCGTCGTCGCCATCCGCGCCTGGCGCCGCAGGCAACGGGCAGGCCATGCTCGGCCAGGCCATGCGGAGCCTGCGCAACGACCGCGATCCGGCCGGCGCGCTCGAGATCTTGACCAGGCACGCGGCCTTGTTCCCGCAGAGCCCGCTGGCCAGCGAGCGCTCCGTGCTGGAGGTCGAGGCCCTGCTGGCCCTGGGGCGCAACGACGAGGCGCTGATTCACCTCGATGCGATGTCGCTCGACAACACCCCACGCAGCGCTGAACGCTATGTGGTGCGGGGTGAACTGCGCGCGCGTGCGCAGCGCTGGCCCGAGGCCGGTGCGGATTTTGACCGGGCTCTGGCTCACGGCAGAGGCGCCTCGCCTTGGCAGGAGCGCGCCCTGTGGGGCCGCGCCGTGACCCGCACTCAAGCCGGGGACCAGGCGGGTGCCCGCGCTGACTTGCAACTCTACTTGCAGATCTACCCGGCAGGCCGTTTCGCATCCGAGGCAGCGCGTCTGCTGGCAGCCGCACAATGAGGCGAGCCACCTGCGCGGTGGCGCTTGGCGCGGTATGTTCGGTGGCGATCCCTGTTTCGGCGGCGCCGCTTGTCACCAGCGATTCGGATTGCCCTTCGGCGGCCGAGGTTGCGAATCGCCTGGCGGGCCTGTGGTCCGGGGACAATCCGGTCTCCGCCACAGCTCATGTTCGCGTCGAGGCTGGGCGGATGGCCGTGGACCTGGCCAGCGAGAGCGAGCCTGCGACCAGTCGGATTCTGCCCGCCGAGCCTGACTGCGAGTCGCGCGCCCAGGCCGCAGCCCTGGTCATCGCGGCCTGGCTCGACAGCATGCCAGCGGATCCCCTCGGCCGGGTCGAGTCGGTCGCCGTGCTGTCGGTCGCCCCGGCCAGCTTGCGAGCGCCGACCGCGGAGAAGCCCTTGCCGGCACAGCCGCGGTTCTCATTGGGTGTGGCTGCCTTGGCGTCTGTCGACGCGCGGGGCGCCGGCGCTGTCCTGTCAGGCGAGGCCGCGTGGGCGCGGCTGGCCGGCCGGTTCGGCCTGGCGTCCGGGCTTTCCGTTCCGCTCCCTCGCGAGATGGGCGTGGGTCAGGGGACCGCGCGCTGGTGGCGGCCGGTGCTTGCGTTGGCTGTGCGCGCTCCGTTGACCCAGGGCGCATGGGTTGTGGACGGAGGCATCGGACCTGCGTTCGGACTGCTCGTGGTCGCTGGCAGCGGTTATCACCCGGACAACACCGATGTGGCCGTGTCCTGGGGAGCAACCGCTGGTCTTCGCCTGGCCCACAGGAGCAGCAAGTGGGCCTATTGGGCCGAACTGCGCACTGTACTGTGGCCAGCCGCACAGAACATTCGGAGCGACGTGGAGGGCAGCAACACGCCCAAACTCGCGGCTTTGCCGCGCATCGAGGCCCAGCTTGGCCTGGGCTTCAGTTTCGGCCTCTTTTGACGTTGGTTGTAAGGTCGATCGGCAATCGGGGACAAGGAAGGTCATGACAACCCACACTCGCCGCAGTGAAGGTTCCTTGGCCGCACTCCTGCTCGCAGGATTGTCGGCCGCATGCATGTCCGATCCATTGGCAGGCACCAGCCAGCCCAACGACGCCGGCGCGAATCCTGGGGGTGGGACAGTCGCCACCGGGAGCACGACGAGCCCAGCCGGTGGCACGACGAGCCCGACGAGCCCGGCCGGAGGCACGACTGGCCCAGCAGCCGGAGGTGCGACGAGCCCGGCCGGTGGCACGACTGGCCCGGCAGCCGGAGGCACGACTGGCCCAGCAGCCGGAGGCGCGACGAGCCCGGCCGGAGGTACGACGAGCCCGGCCGGAGGTACGACTGGCCCAGCAGCCGGAGGCGCGACGAGCGCAAGTGAGGCCGTGGCGAACGCAGTCGACATTTTCCCATTGACCTCCTTCACCGTCTTGGTCAGCCCGCCGCGCGAAGTCGACATCTTGTTCATGATCGACAATTCCCCTTCGATGGATCCCAAGCAGCAGGCACTGGCTGCCAACTTCCCAAAGATGATCCAGGTACTGCAGAACCT
>Ga0187862_10004816_pt1 | contig 12635 bp, 10 predicted proteins | sample June2016WEW_10_1_FD_133003 | JGI IMG/M metagenome (GOLD analysis project Ga0187862, IMG submission 133003) | Peatland microbial communities from SPRUCE experiment site at the Marcell Experimental Forest, Minnesota, USA - June2016WEW_10_150 | ecosystem: Environmental > Terrestrial > Soil >...
ACAACATGCTGCAATTCGCACTCAAGGGCGCTCCCCGCGCCGCGGACGGCACGCCGTTTCATCAGGCGGCCTCACAAGAAATGTGGTCCGACGGCAGCTTCACCACGCCGCCCTTTCTCGCGGCGGCAGGACGACCCGATGAAGCGATTGCCCAGTTGCTCGGCGTTCATCGCCGACTGTGGGACGCGGACAAAAAACTGATGCACCACCGCTGGTCCGAACCGAAACAAACCCTGGTCGATCCACACTTCTGGGGCGGTGGCAACGGCTGGACTGCCGCCGCGTTTGCCCGGGTCATTCGTTCGTTGCCCGCCGACCGCACCGCCGACCGCGAACAACTGGCCTCCATGCTCAAGGAATTGCTCGATGGTTGTCTGGCGCACCAGCGACCTGACGGATTATTTTACGACAAGGTGGACGATTCGTCCTCGTTCGTTGAAACCGACCTGGCGGCCATGCTGGCTTATGCCATTTACGAAAGCGTGCGCGGCGGCTGGCTGCCGGAAAGTTATCTGCCGCGCGCCGACCAGATGCGCGCGGCGGTGCGCGCCAAAATGGATCGCCTCGGATTTGTTCAGGGAGTAGCGGGCGCGCCAAACTTCAACCGTCCGGGCATCTCGGCGGAAAGCCAGGCGTTTTTCATTTTGATGGAAGTCTCCGCGCGCAAAGCCGGCCGCCCCATCCCAAAATGATGCTACTCTTCAGCACGTCGCTCGTCCCAGAGGGACAACCGGAAATTAGCCCGGCACAACGTGCCGGGTTCACCGTCCAAAACAAAATCCGTCCTGAAGGGACGGCGGAGAAGTCCAATGTTCATTTCCATCGTCCCTTCAGGACGTAATATTTTTTTCATATTCACCGGGGACGTTGTCCCCGGCTAATTTCCATCCGTCGCTCCGCGACTGATTGACCCGCTGTCAGGCCTTGCGGATGTCTGACCACAGCGGTTCCAGGTCCGGATCTTGCAGGGCCATGAGTTTGATTCTGTCAACATTGCCAAGCGTGCACGCTTTATCCAGCCAGGCTTTGGCCGCGTCCAAATCACCCAATTGACAGTCATAGCACGCCAGGTTGTAGGCGATGATTGTTTCCTTGGGAAAGGTTCGCTGGGCTTGAATCAAAATCGCCCGGGCTTGGGGAATTCCCCCGCCGGTCTTACGCCGGGTGGCATACGCCAGCGAAATCCAAGCGCCCGGTTGCTTCGGTTGCAGTTGGGTGAGCGTCCCGGCAATTTCCGCCGCCACATCCCATTTCCCGCCAGCAGCGTGAATGTCGAATCGGACGGCCAGCACGTCTGGATGGGACTGGAATTGCGGCGCGATTTTTTCAAATTCCGCGCCAGCCTCCGCGACATTGCCCAAACCCAGCCAGCCGATGGCGGCGGAGAGATGATGGCTGTCCGGTGGTTCCAGCGGTTTCATGTGTGGAGGAAGAATACAGTCTTCAGGAGCAAGAAGACAGAACACTGAACATCGAACATTCAACGCCCAACATGCAATCCTGGTTTCACGACGGCGCGCAACGGACTCCGATGAATCGCGAGCAGGCATCAATCTCGGACGCCGGCGGTGCGTCCCTACCATCCGTGAAAATCTGTGTTCATCTGTGGCTAAAATCTCTGCGTCTTTGCGCCTTTGCGGTTCAAACCCCCTGCCCTATTTCTTTTCCGGAGGCGCAAACGGCAAGCGGTCTTTCTTTCAATAGGCCAGGCCTTGGAATTGGGCGACGAGTTCGCCCTGGTCGTTCTTCACCTCGACGGCATACGAACCGACCTTGAAGTTCTTGGACACTTCCCAGGTTTTGGCCCAAAACCTGCGGTTCCATTGACCGATTTAAACCATCAAAATATGGATAAGGAACCACCGCTGGACCTGAACATTGCCGAAGACGTAGATTTGCTCCGCGAGTTCATCACGGAATCGCGCGAGCATCTCGACAACATCGAGCAGGGCGTGCTGGTATTGGAAAACCAGCCGGCGGATGTGGAGACGTTGAATACGATTTTTCGCGCGTTCCACACGTTCAAAGGCGGCGCGGGTTTTCTGAATCTCATCCCCATCAACCAGCTGGCGCATGTATTCGAATCGTTGCTCGATCTGGCCCGCCAGGGCCGGCTGTTAATTGACGCGTCGGTCATCGAGTTGATTTTGCGCGGGCGCGACGTGCTCAAACAGTTCCTCGATGAAATTGAAGGCCAGATTGACGGCGCCCGTCCGGCCGCGCCGATTCTCATTCCCACAGCCGCGCTGAAGGTGGACGCGCGGAAGATGATTGAGAACATTCGCTCCGGAACCAGCAAGACGGATCCCGAGGTGCCCGCCGCACCCGCTGCAACCAGCGCCCCGGAAACCGCCCCCGACGCCAAAGCCGGCCGGGCCGGCACCATGGTCAAAGTGGCCGCCACCAAACTGGATGGTTTGCTCGATTTGGTCGGTGAAATGGTCATCGCCCAATCGCTGGTGAGCCAGGATTTAAGCCGGCTAACCGATCTCAATCCCCAGTTTGCCCGGAACACGGCGCAGTTGGAGCGCATCACCAAGGAACTTCAGCGCGTCAGCATGTCGCTGCGCATGGTGCCGATCCGCGGCGTGTTTCAAAAGATGGCGCGGGTGGTGCGCGACATCAGCGCCAAACAGCAGAAAAAGGTGCAGTTCCTTACCAGCGGCGAGGACACGGAGCTGGATCGCGGCGTGGTGGAGGAGTTGAGCGACCCGCTGTTGCATATGATCCGCAACTCAATGGATCACGGGATCGAACCGGCCGGCCGGCGCGTCGCCGCCGGCAAACCGCCGACGGGCACCCTGCAACTGCGCGCGTTCCATCAAGGCGGCAACATTGTGGTGGAAGTCGAGGATGATGGTGCCGGGTTGAACCGGGAGCGGATCCGGCAAAAGGCCGTTGAGCGCGGTCTGATTCCCGCCGGAACCAATCCGACCGACGGGGAAATATTCAATTTCATTCTCGCCGCGGGTTTTTCCACGGCGGAAAAAGTCACCGACTTTTCCGGCCGGGGCGTCGGGCTGGACGTGGTGCGTCGCAATATTGAACGTCTGCGGGGACGCATGGATATTTCGTCCCAACCGGGGCTGGGCACGTTGTTCAAAATCACCCTCCCGCTGACGCTGGCCATCATTGACGGCCTGATTGTCAGAGTGGGTGAGGAACGCTTTATCATCCCCACGCTGTCGGTGCGCGAATCGTTCCGGCCTCAGGCTGATATGATTACGCCCGTCCAGAACCGGGCTGAGGTGGTGAATGTTCGCGGCCAGCTCATTCCCTTGTTGCGGCTGCGCGAATTGTTCGACGTAAAATCTTCACCCCCAAACCTGGCGGACAGCATCATTGTCGTGGCCCAATCCGGGACCGACTTTCGCTGTCTGCTGGTGGACGCTTTATTGCACAAGCAGGAAGTGGTCATCAAAAATCTCAACGACATGATGGTTCACAAAAACCGCGCGCTGGCCGGCGCTGCCATTCTGGGAGACGGCCGGGTGGGATTGATTCTGGACGTGAACGCGCTGGTGCATTTGCAGCCGACCACCGGCCCGGCCGGAAAAAATCGTGGATACCGAATTTAAATCAGACAACGCTCAACTCTCGGACCGGGATTTTAATTTTCTCTGCCGGTTGGTGTATGAGCAAAGCCGCATCCATCTGAACCGCGACAAAAAAGTCCTGGTGGCCTCACGACTGATCAAACGGCTGCGGCAACTCCAACTGCCGAACTATCACGCCTACTGCCAGTTGCTGCGCACGCCCGCCGGGGAGGAGGAGTTGCACCCCCTCATTGACCGTATTTCCACCAATCACACACAATTTTTCCGCGAGATGAAACATTTTGATTTTCTCCGCGAAGTTGTTTTACCGCGCTGGCGCGCGACAATGAATGCCGAACGTGAAAAGTTCCATGTCTGGAGTGCTGCCTGCTCTTCGGGGGACGAGCCATATTCATTGGCCATTTTCCTGGCCGAACATCTCGCTCCGGCGGAATCCAATGTGTGGCAGATCGAGGCCAGCGACATTTCCACCCGGGTGCTGGATATCGCCAGCCAGGGCATTTACGGGGCTGACCGCCTGACGGGGGTCAAACCCGAATGGTTGCGCCGCTATTTCCAGAAAGGAGTGCGTAACCGGGAGGGTCATTTCCGCGTCAAGGACGAATTGCGCCGGCAGGTGCGGTTTCATCATCTTAACTTGCTCGAAGCTCATTATCCATTCACCAGTCCGTTTCGGGTCATTTTCTGCCGGAACGTGATGATTTACTTTGACCGGCCGACGCAGGAAACCCTGGTCCAACACCTGGCGGAACAGCTCCTGCCCGGCGGTTATTTGATGGTCGGACATTCCGAAAGTCTGAGCGGCATCAAGCACTCCCTCCAGCTGATGCAACCCGCAGTTTACCTGAAACCGGCGACTTGATGCACCGGGAGCCCGGGTCTATGACCCGCAGCAACCCGCCAGGCAAAAAGGACTTCTAAATCTTCCCTGCCATTTTGCCAGGCACAAATGCTGCCACTCCCAGGGTCGCGCTTCATCAGGACTCGCTGTTAGAAGATGCCATGAAAAAGGGCAAGGGAATCCGGGAATTTATTGTTTTTTGCTAATGGGCAAACTTCTGAGCTTATTCAAGCCGCCGGAAACAGTGCATCTGACTATAAGAGCCTTAAAACCAATATAATCCTGTCATGACGGCCCAAAAAATGGCTGCGTCTGCAATGAAGTCCCTCTACGGTTACTTTGGGGGGAACGCAACCCGCTGCCTGCTTGAGCCTTATAAAAACTTTTGTAACAAAGTCAAAGTTTTTCCATTAGTTGCCAATAAAGTCATGGGTGGGGTCTAATGGTATCTATTATGCTTCAAAAACGGGGAAATATACAATTTATGTCAACACAACAATCGGAACGTGTCCCGGCTGATACCCGCCAACTCGCGGGCAAATACCTCACCTTTGCCCTGCATCGGGAGTCCTTCGGCATTGACGTGCTGAAGGTGCGCGAAATCATCCGCCTGACCACGATTACGGCCGTGCCGCAGATGCCGGCCTACGTGCGTGGAGTCATCAACCTGCGAGGCAAGATCATTCCGGTGATGGACCTGCGCCTGCGGTTTGGTTTTCCGGACGCCCAAAGCACGGACCAGACCTGCATCATTGTCGTGCAGGTGAAACTGCCGGATGGCAAGGCCCTGCCGATGGGGCTGGTGGTGGATGGCGTGGAGGAAGTCACCAACCTGGGCGCCTCGGACATTGAGGAGACTCCCGAATTTGGAGGCCAGATTTCCACGGATTTCATCGTTGGCATGGCCAAGATCAAAGGCGTCGTCAAAACCCTGCTGGATATTGACCGCGTGATCAGCCACGAAAATGATTTAATCCCGGCTCAGCCCGCTTGACTTGCATCCGCCAAAAACCGAATTAGCAGACCCCCAAAAACTGACACTATGAAAAGAACAGAAACGATCGGACGAAAATCCATCCACTTGGCTGCCTGGCTCCATCCACCTGCCTGCCTGGCGGTCGCCGCAATCACCTTGATGGTTGGAACAACTGACGACCAAGACATGATGGTGGACAACCCCAACGCGTTATGACTCTCAAGGCAAAAATCGGATTGAAGTTGTTCAGTGGGACACTCGCGGTGCTGGTGCTTTCGCAAGCGGTTCAATTCGTGCAGGCCAAACGGTCGAATCGCAAGCTGGCCGCATCGAGTGAAACCTTGCTCCAGGAGCGCGAACTACAGAACATAAAGAACATCCATGCTGCCGTGGCGTTCACCCTGTCCGATGGCCTCGCGCGCGGTGACATGGACGTGTTCCAACGGCTCATCACGCTGAAGCAGGACATGCCGGGTCTCGAGGAGTTCTCCGTGTACAGCCTGAAAGGGATAGTCACCGATTCGTCGGACAAATCCGCCCTGAACCGACAGCTCGATCCGGAACTCAAGTCACAGCTTTTCTCCAAACCGGACCGGTTAATTCAGATTACAAACAACAGCATCGAGATCTACAAACCGGAAATCGCCACCGCCAAATGCCTTGAATGTCATAATGACTGCAAGGTGGGTGCGGTTCGCGGCATCATCTACTTGCGCTTTTCGAACAATGGCGCGACCCAGTTAGCCGCACAATTTTCCGAAATCAGTACCTCCGCCAACCATCAATGGCAAGGGTTGTCCGTCGCCATCTTGATCATCGGCGGTCTGGTGGCGGCCGGTCTTACTCTTGTCATCACAGGCCCCATCCTGAAGAAGTTAATCGCCACGGCAAAGCATTTGGATGCCAGCAGCGCTGAGGTCGCCGCCGCCGCCGGGCAAGTCGCCGCTGCCAGCCAGTCTTTGGCAGGGGGAGCGAGCGAACAAGCGGCGTCGCTGGAACAGACGGGTTCGTCTTTGGAGGAAATGTCCTCCATGACCAAAAGCAATGCGGAAAACGCCCAGAAAGCCAATGACCTGGCCAGGCAAGCCCGCTCCGCGGCTGACAAGGGTGTGGATAACATGCAAGCCATGAGTGCCGCCATGGAAGCCATCAAGGCGTCCAGCAACGACATCGCCAAGATCATCAAGACCATTGATGAGATTGCCTTTCAAACCAACATTCTGGCGTTAAATGCGGCGGTGGAAGCGGCGCGTGCCGGCGAGGCCGGCATGAGCTTTGCCGTGGTGGCTGAAGAAGTCAGAAATCTGGCCCAGCGCAGTGCTCAAGCGGCCAAAGAGACGGCGGCCAAGATTGAAGGCGCTATCGGCAACACAGCGCAAGGGGTTGAAATCAGCGACAAGGTCGCCCAAACGCTGAATGAAATTGTGACAAAGGCCCGGCAGGTGGATGAGCTGGCGACGGAGGTGGCCAGTGCTTCGCGGGAGCAAACGCAGGGCATCATCCAAATCAATCTGGCGGTCGGTCAGATGGACAAGGTGACGCAATCCAACGCGGCGAGCGCCGAAGAAAGCGCGGCGGCGGCGGAAGAACTCAACGCCCAGGCTTTTGCCATGAAGGAATCGGTCGGGCAATTGCTGAAATTGATTGGTGGCAAAGCTCAGACCATGGCGGCATCAACCATTCCTGCTTCGGTGCGCCCGCGGAAGACTCAAGCGACTGACCCGGCAGTAACGGGAAACGGCGACGCTCAGACCGATTCACCCAAGCCGGCGAAACGCGTTCCCCGACTGGAGACGACAAGCGGGGCGGCCGGGAATCACCGCAAGAGCGAGAACCCGTTGGAAGGCGATTTCAAGGATTTTTAGGAGTCAACCTTTGATGGAAAGCTGAGACAATCACGGGATCACAGATTTTATTGTCGGCATGGCCAAGAACAAGGGCGTCGCCAAAACCTTGCTCGACATTGACCGGGCTGACCGGAGAAGCCATCCGGACGGCCACCAACAAATGATAACCAATGATGCTCCACCATCAGAAAACGGGTGACAGGATCAAGAAAAGAAAATTTTGAAAATTAGCACAAAAATCTCCATTAGCATCGTCTTCGTTGCACTTGTTTCAGCGGGTGTGATTCTGACCTCCATGCTGGTGCAGAAGGTCCGCTTGCGGCAACAGGTGGGCGTGCTCGTTCGCGAACAAGGCCTGCAAAACGCCGAAGGAATTGTCCGGACACTCTATGAGACCTGCGTCGGCAACGAGAAACGCTACCAGGAACGTTTGAATCACAACCTCGCCATCGCCCATGAGTATTTGAACCGGCTGGGGCCGTTGAGCCTCGGAACAGATACGGTCACCTGGCCGGCGGAGAATCAGTTCACCAAGGAAACCAACACCGCCAATCTTCCCAAGCTCCTGGCGGGCAATACCTGGCTCGGCCAGAATTTTACCGCCGACTCTCCATCGCCGGTCGTGGACGAAGTCAAGCATCTGACCCTTGACTATGTCACCATTTTCCAACGGGTGAACGACAATGGCGACATGATCAGCGTCTGCACGAGCGTTTTGAATACGGACGGCAGTCGTGCGGTCGGCACTTTCATTCCGCGCAATAATGCAGACGGGACCGACAATGCAGTCATCAGCACGGTCCTCAAGGGTGAGACCTACCGTGGCCGCGCCTTCGTGGTCAATGAATGGCACTCGGCGGCATACGAACCGATCTGGGACGCCGGCAGAACCAACATTATCGGCATGCTCTACTCCGGCGTCGGCATGGGCACAATCAGCAAGGAACTGCATGACAGCATGGTCAACATCGTTGTGGGCAAGACGGGCTACGTGTTCGTCCTCGGTGCTCACGGCGACCAGCGAGGCCAGTACATTGTCTCCAAGAACAGTGAGCGCGATGGGGAGTCACTCTGGGAAAACCAGGACGCCTCCGGACGGTTCTTCATCCAATCAATGGTTGAAAAAGCACTTCAGACCCGGAACGGCTCGTTAACCAACGAGTTTTACACCTGGCAGAACAAGGGTGAAATCAAACCTCGTCCTAAATTCGCTGCATTTACTTATTTCGAACCGTGGGATTGGGTCATCGCCGCCAGTGCCTACGAAGAGGATTTTGCCGGCGTGCTTCAGCAAGCCGATGCTGCCATTGAACAATTGGTCAAGTGGGTGGCGGGTGTCTGCTTTCTCGTCGTGGTCTTGGGAATCTTGACCGGCTGGTTCATCTCGCGCGGCATCACCAAGCCGATTCAATCCGCCATTGGAAATCTTTCCATCGGTGCGGTGCAGATCAGTTCCGCCGCCACCCAGGTTTCCTTCGCCAGCCAAACCCTGGCTGGAGGCGCGAGCGAGCAAGCCGCCTCCATTGAGGAAACCAGCTCGTCCTTGGAGGAAATGTCCTCCATGACCAGGCGCAACGCCAGGAATGCGCAGAAGGCCAACAACCTGGCCCGACAGACCCGTGCGGCCGCCGACACGGGTGGGGCGGACATGCAAGCCATGAGCACCGCCATGGAAGCCATCAAGGCGTCCAGCAACGATATCGCCAAGATCATCAAGACCATTGATGAGATTGCGTTCCAGACCAATATTCTCGCGTTGAACGCCGCCGTCGAAGCGGCGCGCGCCGGTGAAGCCGGAATGGGCTTTGCCGTGGTGGCGGATGAAGTGCGCAATCTGGCGCAACGCAGCGCCCACGCGGCAAAAGAAACCGCGGCGAAGATCGAAGGGGCGGTCCGCAAGACGGCGCAGGGCGCGCAGATCAGCGCCAAGGTGGCAAAGACGCTGAATGATATTGTTATAAAGGCGCGGCAGGTGGACGAACTGGCGGCGGAAGTGGCCGGGGCTTCGCGGGAGCAGACGCAGGGCATCACCCAGATCAACCTGGCGGGCGGTCAGATGGACAAAGTGACGCAATCCAACGCGGCGAGCGCCGAAGAAAGCGCGGCGGCGGTGGAAGAACTCAACGCCCAGGCTTTTGCCATGAAGGAATCGGTCGGGCAATTGCAGAGATTGGTGGTGGGCAACAGACATCAAACAGACACCACCCAAATACCGGCTCCGGCGCGGACCAAAGAAATTTACATGGTCAAACCAGCTTCGAAACCGTTTACCCCGGCGCGTAGCCCTGGCCATCACCACGCTGCGTCGGCGCCGGCCTCGACGGGGAACGACCAGAGTCAAATTTCCCATGAAGGCAACTTCAAGGATTTAAACCCGCCAGGTGGCGGTGTCATGAAACAAAACCGGTCGGAGCACCTGGGCACGCCATCGCTCTCTGCATCCGGTATTCCCAACCACAAATGATGATCAATGATACAAAATGACAACCATGTTCTTCAACCTGTTCCCGCCCGGTCGTCCGCCCGCAGCACTTTGAAACATGCCTTCGATTGGGAAATGGGTCATCCCGCCGCCGCGCAAAACGCTGGTGGTTGGCGTGGCAGACATGGTTATCAGCAACGATCCCAGCGCGGAACTGGTGACCTACTCGCTCGGCTCATGCCTGGGCATAACCGTTTACGACCCCGTCAAACAGGTGGGTGGACTGTTGCACATCATGCTGCCCGACTCGAAAATAGACCCCGTCAAGGCCTCCAGGAAGCCGTATATATTTGTGGACACCGGCGTACCGCGCCTGTTTCAAGCGGTTTGTAACCTGGGTGCCGAACGCAGCCGGCTGGTGGTCAAAGTCGCCGGCGGCACGCAATCGCTCGACAAAAATGGCGTGTTCAATATCGGCAAACGCAACCAGCACGCTTTGACCAAACTGCTGGCGCGCAACGGCTATGCGATCCAAGCAAAGGATGTTGGCGGCTTCTCCTCCCGCACGCTGCGCCTGGATCTCGCGACCGGCACAGTTACCATCAAAACTCCGGAGACCGATCTCTACTGCTTATGACCGCCCCGGCCACAATCAAGGAATGAAGACCACGAACAAAATTCGCGTGTTGGTGGTGGACGACTCAGCCGTCGTGCGGCGGATGATTGCCGACACGTTGAGCCTGGATCCGGACATCGAGGTTGTGGGGACTGCTGCCAATCCTTACATCGCCCGCGACAAAATTCTCGAATTAAATCCCGATGTCCTGACGCTTGACATCGAAATGCCGCGCATGGACGGGTTGACGTTCCTGCGCATCCTGCAACAGCACCGGCCCATGCCCGTGGTGGTAGTCAGTTCAGTGACCCCAAACGGTTCCCGCGCCGCCCTGCAAGCCATGGAATTGGGCGCGGTGGATGTGCTGGCCAAACCCACTTCCGCCTGGAGTCTCGGCTATTTGCGCGACCAGCTTGCTCTCCGGGTCAAGGGCGCCGCCAAGGCCCGATTGATCTTCAATAACAACACCAACAACAACACTCCGGCTGCCACCGGCATGGTCGCAGCATTTCCGGCGGCGCATTTCCTGCCCCGCCAATTGGTGGTCATGGGAGCTTCCACTGGCGGCACGGAAGCGCTCAAGAACGTCCTGACGCGATTGCCGGACGGATTGCCCGGCATCGGCATCGTACAGCATATTCCCCCGGTCTTCTCCAAAACCTTTGCCGAACGGCTCAACGAATGCTGCGCTTTTGAAGTCCGCGAAGCCGCGCCCGGCGATGAGTTGAAACCCGGCCTGGCGCTGATTGCACCCGGGGATTTTCACATGGCGCTCGCCTGGAACGGTGCCAACTATGGGGTTTCCCTCGAACAAGGGCCGATGCTGCATCATGCGCGACCCGCTGTGGATGTGTTGTTCAACTCCGCCGCCGGTGCCGGAGCCCACGCCCTGGCCGTGCTGCTCACCGGCATGGGCTCCGATGGCGCGGCGGGAATGAAACAACTCAAAGCAGCCGGCGCCACCACCATCGCGCAGAATGAGGAAACCTGCATCGTTTACGGCATGCCTCGCGCTGCGGTGGAGCTGGGCGTCGTGGACCGCCTTCTGCCACTGGATTTGATCCCTCATGCCATTATGCACGTGCTCCAGACCGGCGTTGGCGCCAAAGCAACCTGTGCGGCCGCCATGGTTGAGCCCCAACCGCACCAAAAATAATTATTGAACCACTGCAAACACTATGAAACCAACCATTCAAAACTCCGAGGTCCGTGAATTCATGAAACGCCACCTGGTGGAGGTTTTCGACACCATGATGTCCCTGAAAGCTATTCTGTCCCCCAAGGCTAAGACGGTGCAGTATAGCGAACGCGTGACCGGCTCCGGCGGATTCGTCGGCAAAAAGGTGACAGGCGCCATTTATTTGCACTTGTCCATGCCGCTGGCAAACCAGATGGCGGCTGCCATGGCCGGCTTGGACCCGGATGAAATCCCCGATGACAACACGGTAAACGATGTGGTGGGTGAAGTCACCAACATGCTGACCGGCGGCTTGAAATCATGGATTTGTGACGCCGGCATCAACTGCGTGGCCAGCACGCCCACTATCATTCGCGGCACCGGCTTTAGCATCGAACCCATGGCGGATGTCCATTGCGAGCGCCTTATTTTTGACTGTGGTGACGACCGGTTCTCCGTTGAAATCCATATTAAATTCAATTAACTCCCGCAATTTATGACACCCAAAATACTCAGCGTGGATGACAGCCGGACCATCCGGATGATTTTAGGCAAGTTGTTCCAGCCTTACGACGTGCAATTGTGCGAAGCCGCCAATGGCGAGGAAGGGCTGGCTGTGGCCGCCCGCGAAAAACCCAACCTGATTATTCTCGACGTCACCATGCCCGTCATGGACGGCGTGACGATGCTGGCCAAGTTAAAGGAGGATCCGAAGCTGCAATCCATTCCCGTGATCATGCTCACCTCGGAATCCACCCATGACAACGTGTTGCAAATCACCAAGCTCGGTGCGTGTGATCACCTGGTCAAACCCTTCAAGGAAAGCAATCTCATCGAAAAAGTCGGACGTCGTGTGACGCTGCAGAAAAAACCGTCGGCCTGATTTTGAATTATCGCAAACAGATTGCGCGCCCTGCCTGCTTCCCTTTGCGTCTCTGCGGTTCGAATCCCCTGCCCTATTTCTTTTCCGGAGGCGCAAACGGCAGCTTGTCTTTTTTGCGGTAGGCCAGGCCCTGAAATTGGGCGACGAGTTCGCCCTGGTCGTTCTTCACCTCGACGGCATACGAACCGACTTTGAAATTCTTCGACACTTCCTTGGCCTCGGCCCACAACGTGCCGGTGGTGGCGGCTTTCATGAAGGTGATGCTCACGTTGAGGGCCACGGACACCGTTCCGTGCGAATTGCAGGCGGCGGCAAA
>Ga0187862_10004818_pt1 | contig 12633 bp, 10 predicted proteins | sample June2016WEW_10_1_FD_133003 | JGI IMG/M metagenome (GOLD analysis project Ga0187862, IMG submission 133003) | Peatland microbial communities from SPRUCE experiment site at the Marcell Experimental Forest, Minnesota, USA - June2016WEW_10_150 | ecosystem: Environmental > Terrestrial > Soil >...
CTCGAACAGGTTGCTGTTGCGCCTCCATTGCCATCCGTGGCTATTGCGTCGCCATAGCCCTGCCCGAACCATGCGTTATCCGACCCGTGCTGAGTTACAACGTTGAGGTCAAAATGGGGACCTAAGTAGAATTGTCCGTAGAATCCTACACGACTGAATCCCTTGTTGCCGATTCCCGAACCAGGGATGGGCACGGCACCCGTCGGGCCAGAGCTAGTCAGATAGTAGGTTGCCGCCTCTCCTACAAAGGCGTAGGCTCCGACACGCTCCGTCCCCAGCTTGCCGGCATCAAATGCCTGGTCGAAGGTAAAGAATCCGCTATAGGAGTTGGCTCCGGTGATCAGGCCGACGTTGCCATCGTTGGAACTGAGCAGGGACGCGGAAATCCGCGTCCGATCGTCGACCGAGTGTCCCATGTACTCGACGCCGAACTGGTTGTCGCCCATTTGCCCGACGAAGTTTCCATCACCCACCGGGACGAAGTGATAGGTCTGATAAATACCGCCGTTACCGGTGAGCCACAGGGTGCGCTTTTCAGAAAGCAGGTTGTTGAGCTCGAATCGACCTAGCCGGACGTTGAGCCAAGAGCTGCCCCCGATGTTATCGATACGGGCATTGACGCTTTCAAAATGAAACGCTCCCGTTGGGTCGGATGACGGGAGCACATAGAACGAGATGTTCTTCTCCAGAGTGCCGCCGGTGTGGAAGTCGAGCCCGCTCAGGTCGAAGCCGGTCGAGTTGATGCGTTGGGCCGTCGAACCGGTGATCCCGGTCCCGCCCCCCTCTACGGGTCCGTATGTGTCAACCTGCTGAAGACTGCTCACTCGGTGCCAAATCGGCGTGATACGGAAAGTCACCGGCCAGTAGCCGGGATTCTGCCAGATGGGCGAATCCCGCTCGTTCATCAACTGATAGCCGTTGTCTCTGAACTTCAGCCCGAAGTTGTTCAAGGCGGGCCAGGACTCGTGGCAGGCTGAACAACGAAGCCCGTACTTCCTGGCGAAGGCGGGTAACGCGCTCGCCGACTGGCTTGCGCCCAGCAGAAGAAAGAGCAACGCGAAAGCAGCGGCTAGAATGGAATTTAGCCGCTGCGGCTTAAGACAGAGATGAGACTGCGCCCACATACGCATGCTGCACTCCTCGGACGAAGGTCACAAATTTTGCAAGAAACGAGAGGGACCACAACGCGCAAACGAATGCGCTCGGGAAGCGATTAAGCGGACAGACACCGGCTTAATTGCTCCTGCGCACGACCCAAAAGTTTGCGGTTAAGTGGTCCAACCACCCCACAGCCGGTGGATAGTAGCGAAGTGTAAGGGCGTTGTCAAATTTTTTTTTTACAAATTGTTTACATGGCGCCCCGGAGAGTGGCTGTGGGGTGGCGCTTGGGGGACGGAGTTGACAGCGGTCATCCCAGCGTAAGAGACTCTTGCAACAGGAGTACCGGAGCCGGTCGTGATGTCGGACAACAGTTTTCGTGGTAAGGGCCTGAATGGTTGGGTTGGGTTTCATGGAGCTGGACTTTATCTCAATCTCAGGGTAACGGCAGTATTTCTTCTGGTCATTCTCATTCTCATTGCGGCGGCAATCCCCTCGCACGGGCGCGAAAAAAATGTACTAGAGTATGGCGCCGGTCTGATCGTCAATATTCCCCTGCCGGAACCCGAAGTGGCGCGAGTGGTGGAAGAGGTGGCGCAGAACACGCTTATCCGTGGGACCAAGGAATACGACAAAGACCAGTACGTCATGGGAGCGGTCGCGGCTACTTCGACGGCGGTTTTTCCAGAACGGACGGAGGGGGGCAAGGTTTTCTACAAGGTGCGGATGCACGCGCTCGATCCGCGAAATTTCAAAGACAGCAGCGATCTTGGGACCTTGGCGGTGCGCTATGTGGTGCAGCCACAGGGCTTCGACAATACCGTGCTGCGCATTGACGCACGGTTTGTGGAGGATATACGGCACAGCGTTCATCTATCGAACGGGTCGGTGGAAAGCAACGAGTACAAGAACATCCAGGATCATCTGGATGCGGTCGAACTGATGAAAAAGGAAACCGCCGAGGCCTTACAGGCGAAACAGGAGCGCTTGGCGAAGGAAAACTTCGGGATTGGCAGTGACACAGTTGTGCTGAGCACTCCGCCATCAGAGACGCCCATCGAGAGCACGAATGGCGAGAACACGAGCGGCCAAGCGGCGGCCCACGAGCAGCCCGCTGAATCGCTGGAGCAACGCGTGGCTGAGCTGCGCCGTCAGGTGGAGCGTGTCGTCAAGCAGCCTGGGGCTCCGCTGCAGTCCGCTCCGTTTCACACCGCGAGCACGCTGAAATCTCTGGAGCCTGGGGCCGAAGTCCTGATTCAGATTGCAACGCCTTATTGGTACGGAGTCGAAACGCACGACGGACAGCATGGATGGATTCGACGCGACCAATTGGAGCAGGTGCCATGACGGGGTGGAGTTTGCCAGGCGCTACTTGGCCATTCACTACTCGGCCATTCTCTACTTGGCGTTGCGCCCGCCGATTCCTGCGCGCTGCGTTGTCTGCGTTTCTGGCCTTCGTTCTCTTAGGAGCAGCGGCGCAGGGCGGGTGGGCGCAAACGAGTCCGCAAGGTGGGCCGTACGAGCGCATCTACCAGCAGTCGAAAAGCGCGGTGGAGAAAGCGCTGAAGGAGTTGCAACCCTCGATGCGTGGACGGCTGCCAGCGCTGGAAGGATTCGCCCTGCCGGGCAATCATCCTTTGAACCAGTACCAGCGGGCTTATTACCAATCTGCCGTGCAGGTGAGCTCGACTGCGTCGGGCGGAGCGGTGGTGCGGGTGAACACGAAGGTGACGGCATGGTACACGGATTCAACTCCATCTCATTCGGGATACCAATTGCTGACTTCGAATGGCCGGCTCGAATCCGACCTGCTGGACCAGTTAAGCGATCTGCTTGCGAGCAGCTCTGGCGGGACGACTTCGGGCGGGAGTTCCAACGTTCCGACGATCGCTCCACCGGCAACGGCTAAGCGGCCAGCAATCGCGGAGAAGGGAGTTGCGGACCCAGGCATCGCGGAACCTACCATTTCGGCGCCGATGCCCCAGTTGCCGGGAAGCGGGCACACATTTTCGTCTTCAATCGAACCGGGCCTGTCGGGTCAGCAACTGGCAGAGACGAAGAATTCGCAGAACAGAGCTGCTGATCAGGCCGCCGCCCGTTTGGAAGCGGAGGCGGCGAGTTTGGAGGAGGTGCTCAAGAATCAGGCGCATCCGAAGAATCTGGTGGCGATAAAGAAAACGGGAACGCCGGTAGTCGCGTCTCCCAGTTTGAATGCTAAGCCCTTGTTTCTGGCGACCGCACACGATGAGTTTGAGATGTTGGATTTCAATGCGGACTGGGTTCACGTGCGGATTTCGGGCCTGTCGCGGGGGTGGATCTGGCGCACGAGCCTGGAGATGCCGGAGGGTTTTTCGGACGTTCCGCTGGTCGGCACGAAGACCGCACCGGTCGCGGCCGACCTGTTTCTGGTGAAGCGCGAGGAAACTGCGCCCTTCCCGGGGGACTGGGAACCACTGCGGGGCAAGAACGTGAAAATCGTCTCGGTGCAGAAGGTGCAGGAAGACGAGAAGAACAGCGGCGCGACCGCCAAGCTGGAGTTCGCTAAATCATTACTCGACAAGAACTATGCGGAACTGGCGGCAAAATCGCAAGAGCTCGCCGGAGTAGTGTTGATCTTCGATTCGGTCGATGGCGGCATGATCGCCATAACGCTGCCCACGGTTCAGCAATGGAAGGCGGGCAAGTTGACCGACGCGGCCCTTTGGCACCGGTGTTATTTTGATCCACCCGAGACATTCAATGTTTCGAGTCCTGCAGGCGTTCACTAGTTGCCGCCGTTGTCTACCCACGACAGTTGCCAAGGACGGTGTTTTGGTGCGAGCATTTGAGTGCAAGAAGCGGGTCGCCTGAAGTTTGGACTTGACATTGAGCCGGTGAGCGCGGTACGAATGCTCTCTTTTGGTGTGGGTGTGTTCCGTGGGGATGTAATGACTGCCGGTTTGAGCTAAACCGCCAGATGGGGGGCGGAAGGGGCAGGCCGGAGAGTGTGGGGGCCATGTTGCAACAATTTGTTTCTCTGCTGCGCGATTACGCCGAACTGACTAAGGCGCGCATTACGACTCTGATTGTCCTTACGGCGTGGTGTGGCTATTTCTTTGGCGCGCATCGGTTGGGCGTATCGTCGTGGTCGTTGGGCTTGTTCCATGCCCTGTTGGGGGTGGCGCTGGTTTCGAGCGGAACGGCGGCGCTGAACGAAGTGCTCGAATCGAGCGTGGATGCGCGGATGCGGCGGACGGCGCTGCGCCCCTTGCCTTCGGGACGCATGAGCCGGGCACACGCGGCTTTAGTAGGTCTGGCGCTGACCCTGGGCGGTTCGGCTTATCTCGCGATCTATGCCAACTTACTAACTGGGTTATTGGTGTTTTTGACCGCCCTGGTGTATCTGGCGGCGTACACTCCGCTGAAGAAAGTATCTCCGGTGTGCACGTTTGTGGGCGCGTTTCCGGGAGCGATGCCGGTGGTGCTGGGATGGACAGCGGTGCGCGGAAAGCTGGAAGTTGAGACTCTGATTCTTTTTGCCATTATGTTCGTGTGGCAGTTTCCGCATTTTCTCTCGATCGCGTGGCTCTACCGCGAAGATTATGCGCAAGGCGAAATTCGCATGCTGCCGGTGGTGGACTCCGATGGGAAGTCCACAGTGTGGCGGATTCTGGCCTATTCCGGAGCGTTGATTCCGGTGAGCCTTATGCCGGTTGCGCTGGGAATGGCGGGACGCGTGTATCTGGTTGGGGCGATCCTGATGGGCGCGGCGCTGTTCCGCGTGTCGATGGGAATGGCGTCTCCGCAACTGCCGGCTACGGCGCCTGCATCCAAGCCTCACGCGCGGCGGTTGCTGCAGGCGACGATCATCTATCTGCCTGCTCTGTTCGCGTTAATGATGGCTAACTCTGGCAGTTAGTCGTCAGTAACACGGCGGAGGAAGAAGTTCCAACCCATAAAGGGGCATCTCAAGTCAGAGACTTATGGCATCGCTGAAGCGATACCCTAATACGACGCCCTAGTTTCTCCGCCGCCTGTAAGGCTCTTAATCAAGCTCTAATTCAATTTTCTTTGTCGTCGCGTCGAGCTTTGCGATCCGAAACTTGCGGATCTGGCCTGTTCGCACCGATTCCGGCTTCGCCTCGGCGGCGGGAGCGCCGCTTTTCCAGCGCGCTTGCAGCATGGAACCTAGCGACGATAAATCGGGCTTGGATGACGATGACGATGACGATTCCGCGTGGTTGTCTTTTTCTGCTGGGCGTTCCGCGGGGATTCGGCACGTCGCCACCACGCCTTCGCCAAGCTCCACGCGGGCACGTCCCTCGGAAACCTCGATCATGCGGCCGGTGACGATGTCGCCTTCTTTGTGCTCGGCCAGGTATTCATCCAGGCCGGTTGGAACCAGCTGTTTCATGCTCAGGCGTATGAGGCGTTTTTCCGCGTCGAGCGCGAGCACCTGCGCCTTCACCACTTGCCCCGTCCTCAGCACTTCTTGCGGGTGGTTGATGCGCTTTTCCGCGCTGATTTCGCTGATGTGAATCATGCCTTCAACACCTTCGGTAAGCTGCACGAAGGCGCCAAACTTTGTCAGGTTCGTCACCGGTCCCTCGATCACCGTACCCGGCGCAAATTTCTGTGCCGCTCCGGCCCAGGGATCACCCAGCGCCTGCTTCAGGCCGAGAGAGATGCGTCGCTCTGCGGCGTTCACTCCGAGAATCACGGCTTCTACGGTCTCGCCCGGCTTCACTACATCCGCCGCAGTCCTTATTCTTTTGGCCCACGACATTTCCGAGATATGAATCAGACCTTCGATGCCGGGCTCGATCTCGACAAATGCGCCGAAATCCATGAGCCGGGTAACCGTGCCTCGCACCCGTTCACCGGCCTTATATTTTTCGGCTACGGCGTCCCACGGATGCGGCTGCAGTTGCTTCATGCTGATGGCTATGCGGTGCTTGTCGGAATCGATCTTGATGATTCTGGCTTCGATTTGCTGGCCCACAGAAAGCACGTCAGATGGCTTGTTCACACGACGCCAGGAAATTTCTCCGACATGGAGCAGGGCGTCCGCGTCTCCGATATCGACGAATGCGCCGTAATCGGTGAGGCTGCGGACTTCGCCGTGGACGGTATCGCCCTCCTTGAGTTCCGAGTAACGGCGCTCCTTGCCGGCGCGTTCTTCGTCTTCGGCTATGGCGCGCCGATCGACCACCACGTCTTCCTCATCCACGTCGAGCTTGATGATGCGGCAGCGGATTTCCTGCTCCACCAACTTTTCGAGTTCCGCGGCATCGTGAGTGCCGCTGCGCGACGCGGGCATGAAGGCTCGCACTCCAATATCCACGTTCAAGCCGCCCTTGACCACGCCGGTCACGGTGCCGATGATGGTCGACTTTTCGGCGAAAGCTTTTTCCAGCGAGGACCAGTCGGTGGGATGTTCGACCTTGCCGCGGGTCAGTTCGTAGTAGCCTTCGGGATCGCGTCCTTTGATGGTGACCTGCACTTTGTCGCCGGGCTTCGGCGGCTTGTCGGCGGGGAACGCCGTGAGCGGCAGCACGCCTTCCGTCTTGAATCCGACATCGAGAACGATGGAGTCGGCGGTCACGGCAATCACCGTGCCTTCGCGGCCCTGCGCGCCGGGTTCCTTCTTGCGGGGATGACTCTGCTCGTACTCGGAAAAAATGTCTTTGAATGATTCGACGGGGGTTGATTCGGCCGGATCGCTGACTGGAGTGGCCTCTGGAGCGGCCGGATTTGGATCGGACATACTTGGATTGGACGACATTGGATTGGACATGAAGAGGTTAAAGCCCTGCGGCGTGATCGCCTTAGGATAACACTCCGGGGTGTAAACTATTTTCCGTTTCCACAATCCGTGCCGGTTGGCCGGGCGGGGGCGCCCGGCGCTCCATCGACGTACTATGAGGAGTTGGCTTTTGGCTGAGATACTGCCCGCTATATTTTTTGGACACGGCAATCCCATGAATGCCGTGCGGGACAACAGCTACACCGCGGGATGGCGGCGACTAGGAGAACAATTGCCAAAGCCAAAAGCTATTCTGTCGATCTCCGCGCATTGGTTTGTTCCCGGAACTGGCGTCACCATCAGCACCTCCCCGAGGACAATTCACGATTTTGGCGGCTTTCCGCCGGAACTCTATCAGGTGCAGTACCCGGCTCCGGGAGATCCGGAACTCGCCCATAGAGTGGACGAAATGCTGAAACCCTTGCCGGTGAGGTTCGACAGCTCATGGGGGCTCGATCATGGGACATGGTCGGTGCTCCGGCATGTGTATCCTGATGCCGATGTTCCGGTCGTGCAGCTTAGTATCGACGAAGCCCAACCAGCGTCATTCCACTTTGAGATTGGCAAGAGACTCGCGCCCTTGCGCGGCGAACGTATCCTTATTGTGGGCAGCGGGAATCTGGTCCACAATCTTCACGCTTACGCATGGGGACAACACATGCCCGATCCGTACGATTGGGCGATCCGCTTCGAGAAAGAAGCGAAGGAGATGATGGTCGCCGGCGAATACAAGCCTCTCATCGACTACGAGACCCTCGGGCCGGACGCTATGCTCTCAATCCCGACGCCGGATCACTACCTCCCGATGCTTTACGTGCTTGGCAGCAGACAGCAGGGCGAGGCCATCAGTTTTCCGATCGAAGGCGTCGACGGAGGATCCATATCGATGCTGACGGTGCAGGTTGGGTAGCTCGTATGTCATTTTCCGGAACCTTCTGTAGCAACGCCGGCGCGATCTGCTTCACGCTCAGATTCTCGAGCAACGATAGCCTGAAACTTCCGCAGGACGTCTTCGGATAAGGCTGGCTTCCGATACTTGCTTACCAGATCGTCGACTCGGGTACGGGCGCGGGTGAAGACGTCGGTGGGCGGCTCCGAGCCTCGGGCGGTGCGATCGATGACCGGGGAAGGGAGATGTTGCTCCTGCCGAAAAAGGGCGCGCGTTTCCTTGAGCTGGAGAAATTCTCCGGAGAGCCCGGTTTGCGCAAACATGGCAGTGGCCAGGGTTTGGCCGCGAACGTCATCACCGCGAACGTCATCGCTGCGCACTTCAATGCCGCGTGCCAGGCGCTGCGCCGAAGCAATTGACTCGGCATCAATCACCAGCTTCTCGACGCTGAAACAGGCGAGAGATTCGAGCATGCCCGCTCCCGAAATCATGTTGATGCCAGCGAGCGCTCCCAACATCGCCGAGCGCGCACTCTCCGCGCCGGCTTGCGCATCCACCAACTTTGAATCGGTAGCAACCAGGTAGCCGTGGGTCGGCAGGCCGAGATGCTTGCCGACTTCGGAACACGCCATGTTCAGCATGGCGGTTTCGACAGCACCCATGGGCGCGCCTCCAGTACGCATATCGAAGATGGCAGGAGCGCCACCCCAGACTATGGGTGAGCCCGGACGAGCGAGTTGATGCAGGGTGATGCCCGCCAGCACTTCGGCAGCATGCTGCGTCACCGAGCCTGCCAAGGTCACCGGCGCGGTGCCGCCAGCCAGCGGCATGGAGACGACTTCCGCGGGCACACCGGCGCGGGCCAGGTCTAGCAAATTGTGCGATCCGAATTCCGACCAGTTCAACGGCGGCGAGGGACACACATCGAACACCGCCCGCGGCTGCTGGCGCAACTTCTCTGGACCGCCGGTGTCAGCGACGAGCAGGTCGATCATTCCTGGCAAGCCGGCAGCGGAGAACGATCCGCTCACGATGGGCTTATCAGAATGTTGCAGGACTATGAACAGGCGGTAGAGATCGCCGATCGCGCTGGGCAGTTTACTATCACTGCAGGCATCGTTGCAAACCACAGCGGTCGATTGCGCGGCGAACTGCGGCAGCATTTCCGTGACTTGGACGATGCGCACGAGATCGCGGGTCTCGGACGGCCGCGCTTCCAGCGTGTCGGGATCGAGCATTGGCACGCAGCACGAGCCGGGATCGAAATGCACGTCGTCGCCGCCGTAGTGAACAGCTTTCTCTCCCTGGCGGTTGTACAAGTAGAAATCCCGTGGGACGGATGCCAGGCATTGTTGCACCAGGCGCTCAGGGATGCGCGCGACTCCGTCATTGGCCGCAACTCCGGCCGCAACTCCGGTCGCAACTCCGACCTCAACTCCTGCCGAACGCAATAACTCGACCACTGCCGAGCCCACGCGAACTCCCGGGCTCATCAGCAGTTCGAATGCCTCGCGCAGAATGCGGCCGACGAGCTCGGGACTTAACAGTTGAATTCTGGGTCTCATGCCTGGGCCGTTTCCTTGTTCGTCACTTTGCCCGTCACTTTGCTCATCAGATTCCTGGCGAGTTCGAGAGCATCGATGGCATTGCGAGAGTAGCCGTCGGCGCCGATTTCAGCCGCCCACTTCGCGGTGACGGCGGCGCCGCCAATGATCGCTTTTACGCGTGGCCGCAGGCCATTTCGATCGAGCGCTTCGATCACGGATTTCTGGCCGGCCATGGTGGTCGTCAGCAAGGCGGAGACGCCGACGATGTCGGCATCGACTTCTTTGGCCTTGGCGACGAATTGCTCGGGAGTCACGCTGGTGCCGAGATCGAAGATCTGGAATCCGCTGGCGGAAAGGATGGTGGCAACCAGATTCTTGCCAATGTCGTGAATGTCGCCTCGAGCGGTGCCGAGAACGATCTTGCCCAGAGCCTCGCGCTGGGAGCCGCGCCTCAGCATCTCCGGTTCAAGGATCTTGATGGCGGCCTTCATGGCCTCGGCCGACGCGAGCAGGTCGGGCAGGAACATTTCTCCGCAGCCGAATTGATCGCCGGCGAACTTAATGCCCACAGCAAATCCACGATTCACCGCATCGAGCGGATCGACGCCGTTGGCGAGCGCCTGCTGCGCCAATTCCGTGGCTTTTTCGGGCGAACCGTCGATGATGCTTTGGAGCATTGCTCCGAAGAGTGGATCCGACACAGAACCTCCCGCCGAGATCAGCCCTGGGATCGGCCGATGCAAGCCGGGATTGTACTCCGGCGGGGAATCACCAGACTGTGATCCACCGCACATCCACGAGGGTTCCAAAACGTGGTTAGAGTGGCCGTACTCCCAAACCCGGTCCATCCGGGAGAACGAGTTTGCCGTTTTGCACCGTGACGCCGCGGTACGGATCGTTCGCGATTAGCAGGTTCCCATCCAGATCGGCGTAGTCAACCAGTGGCGAAAGATGCGCTGCCGCCGTGACGCTGACCGAACTGGAAACCATGCAACCGATCATGGTTTTCATCCCCAGGGACTTGGCTACATAAATCATGCGCAGAGCTTCCTGGATGCCGCCACATTTGTCGAGCTTGACGTTCACTCCGTCATAGGCATCAGCGAGCTTGGGGATGGCGCGTGCGTTTACGGCTGCTTCGTCGGCGATGATGGGAAGGTGCACGCGGCTTCTTACCCATCGTGTTTCTTCAATCATGTCGGCGGGCATCGGTTGCTCGATGAACTCCACCCCTTGCGTTTCCAACCAGTTAATCTTGCGAACCGCCTCTTCTTTATCTTTCCAACCTTCGTTCGCGTCTACCCGCAACGGCTTTTTGGTGACGCTGCGCACCGCCTCGATCGTGGCTTCATCGGTGGTCAGGCCCACCTTGATTTTGAGAACCGGAAACGAGTCCGCTTCGAGAACTTTCTGCCGTGTGGTTTCCGGGGTATCGATTCCGATGGAGAATGTCGTAATCGGCGCGTCGGCTGCGTCGAGACCTAAAAGGCGGTACAGCGGAACATCCAGCTTCTTGCCGAACCAATCCATGATGGCGATATCAAGAGCCGCTTTGGCGGCGAATTGGCCCCCCACTCGTTGAAAGATTTGGGCCCTGAGCTTTTCGAATTGCCATGGATTCGCGGCCTCCAGGAAAGGAAGAATTGATTCAATCGCTTTCCTGCCCTCCTCTGCGTTCTCGTGGAAACGCACGATCGGCGCACCTTCACCGAATCCAGTCACGCCGCCGCTGTTGAGCCGGACGTGGATCGTGTCCCGGTATGCGCTGGACGACATGGTCGTCGTCCAGGTGTGGCGAAGGTTGAGGCGCACGATGCTGGCCTCCCACTTGCAGCCCGCCGGGGACTCAGCCGCGAACGCCGGCAACGATCCGAGATTCGCGGTGATGCACCCGGCACCAAGTGCACCTGTGGTTTTGATCCAGTCCCGCCGATTCATTTGACCCTCCTGCACGCGACTAGAATGCGTGTCCACGGTTCGTCATCCAATCGGCTGATCTGCACTACCGGATGATCGTGGGTGGTCGATTGGATGATTTGTCCGTCCCCAATATACATGGCGGTATGAGTGATGTTGCCGGGCGCCGAGCCAAAGAAAAGCAAGTCACCGGCCCGCAGATCCTTACGATCGACAGCCTCAAGTCCCTCCCATGCCGCCTGAACATCAGCGTCGCGAGGCATGATGATGCCACGGCTGCGCACCAGCATCTGCGTGAAACCGGAACAGTCGTAGCCGTAACTGGACCGTCCGCCCCACAAGTAAGGCAGGCCCAGGAACCGTTTGGCCAAAGCAATGGATTGGGGAATGGTCAAAGGTTGGGGATCGCGATTGACATCTCCGCGTTGGATCCACGCGGTGCGCTGGTCGGGCAAACGCACTTGCAGCCACCTTGCGTCGTCTGCTTTCGCCTGGGTCACGACTTCCAGTCGCGATTCAAAAGGAACCGTGAGGACTGGTTTGTGCGAGGTAACGTCGGTTTCGCTGTACAGGTTTGCGAATAGGGCTTCGACTTGCACCACAGTTCCTGACCGGCCGTAGGCTCCGGATTCGCCCAGCTTACGGAGAGCGTCGCCGAGCATCCAGCCGGTGTACTGGTCAGCGGTGCGCACTTTTGCCCAATTGCCGCGAACTTCGAGCGTCGCCACATTGCTGCCGATGATGGCCTGCGAGACGACATCAGAGTTCTCCGTCGCAGCCGAATACATGTTTGCCACCGGAAGCACGACAACGCTGTCTGGACCGGCAGTCTGACTCCACGAGCTACTCCTCAGAGAGACTGCCAGTGCGACTAAGAAGAATATATGTACGAGACGATGGTTTCGGCGGAGCATGATGAACCCTGGGGACCTCCCGGAAGTTTTGCGGTCAGGTTTGCACTACTACATTGTCGAACATAGCCATCTCTAGCCCATTGGAAACAAAACCTTAAAGTTGGTGGCGGCGGTAGGACTCGAACCTACGACCTACGGATTATGAGATGTAGTTTCCGAGACGCCGCCACACGGATTCAATCACTTCTAAGCGGAAACAGCAAGGCGAGTCGGGAAACGGGGGCTGAATCGGCAATTCACTGGTGGGAGAGACAATATGAGGGGCATCTTCACGGACTTGTTCTATGACTCAGCTGTGGAAACCGATAAGGAGGCGACGGTTCATGAGCGCGGACTGAGGATAGTTTATGTAACCAGGCATCTCTGACAATGTCGGCGCTGTCAAGCACTTTTTGAGCGTACTAACCCATGCACTCCGAAGAGCGCGCCATTTCGCTCTTAGTTGAAGGGTCTGCCATACCAACCAAGGCCCGCTCGTAATCA
>Ga0187862_10004820_pt1 | contig 12631 bp, 10 predicted proteins | sample June2016WEW_10_1_FD_133003 | JGI IMG/M metagenome (GOLD analysis project Ga0187862, IMG submission 133003) | Peatland microbial communities from SPRUCE experiment site at the Marcell Experimental Forest, Minnesota, USA - June2016WEW_10_150 | ecosystem: Environmental > Terrestrial > Soil >...
ATCGAGTGCCGCATCAATGCCGAGCATCCGGAAAAATTCACGCCCTCGGCGGGCAAGATCACTACATTCAATCCTCCGGGAGGGACGGGCGTGCGCATTGACACTGCCGCCTATGCCGAAGGCACGATTCCTCCATACTATGATTCGCTCATTGCCAAGCTGGTGGTTCGCGGCAAAGATCGCAGCGAAGCCATCTCGCGCATGAGCCGTGCCCTGGGAATGTTTATCGTGGAAGGAATCCACACGACGATTCCGCTGCACCGGCGTATCCTCGCTGATCCGGACTTCCGCGCAGGAAATTTTGATACAGGATTCATCGAGAGATTTCTGGCGAGGAAAGAAACATAACCGTAGAGACGCGGCTTACCGCGTCTGAGATCGTGGCGGTGCGCAGACGCGGCAAGCCACGTCTCTCCAGTTGGGACCATGTTGCCATTATCGCGACTCTACCCGATTCTCGACGCTGCATGTTTCCCCGACGCAATGTTCGCCGCCGCCGAGGAACTTGCTGCCGCCGGCTGCACTCTGCTCCAATACCGCAACAAATCCGGCAACGCCCGGCGCATGCTTGACGAAGCTCGCGAACTCAGGGCGCGGCTGGGAGCGACGGTCAAGCTCATCATGAACGACCGCGCCGACCTCTGTCTGGCCGCTGGCTTCGATGGGCTGCATGTTGGGCAGGATGATCTGTCGCCCGAGTCCGCCAGAAGTATCATCGGCGGCAATCGCTGGCTGGGAGTATCCACGCACAATCCGGAGCAACTGGCGGAGGCCGGCAAAACTTCCGCCGACTACCTTGCCATCGGTCCCATCTTTGCGACCGCCAGCAAGGCCAATCCCGATCCCGTTGTGGGACTCGAAGGCCTTCGCCGCGCAAGAGAACTGACGCGCAAGCCTCTGGTTGCCATCGGCGGGATTACCCGCGCCAATGCCCGTTCCGTCATCCATGCCGGCGCCGACGCGGTAGCGGTGATATCTGACTTGATAACGGATCCGCGCAAATCAGCAGAGGAATTCCTGAGGATTCTGAGGTAAAGTTGAAAAGCTGTGCAGCGACGCACTTGGCAATGTTCGCGTCGAGGCCGCACCACTGCTCCGTTAGGAGGTTCGTGAGCGCGAACGTTCCACCCCCAGTTCCCGCTTCGAAAGTCGCTTCGAACATCAGCGATTGGGAGCGGCATACCCATCAGGACAAGGAACTAGTCAAAGGTCTCGGCCTGACCAGCGCGACCATGCTGGTGATGGGATCGATGATCGGCTCGGGTATCTTCATCGTGTCTGCTGAAATTTCTCGCGAAGTCACCTCGCCGGCCCTGCTGATTGGCGCCTGGCTCATTACCGGCTTTCTCACCATTGTCGGCGCGCTCACCTATGGCGAACTCGCGGCCATGATGCCGCGCGCCGGCGGACAGTACGTTTATCTGCGCGAGTCGCTGGGCCCGCTGTGGGGATTTCTCTACGGTTGGACTCTTTTTCTTGTGATCCAGACCGGCACGATCGCGGCGGTGGGCGTCGCGTTCGGCAAGTTCCTCGGGATCTTCTGGCCGGCTATCTCCTCCAGTCATTGGATCATCCACCTGTGGAAAGTGCCGAAGATCCCTATCGGCCCCATGATGCTAGGCGGCATGGATGTTGGACTGAACACGCAAAACCTCGCCGCCATTCTGGTCGTGATTGTGCTCTCGATCGTTAATATTTTCGGGGTGAAGACCGGCGCCCTCATTCAGAATATTTTCACCACCGCGAAAGTTTCGGCGCTGCTCGGCCTGGTCATCTTCGGAATATTTCTTGGTCGGAACGCGCAGGCGATCGCCGCAAATTTCGGCGCCAACTTCTGGAACAACTCCGGCCTCGGCACCTTGCATGACGTCGGAGGTATGGGCGCAAGCGTTCTCGTTTCGACGCTTACGGTACTGGCGATCGCGCAGGTCGGCTCGCTGTTTTCCGCGGATGCTTGGAACAACGTTACGTTCACAGCCGGCGAGGTGAAAAATCCCAGCCGGAATCTCCCGTTGTCGCTGGCGCTGGGTACTGGCGTCGTAATCGCGCTGTATATCGCGTGCAATTTTATTTATCTGAGCGCGCTGCCGCTGGTAGGCAGTCCGACGGGAGCGACGCTCCTCGGGCGCGGTATTCAGTACGCCACCGAGGATCGTGTCGCCACCGCGGTCATGACGCAGATGTTTGGTTCTATCGGCGGCAAGCTGATGGCCGTGGCCATCATGATTTCCGCCTTCGGCTGCTGCAATGGCTTGATTCTCTCCGGAGCGCGTGTCTACTACGCCATGGCCAAGGATGGTCTCTTCTTTCGCAGAGTTGCCCGGCTGCATCCCGGCTACAAAACGCCCGCGATTTCGCTGATGGTGCAGATGGTTTGGACGTGCGTCCTCTGCATCTCCGGCAGTTACGGTCAACTCCTCGACTACATTATTTTTGCAGTGCTCGTGTTTTACGTGCTCACCATCTTCGGACTTTTCGTTTTGCGCCGCACCCATGCGGAGGCGGAGCGTCCGTACAAGGCCATTGGATACCCCATTTTGCCTGCAATCTACATCGTGATGGCTTTGTTTATCGACGTGGTGCTGTTACGCTACAAGCCGCAATACACCTGGCCGGGCCTTTTCATCGTGCTGCTCGGCATTCCGGTGTATTACATCTGGCGGCCGCGAGGCGAAACGACTTCGGTTTAACTGACTGGCTCTAACTGACAGGAGAAACGCTACTGATGACTGACCTATTTGCGAAGAAGCCGCTTGAGTTGCTGATGGAGGAGGCGCGAGAGACGGGCTCGCATAGTTTAAAACGCACGCTGGGCGTATTTCAGTTGACCGCGCTAGGCGTCGGCGCGGTGATTGGAGCCGGAATTTTCGTGATGTCTGGATTGGGCGCGCATTATGCCGGACCGGGGCTGATGCTCTCGTTCGTGCTTTCGGGCTTGGGTTGTACCTTTGCGGCGCTGTGTTACGCGGAGTTTGCGGCTATGATCCCTTTGGCGGGCAGCGCCTACACCTACGCGTACGCTACGCTGGGCGAAATTATTGCTTGGATCATTGGCTGGGACCTAACGCTCGAATACGCGATGGGCGCCAGCACCGTGTCCTCTGGTTGGTCGAATCACTTTATCGAACTGCTAAATATCTTCCACCTCAAGATGCCGCTGTGGCTGGCGTACGATCACTGGACAGGACTTCACACCGCCGAAGACATTGTGGCTCGCCAGATGGCACTGGCCTCCAATCCCACGCTGGTGACCGGCACCCAGACTTTTCTGCAAGCGAAGAGTGCGGTCATGGCCGCGCAATCGCCAGAATTGTTACAGAGAGCTCATGATCTATTGAACGCACCACACCTCTTCGGATATGAAATCGGCGTCAATGTGCCGGCCTTCTTGATCGCTCTGGTGATCACGGCGATTCTGGTGATTGGCATCAAGGAGAGCGCCCGCTTCAACGCCACCATTGTCACCATTAAGGTTGGGGTTGTCCTTTTTGTGATCGGGCTCGGCATCCACTACATCAGCGCCGCCAACTGGGGAACGGACTGGGCGACTTTCGCGCCCTTCGGATTCTCTGGAATCGGGGCCGGAGCAGCTTACATCTTCTTCGCCTATATAGGATTCGACGCCGTTTCCACCACTGCGCAAGAGGCGAAGAACCCGCAGCGCGACCTTCCAATCGGAATCATTGCCTCGCTTCTGATCTGTACCGTGTTGTATATCGCGGTGTCGGCAGTCCTGACCGGAATGGTGCCCTGGCGCGACATCAACATCGAAGCTCCCGTAGCGCGCGCGTTCCTGGACCGCGGCCTCTCCGGCGCGTCCCACATTATTACGCTGGGAGCACTGGCCGGGCTCACCAGCGTGATGCTCGTCATGCTGCTGGGCCAGACGCGCGTGTTGTATTCGATGGCCAAGGACGGCCTTTTGCCCCAGAAATTCTTCGCCGATATTCACCCGCGCTTCCGGACGCCATGGAAGAACACCATGCTCGTTGGGATGCTCGCGGCGATCGTTGGCAGCCTGACGCCGATCGAGGATATCGGAAAAATGGTGAACATCGGAACGCTGCTGGCATTCGTGATTGTTTGTATCGCGGTAATGGCCTTGCGCCACACCAACCCCGGCCAACCGCGACCCTTCCGAACTCCATGGGTACCGTTTGTCCCCGTCATGGGCATCCTGTTTAACGGCTACATGATGTACAAACTCGGCTGGATCAACTGGGCGCGATTGATTATCTGGCTGATCATCGGCATGGTCGTGTATTTCACGTATAGCCGGAAACATAGCCGCGTGCAAGCAGCGCTCGAAGTCCGCAAGTAATTTCTGTAGAGACGCGGCTTGCCGCGTCTCATGGGGGCCCTGTGATGATTCTTCTGGGAATGTTGTTGATGGGATTGCTCGCTGGGGCTTGGGGGTTCACGATGTGCTTTTTGCCCGCCCGATGGGACAGGCTCACAGAAGCAATCGGCGGTTCAACTCTTCGCTGGATGTATCCCGGCCCGAAGCATGTGGCTCCGGTCATAAAGGCGGTTAGCCGGGGGGCTGGCATGGCCATTTGTATCGCAGGCGGTTGGTTTACTTATATCGCAGCTTCAGGGATTTATCGGTTCCTTACGAGATAAGCGACTACTGTTGCTGCGTCTTCCGCGCAATCGCCGTTACCAGCCGCCGCGGAGAGAAGCGCACCGACTGCGCCAGCAGCCAATTCCTGAATCCTGAAATTACCACGGGTTTTCCAGCGATCATGGCGCGATAACCGTCTTCGGCGACGGTGCGCGCATCCATCGCGCCGAACTTCAACAACTTCATGCCAGTGGCATTTGCGCGCTTGTGGAACTCGGTCGTGGTCGCACCCGGGCACAGGCAAGTTACGGTAACGCCGGTTCCGCTGAGTTCATTGGCCAGCGCCTCCGAAAAATGCAGGACGTACGCCTTGGTCGCGAAATACACGGCCATCAGCGGCCCCGGCTGAAATGCCGCGGTGGACGCCACGTTCAGGATGCGCCCGGTATTTCCCTCGATCATCGCCCTCTCGATCATCGCCGGGAGGTACAGGCGCGTGAGGTGGGTGAGAGTCGTGACGTTGAGTTGGATCTGGCGCAGACATTCTTCCAGGTCGTTTTCGGCGAACAGACCATACTGTCCGAATCCCGCGTTGTTGACCAGCACATCCACTTGAATGTTGGCGCGTGTCGTCTGATCGAGCACATATGCGGGAGCTCCAGGATCGGTCAGGTCGGTCGCCAGAATCAGTGAACGGGTGCTGTGCCCCTTCTCGAGTTCGGATGCGAGTTGCCGTAGTTTGTCGGCACTGCGGGCGACCAGAACCAGGTTGTAACCTTCGCGGGCGAAAATGCGAGCGAGTTCCAATCCGATGCCGAACGAGGCGCCGGTGATGAGAGCGGTTTTGCGGTCGGGAACTGGCATTCAGCACTCAGCCGTCAGCACTCAGAATTTAGCAATTAGCATTTTGGTAACAAACAAAAGCGGGTCCGAAGACCCGCTTTGCCACCTAGAACGAAAGCATCTACACGTGGGCCAGCGCGGGTTCCACTCCGTAGATCGAGTGCCACGACGTGGCGGCCTTCAGGCGGTCGTTTACGTTATTGATGTTCTTCACGCCTTCATCTTCCAGCCACTTCCGGAAAGCCCCGGCGCCGTGTTTCGCGTAGATGGGGATGCCTTCCTTCCAGGTGGCGCGTCCGCAGAGCACGCCGTTGAACTTCACACCCGACTCGGCCGCGAGTTCCAGCGACTCGGTGAACTCGGAATTGCTCACGCCCGCCGACAGATAGATAAATGGTTTGGTGGCGACGGTGGCAGCCTCACGGAACAGCTTCATCGCTTCCTGCTTCGAGTAGGCTTTCTCACCCTTAAAGGACTTCGTCCCTTCCACAAACTTCATATTGATCGGGACTTCCACCTTCATTACGTCGACGCCGTAACGGTCTTTGGTGAACTCGCGCATGGCTTCGATGACTGCCTTCGGCTTTTTCTTCGAGAAGTCGAAGCCTTTCTCGTCCTCGCCTTCTTCGTAGGTGACGAACTCCAGGAAGAACGGAATGTCATTGGCGCGGCACTCATCGCCCAGCCTTTCGACCCAGGCGTGCTTCTGGTCGTTGATGTTCTGTGGATCAAACGGCGTGTAGTAGAGCAGAATCTTGACGCAATCCGCGCCCGCTTCTTTCAGGCGGCGCACCGACCAGTGATCGAGCAGATCGCCGAGCCGTCCCGGTCCGGTCTTGTCGTATCCGGTCTTTTCATAGGCCAGCAGCAGGCCGGCGTTTTTCGAGCGCCGTTTTGAAGCCGGCAGCCCCCACTCGGGATCGAGCAGGATGGCGCTGGCATGGGGCGTCAGGACTTCGCTCACCAGCGTCTTGAATTCCTCCATCATGGCGTCGGAAACCGCCGAACCTTTTTCCTTGGCGAGAGATTTCTGCAGTGAGCCGCGCTGGTCCATGGCGGCAGCGGCGATTACGCCATGCTCATTCGATACCGCTTTCATTCCGGCGAGTTTGCCTGGGGTAAGCTTCATAAATCCTCCAATCAATGCGAGCGACAGGTCATTCTAAACTAACGGCCTCGCCATGAACACCACCAGTTTCTCCCCAAGGGACGCGTTCTGACGGCAACAGGGCGTGGGCGTCGGCGTCGGCGTCGGCTTGCGAATTACTAGCGCGGGAACTGGTGGCGAAGCCATCGATCCCCAAGCTAACGATTCGGGAACTGATAGCGCAGGCCGATGCGGGCTAGGATGGGAGGGCCAAGGCTCGGGACCGTTGGAGGGGTCCCGTTTGGCACGGTGGTTAGAGCCGTGTAGTAACGCTGATTGAACATGTTTTCGGCGGCGGCGAAGACTTCGAGTCCACGGCCGAGCGAGCAGCCGAGGTACAGGTCGACAGTGAAGAATTTTTTCAGCAATAAAGTGTTCAGGTCGTTATCGAATTGCTGGCCGACGAAAGTCCCTTGTACGTTGGCGGTGATGATCTTGGGGTTGACGTAGCGCGCCTGCACAGTGAACTGCTGGTGCGGAACCTCGGGTATCCAATTTCCCACCAGCGATGGGTTCAGCGCGTTTGGCGTGTAGCCGGATACCACGGCGTGTGCGAACTGGTAGCCTCCGGCGAACTGAAGCGCACTGCTAAGGCGGAATTCACCGTCGAGATTGACGCCGGTCGAGAGCGTGCGGTCGACATTCTCTTTCTCGGCCTGGATCGGGTTGGTCGTATTGTTGAGGGTGACGTTCACGACGGCATCGGTGATGTCGTTCCAGAAGAATGTTGTCCGCAAATTGAGGCGGTCGGAAAGCAAGCTCTGCCGGACTCCCGCTTCCACTCCAGTCAATCGTTCCGCATGGAGATCTGGGTTGCCGTCGGTCAGAGTGTTGCCTTGACGGAAATTCCGATAGAGTTCGTTCAACGTTGGCGCGCGAAAGGCGCGATAACCCGAAGCAGTCAGCGAGGTCCCATGCCCGAGGCGGTAGAGCAGCGAGGCGCGCGGGTTGATAGCGTCGGCTGTGCGATCGGGATACGGGGTCACCGCGGGGACGTTCGAGCGAATCTGAATAAGCCGGGCATTAAAATCGCTCCAGTGATCGTAACCGAGCGACAAATTCGCAATCAGGCGGGGACCGAGCTGCAGAAGGTCCTCCCCGAAAAGCCGCGTTGTACGCTCTCTTCCGCCGCTCAAGTTTTCGCCGACGCTGACGAAGTCATTGCTCAGTCCATGTACTTCCCGCATTTCGAAGCCTGCGACCAGCGTCTGTACGCGCCCAACCGGCCGCGACCATTGAGTGCTGCCACCCAGAGCCTGCGACGGAACATACTGCTGGTCGGTCAACGTCTCGGAATCGCGGTTCGCTGCAACCGCTGAGAAAGTCTGGTAGTACGACTCGAAAAGTCCGAAGAGACGCGCAGAAAACGCTCCTACATTCTTCTTTTCGTAGTTCACGCCGGTGGCGAAGTCACCCAATTGCGTGTTGTTCAACTGGATCACCGTGCCGTTGTGGCGATCCTCATTGAAATATGAGCCGCGAGCGAAGAAACGGCTGAAGTCGCCAAAGCGGCGGCCGAGTTCCATCTCGATCAGTTCGTGAACGGAGTTGGCGGGCGAATCGACTGTGCCGCGCTCGGGCTCGGGCACCGGGATATAGCCATTCGTGCGGAATAGATCGGTGGCGGCTGAGCCGTACCACGGCCCCAGGCGAGTTCCAGCCCAGAGTGATAACTCGGGCGTGTTTTCACTTCCCCAGGAACTTTCAGCGGAGATCGCGGTCTGTTCAGGCTGGCGCGAGCGGAATTGAATCACGCCGCCCATCGCGGTAGATCCGTAAAGGCTGGCATCGGCGCCTCCGCGAACCACCTCGACGTCGCTGATCGATTCGCGCACGACGCGATCCCAATAAACCCATCCGCCGAAAGGATCATTGAGCGGAATGTCGTCAACCAGCACCAGGGCGCGGCTGGCGCCACTGGCGCCGACTCCGCGCATGGAGACTCCCTGCGTGCCGGGATTCGCGGTGCGGCTGCTGGAACGGCGAAACAGTGTGAAGCCCGGAACTTCGCGCAGCACATCATCGAGCGCAAGCGGCGCCGTCGAGGCCAGATCGTCGTTCGAGATGGTCACGCTGTCGGCGGGAGAATCCTCCAGCGCGGTGTTAATCCGTGTGGCCGTCACCAGAACGTGCTGGCTGGCGTAGTCCGATTCAAATTGCGGATGGAGAACGAATTTGAGCTGCCGTTCATGATTCCAGGGAAGCTGGAGGGGAAGGAATCCCGCAGCTCTGGTGGAAAACTTGCCGGAAGTGACGGAGATTTCAAGTTGGAATTGTCCAGACGAATTCGTCTGCGCCGCGATGTGGTAGTTGCCGCTGCTGAATTCCACGCGCGCGCCAGCAATGACCGCTCCGGAAGGATCTTCAACCACGCCCGTCACCGGCGAAGGTGCGGCTTGCCCATGGGCCGAGAGCGCAGCGAGCACAAAACAAGCTCCGGCCAGGAATGTCCGCCTCACATTGTGAGGGTACCAAGCAAAGTCCCGCCGTAGTTGTGACCGAAGTCACTGCCGCAGAGCGAGCGTTCCGAGCAGCGTCTGCTGCTTCGCAATCAGCGACTGAACGCCTTGCCGCGCGAGCGACATCATCTTTGCCAGTTGAGCGTCGTCGAACACCTGGTGTTCGGCGGTGGCCTGCAGTTCGACAATCTTGTTGCCCGCGGTCATGACGAAATTCATGTCCACGTCGGCGCGCGAGTCTTCTTCATAGTTCAGATCGAGAAGAATTTCGCCGTCCACGATGCCGACACTGATCGCCGCCACAAAATCCTTGATCGGCGCGGCAGTCAACGTCCCCGCATCGACCAGGCGTTGCAGAGCCAGGCCGAGCGCGACGAATGCTCCGGTAATCGAAGCCGTTCGCGTGCCTCCATCCGCCTGGATCACGTCGCAATCGATCCAAATGGTGCGCTCGCCCAGCCGCTTCAAATCGGCAACCGCGCGCAGCGAGCGTCCGATGAGCCGCTGAATCTCCTGCGTGCGCCCGCTTGGCCGACCCTTGGCCGATTCCCGCGCGGTACGGGTCAGCGTCGAGCGCGGAAGCATCCCGTACTCGCCGGATATCCATCCCTTGCCCGAATTGCGCAAGAACACGGGCACCGATTCCTCGACCGAAGCGGTGCAGATGACGCGAGTGTTCCCCATCTCAATCAGCGCCGAGCCCTCCGCGGTCGAGATGAAGTCGGGAATGATGTTGACGGGACGAATCTGCTCAGCAGTGCGATTATCGCTGCGAAAGATCATGAGAGGGAAATTCTAACAGTCCGAGGGAAAACTCATCGGGGTGCGTTCGCGGCGATCGACACCTTATTGGTTTTGTACCCCCCCCCAATTCGCGCTAAAATATTGAGGAATAATGACTTAACTTCAAAATATTGATAAATAAAGAGTTAGGTTATCAAAGAGCGCTGAAAATGGTTTTGGGGCAGCTTCGAGGGCCGTTCTGGGAACCGGCGCAGCTCTCCACTGCCCCATTTGGGGATAATCGTCGCATCGGGCGAGTTGGAATGTCTGTGATGACACTCACAGGTTGATTGTGATGAAAGGTCGGCTCGTAGAGTTGGGAAGGTCCGCGGCACCCGGCAGCCGCAGTGGAGGGGCCACTTCTCAAACGCGAGAAGTGGCGCACCCCCAGTTGTTACTGTAATACACTGTGCTTATACTCGCGGCCGCAGATGTCCGGCCACCCGCCATTCAAGCACTTCGACTGACGCTAAAAATATCTAAAAAAGACTCGGTCAGGCGTTGATCCTCCAGCACTATGAAAAACTTCAGCCACTCCTGCTGCTTACATTTCAGGGAGGTGTACTTTGCTGTGTATCCTTCTGCGTACAGGCGACTCATAAGCATTACATTTGCTATGGCCTCCCATTTGTTTCGACCCGAGGCATACAAGATTGCTATGTTTTCTTCTTCAAAGTCAAATACTCGAGTATGAGTTTCCTTTCGCCAGTTGAGAATCCCGACAGGTAGCCGTAATACTTGCCAGCGTATGGAAAATAGGCCTTGAACCCGGAGATTGCTTTTTCAGGCAAAAATTCAAAAGGATCTTTTTTATTAGGCAAATCGAATATGGCAAATGCCCACATGATCATTTCCAACGATGATCTGCATAGCGTCAATACTTCGTGCAGCAAGCCCTTAGAACTGAGGTCCAGGGCCGCCCTAAGCGTTCCGAGACCTTTTGCTAATGTCATATCGCATATCGTTTGACTCTGCGAATAGATAAAATTGTGTGAATTCGCTATCAAATGTTTCTGCAGTTCGTTAATGCAAACGTCTAAGAAGTGGATTGTCTTTAAGTCAAACGCGTTCGGATCAAGGTCTACATTGCGCTTCCAGTCACTCAAGTACGTCTTTCTGACGTAGTCCACCGACTTCGATCCAAGATGATCGGAGATGACTGAGGCCGCGATATTTTTCAGGAGGGTGTCCGAATATGACGACTTGACTCCAATTCGTGATAGTTCGTCCGATGTGCTGTCATATATCTCCAATGGACAAATGCTTAGCCGCTTTTTGTCTGACTTGATTTTGTTCATATGGTGCCCTTCCACTTTTCAGGTGAGCTTGCAATCCGGCAGGTAGTCGATGATCAGAAATAACAACGTCGGGTAGACTGGTTAGATGACCCTGTCGGCTCCCAGTCCGCCGAGTAAACTTGGTGCGCTCAAGGCGGGGGCCAACTTCTGCCGCGATCTCGTGAGGTGTAAGAAACTGGGGTGCGCCACTTCTCGCGTTTGAGAAGTGGCCCTCCACCGCTGCCGCGATCATACTCTTTCGTCACCATCGACCGGTGTGCACGGTCACCGCGTCAAAACCCTTAGGCCGCTATCCTGAGGCCTATGCGGCGCATGCTAAAGCGCTACTACGGTAGTGGAGACCTGCATTTCATCACTTGCAGTTGCTATCAGCGACAGCCTCTGCTCGGCACGTCACTGCGTCGCGATTTGTTTTTGTCCGTGCTTGAACAGATGCGCATTCGCTATCAGTTCGTCGTGGCCGGTTATGTGATCATGCCCGAGCACATTCACCTCCTCATCAGCGAACCACAAGAGAAGAACCCTTCGACCGTGATGCAGGCGCTTAAGCTGGGATTTGCGCGACGCGTTCTGGTGCAGGCGAAGCGTCGAAGAAATCCGGCTCAGACTGACTTGTTCGACCAAGCTCCGCAACACATTTGGCAGAAGCGTTTTTACGACTTCAACGTCTGGACGGAGCATAAGCGCATCGAGAAACTCCGCTACATGCATCGCAATCCGGTGAAGCGGGGCCTGGTCGAGTCACCGGAGTTCTGGCGCTGGAGCAGTTACCGAGCCTACTTTCTGCGCGAGACCGGACCGGTAAAGATCAATGAATGGGAGGTGCTGAAGATGAAGACGCGGGGCCCGGCGGCGTGAGAAGCCCTTGGGTTTGACGGTTGGGCGGGCCACTTCTCAAACGCGAGAAGTGGCGCGCACCCGCGTAGTTATTTATAGTCCCTTACCTCCAGTCACTAACTTTTCACCACGAATGAGCGGGTCATCCAGCGACGGCTTTACTGACTGCCCGCCTGCTCGACCGTCGTCACATCGAACGAATCGCTCAGGTCCGCGTGTCCGGCGAGCGTGTCTCGCGTTTTGCCCTCGACCAAAATGTTGACGCGCTGGATCCCTGGAACGTTGACGGCCAGCGTCTCCACCAGCGAATTCACGGTGAGTTGCTCGCTGAGAATGCCGGAGCGGTGCTGGTCGGCGAAGGCGGCATTCAGATCGATGACGGCCGCTCCGGGATTGACCAGGTAGATGCTGCGGATGTCCGACGCCGCAGATAGAGGATGGGCCGCGTCCGGTTGCTGGTAGATGCGCAGCAGCGTGCGCAACAACTCCTCGGCTCGCTGCTGGCGTCCTCCGGGAAGAGGAATCTGCGCCGAGCGCGCGCGGAGCGTGCCAGCCTCGTCATCCGCCACATACAGAGTCACCGTCTCCGTCGGACCGGAGGCTGGGGGGACGACGGGGAGCGCGTTGGCCGCGGAAGCCTCCAATTCTCCTGCCTGTCGCCGCATGTGGCGAAGGTAGATTCCCATCGCCACCACCAGCA
>Ga0187862_10004821_pt1 | contig 12631 bp, 10 predicted proteins | sample June2016WEW_10_1_FD_133003 | JGI IMG/M metagenome (GOLD analysis project Ga0187862, IMG submission 133003) | Peatland microbial communities from SPRUCE experiment site at the Marcell Experimental Forest, Minnesota, USA - June2016WEW_10_150 | ecosystem: Environmental > Terrestrial > Soil >...
ACACAGGGTTGTCCGTCGAGATCGATGCGTTCCGCCGACACGTCTGCTTCCCGAATCTGTCCTGCGGCGGTTGAGTATTGCGTATGGAACCCGGTAACCCGTCCGCTTTCCGCCAACTGCTGGATCATCTCCAAACGAAGCGACGGTTGTGCCCAAATGCCCAGATCTGAAGCGGTGCGCCCAATCACATCGTTTCGCTCGTACCCAAGCATCTTGAGGAATGCCTCGTTCACGTCCAGATACCGCCCGTCCCCTTCCGTCGAAATCGCCATCGGCAAGGGGCAACTGCGAAAGGCTTTGCTGAACCTCTCTTCCGATTTGCGCAACTCCTCCTGCACCCGCTTGCGATCGGTGATGTCCTGCAAGACACAGGCGATCCGATCGATGCCCGTGGAACTCTCGATGGGGAAATACGACACGAAAAAGTCTCTCTCGCCCAGTTCCGGATACTCATGACGGAACTCATATTGAACGATTTCCCCCCGGAAACATTCATCCATCTTTCCTTTAACGAGGGTTTTAAAGACCTCTCTCGTCACCACTTCCTCGACGAGGCGGCCTATGACCTGTTCCCGCTCCATGCACCGATAGTGCAGGAACGCGCGATTGGCTATTACGTAGCGGTATTCGCGGTCCACCACCACGATCATCTCTTCCAAGCCTTCCACCACTCTCTCGTATTCCCGCAATGTTTTCTCAGTCCGCTTGCGGGCGGTGATGTCGTGGGCAATGGTAGAGGCGCCCACAATGCGGCCTTCGGGATCCCGCACCGGCGAGAGGATCAGCGATACGTGAATCAGGGTCCCGTCTTTGCGCCGGCGCACGGTTTCTTCGCGAGTCACCAACCGCCCCGCAGCAGTCTCCTGCAGGAATTGCTTCGATTCCTCCTGCAGTTCCAGCGGAACGATGGTGGAGACCGGTTTGCCTACGATTTCCTCGGCCTTATATCCGTAGAGCGCTTCGGCATTAGGATTCCACCTGACGATCGTGCCCGTCAAATCTTTGGTGAAAATGGTCTCGTCATAAGAAGCCACAATGGCGGCTAGATCGTAATTGCGCCGTTTGGCGTCGCGGCGTTCCTGGTCAACCCGGTTGAGCCACATCGCACTCACCCACAGGAGCACGGAGAACGCCACTACTTCGCTCAAGGCATGGACGGCAACTCCAAATTCCGTGCCATAAAGCCCGGCAAATTCACCGCGCCACCGAACCCAGCCGAATAATATCGGTAGCGCGACCACCAAAGGCAAACCTCGACGCGCCAGGACACCACCGATGTTCTCGCTGGTAAGGGTTGCCATTAACCCAAGAGTGGGCCGCAGAGCCAGAATGGCCAGCCCCATCACAACGAACAGGAGGGCCGTCTGGAGCGCTACTGGAGAGTAAGCCACGATGCTGTAGAGCGAACGAACGCCGAGGAGATAGCCGACGCATGCGACAAATCCGTTCAGAGCTGTGAATACGGACAGGGCTTGCGCCAAGTAAAACCTGCGGGTCGTCACCAATACCATGCTGACGCCCAGAAGCGAGAAGCCCAGCGCGGCCTCTGCCGACATACGTCCGGGATGCAGGACTCCCGTGGCCAGAAGGCTTCTGTGAAATAGAACTTCATCGATGCCCAGATTCCAATGGAAGAGACTTTCTGCGAGGGTCAGCAGGCCCATCCAAGCAACCGCACCGCTCAGAAATTGTCCCGCGCGGAGTCGAATGCGCGGGGTGGCAGGTTCGCCTGGGCGTAGCTGAATCAGCCAGAGAGAGAGTCCGGCGAGCACAAAGCATAAGGCGGTGTTGGGCTGCATTGCGACCAGCCCGGCAAAGGCGCCGGCGAGGGCGGGAATGCCAAGCAACCATCCCAGAAGTCCGAGAGTCCCGACAAGCATGGTTGCCGCGCTCGCTGCACGCGCGAATAGCCTGCAGTTCCGAATGTCACGGGACTCGGATGGGGTGCTCACTGCGACCTCTTGTAAATCGCGTCAGAGCCCGAGGGGTGGGGGAAGATCTGCCCTGGCTCTACCAGAACCTGCGGTATGAATGGACCTACAGAGCAGTATGCACCTGCGCGGGCAGCAGGTCTATCACTATCGGTCGGACTGCCGAAAACGAATACCCTCGATAAAGCGAATCCAGCCGCATTCACCAGCTTGCGGAGAGCCATCCTGGGGCTGTCACTTGGGACAGTTACCCCATGCTGCGGCAAAGGAGAGAACAGATGCACCCGGGTGAACAGCCCCATACAACCTCGATACTTGCGCGGTCACCTCCTGTTAACGGACATCAAGCGGTGCACTTTTAGAGTACACGCGGCGGAACCTTTGGGGTGGGTGATGCGGGTCATTTTGGGACAAAACTGCCTTGGTTTTCCCGTTTTGGGAATAGGGGTGGATCCAGTCTGCGCGGAGGATCTCTCTCTCGCCCGTCGCCCGCCAGAGATGCGGGAGTACAAACGGTGAGCGGCTCACTGCCTCAGCGTCAGTCCGTTAAGCAGAGCTTGCTGCTTGGCAATCAACAACTGAACCCCCTGACGGGCGAAAGCGAGCATCTTCGCGAACTGCGCCTCGTCGAATGCCTGCCGTTCTGCGGTGGCCTGCACTTCCACCATCTTGTGCCCGGCAGTCATCACAAAATTCATGTCCACGTCGGCGCGGGAGTCTTCTTCGTAGCATAGGTCGAGCAGGATTTCTCCGTCCACTATTCCCACGCTCACTGCGGCGACAAAGTCTTTCAACGGCACCGAGGTCAACGTTCCGGCTTCCACCAGCTTTTCGAGGGCCAGCCCCAACGCGACGAAAGCTCCCGTGATCGCAGCCGTGCGCGTGCCGCCATCGGCCTGAATCACGTCGCAGTCAATCCAGATGGTGCGCTCGCCCAGGCGCGCCAGATCGGTCACCGCGCGCAGCGAGCGTCCAATCAACCGCTGGATCTCATGGGTGCGCCCACTTTGCCGTCCCTTGGCCACTTCGCGCGGCGTCCGCGTCAAAGTGGCGCGCGGAATCATCGCATACTCGCTCGAGATCCATCCCTTGCCTGAGTTCCTTAGAAACGAGGGCACCGTCTCTTCGATGGAGGCGGTACAAATCACTCGCGTGTTCCCTACCTCAATAAGGACTGACCCTTCGGCGGTGGTAATGAAGTCTGGAGTGATCACGACGGGACGCAACTGATCGATAACGCGATTATCCGAGCGATAGAACATAAGCGAGGATTGTAAACGATGCGGCTCGCGGATTTCCGCGACGCTCGTGTGGAGCACGACAGACTCGGCGGTTCAGCGAGCGCGGCGCAGCAGTGGCTTTGTGATTCCAATCACGCGTTTCGACTCACCTTTACAAAACTCTTCTCACCTTTTCAATTCTTCACCAATCTCTATGCAACATCCTGGGTGCATTGCGGTTAACTGAACCAGGGCGTGCACACCACTCCTTAAGCGCCACCCGAGTTGAAGGCGTCAGTCTTCAACGGACATCAACAGGAGGTACCACATGTCTGGCAACGATCGCTGTCTTCGTACAGTGCCGAGCTTGGTCGGCTTCCTATCTCTGGCCAAGACAAGAATCAAACAAAACCTCGCCTTCACCACCATTCTGTTGGTTGCGTTGTCTTCTGTTGCGCAGTTGCAGACTGCCTCGCAATGGGATTCGCAAACCACTCCACCCAACGCGCTCGCATCCGCAAAACCCGCGTCTGGAGCCACTTCCATCACCGTTCCCGCCGGGACGAGCATTGCCCTGGTGCTGACTCATCCGATCCAGAGCCGGTACATTCATCGCGGAGACGACATCTATGCCCAGGTCATTTCTCCCATCGCTTCGGGCAATCGAGTGGTCATCCCAGAGGGCATACTCGTGCAAGGCAAAGTGGATAAGCTCGGCCGCAACGGCAGTCGCGGCGAACTCTATCTTCAATCGATGTCGATCACCTACCCCGACGGCTACGTCGCCACCGTCTCTGGACCCATCACCCTCGAGAGCGACGAAGGCTACGCTCTGAAAGATCCTGGCAAAGGCCACATCTTTGGAGCGGTCGCGATGCCCTTAGCGGGGGCTGGTTTGGGGTCGTTGATCGGCCATTCCGCCGCCAGTTCGCAACCCAACACCATCACCAGCACTCTGCCGCCCGGCTGCACCGGACCGCCGCCGGGTTGTTTGACCTCGAGCGTAACCGGGCCGCCTGACAAGGGAAAGGACACGGTGATGGGCGCGGCGATTGGCGGGAGCATCGGCTTCGTGGCCGCCTTACTGCTTGCCACCAGTTCCCACCATTTCTTTCTCGACGTTGGTTCTCCCGTCGAAGTGGTCTTACAGCATCCCTTGATCTTGGAGGAGGAGCAAACCGCCGACGCTGTCCGCGATTCCGAACAGCACCCACTTCCCACACTGCCTATCGCTCAGCGTCCACAACCGCCGCCACCGCCGCCTTACACTGACCCCGGCATCTGCTACACACCCGGCACTCCGGGGACACCCGACATAGACATTCCCGGAACGCCGGCCATCGACGGCTCGCCGGGAACTCCGGCCACACACATCCCCGGCATCCCCGCAACTCCGCCCACGCCACACCCATGCCCGTGATTCGCATTCGGACGAACCGGGCAACGCTAGGCTAGGGTGGGTTCGGTTCGGACTTCGCGAGGGCGCGGCGCAATCCGCGCTCTTGCGCTCCGTAGCTTGTCCGCATTTTTGCTGCGGCAGCCTAAGTCTTTGCCGGTGGATTGTCTTTCGGAGCGTCGGCATCCCGTTGCTCTGCTTCCGAGTTAGCAGGGTCAGTGGGTAACTTGACCAGGTGAGCCCTCTCCAGGGCACGGAAGTATGCGGGGCGGGAATGGCGGTAATGATCGGCTGGGACTTTGCCGTTGAGCCAAGCCGTATCCATGGGATAGACCAGAGGATCGAAGATCACCATGTAGAAGTGCCACAGCAGGATCGAGAACGTCGCGAGCAGCGCTTCATAGTAGTGCACGGCGGTGGCGGCATCCGACACCCACTTGGGGAAATGGCGCAGAGTGAAATTGTTAAACCACAGCAGACAGCCGGAGACCGTCATCACCACCGTGCCCCACATGAAGGCCCAGTATTCAACCTTCTCGGCATAGTTGAATTTCGCGAACTGCGGCTCTACTTTCGAGAGTCCCAGATTGTGGGCAAACACCTGCACCAGATCGATTACATCTTTCGGTTCGGGCAGCATCGCCTTCAGGAACAATCGGTCTCGCCGGTTTATCGAGAGGTGAATCACATGGTAGAGAGTGGAAACGACCAATACAACCGCCGCTCCCCGATGGACCGCTCCGCGGAACGCGAAGTGCCCCTCCAGCAGCAATAGCGGACGCGCCCACCAAGCTTCGGGAAACTTGAGTGCAAAGCCCGTGATAACTAGCGTGGGGAAGCTGAGGACCACGCCGGCGTGGGCAATGCGGAAGTTTAGATTCATCCGGGAGACTTGGGCGCCAGTTTCATGCCGCGGTTGCCGCCGGATGAGCTTCATGAGAAAGTCCAGCAGGTTGTGCACGATCATGAAACCAAGGGTCAGCGGGATCAGCGCCAGGTAAGTCCAACGGATCCACTTTACGATGGGAGACGCAGGACCGGTGGTAGTGCGCACGTGCACGGGTCCGATGACGAAGTGCTCGCCCGCACCGGCGTGACAATTGCCGCACGTTTTCGAGAGATTCGCCGCGTTCACCGTGGATCGCGGATCGTTCGAGCGGAAGATATTATGCACGCCGTGGCAGGAAGCACAGTTGGCGACACTCTGGGACCCGCCACGCGAAGCCAGGCCGTGGTAGCTGTCGGCGTAGGAAGGAACCCGATCGGCCGGCAGGTTGTAACGCAACTCCAGGCGTTCGTCGCTGTGGCATCGCCCGCATGTGGCCATCGAAACCCGGGACGCATTCACCAGCGAGCCTTGTTCTTTCGGCCCCAGAATCAAGTGCTCGCCGTGGCAGTCACTGCACACCGGAGCGCCCTGCTCGCCGGCCTTCATGGCTTGCCCGTGCACGCTCTCCAGATAGGTCTTGGCAATTTCGGTATGGCACTGTCCACACGTTGCCGGGATGTTGAAGTGGTTGACCTTGGAACGCGCGTCTTGCGAGGGCAAGATTCCGTGGCTGCCGTGACAATCCGAGCAAGTTGCGGCAGCTTCGTCTCCATTCACCACCGCTCGTCCATGAACGCTCTGCCGATAGAGTTCGACGGGATGTGCGAATGGAATCTTGTGCCGCGAGAGAAATTGCTGGTTGCTGTGACAAGCAGCGCAGGTGTCCGGGAGATTTTTCTTGGCCACCGTGGAGGTGGCATCGCTCGCGGTTTGGATCTGATGGATGGGTCCATGGCAGGACATGCATTTGGGCGCATCCGGATCGCCTGCCGCAGCCGCTTGCCCGTGGATGCTTTGCCGGAATTCCTTCACTTCATCGGCATGACACTGCGCGCACTTTGCGGGCGCTATTTTGGCCGCCTCAGCCACCTCGTGGTGATTGCCGTGGCAGGATTCGCAAGCGTCGTCACCGAGCGCGCTATGCACACTGTTCGGCACATGGGAAGCCTCGTCGGCATGGCAAGTTGCGCATTTCACCTGCGTCACTTTGGCGGGGTGCGGATAGTCTTTGATGGTCGTGTGGCAGTCGGTACAACCCAAAACGCCATGCACGCTGGCCGCATGTTTGCCGGGATCGATCGAGATACTCTTACCGCTGCCTGAGGTCATTCCCGCCTGGCCGTGGCAGGCGAGGCAGCTTTCGTCCTGCTTGAGCGGCTGGGGCAACTTCGCTTGTGCCCGAGCCCGCGCAGAGGTGGGGAGACAAGCTGAAAGAATACAGGCCGAAAGAAGTGAAATCCGAAAGAGGAACCGCAATCGTCTGACAATCACCGCTCGGCGTTGCGTCGTTTTGGGCAAATTGGATCTCACGCTGGTCAAACTTTATTTCATTCCCAGGTCGGTCAATACTTTGGGATTTTCTTCTCCCGCGGCCAGAACCTCATGGCATGCGGAACAATCGTTGGTGATGGTCTGGCCATCGGCGCTGGTGTGGCTGCCGTCGTGGCAGCGGAAGCAGCCCGGCGAATCGTTGTGCCCGAGGTTGTTCGGATGCACGCCCCAGGTCACCCGCATCTCCGGAAAAATGTTGCGCAGGTAGATCGCCGCGACCTCCTCTCCGGCTTGCTGCACTAGAGCCTGCCGCGCCTGGTAAATCGCTGGGAAATTGGTTTGATAGAAACTATTGATTTCCGCGGTAATGCGCTGTTTCGCCACATCGCGGCTGGGATAATTCACCTTCAGAACCTCGACCGCCTTCTTCTTGATGAAGGGGAGCTCCGGGCTGATGCGCTTGAGCGACATTTGCTCGTCCACCGCGTTTTCGGGCAGTTCGAAAACGTGCGTGGGCCGGTTGTGGCAATCCACGCAATCCATGGTCCGATGTTCTCCCTTGTCCAATTGTTGTTGGGTGGGTTTGGCATCGGTGGAAACGAATTCGGTGGTTTTTCCGCTAGCGTCGGTGTAATCCACGACCGGAATCGTCTGCCGCTCGGTGTCCGTCGAAATGTAGCGGATGTGGATCGAGTTGGCGAGGTGGTGCCCGTGGATACCGACCGAACCCTGCCACGCGAGTCCACCCACTTTCAGTAGTAGGACGTCGGTCTGGGGCGTATTTTTTTCGTCGTCCTTGTAGCTGGTGTTTACCAGGAACTTGTCGCCGGTAAAGCGCTGCGGCCAATGACACTGCTCACAGGTCTCGCGCGCCGGACGGAGATACTTTACCGGCGAAGGAATCGGCCGCGAATAGGTGTGGAACGTGACGGCGAAGACCTGGCGCAATCCGGAAAGCTTCGAGCGCACAAACCACCCCGCTCCGGGCCCGATATGGCACTCGACACACTCCACGCGCGAGTGTGGTGAATTCTGATAGGTCGCATACTCGGGGGCCATCACGGTATGACAGGTCGTCCCGCAGAAACTCGTCGAATCCATGTATTGCACGCCGCGGTACGATGCGGTCCCGATGATCAGAAGATTGAGTCCCGTCGCCAGGGCCACGTATTCCAAGGTGCGGCGCACCACCGGCAGGCCGAGGTCGATGGCTGGATAAGTTCCCGGGAGCGTCCCGCTACCGCGCAGGCTTCGCCGCCGGATCCAGATACCAAGTGGAATCAGCAGCAGGCCAAGTACAAAAATGCCGGGAAGAATCAGGAAGACCAGCAGGCCAATATACGGGTGCGGGGGCCCCGGCAGAAAGATTTCATAGAACCAAAAGGCAATGGTGGTGAGCGCCGTGCTGGTCGTAATTACGGCGCCCGTCAACGTAACCGCGTTCTGTCCTAGAAAATAGATGGGCTGCGACCACTCTCGAAATCGTTCTCGCAGATTCATTGGAAACCGCCACTCTCTACCATGTGCTTCTAGCCTCTGTGTGCCATTGCGCAGACACACTTCACGTTTCGCCGCGGATCATCCGCCGCATTCAGCAATCCCCTGGAATCTTGATGGCAGAACTGGCCGGGACTATTTCTTCAGAGTGCGGATGTAAGCCACCAGTCCCTTAATTTCTTCCGGCTTCAGCTTATCTCCGTACTTAGGCATCTTGGGAGCCTTGCCATTCGTGATCACCGCTGCAAGATCCGCATCCGATTCTTTTTGCACTTCGGCACTTTGGAAGTCGTGGCCAGCCGCCTTCTTTCCGTCCGCGCCATGGCACATGGCACATTTTGATTTGTAGAGTGCCTCAGATGCGTCTTGCGCGCCCGCCGACAGAGGAACGCTGAAAACAACAGCAAGTACTGTTGCGATTGTAAACACCTTCACGTTCATTTTCTTCATCATCTTCAAGCTCCAGTCAATTTATTGTTGGGCCAACACCAGAATCAGGATACGTCCACTGCAAAGTGCAATATTGAACTTTTTGACCGAGGAGGTTCTGTGATCCCCGTCACACTTGCGTGTTAATAGTAGTCTTTCTTGAACCTTCGAGGATAGAATCGGAACCGTCGGCCAACTTATTAGTTGGCTTTAACCACGATCACCCAGGTTGATGTTGGGACCTCTTGGGACGCGCAAGAATCAGCGGCGTGATAGCCCTCACGGCACGTTGTGTTACGGGTCACGGCATCGCCTTGGTACGTGGGACCAAACTAGCGAATGAGGTGAGGCTATGCCAAGGGACAATCGCGACCTCCTTGAAGTCCTGAAGTTCGAATTGGAATTTCTAGAGCAAGGCGGTTACGGTCGATTACCGCGCGAAGCCTGGCGGGCGCGGTTTGTATTCGAGGACTCCCCTACCTGCATGAACTTCAGCTCCAAGGACCGGGAACCGTGCAGCGAATGCCTGCTGATGCAATTCGTCCCGGAGCATGCGCGCAAGGAACAAACTCCTTGCATTCATATTCCGTTGTCGATGAGCGGAGAGACTCTCGAGTCCTTGTACCGCACCGGGACACAACTGGAGATTGAGGAAGCGCTCGGCGACTGGCTGCGGGCGACGATCCGCCGGCTCGAAGCGGAAAAAGCCAAGCGAGCGGCATCCGCGGAGTTACCTCACTAGCGATCTTCCGCTACTCGATTTCTATACTAGACGTGGGATCTATTGCCGATCTCGACTCGCGTTTCGAAAATCTGGGGTATTGCCAGGGCGCGCGAGATCAGACACAACTCCTTGGCCTTTTGCAAGAGACTCGACGCCTGCTCCCGTTTGTCTTCATTAGGAATCGTCAAGCTGGGACGGATGATAATCTCGCTGAAGCTATAGCCTGTGCCCGTCTTGCTCACGTTCGCCTCTGCTTCCACTTCCAGGTCCGTGTATTCCAATTTCGCGTTTCGCGCGATTGCGTGGAACGTCGTGGTAAAGCAACTCGCGAGCGCAGTTACCAATAGATCTTCCGGCGTCCACCTACCTTCGAGGCCGCCGAATTGCGGCGGAGCGGCGAAATGAATCGCATTCGGCGCTGAATCGGACTTTGCGATGCCGGTTTGGCCGGAACTCCACCAAGCTATAACCCGGTGCTTGTATTCATTTCCCATTCAGCACTCCAAATCCCGTTCGTATTCAAAAGTCGTCGCCTTCCGGCAACTCTTCTGAGGATGGACGTGTCACAGCCGAACCTGGTTTCCAGTCAGCGGCTCGGAGTTTTGCCAGGAAACCGTTGGGTTCCCAAGATTCTGTCGCAGCACAGTCATCAAATCCGTGGTCGAGATCACAACTCGTCGTGATACCAATCACAGGTCCGAATTCTCTGCCCCACGGGAGGCGATGAATGCACGCCCGCACCGCATAAGCAGCCTGGAGTCGGCATTGGGGCAGGCACGGTGGCCGGGTGACCGGGTTTTGACTTAGACTCACTCTTCAGCGATTTTCCTGGAGGCTTCCTTGGCTGGTGTGCCCAAAATCTCTCTTGCGCTCAAGAAACGCGCGGCGCAAATCGAACTGCTGCTCATGGATGTGGACGGCACGATGACGGACGGCAGCGTCACCTTGCTCTCACAATCTGACGGCACCGCCGTAGAAATCAAAACCTTCGATGCGCACGACGGCCAGGGCCTAACCCTTGCGCACAGCGCCGGCCTGCGCACGGGCTGCATTACCGGCCGCGAAAGCTCTGCACTCCTTCGCCGCGCCCGTGAAATGAAGATGGAATTCGTCTACATGAAACAGCCGGTGAAGATGCCGGCCTATGAAGAAATCCTTGAAAAGGCAGGCGTTTCCGATTCGGCAGTCGCCTACATCGGCGATGATCTTCCGGATATTCCCTTAATGCGCCGTGCCGGGCTCGCCGTCGCTGTAGGCGATGCCGTTCCTGAGGTGAAACAGGCCGCGCACTACACTACGAAAGCCCTCGCCGGGCACGGCGCAATCCGCGAAGCCGTTGAACTCGTTCTCAAGTCCAAAGGCATGTGGGCAGCGATGATCGACAAAGCACGCGCGTGACAGCAGAAGATTGTACGGGACGGGAACTGCCATCTAGGTTGCAGAAGGAGCGCGGCACAGCGCCGCCCCTCCAGCAATGCCCGCATCGGCGCCATAGTGAGCGCTCACCAGAGGGATTTCCTGGCAACATGAATTCACACACCAACTGGGTAGCTGATTCTCTATTTCCTTGAAGAAGGGCCGCAGCATGGAAGCTACGCCTCCGCCAATGATCATGACGTCAGGTTCGAGCAGATCCACTATGTTTCCCAGCCAAGCGGTCAGAACCAGGGCGGTTTCCTGTAGGACTTCTTTGGCCAGCAAGTCGCCTGCGGCATAGGCCCGGCCAACCATCTCACTGGTGATCCGGTCGATGCGGCCTCCGGCCAGTTCCATAATGATAGAAGGACGTCCGGCGGCAATTTTTTCGGAAGCTCTCCGAGCGATCGCGGGGCCGGACGCCAGAACCTCGATGCAACCGAGTTTGCCGCATCCGCAGCGCGGGCCGCGATAGTCGATGGTCATGTGCCCCCCCTCCGCTGCGGAACCGGTGCGGCCATGATAGATGTGGCGATCGAACACAATCCCGGATCCGATTCCGGTGCCGATCGTGGCGCAGAAGACGTTTCGATAATCACGCCCGGCACCCCACAGCGCTTCGGCCAAGGCGGCGGCGTTGCCGTCATTGTCAAGGCGAACCGGCAGTCGATAGGTCTTCGAGATCTCGGCCGCCAGCGGGAAATTGCGCCAGCCTGGAAGATTCGGAGGGTTGATGACAACGCCCGCGCGCGGATCGAGCGGCCCGGGCGCGCAGATCCCAATGCCGGTGATCGGAGGATCTGACTCGGAATCAAGCTTTGCCGCGGCCCGAACCGAGTCGATCGATGCGATCACCGCAGCCAAACCTGCGACCGCGTCATTTGCCACCATCGGCGTTCGCGTTTGATGTGTGATTTCGCCGGTGGCGTTCACCAGACCGGCGGCCACTTTTGTCCCGCCGATATCCACCCCGATGACGTGCCCGTCTCCTGAGACTTGCGTCATGCTATGTGCACCGAGCTTCGGCAGCGGCTTCGTCGCTGGACTGGTTGGCGTCCCGTCTTTAGGTTTGATTTGCGATGGATTTCATTCCGTCTGGTCATGGAGGGGAAATCTGACGTAACGGCAATGGTAAACTATTTGGACGAGGGATGGGCGCGTAGCTCAGTTGGTAGAGCAATGCCCTTTTAAGGCATGGGTCGCAGGTTCGAGCCCTGCCGCGCTCACCAAGATTTCAAAGTACTTAGCTGATTTCGGCAGGGTTGATTTCGGGCACCCCCGGACACCCAGAGCAAGCCGGAGTCCAGTTTCTACGCCGTTGCGGTAACGCTCCGCGCCTTCAACTTCCGCGGGAATTCCGATGGAAGCACCATCTGCACGACCTTCTTGTGGGCTTCCTGCTGATCGGCTGAAACCGCCTGTGCGTAAAGCTCCAGCGTAATCTTTGGGGTTGTGTGACGAAGTAGTGACCGTGCGACCTTCACATTCTCCCCGTTCGAGATCAACAATGTCGCTAGCGACCGGCGTAGCGTGTGCCATCCGATCGGTGCTTCCTTGCTGCTCTTGATTCCAGAGATTCTCTCGATTACGGGACGGATGTGACGACGGAAGAGAATTTGATAGGTGTACGGAGTCTTGCCATGATAATGCGGACTGGCAAAAATCCAATCCTCGTCCGATCGATAGGGCGTGTTTTCG
>Ga0187862_10004825_pt1 | contig 12626 bp, 10 predicted proteins | sample June2016WEW_10_1_FD_133003 | JGI IMG/M metagenome (GOLD analysis project Ga0187862, IMG submission 133003) | Peatland microbial communities from SPRUCE experiment site at the Marcell Experimental Forest, Minnesota, USA - June2016WEW_10_150 | ecosystem: Environmental > Terrestrial > Soil >...
CAATCGCGCCCGGTTCGTAAGCTTTTGGCAATTCGTGCGGCATGTTTGAGAGCACCAGCAGTCAGCGATCAGCACTCAACCAGTGTGAGGAGACATCTTCCACAGGCCATAGCAGGAAATAATCCGAGCCGAGTGCGAACGGTTGAGTCCTGAGAGCTGAACTTTTGATCTTACAGGCGCAAGAAAAGAAGGGTCAAACGTGCGGAGACTCACTGATGCCGGACGGAACTACTTGAGCCGATCGACGCAGCCCCGCGTGCCCGCGTTTACTGCGAGCACGGCGGCTTAGAGTTGATGGCTGAAATGCTGACGGCTCTGTGGTGGGTTACTTGCCCGCCAGCTTCCTTGCGATTTCTTCCACGATCTTCGGGCGAAGGTCGGCCATTACGCTGTCGACGATGCTGGCAATCGAGCTGGCGTCGGTTGGAAACGCCGCCTTTGAACCCTCTGCCGCCGCTGCCGCTGCCATGGCCTTCGGAGCTTCCTCGTCCGCGGTTTGGGCTTTCGCGGCTTCCACAGCGTCACCCTGAGCGGCAGCATTGGCCGGCGTCTTGTGGATCTGATGCCAGTTCGATTTCCCCGATTTCGCTTTCCCGTCGTTGCCCATGGCTTCCTCACCCCCGGAGTCTGAATTCGAATCTTGATTTTCTTCTGCCACCGCACCCTTCGTCTCGCCGGCCGGTGCTTCGTTCTGTTCCGCCGTGGCCCCGACCTCCTCGTCCCTGCCCACCGCATCCGCGAAAGTCGCTGACGCGACTTCTTCCGCGGGCATTTCTTCCGCCACTTTTGCGGGGGGATCTTCCTGTTCCGCTTCGAGCTTTTCTGGTGCGATCTTCTCCACTGCGATCTCGGGAACAATCTCGTCGACCACCGGACTCGCCGCGTTCGAAACCGCCGCTATCCCTTCCGCGGGCGCTTCTACGGCGGATGTTTCTCCGGCGGTGGTTTCTGCACCATTCTTCGATGAAGCATGGTCGGCGGAAGCATGCTCGGCCTCTTGTCCCGGCAAAGCTTTCGCACAGGCGGCCAACTCTGCCGCTGCCAGTCTGTTCTCAACCGCGGCTGCGATCGCTGAAACTCCGCGTACCGGTCCCGTTTCGCTGCCGAGCGCAGGCATGGTCGCGGGCATGGTCGCAAATGTGCGGAACATTTCCGCTTCCAGCGAAATCGCCGCTTCTTCCGAACTCAACGCCACTGACTCTGCCACCCACCGCGGACCGGCTGCCGCATTGCGTGCCGCTTCCTCGGCCAGCAGTTGGCCAGCGGCCACCAGGGTGCCGTGCGATGGAATCGTCGAGACGTCCGCGTGCGCGGTAGCGGGCGTCAGCAAGCGCAGCGCCTCGGCCAGATCCGCGTCGCTCGGAGCCGCCTCTTCTGCTTCGATCGTCTCTTGCACACTCGCCGCAGCCGCGACCGGTTGCTCAATCTTTTCCGGCTTCAACTCCTCGGCTCGCGATTCTTGCGCCGCTAATTCTTCGGGCTTGGGCCCCTGGCTCTTCGCAGCCACGGCTTCGGCTGCCGGCTCAGTCTTTCCTTCAGCCTTTACTAGTGTGACGGGTGCGACGGCTGGGACGGGCTGCGGTTCGATCGTTTCTTTGTTCTTGTCGTCGCTCTTGTCGTCTTGGTCTTGCGCAATCTTTTCCTCCGCCGCCTGCTCAACCACGCTCGCCGCTGAAGCGAAAATCGGCTCATCGGCGCCATCCACGGGCGCTGGTTCCTGCGCAAGAACGGCTGCGTCCACCGGGATAACCGCAGCCGGGGTTTCGAGATTCTGAGCTTCTGAGTGTTCGGCTTGGCGTTGATGTATTTCGCCCGCAGCAGTATCGGCAACTACTGCGGCAGGTTCGGCCGCCGCGACAACCTGCTCGACGGGAATTTCGACTGCTCTCTTTTCTTCGACAATCTTTTCTTCGACAACTAATTTCGGGGTTGCAACAGCTACGGCAGCGGGCTCAACGATCGCAACGGTCGGCGGCGCCGGATTCTCAACTTCTTTCGTCGCCTCTTGTTTGGCTTCCGCGACAGCGGCGGGAACTTCCATTTCAGACGTCTTTGCCGGTTCCTCGCTGGCCGCTGCAATCTCTGCCGCCGAAGTCTCTACCGGCCCCATCTTTTCCGCAAGCGGCACAAGATTCTCAGCCGCTGAAATCGGTCCATCGAGTTGCGCGGCCAATGCGCTAAGTGCGTCCAACTCTTCCGGCGTGATGTCGCGCGGAATATCCGGAACGAGGCCAGGCTCCTGTCCGGGCGGCGGTGGCGCCTTCACCGCGAACACTCCGCTCGCGGCCGTCTTGCCCTTCCCCTTCCGGAAATCCCGGAAGGGCGTTGCGGCCGCGACATCTTCTGGTTCAGGCTCCGGTTCTTCCTTCTTTTTCTTCGAGGGGAAGCGCAGCCGGCTCTTCCATCCGGTATCGGCATCGGCGTCGCCTTCGGTTTTCCTTCCGGCTGCCTCGTTGCCGCTGCCGAACCGCTCCACGCCCGAAACCGACGAACTAAAGCGCACGCCATCGGATTGCTGCGGCACCATGCGATCTTCGAGCCGGGTGATTGCGGTCAGCAATTCGCTGGCCTCGAATGGCTTCACGATATGAGCGTCGGCTCTTACCCGGCGCGCTTCTTCCGGCTTGAAAGGTTCCAGCTTGCCCACGGTCAGGAGCACGGGAATATGGGCCGTTTCGTCTGCATCCTTCAGCCGCTGGCAGACTTCCAGTCCGCTGTAGCCGGGCATATACACATCGAGCACGATTAGATCGGGTTTGACTTCGGTGATCCGCTTCAGGGCGGCAGATCCGTTGTTGACCGTGACGACGTCATACCCGGCATCGGCCAGGATTTTTCGCCCCATGTTCTGGGCTGTCACACTGTCATCGGCAAGAAGTATTTTCCGCGCCAAGCGTCATCCTTCGACAAAAAGGGAGAGATAACGCGAAAATACCTCGTCCCTCAACCTAAGTCAACGATTCCTGCAGGGGTAACAGGTTACGACCGTTCCTAGTCCGTTGGGGAGTAAGGCCATTTAGGCTGTGGATGTGCCTTTGGTAACCTCGAGTTGGTCGGGGCAAACTGGGGGGAGTCGGGTCGTGCGGCGCCTCCGGCCCCTTAAAGGGGCATCCGATTTCGAAGCAATTGCGGCATCGCTAAAGCGATGCCTTGATACAAGGCCTAAAGGGATGCGCCATATGAGGCCAAAGGAATGCGCCGATATCACGCGCAAGTTTTCCGCAAGCTGCTTAGAACGGGTTCAGTTTGGCCAAACCCTTTTTCTTTTTCTTCTTGCTCGAAGAAATATCCGCCAGTTCCTCGGTTTTTGCCGGCGCGCTGGCAGAGGCAGAGGGTGACGTCCCGCCGCTGCCGTCTAGTTGATTGGTCTGCACCAGCGGGGGAAGCGCGTTTGGGTCGGACTCAACGTTGGGCTTCAGTTCATTCGGATCCGCCACGTTTGCTGCCACGGCGGGCTGTTCCGGAGCCGCTGCTGGTCCCGAGCCAGCTGTCGCAGTATCCGAGCGTGGCGCCTCCTGATTCGGCGCGACTGTCCCGCTCGTCGTTTCCACGCTGAGCTTATTGTCGCCGCCTCTGGCAGCGTTGGCCATCTGTTGCACTACTCTCGTTGCCGTCTCCGGCTCCGGATCCACCATCGTCGGCTCGCCCACACGAGATGTCTTGCTCACGTCGGGACCCTTTTGGAAGTTCGCCAGCCCCTTCGACATGATGCTCATTTCACGCCGACTCGCCTCTTCCTTCTTGTTCTGTTCGAGCATCGCTCGCGTCGGCCGCGGCACCGGCTGATGCAGCGCCTCGAGCCGTGCCTTGGCATCGACCGCCCGGTCCATCGCCGGATACCGCCTGATGATCTTCGCGTAGGCCTCGCCCGCATCCTTGGTCAGTTCCTCGATCATTCTGCCTTTGGCCAATTCACCCATGCGCGGGTTCTTCCGGACCACATTGATCTCAGCTTCATAGGATTGCCCCAGCAGATACAGCGCCTCGTCGGCGCCGCTATATAACGGATACCGGTCCACCAGCGTCTTCAGCCGCGCAATCGCCGCCGGATATGCCAGCCGCAGATAATAGAACCGCCCGATGTCGAACTCCCGCTGCGCCAGTACTTCCTGTACTTCCCGCAACCGCTGTTTCGCCTGCGGCACCAGCTTGCTGTCGGGATACTCCTGAATCAGAGCCCGGTACTCTTCCTCCGCGCGCATGGCGTGGGTGTAGTCGCGATCGGGCTTTTCCATCTCCTGATAGTGGATGTTCGCGACCTTCAGCTGCGCCTCGGCTGCCTCCGGCATATTGGGAAAGAAGGTGCGGAAATCCTTGTATTCGATCTCGGCCTGCTGCATGGCGGTGGTACCGCCCTCGGCGTACCACGAATCGGCCACGGCCAGCTTGGCGCGCGCGATGAATTCCGAATCGGGGTAAGTATTGATCAGCGTCTGCAGCGTCATGCGCGCCACGTCGAAGCGGTTGTGTTTCATGGCATCCATGGCGCGGTCAAACAGCACCTTGTCGGGCTGTTTCGACCCGACGTTGGCCAGTGGATTCACCGCCTTCTTGTTCGTGCATGCCACGGTAAACGCCAGCACTAAGCCGAGAAGTACGAAAATAGAATTACGACGCATAAAGAACCTCTGCAATCTGACCTTTGACCTCTGCAATCCCTACACCCGCTGCAAACTGGCGCTCCGGGCCGCTTCCAGCAGCGCCTGCGCATTCACCCTGGCATCGCCCTTGCCGAACACGGCATTCCCCGCCACCAGAATTTCCGCCCCGGCGCTAACCACTTCCGCCACCGTGTCCATGCCGACGCCACCATCTACTTCGATGCGGTACTGGTACCCCCGCGCGGCGCGAATTTCCGCCAGCTTCCTCATTTTGTGCAGCGTTGCCGGGATGAATTTCTGACCTCCAAACCCCGGATTCACGCTCATCACCAACACGTAGTCGACGATGTCGAGCACTTCGGTGAGTGTCTCCACCGGCGTGGCCGGATTAATCACCACTCCCGCGCGGCATTCATGGGTCTTGATAAGGTTCAGCGTCCGGTTCAAATGCCGGCACGCCTCCTGATGCACCGAAATCCAGTCCGCTCCCGCTTCGGCAAAATCCGCAATGTACTGGTCCGGGTTCTCTATCATCAGATGGCAGTCCAACGGGAGCCGAGTTGCCTTACGCAGAGATTTCACCACCGGAGGGCCGATGGTTAGATTAGGGACAAAATGCCCGTCCATGATGTCGACATGGATCACGCTAGCGCCGCCGGCTGTCGCTCGCTCCACCTGGTCCGCCAGGTGGGCGAAGTCCGCCGAGAGTATCGAGGGTGCAAGTTCGATCAAGACCAGGGTCCAGAGGGCGTAAGGGTCAGAAGCTGTGGAAATTCTAGCACGGCGGGCGGGTGCGCAGCCCCCCAAAAAGGGCAGAGGGCAGAGGTTAGATTGCAGAGGTCAGAACCTTCGGATTAGGTTTTCAAGTCTGCAATCTGACCTCTAATCTCTGACCTTAATCGATTATCATCCGAGCCTGCCAGCACCTTTCGCACCTTTTCCACTTCCTCCGCCATCGCGTACTTTAACTTTTCGATGCCTTCGCCCGTCACCGCCGAGATCGGATATAGCTTCAGTTTCCGCCGCGTAGCCCACTGCTTCAATTTCTTGAGCTTCTCCGGATTGGCCACGTCGATTTTGGACGCGACCATCAGTGTCGGCTTCTTTTCCAGGCCCGCTCCAAAACTCGCCAGCTCGCCCCGAATCACCTCAACGTCTTTCACCACGTCGGCTCGGCCACTGCTGTCGGAGACGTCCACCATATGCACCAGCAAACGCGTGCGCTCGATGTGCCGCAGGAATTGTGTGCCGAGGCCCGATCCGGCGTGCGCCCCTTCGATCAAGCCCGGAATGTCGGCGACCACGAAACTCTCCTCTTTTCCCTTTTCGCCTGCGAGCACAACACCAAGGTTCGGTTCGAGCGTGGTGAAGGGATAATCGGCAATCTTCGGCCGGGCCGCCGAGATGACCGAAATGAGCGTCGACTTGCCCACATTCGGATAGCCCACGAGGCCGACATCGGCGAGCAACTTCAGTTCCAGGCGGAAGTTCCGTTCTTCACCCGGACGTCCTTCTTCGTGCTCGCGCGGCGCTTGATGCGTGGAAGTGGCAAACTGCGCGTTGCCGCGGCCGCCGCGGCCGCCGCGTGCGATCACCACGCGCTCATCGACCCGCGAAAAATCGTGGACCTTCTCGCCTGTGTCCTCGTCGTAAACGATCGTGCCCACCGGCACCTTCAGGACAATTCCTTCACCGTCGCGGCCGGTTTTCTTCGAGCCCTCGCCGTGGCGTCCGCGCTGGGCCGTGTATTCCGGATTGAAACGGAAATGCACCAGCGTATTATGGCGCTCGCTTGATTCCATCCAGATGTCGCCACCCTTGCCGCCGTCGCCGCCGGAAGGGCCGCCTCGCGGAACGAACTTCTCGCGCCGGAATGCCATGCAGCCGTTGCCGCCATCGCCCGCCTTCACTCGAATTTTGGCTTCATCGATGAACATGATGTGTGGCGACTTCGGCGCAACGAAAAAGCCTCGACTCGGAGCCGAGGCTGGTAAATGTGGCGTGGAGAAGTAGCTTGCCGTGCCTCCCGCCGTGTCCCATGAGACCTACTTCGCTTCTACGGCCTCGGGCTCGACCATCACAAACTTGCCCATCGATCCCTTGTCGAGGAACTTGATGCGGCCCGTGATCTTGGCGAAGAGAGTGTCGTCTTTGCCGCGTCCAACGTTCAGCCCGGGCTTTACCCGCGTGCCGCGCTGGCGGACGATGATGGTGCCGCCCGGGACCAGTTGTCCGCCGAATGCCTTGAAGCCAAGCCGCTGCGCGTTCGAGTCGCGACCGTTTCGTGAAGTGCCTTGTCCTTTTTTATGCGCCATAAATCTGTACCCCAGTTCTCAGTGGCCAGTTGCCAGTAAATTCCAAATCTCTTGCCGCCTACGACTAATTGATCTGCTACTTCTTTTTTTTCTTCTTCGCCGCTGTTTTTTTCGGCGCCGATTTCTTTGCGTGCGCGTGGGCTACGTGCTTCGCCGCTTTCTTGCCCGGGCGCTTTGAAGTCTTCGTTTCTACTTCTTCGCCGGCCTCGTGCGCATGCTTCACTTTCTTTTCTTTTTTAGGAAGCTCAGGTGCTTTGAACGACTGCCCATCAAAAGCAATCTCGGTGATGCGGACCGCGGTATAGTCCTGTCGGTGTCCGCGCAGCTTCTTGTATTGCTTCTTACGCTTGTAATGGAAGACCAGGATCTTCTCGCCGCGTCCCTGCTCGACGACCTCGCCCGTCACTAGCGCACCCGATCCCGCAGGCACAACGCTGCCCGCTTCGGCGGAAACGGCGAGTACATCGCCGAACTCGACCTTGCCGTCCTTGTCGTCCTGTGTTTCCATCCGGATCACATCGCCCGGGGCTACCCGATACTGCTTTCCACCTGCGCGGATCACCGCGTACATAAACTCTCCTCTTGTCCTCGTGTAGGGACGAGCGCTCTCGCCCGTCCAAGCCGAGCGCAACTCGGCAGATACCATCGTATGCTTGCTGTTTTCCCGCTGCGGCTTCTGACCGGAAACGCGGCGCGGCCCCAGAACGGGTCCGCAAGTACAGGCAAACTCATTTAGTCTATCGTGCGCTGTGGAAATCGGTCAAACGGATGCAGTGGTAGGTAGTGGGCTACTTTGATTTTGAAGCCAGTTTAAAGTTCAGGTAAGACCCAACGGCAAGCACTACATAACCGGGAATGCAAACCAGAAGTATTTTCTTGGGAAGTCTCTCGGTAATCACGTAGTACGAACTGATCGGAATGAGCGCCACGAAGGCCACTGATTGGTATAACGCCCACCATCGCCCAAAGATCCGCATTAAGGTACCTGTCTTTCCGCCCTCCGCTGTTCGTACGCTTTCCGGAGAGCAGCCAAATTCCTATACGCTCCCACGGCCGATCCGTCACGCCAGCGGCCATGGCCGGGGACATGCGAAGTGTACGATGAATTTCGATGAAGTTGTGGGCGAAATAGTTGAGCCGGATCAATTCAAAGTAGCCCACTACCTATTCATCCAGGCTAGCCCTTGATGGTGGGGAACTCCGTCGATCCTACCCGCGCAACGTTCTCCTCGGCGAACCGGGTGACGCGTTCGAGCGCCGCCTGCAGTTGCTGGTGAAACTCCGCCATCTGCTCGTCCGTCGTCTGCAGGTTCTCTGAATCGGCGGCTTCGGCAGGAACTTGCACTTTGGCGCTGAGGCGGACCAGCGCCTTCGAAAACGGCTTCGGGATCATCAGCGCATCCCAGGTGTTCAGGATCCAGGCATCGCTGAGCGCGACGTAGAATGCCGCCATGGGCACGGCGCTGGCCCGCGACAGCAGCACCGGGCCCGGCTTGGCCACGTATTTCGGGCCGCGGGGACCATCAATCGTAAACACCACCGAAGTGCCTTGTTGGAGTTGACTACGCAAGCCGAGCAAGGCTCTGGCGCCGCCTCGGCTGCTCGATCCTCGCACCGCGATGAAGCCGAGTTTTTCCAGGGTGCGAGCGATGTATTCGCCGTCGAAGCTGCGGCTTACCATAACCGCGATGCCGGTCTTTCTCCATAACCACGCGCTCGGGAAGACTGCCCGGTGCCAGAAAGAGTAGATCATGGGTTTTTCGTAAGTTGCGTCCGGCGGGGAAGGCGGTTCTTCCCACGAAATCGAGTAGCGGAGAGTGGGACCGATCAGTGAAATCGCCAGGTAGCTCGCCCAGCTGATGAGCCACAGAAGAATTCGTTGTCCGAGCGAAAATCGGCGTGTTTCCAGAAGCGAGGGCTGCTCAGGCTCGACCGCGGCGGAAGAAGAACTCACGCCGATATTGTAGCTGGGTTAGAAAGGTTCAACTGAAAGCTGAGAGCTGAAAGCCGAGAGCGGGTTCGCCTAGGCTTCCAGATATGCCACGATCCAGTCTTTCACCCGTTGGCGGCGGTCGTCGGTCAGATCAAAGCGAATGCCGAAGCTCTTGTTGCTTTTTTTCCAGGTGACGTGACCGCGCACCCAAACGCGAGGCAGCGTCAGCAAAGAAAACGACACTTCTAGAAGATTTCCTTGTTCGGGCACGGAATTGCCCTTGAGCGACATCCCTCCCGAACTGATCTCCTGGCTGGTGGCGGTCATGCGAGTGCCGTCGCTCATCACAATCCCAACCTCGGTCATGACTGGGACACGCACGTAGCGGCGGAACTCGTGCAGCACCAACATTCGAGTCGAGCGCACCAGCTTCATGGCCGCGGACCGCTCCAATGGTTCGTGAAACACCGCGTTGATGCACAACTTTGAATAGCGCAAGGCATCCTGGGCGGTGCCGCCCAGCCCGTAAATGATGATCCGGCTGTTGGAAGCTGATGCTCGCGCCAGCTCGATGATGCTTCCGGCTTCTTCTCCCAGGAGCAAAACGCAGGCCTCGAACTTTTCGCGGCGCAGCCGATCGGCGTTTTCGCGCGCGATGGGAACGGTTTCGATTCCAAATTGACGGAAACACTCCGTCACCAGTTGCGCGGATGTTTCAGGCAAGTCAAATAACGCGACCCGCGCCGTAGATTTTCGATGGGCGGGAATGGGGGCGAGAACGGTACCAGTCGAAGTAGTCATGAGTCCTTAGGGGTGAACTCCTCTAAAAGCCCATTCTGACGCGCCTTTTCACGGTTGCATAGGTTTCGAAAGGGCTTAGCCCCCGTCCAATAGTGCCATTACGGAAGTTGTACCTGGACCCGTTCCGTCTGCTCCCTTCGTTTTGTTTGGGTTAGAGACGGGGATTGGTCCGTCTCCTTTGGATGCGGTGGGAAACGCGGCAAGCCGCGTCTCTACCGGAAAGCAGATGCACCTTCAGGTAAGATGTTGCCATCCTTGCATCCTGAGCCGCAGTCGGAAAAATGATTACTCTCAATGACATCCAGACGGCGTTGCGCCGCATTCGCAGTTCCATCTACCTTTCGCCCTGCGCGCGTTCGGAGACATTTTCCGAGTCGACCCCCAACCAGGTCTATTTGAAGCTCGACAACCTGCAGCGTACGGGCGCATTCAAAGAGCGCGGCGCACTGAACAAGTTGCTCTCGCTCAGCCCGGAAGAACGCGCCCAGGGTGTGATTGCGGCATCGGCGGGAAATCACGCACAAGGTGTTGCTTACCACGCCGGCAAGCTCGGTATCCGCGCTCAGATTTGCATGCCCCTGACCACGCCGCTCATCAAGGTCTCGGCGACGCGCGGTTATGGCGCGGATGCAGTGCTGCACGGCGCCAACTACGACGAAGCTTACGAAGAGTCCGTGCGCCGCAGCCAGGCTGAGCACCTCACCTTTGTGCATGCCTTTGACGACGACGCCGTCATCGCCGGACAGGGCACCATCGGCCTGGAGCTCATGCAGCAGCATCCTGACCTCGAAGCGGTGGTCGTTCCGATCGGCGGCGGAGGGTTGATTGGCGGCATTGCCTGCGCGCTGAAAGAATCGAACTCTAAGATTCAAGTTTTCGGAGTTCAGCCCTCGCGCCTGCCGTCGATGAAAGTCGCTGTGGCCGAAGGCAAGCCCGTTACTCTCATGGCGGCCTCTACGATCGCCGATGGCATCGCGGTGCGTCGCGCCGGCGAACGCACCCTGCCGCTGGTTCAGAAGTACGTGGACGACATCGTTACCGTCGAAGAAGAAGAAATCGCCAACGCCATCCTGCTGCTGCTGGAGCGCGAAAAAACTTTAGCCGAAGGCGCGGGGGCGGCCGCGCTCGCGGCTCTTGTGAACCGCAAGCTGCCGCTCGTCGGGAAGAAAGTTGCGGTGCTTGTGTGCGGCGGAAACATCGACGTCACGCTGCTCTCACGCATCATCGAGCGCGGCCTCGTCAAAGACGGACGACTGGTGCGCCTGCGTGTCCACCTGCCCGATTATCCTGGGGCGCTCAATCGGCTGACGTCCATTCTGGCGCAGCATCGCGCCAACATCGTCGAGACCGATTACGACCGCGCTTATCACGGTGTGGGGCTGGGCGAGACCGCGATCGAAATTACGATGGAAACCCGCGGGCCTGATCATATTGCCGAGATAATTACGGCGCTGGGTGCGGCTGGCTACACGCAGGAACGCGTGCTGTAGTTTTCACCGCCGAGACGCGGAGGATCCCGAGAAAAGAACAAATTCATAACCACAGGGGCACTGGGTAGCACAGGGGAATCTATTGAATTTCTCTGCGTCTCGGTGATGAACGTCACTCAAACTGCTTGCGGAATCTTTCCAGCTGATCCTTCACTTCCCCAACTTCTCGCCGTAGTTCGGCCACTTCTTTTTCCAGACGCGCGATGCGCTCCGCGTCTGCTGGATTACGCTCCACTGCCGCGCCGACATTTACGGGCATTTCCGCTTCCACTACATCCCCGGCGAACAAATGCGCATATCGCGATTCTTTTGTTCCCGGCTGGCGGGGCAGCAGCTTCGCCAGCGGCGGTTCGCGCTGCATCAGCTTCTGCAACGCCGATTGCACGTCCTCCAGCGCTTCGAAGCGATGCATGCGGTCGGCGCGTCCGCGTAGTTCGCCCGGCGTTTGGGGGCCGCGCAGCAGGAGCACGCAGAGCACGGCAATCTCCGGACGCGTAAAGTTAAACACCTCCTGCAAGCGCTGCTCGTACTTGGTCACGCGGCTGTCGGCGCCGCGCGCGGGGCCTGCCATGCGCTGCTGCTCGAGACCGTCCAGCGCGTCACGCACCGCGTCTTCGTCCAATTGCATCACCGGTTCGCGATTCGTCTTCTGGTTGCACGCATTGACCAGCGCGTTCAGCGACAGGGGATAGTATTCGGGCGTGGTGATGTCCTTCTCGATCAGCGACCCCAGCACGCGGACTTCGCTTTCCGTCAGTTTGAATTCCATGAGTTCTTTAGCTGTTTCGATTGTATAGAAACGGGCAAAGTCAAAGGTCGCGGACAGGAGTGTCCGCGCCACACAATCAACCAACCGGCGGGGCACGGTATACTCGATAGTTTGTCGGACGCATCCAATAGAACCAGTTGCCAGTTGCGAGTGTAGAGACGGATGGCAATATTTGATCGATTTTTTCTGGCAACTGGATACTGGCGAATGGCAACCGCATTTCGAGGAGGAATCGTGAGGAAATACCTGGGAGTTTTGGCTGGCCTGGCTGCGCTGTGTGTCATGTCGTGGGCGCAGGCTCCAGCTCAAGCTCCAACTCCGGCTCAAACCCCAGCGCAAGCGCCAACGCCCGAGGCAACTCCGATTCCAACTACAACCGAAAAACCCGCCCCCCCCGCTGCCCAGTACCCACGCATCGAAATATTTGGTGGGGGTTCGTACGCCGAGGCCGGTCTTTTCAACGCTGGACATTGGGCGGGCTTGCCCGGTTGGGACGCTTCGCTCGGTTTGAACGCGGCTCGCTGGATGGGGATTGTAGTGGAGGGCGGCCAATTCTTCGGAACGTCCAAGATCCCGTCAGGCGCGCCGGCGCCATTCCCCACATGCCCGGACGGCTTCTGCCCGGGCACTTATCCCACGTTCGATGTGTCGACGAAAGAGTATAACTTTCTTTTCGGCGTGCAGTTTGCCCGCCGCAAGTATGGACTCTGGACGCCG
>Ga0187862_10004828_pt1 | contig 12625 bp, 10 predicted proteins | sample June2016WEW_10_1_FD_133003 | JGI IMG/M metagenome (GOLD analysis project Ga0187862, IMG submission 133003) | Peatland microbial communities from SPRUCE experiment site at the Marcell Experimental Forest, Minnesota, USA - June2016WEW_10_150 | ecosystem: Environmental > Terrestrial > Soil >...
CCTCTCGCGGTCAATAGATTCGAAACCGCCGAGCTCCTCCCCCAACCCGCGCTCGCGCATTTTCTGCTTCACCAATTCCAGATTGTCACGGACGAAATTCAGATCCAGCATGGTAACTCCTTATGGTTTCCGGCAAAGACTTGCGACGATAACGGAAAAGTGTAGCCGATGTCATGCTGAGCGAAGCGAAGCATCCCGGCAGTGGTTTTTTGTTCCACGTGCTGCCGAGCGAACTGCAGAGATGCTTCGCTTCGCTCAGCATGACAAGCTTGTGGTTTTGCTCCGCTACTCAGCGGCCAAGCCGTCAATTTAAACCAGGCACACGAGTGTGTCAAACCTCCTTTTGACAATCCCGCATCGCAGGGCTAGGCTTGATCGAGACAGGGGAGGTCCCAATGCGCGCGCTGGTGATCAGTCTTGCAGTGCTCAGTGTGGCCGGTTCGGCGGCTTGCCACAAGCTCAGCGGAATTGATTCGAAAGCGGCAGTTCAGCAGGCAATCGAGGAGCACCTGAAACAGCAGCCCAACGTTTTCTTCCAGAACATGTCGGTGGAGCTGGGCGACGTGACTTTCAGCGGAGACACTGCGATCGCGCAAGTGAAATTCCGGAGCAAACAGGCTCCCAGTATGGCCGTGGGCATCGTCTATCGGATGCGCAAAACCGGCGAGAAGTGGCGGGTTGAATCCACTGCGACGGCGAGCATGCCCGGCACAGCTCCGCACGGAAGCACCGCCGCGCCCATGTCTTCTCCCTCTGCAAACCCTGGCGTCGGTCCGCAACCCAGCCACTGAGCGAGCGTAAAAAATCGCGCTGTTATGCTGAGCGAAGCGAAGCATCTGCATTTATCTCCTTGAAAAGAACAAATGCAGATTCCTCGCTCCGCTCGGAATGACAGGGCTTGGTAATTTCGTTACTGCTTTTGAAGAGCAGGGCTGCTCGCATTTTTGCGCCCGCGTGTTGCTATAGCGTGGCCAACAAGCAAGCCAGCAAAGCAGCCCGGCGGGGTAATTCGGGGATGAGAATATGCTCGTGGCGGGCGTGGGCTCCGTCGCCGACCCCGCCCAGGCCGTCGAGAGTCGGGACGCCCAGCGCGGCCGTAAAATTGCCGTCCGAACCGCCGCCGGTGGAGGCTTCGGCGAGGTCCATACCCAGTGCCCTTCCCAATGCATGCGCTTTGCGAAAGAGCGCGACGGTCATTTCCCTTTCCATCGGCGGGCGGTTGATGCCGCCTTCGATTTCAAGCCGTGTGCCACGATCGTAAGGCTTCCTGCCGCGTATCCTTTTCTCAATTATGGCCCGGTCATGCAACCGCGGAATGCGCACGTCGATCCACGCCGTGGCGCACTCCGGCACGACATTAGACCGCGTACCGCCTTCGATTTTCCCGACGTTGAGGGTTAGCCCCCGCCGTGGGCGTGCGAACGATTGGATGGTGAATAGTTGCCGTGCGAGTTCTATGATGGCGTTCGCTCCTGCCGCCGGATTTACTCCGGCATGAGCGGAGCGGCCGTGAACGGTGATCTTAAACTCACCTACTCCCTTGCGGGCAGTCTTCAGCGCGCCGCCCGCCGCGGCCGGCTCCAGCACCAACACGGCGCGGGCGCGCTTCGCTTCAGCAAGAATCTCATCTCGAAAAGCCACGCTGGACACTTCCTCGTCAGAGTTTAGAAAGAAGTGCACCGGGCCGGACGGCGAAATCTCGAAGGCTTCGAGGGCCCGAATAGCCCACAGACCGATGACGATTCCGGACTTCATATCGAGTATTCCGGGCCCGAAAGCCTGACGGCCGCGCACACGGTAGGGCATCTGGGCCAGCGTCCCGAGTTCCCACACCGTATCGAGATGTCCAAGCAGCAGGATCGGCTTTTGCTTCCGTTTGCCTGGCCAGAACGCCGCCTTGAGGGCGGATCCTGCCGACGGGTGTTTCAGCAACTGAACCTGGCCCTTGCACCGCTTGAACTCTTTGGCGAAAAACGCTGCCAGCCGGTCCACCCCCGGCTTCGAGTCGCTCGGGGATTCAATCTCGACCGTCTGTCGAAGGCAATCGAGCATTGCCCCCAGTTCTCTTTGACAGTAGCCCAATAGCTGTTTCTCATCCATCGTTCCTCCTTCTTTAAAGCGGCCGCCAAACCTGGCCTCGCATCGTTGAAGCCTGATTCCCGATTGCAGCGGCCCGTGGCTGTGGTGCTTTTCTTACTGACAAGCCTTCAGGCTTCATCTTATTCTAATTAGTGTAGAAGCCATAGTGCGCGGTGGAAGGAATCCTAGCCTGATTCGTAGCCCTGGCCTTCAGGCCAGCATCTGCCGACCTGAAGGTCGGCGCTACTTTCAAATTTCGATAATACCTGGGCGGTGGAAGGAATCCTGATCTTGAATAAAGTCTTCTTTGCTCTTGTAATCCATTCCCACCAGCCTGTGGGCAACTTCGACCACGTTATCGAAGAAGCTTATCGGAAGTGTTACTTGCCCTTCGCCGAGATCCTCCTGAAGCATCCTCGCGTACGGATGAGCTTGCACTACTCCGGCGTGCTTCTGGAATGGTTAGAGGTACGCCACCCGGAGTATTTCGATCAGCTTCGTGAGTTGCTGGGGCGCGGGCAGGTGGAACTTCTGGGCGGAGGCTACTATGAGCCGATCCTGCCGTCCATTCCTGACGACGATAAGATCGCGCAGGTCCGTAAGTTAGCCGATTACCTTGGTCGACATTTGGGGAAAGCCCCGCGTGGCGCGTGGGTGGCTGAGCGCGTGTGGGAGCCGAGTCTGGCGCGCCCCCTGGCCGAAGCCGGCGTCGAGTACGTGGTGCTCGACGATACGCATTTCGTTGCCGCCGGGCTGGAACCGGCACGCTTGCATGGAATCTATATCACAGAAGAACAGTGCGCGCCGCTCCGCCTCGTGCCCAGCTTGAAGTCCTTCCGCTACACGATTCCCTTCCGCGAACCGGAAGAAACATTGGAAATCCTCCGCAAAGGGAGAAGCCAGCCTGGCCAACTTTTCGCCGTGGGTGACGACTGCGAGAAATTTGGTGTGTGGCCGGGAACCTACGCGCACGTGTATGAGAACGGTTGGCTGGAGAAGTTTTTGAACGCCTTGGAGAAGGAGAGCGACTGGCTGGAAACGACCACCGTTTCGGATTACATGGCTTCTCACCCTCCCATCGGACGGGTCTATCTCCCCACTGCATCTTACGCGGAGATGATGGAGTGGGCTTTGCCTGCGGCAGCCTTCATAGATCTAAAGGCTTGCCTGGATGAAACCGAAAGCATGCGGAATGGGGAACGCTTCCGGCGCTTCCTGCAAGGTGGATTCTGGCGTAACTTCCTCAGTAAGTATCCCGAGTCGAATCACATTCAAAAACTCATGTGCGCAACCAGCCGGCGCTGGCACGCATTGAGCGGCAGCCGGCCTCAGGAAAATGTAGCGACGCAGCTTTTGACGGAAGCGCAGACCCACGTGTTGGCCTCGCAATGTAACGATGCCTACTGGCACGGGGTTTTCGGTGGGCTTTACGCACCCCACCTCCGCAGCGCTTTGCTTCGCAACCTGATCCAAGCCGAGGCCTTGCTGGATAAGGTCGAGGGCCTCACCGATAATCCTTCCCTTCGCGTCAGGCGGGAAGACTTTGACGTGGACGGCCAGGAAGAGATCCTGCTTGAGCATCCGGCCGTCGGAATGATCATCCGGCCCGCGGACGGGGGGACCGTCTCGAGCCTGCGTTTCAAGCCAGCGCACGCTGAACTCGTGAATTCTTTGCGGCGCCGCCCGGAAGCCTATCACGCTCTGGTGCGAAAGCACGTGGGATCAAAGGAACCTCCCAAAGAAGGTCCTGCTTCCATCCACGATATGGTCTTGAGCAAAGAGGCCAACCTCGAGGCCTTGCTGCTCTACGACCGCTATGAACGGCACATGTTCCGGACCTTTGTTTTTTCCGCCGCCAAGGGGTGGCGTGATTTCAGCCTGCTTCGCCTGGAGGAGAACGAAGTTCTGGCTTGCGGTCCTTGGACGCAGCCGGCCGGCCGCGAAATTCCGGGAGTTGTGCGACTTGAGAATTCGGCGCCGATTCAAATCGGAGATTGCATAATGCAGATTGCAGCGCAAAAAACCATTACCACAAAGGTGCAGGGCGAATCGTGCTGGGTTGAATGCAAGTCCTCACTTTCGACGGTGCAGCCCTGTCCGGCCAAGACCGCGCTGGGCACAGAGCTGGTCATTAACCTCCTGGCGCCGTCGGCTCCCGACCGCTACTTCCTTGCCAACGGGATTCGGCGGCCGCTGGATTTTCGCGGCGAAATTGACGCTGCCAACCTGACGCTGGTGGATGAATGGCAACGCGTGAGAATCTCCCTGGACGCCGAGCCCAGGCCTCGCTGGTGGATCGTCCCGATTGAGACCATCTCCCAATCGGAACTGGGTTTCGAGCGGGTTTACCAGGGCTCCGCCATTCTCGCCGTATGGAAGATCGACCCCGCTTCCTGGCGAGATGTCACGGGCGTGGTGCGGGCGGAGATCTCTCCCTGGGTGAGCCCGGCGCGCGACGACGACTAGTGTTGAGGCGGTAGCACCCCCCAACAGTTTAGAAGCTATTTCAAAACCGCCTGGCAAAGGAGAGATTACAGAATGCCGCCCAGGATCCCCGACCACCGCTCGAGCCCTCAGCCCCGCAGGGGCTGGACTTGAGTAGCCGGGGGCAACGCCCCCGGAAACCTCGCCCCCCCACCCCCTTCCCCCTCTCCCCGCCGGCGGGGAGAGGGGTGCCGAAGGCGGGGTGTGGGGTCGGGTCCGGGGGTTTCACCCCCGGCTACTCAATTTGCTCCCCTCCGGGGAGCACGGCTTGGCGCGCATTCGACCATCCACGTTGCAATCTGGTACAGGAGGTTTTGAAACAGCTTCTAGGCTTCCCACGCGGCAAACTCGCCGCTACGACTTGAAATTGCGGCACGAGCCTGATACATTGCGAAAGTTCGGAGTCTGATCATGGCCATCGCTAAAGAACTGCTTGATATCCTGGTCTGCCCGGTGTGTAAACTCCCGGTGAAACTCACCCCCGATGGCGCAGGGCTCAAGTGCGAGCAATGCCGGCGCGTCTATCCTATTCAGGATGACATCCCGGACATGATTATTGATGACGCCAAGATCGAGGGAGAGTGAGGCCTGCAAGGCGCCTTCCGGGGTTCAAAAGTCATGACACCGGGTTCTCTGCTCGCCGACCTTCCCGAGCGCTCCCGAATTCTGATCATCCGTCTTCGATCGATCGGCGACATTGTTCTCCTTACGCCCGCACTGCATCTGCTTAAATCCTGGCGCCCGGACTTCATCGTCTCCGTGCTCGTCGAGGCGCGCTTTCGTGAACTTCTGGAAGGGAACCCGGACGTTGACGAAATTCTCTTTCCGGGCGAGGGGCCCATCAAAATCGCCTCGCGCCTGGGCGCAGCGCTGGCGCTGCGGCGCAAGAAGTTTGCCGTTTGCGTTAATTTGCACGGCGGCCCCACCAGCCGATTCCTCGCGAAGGCCAGCGGCGCCCGTACCAGCGTCGGCTTTGCGCACTTCCGCTCGCCGCAGCAATATCAGATCCTGGTTCCCGACGCCCGCTTGATCCTGGACCAGCCCTCGCTCCACACCGCCGAACATCAAGCTTGTGCTTTCTTTTACCTTGGGTTGCCCCGCCAGGAGATTCCGCGCGCCCGCATGTTCGTGCGTGACGAGCACAAGGCATGGTGGAACGAGAGGCGTGAAAATCTCGGCCTCGCACCTGGCCAGGACTATGCGATGGTCCACCCCACAGCGCTCTACGCGACCAAGCAATGGTCGGCGGAGAAGTTTGCGCAACTGGCTGTCGCCCTGGAGCATGAAATAGGTCTCAAACCGGTTTTTTCGTGCGGCCCTGGCGAAGAGGCCGTCCTCGACGCCGTCCAGCGCGCTTCAAGCTTTGCGATTCGCAGGCTGGAAAGCAGTGGCCTGGGTCAGCTCGCCGCAGCCTTCTCCGGAGCACGTCTATTTGTGGGGAACGACAGTGGCCCCGCTCATATCGCGGCGGCTCATGCGCGGCCCCTCGTTGTCATCTTTGGTTCGTCGAGTTCAGCCATTTGGGGACCGTGGCCACGAAAGTCCGATCCTCCCGCGCAGGTGGTGCAGAACTTCTACGAATGCAACCCCTGCCCAGGCGACCGGTGCTACCGCTTCGAGCGCCCGGAGTGTATCCTTTCTGTGAGCTTCGGCCAGGTTAAGTCAGCCGTGGAATCTGTGCTGGCCCGGTCAGTGGGTAATTCGTAAGCAGGGCTGGCATCCCGCGTAGCCGGCGTCATTCTGAGTGTACATGGCGCTGTGGCCTACCCATGTAGAGGAAAGTCGGTGTCATCCTGAGCCAAGCGAAGGATCTGCAGTTCCGGTCCGAGGCGAACTAATGCAGATTCTTCGCGCAGTTTACCCTGAGCGAAGCGAACGGGCTCAGAATGACGGCGCACGTTTGGAGAGTGCAACGAACAAAAAACGGACCGGCTTTTCGAGGATTGTGCGGGGGCTTCAGGGACGAAGGGTCGCTGGCGAGCCGACCTTAGCTCGGTAGCGTGGGCCCGCGGATTTAGGCTCGGTGCTCCCGGTCCGCTTCCATCTCAATTCAGCATTCACTAGTCAAAGGTTGAATAAGACAGGCCTTTAGTCCTGCGGTCCACGACCAAGTCGAGCGGTGGGTCAACATTGTTGATCCTCACTGTCACGATAACCAGTGATGCTCCTTGGGATTTCGCTCCCAGAATTTCAAATCCACGGATCTTGCCGTAGTCCCCCTGGAGACCCCATCCGTGCAGAAAATCCTGGTAAGAGTAAGTCGGGCTCGGCTGCCAAAGTAGATAGCCCTCCTGAAACTTTCCTTGCTCGAGAGTAGTCAGGAAGCGTGTCACCGCTCGCTCTTCAGGATAATTCCGAAAAGCGAAGTAAAAACCCGCACTCAGAAGAATAATCAGCACGCCAAGGACAATGTATCTCCAGATGTGCAGGGGAGGTTTGGGAGGTGTGGCGTCTAGAAGTGTCATGGCCTTTGCCCCTTTCAGTTCCTATTGTACCCGAATTCCAGACGCCAAGGGACACCCTAATCCGTTGACAAAGGCTGGCGATGATGGCAGTGGCATGCGGCAGTGCTTCGATTTCCGGCACCCCTGAACACCCGGGCGGTGTAGGGGTAGGGCTTGCCCTACCCACCTGCAGCCGGCCCGGCAAAAGGGGACGGCAAGCCGTCTCCCTACGTATCACACGGAGCTAAAGCGTCCGTCGGAAAAGCCAGGTGGCGAGCACCATGGAGACAATCGCGAATAGAGTGAGGTAGGTGAGATCACCGGCGATCGCGACCAGTGGTGTGTTCTTCAGCAACAAGCACTTGAATGCGTGCACGGCGTAGGTGAAGGGATCGAACTTGGCCATAACCCGCATCCAATGCGGGAATCCATAGATGGGGTAGACCGCGCCGCTGGGGAAGTACAACAAAGTATTGAGAACTCCGAAAATCGACCTCGGCACCAACGGGTCGCTCACCCTTACCATCAGCAGGAACATCATGCTGATCAGGGCGACGGAGGTAATGACGATGAGAATGAAGAGTTTTGCCAGGCGGACAGGATCGAGGGGATGCGGAATCCCGGCGATGACCGATCCCAGCGTCGTTAAGACCATTCCGGACAAGGACGCCTTGATGCTCCCCGACAAAATGAAGCCCAGGATCAATTCAGTTTTGCTGATCGGCGTCAGAAGATAGCCTTCGTGAAGCCCTCTCGCCTTATCATCAATGTAGATAATGCCTCCGCCAATCATCGCTGAGATATAAATTGCAAGCACGATGGTGCCGGATAGCAGGTACTGAATGTAGGGAACGTAAGGGTAAAGCTCGACGACGGACAGCGTGACCCCGCTGGGCACGCGCGGGCTGAGGACGCGTTGATTGTATGCGGCGACTAAATCGGAGAATGCTCCTTCCAGCCCCCCGACTGCGAAGTTGTCGGTATTGTCTTCAATGAGCGCCACCTGGGGTTTGTCCTGCGTCAGATACCTCCGCGAGAAGTCCGGAGGGATCGTGAGGACGCCGTTGATTCTCCCTTCCCGCAAGTCCATGTTGGCCTGGGAGAGGTCAGTATAGTCGACGGTGGTAAAGGTTCTCGCGTTGGCGGCAATGGCTCCAAACATCTCACGCAATTTCACCGTGGGAATGCCACGATCCTGGTCGACGATTCCCACGCGCAATTCCTTGATCTTCCCGCCGAAGGCATAGCCCAGGACTATCAATTGCACTATGGGAAGGAACATGGAAACCACAATCAACGTGGGGCTTCGCATGAACCTGCGCATATCGCGCTCGATGATGGCCAGCGTGCGGTTCATTTCAATTCGTCCTTAGCGCCTGGCAGGCATGAAGCCGAAATCGTACTTGGCGTCCTGCAAGGCGTCGCGCAATTGCCTGCCGGTGTAATGCATGAACACGTCATCCAAAGTGGTGCTCTGCACGGAAAGCGAGGTAATTTCAACTTTGGCCAGGCTCGTCGCTTCCATCAGGGCCACGGTAGTCTTCGGCCCGTTGTTCGAACCGATGCGGTAAACGTGGTCTTCCGCCTTCACGCTCTGTACGTCCGGCAAGCTTTTGAGGGTCTCAAGCCAACCCTCCGGGACCCTGGAAAAGCTGATCTCCAGGATATCGTTGCCGGGAATCGATGCCTTGAGTTTCAGAGGCGAATCGAGCGCCACAAGCTTCCCGTGATCCACGATTGCGATCCGGTCGCATAGTTTGTCGGCTTCATCCATGTAATGCGTGGTGAGAAGAATGGTGAGGTCACGGCCCTGTTTGAGTTTTCGCAGCATCTCCCAAACGCCGATCCGGGAAGCAGGGTCGAGCCCTGTGGTCGGCTCGTCGAGAAAGAAGATGTTGGGCTCGTGCACAAGCCCGCGCGCGATCTCAAGCCGCCGCCGCATACCGCCCGAAAAGTTCTTGACAGGTTTATCCGCCCATTGCGTCAGTTCCACGGCTTCGAGCAGCTCTTTTACTACCCGCCGGCGCCTTTCGCGCGGAACACTGTAAAGCTTGGCAAAGATGTTCATGTTCTCGATCGCAGAGAGTTCCATGTCGGAAGTCAATGCCTGGGGGATCACGCCAATTGACCGGCGTACGTCACCCGCCGAGCGCACCACGTCAAAACCGTTGATCCGCGCGCCTCCGGAGGTGGGAAGAATCAGCGTGGTGAGCATGCGGATGAGCGTCGATTTCCCCGCACCGTTGGGGCCGAGCAAGCCGAATATCTCGCCTCGTTCGACGCTGAAGCTCAAGCGGTCGACCGCGCAAAACGTCCCAAAGCACTTTTTGATTTCCTGGACTTCAACCGCGGGCACCGGCTCTCCCCGTTACGGAATTTGAAATCTGAAATCTCAAATCTGAAATTCCCCCATCATCTGGCTTCCGGCAGCGGCACATCCACGTACGCCGTCAGTCCCGGCCAGAGTGATCGATCGCTGTTATCTACCCGCAAACGGAACTCGAAGGTTTTGACGTCGCGCTTGGTGCGGTTCACGTCGCGTTGCGTCGCGTAGTCCGCGTCCACACCCCTGTAAAACACGGTCCCTTCGCGTTCCGCCCCGGAAGGCAAGCGCACTCTCATCTTTTGGCCCAGGCGCACGCGGTCAATGTAAGTCTCTTCAACGTCTACACGAACCCAGAGATCATCCGGATTGATGATTTCCAGGATCGGCTGAGCGACATTCACCACCTCGCCCTGTCGAGTCGGCAGGCTGGCCACGTAGCCGGGGATGGGCGCCCGGATTTCCGTATAACCGAGGCGGACCTGGGCTTTCGACATCTGCGCTCCCGCGGCTGCAAGCTGCCGCCGCATCGAGAGGAGTTCGTTCCGCCGCACGGCAATCTGATCCTCATTGGAGCGCGCCAAGGCCACAGCGGCGCGTTGCGCCTCCACTTGCTTGTGGAGAGAATCCACATGGGCTTTCTGCGCTGTATCGGTGGTGCGAGCTTCATCAAGCGATTGAGCTGTGACGATGCCCTCCTTGAACAGTCCCTCCGTTCTCTCGAGATTCACCTGGTCCAATTTCAGATTGGCCTCGGCTTCGCTGACTTGCGCCTGCGTTGAAGCCAGTGAGGCCTCGGCTTGGCGGATCTGATCCCGGGTCTGTTTCTCCTGAAACTGCAGCGCAGCCTCGGCCTGTTGAACCTGGGCAGCGGTGCCCCGTTCTGAATCCGCGTAAAAGGCCCTGTCAGCGCGCAACTCCTGCGGTTCGATGACCGCGACGAGCTGCCCTGCCTCGACCGTGTCGCCCTCTTTGACAAGTGATTTCGCCAATTGGCCCTGAATCTGTGCACTGACGATGACGTCGTTGGTAGTAACAATACCCGTAATGATCATATTGCGCGGCTTGATCGTAGCTTTGTAATAGGCCACACTGCCGGCCAGCGCCAGCAGAATGAGCGCCGGAATGAGTATTTTGCGCATCATCGCACCTCGCTTCCCGGATTAGTGAACAATGCGTTGCGGACAAACTTCAGCACTTCATCCCGGCGCCGTTCCACGTTGGACTTGGTGTAGGGGTCGATGCCGCCCACCGCACGCAGGACGGGCGCCGAGCTGAAATAGAACACCACCAGAGAGACCAGCGATATGGCAATGTGGAAGCTGTCCATTTGCCGAAACTCACCGGCCCGCTTTCCTCGTTCGATCACCTTGAGAATGGCTTTCATCCGGGGCAATCCCAGCTCCCGCGCCAGCCGCACCCTGGATTTTTCATCCGTCATCAGCATGCGTTGGAACAGCGGGCCGTGGTGGCGATGAGCGGCGACGAAATCAAAATGGAGATTGATATAGCGTTCCAGGACTGAGCGCGCCGAATCCTCCGACGAAAGCACTTCCAGGGCTCGACGGTTAAAGTCGGCCACGTAGTCTTCCAAGACCTCGCGGTAAAGCGCCTCTTTGCTTTGAAAATAATAATAGAGCAGCGCCTTGTTGACACCTGCGGCGGCGGCAATGGCATCCGTGCGCGCCCCTTCCAATCCCTCATCCGCAAAGATGTGCTCCGCGGCTTGCAAAATCGCCTGCCGCGTTGCCTCGCTGTCGTGATGTCTCAAGGGGCGCGTAGAGCGCGTTTTCGACCCGTAAGAGTGTCCATTTCGCATTTAACTAACCGGATAGTTAAAATACGATATGAAACCTTGGTTGTCAAGACGGGCAAGCCGATTTTTGTGGGGACAACCTTTCGCCATGAGTCCAACTCAGGGCTTGTGCCCCATGGGCGTCAACCTAAGGCGTGAGGACTTCCAGAGCCGCGGAGCGGCGGCAGACAATAGCCCACGGCGTGAGCCGTGGGCCCCGATGCGGCGCTAAGATTCACAGCCCCGGATGGGGCGGCAGACATCCGGCGGGGGCCTCTGTCGCTCCTCCGGGGCTACGATAACCCAGAGTTGCTCCTCGATCCCACGGCTTACGCCGTGGGCTACTCTCTTCCGCCCCTGACGGGGCTCCGAAAAACCGGTGCGCAGGAGAGAGACTTTCGTAACGAATTGTTGACTCAGGAGAATTTCGATGCCGCCCGGGTCCAGCCGCGTGCGGCGTAGAGGCGTAAGGTCACACCTACTTTGGCGGAGCGTAATCGTAACGCGTGCGGAGCTTGTCGCGATGCCGTTCGAGGGCCAGTTCGACGAGGCGGTCAAGGAGCTTTGGATAGGGGACACCACTCGCTTCCCAGAGTTTCGGATACATACTGATGGATGTGAACCCGGGAATGGTATTGATTTCCAGGACGAAGAGTTTTCCGCTCTTTCGGTCCAGCAGAAAGTCCACGCGACCCATGCCGGCGCAGTCGATGGCTTTGAATGCCCGCACCGCCAACTCCTGGACGCGCTTGATTTGACGGGGGCTCAGGCGGGCGGGAATCTGCAACTCCGAGCCTTCCTTGATGTACTTTGCTTCGTAGTCGTAGAACTCGTTGACCGGAACGATTTCACCTGGGACGGAAGCCTCCGGCTTGTCGTTCCCCAGCACCGCGCATTCAATCTCGCGCGCCTCGACGGCCTTCTCGGCAAGGATTTTGCGGTCGTACTGCGCGGCCAGGTCCATGCCGGCCTGAAACTCCGCCGGTTTGTGCACCTTGGTGATCCCCACGGATGAGCCTAAATTGGCAGGCTTGATGAACATCGGGTAGCGTAGCAGCTTCTCAATCTTCCTGCGAACTCCCGCGGGATCATTCTCCCACTCCGTCCGGAGCACCAACTCCCAGGGAACCACCGGCAGCCCGGCGTCCCGGAAAAGCCGCTTCATAACGTCTTTGTCCATGCCCGCGGCCGAAGCCAGGACTCCCGCGCCCACGTAGGGAACATCCGCAAGCTCGAGCAGGCCCTGAATGGTGCCGTCCTCTCCGAAAGTACCGTGGAGCACCGGAAAGATGACGTCCACTTCAGGGCGAGCGTCGACCGCACCGGAGGCCTTCGCCAAAGGAAGGAGTTTAGGTCCGGTCGGATCCACCGACGGCGTGACGGCTCTACCTTTCTCGAGCACCGTCTGTAAGGACGCGGTTCGCCGCGCCAGATTTTCTCCCGTCGCCTCCGTTAACAGACCGAACGCCTTGGGCCCCACGCGCCATCTGCCTTCGCGCG
>Ga0187862_10004829_pt1 | contig 12624 bp, 12 predicted proteins | sample June2016WEW_10_1_FD_133003 | JGI IMG/M metagenome (GOLD analysis project Ga0187862, IMG submission 133003) | Peatland microbial communities from SPRUCE experiment site at the Marcell Experimental Forest, Minnesota, USA - June2016WEW_10_150 | ecosystem: Environmental > Terrestrial > Soil >...
CAACCGCCTCGGTCGCGACCCGCTGCGGCTATGCGACCATACCATGAGGGTCGGCGAACGACCCCGATAAGAGGAACTTTCTATTTGGCTGGGAGTAGGAACTTTCTATTTGGCTCCAACAGGGTGACTACAAAGCGAGGATCGCCCAAGACGAAACCAAGCGAGCCTACGAATATCAACGAACTTACGAGTTCCTGTTTACGGATGGGACCGCGCGCCAGTTCAGGGTAGTGGGCGAAGGGGAATAGACAAGGCCACAGTGGCGGCGGTGGCGTGGCATTGACGGGCAATCGCCGGCCCCCAATCTCAATCGATCAGCCGGCTGAGGATGGGCTGGTACGCATCGATGCGGCGGTCGCGCAGAAACGGCCAATTGCGGCGCACATCCTCGATGCGGCGCGGATCGCATTCCACAATGAGAGTCTCCTCTTTTTCGTGACCCGCTTCCGCTAGCATCTGGCCGAACGGATCGGCCACGAACGAGCCGCCCCAGAATTCCAGGCCCCGCTCCGGCGGCCCTTCGTAGCCCACGCGGTTTGCCGCGGCCACGTATAGCCCGTTGGCGATCGCATGCCCCCGCTGGATGGTGCGCCACGCGTCGTGTTGCGCCGCGCCAAGCTCCCGTTTCTCCGCCGGGTGCCAGCCAATCGCGGTTGGGTAGAACAGCACCTGCGCGCCGCCCAGCGCGGCCAGCCGCGCTGCTTCCGGATACCACTGATCCCAGCACACCAGCGGCGCAATGCGCGCATAGCGCGTGTCAAAGCAGCGAAAACCCAGGTCGCCCGGCGTGAAGTAATACTTCTCGCAATACAAAGGGTCGTCCGGAATGTGCATTTTGCGGTACATCCCGAGCAGCAATCCATCGGCATCGAACACCAGCGCCGTATTGTGATACACCCCCGCCGCGCGGCGCTCGAAGATGGAGCCGACGATCACCACCTTGAGCTCGCGCGACAGCCGCGAGAGGCTTTCCACGGTCGGCCCGGGCACCGGCTCGGCCAGGTCGAAGAACTTAGCGTCTTCCTCGCGGCAAAAATATTGCGAGCGGAACAGCTCCGGCAGGCAAACGATCTGCGCGCCGCGGCCGGCGGCCTCGCGGATGCGCCATTCGGCCTTGGCCAGATTCTCGTTCGGATCCACCGCGCACGCCATCTGGATGAGCCCGATCCGGAACTTGGAGTGCTGCACCCCCTTATTGTAGCGGCCCGATCGGAGTAGAAGTGGGGCGGACGCCTATCGTCAACTCTTAGGCGGGACAGGGCGTCAGTAGGCTTTCGCGATCACCGCGCGCCGGTCCACCGGTTCCCCGGTGACGATGCACTTGCCCGGCCCGTCGAACTCGTCCACCAGCGGGATGTTGCGCACGGTGGCTTTAAACTCGCGCATGCGCGCATCGCAGCGCGGATCGTCCTTGAGGTGCGCCATCACGAACTTCCCGCCGCCTTTTTCGGCGCTCACATCGGCCAGGATGGATTCCACTTCGCCGACCGAATTCGCCAGCACCGTGTTGTCCTTGAGCCGCTGCCGGGCCGCCCGGAGCAGGTCCGCCTGGATGGCCTCCAGGGTGGCCGGCAACCGCACGGCCAGTTCGTCCTGGCTCACCGGTTCCTTGACGCCCGTGTCCCGCCGCTTGATCACGATCTTGCCCGCGGCCAGGTCGCGCGGACCGAGTTCCAGCACCACCGGCACGCCGCGCCGCTCCCAATGGAAGAACTTCGCGCCCGGGGTCTGTCCTTCGCGGTCGTCCACCTTCGCGCCCACCTCGGCGGCGATGCGGTGGGCCGCTTCCAGCACCTGCCCCCGCTCGTTGTCCTTGCGATAAATCGGCACCAGCACGCTTTTCACCGGCGCCAGCCTGGGCGGCAGCACCAGCCCCTTGTCGTCGGAGTGCGTCATGATCAGCCCGCCGATCAGCCGCGTGCTGACGCCCCAACTGGTCTGCCAGACGTAATCGAGCTGCCCTTCCTTGCTCTGAAACTGCATGTCGAAGGCCTTGCCGAAATTCTGCCCCAGGTCGTGGCTGGTGCCGGCCTGCAGCGCCAGGCCGTTCTGCATCATGGCCTCGATGGAGTAGCTCTTCAGCGCGCCGGCGAATTTCTCGGCCCCGGTTTTGACGCCCTTGATCACCGGCATCGCCATCAGGCTCTCCGCCACTTCGGCGTAGATGTCGAGAATGCGCAGCACTTCCTCGAGCGATTCCTCGTGGTTCGCATGCGCCGTATGGCCCTCCTGCCACAGAAACTCGCTGGTGCGGAGAAACAGCCGCGTGCGCAGTTCCCAGCGCACCACGTTGGCCCACTGGTTGAGCAGCATCGGCAGGTCGCGCCAGCTCTGGATCCACTTGGAGAAGAAGTGCCCGACGATGGTTTCCGACGTGGGACGAATCACGTACGGTTCCTCGAGTTCCTTGCCGCCCGCGATGGTCACCACCGCCAGTTCCGGCGAGAACCCCTCCACGTGCTCGGCTTCCTTCTGCAGAAAGCTCTGCGGGATGAGCAGCGGAAAGTAGACGTTCTGATGGTTGGTGGCCTTGAAGCGCGCGTCGAATTCGCGTTGCAGCGCTTCCCAGACGGCATAGCCGTTGGCCTTGATGACCATGCAACCCTTGACGATTTCGGCGGGTTCCGCCATGTCCCCCGACAGGACGACATCTTGGTACCACGCAGCAAAATCCTGACTGCGCGGAGTGATAGGAGATTCAGCCATATTGATTTGCGATCTACTCTTCCACCCCACGCGCACCAAGCCGAGCAAAACGGTAACCTACGCGGGGTGGAACTGCTCAGGAGGTATGGTGTAGCGGAGTGAGCTTCCGCTCACGGTTCCCTCATTCTTTGCGTTGCGATGCATGGATCATTGCGCTGATGATCCCATCGCTGAGACCGGCATGCTTGAGCTGCAGGATATCATCCGTGTCGAGATGGTACTGGGCCGGCGAGGATTTGATCTTATCGACGATGACCTGTTCGCTAAGACCGGCCGATTTGAGCTTGAGCACATCTGCGTTCGTTAGCGCGGCTCCGGCAGCCGGTTTTTCCGAGCCCCCTCGTGCCGCCGGACTGGCGGCAGCTTCCGGTTGGGCGGACGTACTGGCGGGCGCCGTCGGGAGCTTGACCAGGGACGCGGTTACACGATTCTTGAAAGCGCCCGCATCGTTGTGCGGAGGCCCGGCGCCGACCTGCGTCTGCATTTCGCAACCGTTTCCCTGGGCGTGCAGGACGACGGAGATGGTGCGCATTCCGGGACCGCCGCCGGTGGTGAACGAAGCGGTCATCGCGGTGTTGTCGATACCTACGATCCCGTACTTCCCCGAGTTCTTGATAGTGTCGTTCACTGCGGACCATAGCGCGCGGCAAGGGACGTTAAACACATCCTGGTGCGTGCCGCCGGCGAAGGCGGGCACGGCAAGGGTCGGCAGCAGAGCTACGATTACGAATCGCTTCACGAAACGTCCTCCTGTATCGGAATTACCAATGGTGTTATCCCCTCCGGAACTTTCGTTTCGGATGGCGGCTCCTGTCTAGTATACCCCAGCCGCCTTCCTTTGGTTGGACGCATGAAACACGTGACAGGCGTGTTTCCACTTTCCTGCCCAAGTGCAAATGACAGCGCGGTCTGCAAGGCGCTGGCGCGACCCCGTGCCACGCAGTTACGCCTGCTTCCACGATCTCCCCGCCGTCCATAACACGGCGGCGAGCGCCACCGAGCATGCGGGGATGAGATACATGGCTTGATGCAGGCCGATGGCGCGGGCGGCATCGAGGGCGACTCCACCGTTAGCGGCGGCTCTCGCGAAATGGTCGCTGAGGCGGCCTGTTGCTAAGGGGCCAAAAGAGGCGCCGCATAAGTACATCGCGAGATAGTAAGTGGCCATGGCGGTGCCGCGTAACTTGGCGGGTACGATGTCCAGGATGGCGGCGTAGACTAAGCCGTAGTAAGTCTGCCATAGGCCATAAGCCAGCATGAGGAGTAACACGGCGGCGAGCACGCTGCCGGCGGGTTGAGTAATAGCGGCGAAGGCAGGGATGGTGGCGAGTGCGGCGGCGGCGGCGGCCAGCAGCAGGCGGCGGCGGCCGAGGTCGCGGGTTACTCGATCGCCCAGGTAACCGGCGGCCAACGCACCGAGCACGCCCGCGACGCCCGATCCAACTCCGCTCCAGACGCCGGCGCGCGCGACCGAGAGACCGTGATAGCGGGTGAGAAACGCCGGCAGGAAGAGCGAGAAGCTGTAGAGCATGAAGTTGACGATGGCGCCGGAGGCGGCGATCCACCAGAAGGCGGGGATGCGGGCTAAGAGCCAGGGGCTGAGGGGGGCGGCGTGCGGTGTTGCGGCGTGGCGGGGAACCACTCCCTGACGGTCGTGGCTCTGATCGGAACGGGCGTGGCTCGGATTGGAGGGTTGACAGACGAAAGCGTCTGTCCCACTTTGCGGGCGGGGGGACTCCAGCGGGGTGGGTAGCGGGGTGGGGCAGGCGCTTCCGCCTGCCAACTGATTGCGCGGCGGCTCGCGGAGCATCGCGAGCGCAGGGACCAGCGCCACGGCGGGAACGGCGGCCAGCACCAGCGCCATCCGCCAGCCCCATGCCTGCGCTACCGGGCCGCCTACGGCGAAGCTGAGAAATCCGCCGATGGGGACGGCCATCATGAAGATGGCCATGGCGCGCGCGCGGCGGCCGGCGGGCACCAGGTCGGCGATCCAGCTTGTGGCGGCGGGGGCGCAGGTAGCTTCGCCGATCCCTACTCCCAGGCGCGTGGCGAGCAGCATCCCGTAACTGGAAGCGAGGCCGCCGAGCGCGGTGAGCGCGGCCCACACGCTGACGCCGATTGTGAGCAGGCGTTTGCGGCTCCAACTATCGGCCAGCCGCCCGAGCGGCAAGCCGGCTACCGCGTAGAGCAGCGTGAAGGCGGTGGCCAGCGTGGCGAGCCGGGTATCGGACAGACCGAACTCGCGGTGCAGCGGCTCGAGCACGGCGCCCAGCACCTGCCGGTCGTAAAAGTTGAGAACGTTGACGAGGAAGAGGACCAGCAGCGGGGCGGACGCACCCGCCCCGCGGCCGGGGTTCACTGGCTGATCTCGGAGTCTTTGAGATCCTTGGCTGACTTGGGCGGCGCCGGCGGAGCGGGCGCGGCGGGAGCGTCGGGCGGGCGCGCGGTGTCATCGCCCTTGCGCACTTCCACCTCGCCGCGGGAGGCGATCAGCCGGATGGACGGGCCGTCGCCTACTTTGCCTTTCAAAGTGTTGGTGCGCCCGGAAGTGTCTTTCTGAATCTGCGGGCCGAAATCGTTGGTGGCATCGCCGCGTTCGGCGGTGGCATCCAGGTGGAACACGGCTTTTTCGGGCAGCGTCAGCTCGATGTTGCCGGCGCCGGAGCGCGCTTCAATGGCGGGCACGGGCATGCCCGGGTCGAGCTCGATGTTGCCATGCTCGGTTTCGATGATCATGGTCTGGCTGAAGCCGCCGATCTTGATATCGCGTGAGCGGGTGACGAACCGCACCGGCCCCACCAGCCCGTTGGCGGTGAATTCGCTCATATCCATACTGATGTTGCCCGGCACCGCTTCCGCGTGCAGTTCGGTGTTGCGCGCGCCTTCGAACTGGAGCGGCTTGGCCAGGTTCTTGAAATCCAACGTGCCGGTAAAAGCCCCGTTGATGGTGACCTGCCCCTGCACGTTTTCGAGCGACAGGTCGGAACCCTCGCCCTGCACGTCGATGTGGCCCTTGATGTCCACGGCGCGAATGGTGTCGCTGTGGTTCACTTCCACATGAGCGTTGCCGCCCAGGCGGGACAGCCGTACGTCGCCGCGGTCGCCGCCGAGATCGACGTCGCCATCGATATCGCCGATTTCGAAATCGCCGCGCCGGGCACGAGCCAGGATCGCCATGGCCTTCGGCACGGTCACTTCGATATCGTCCGAGACTCGCTGGTTATCGGACGCCCGATCCTGGTTGGCGCGGACCAGCAGGTGATCGCCTTCGGGGACCACTTCGATCGGCGTGTTGTTGTTGGTGCGGTCGGCTTCGTTCCGCCCAAAGCTGCGGATCACTTTGTTGCCGCTCACCGCAACCTCTTGCGTATCGGCGCCAGTCACCTTGATGTTGCCGCGCGCGACGTCGAAGACGATGCGCTTCATCCCCGCGGCCGGCGCTTTGACGGAGACGGGATAATCGTACTCATTGCCGAAGACGCTGAGACCTTCTCCGGACCAATGAATACCGTGGTGGTAGCCGGCCCACATCGCCGAGCCGAAAATGCAGACTAGCACGACCAGCACCACCTCGCCGCCGCTGAAGCCGCGCTTCCAGGGAGAGCCGGGCCAGGCGACTTCGATCAGCCGCAAGACGCCCCACAGGATCAGCAGGAACGGCCAGTAGAGCGCGAGGATTTCGTAAACGGGCGCTTCCGGATGGAAATTGCGCCACAGAAAAAGGCCGCCAATGATCACCAGGATGAGCGGCCCAGTGAGCGAACGCGGTCTCATACAGCACCTCCAGGCGTGGAATCGACAGGTGGAGTATCCGGTCTGGGTGGAGCGCTGGTGCCGAATCCGCCCTTGGCCGGGCCGGATGACGCAGCCGGATCCGCGCCGGCTGGCGGCTGCGGATTGGGACCCTGCGCGTAAGAGGTGGCGCGGTACCCGCCTGGCGCCGCTTGGTCGGCGGCCGGCGGAACCGGCTGCTGCCAGCCCTGCGCTTGCCAGGCAGGCGGCTGCCAGGCGTATTGCGGTTGCGGCGGGGCGGGCGGCTCCGGCGCCACGGTCCGCCCCAGCAGGCTCAACACGCCGAACACGATCAGCAGCACGGGCCAGGTCTGCCCGAAATCGTAGGGCGTGAAGTCTTGCAGCGCGAACAGGCCGCCGACCGTGATCAGCGTCACGGGTCCGCGGACGGCCCTGAATATGTTGCGGTCACCTCTCATGGCGCAATTCCCCCGGCTCCGGTTCCTGGCCGGCAAAGCGCGACCACAGCATATAGACGCCAGCCGCAATCAACAGCACCGGCCAGTACGGCACGATTCTTTCGAAGTTCACCAGGTCGAGGGTGTGCAGCAGCAACAGCACGCCCAGCACGATCAGCGCCACGGCGGCCATCGGAAACCGCCCGTGTCCGCCGCGCAACTGGAGGACGCTCGAGTACTCATCCACCGGCTCGCCGCGTTGCAGCTTCTGCGCGGTGCGGTAAGACTCGAACACCATGTAGGCCCACCAGGCCATCACCAGCATCACGAAGATGGGCTCCATGTCGTGAATGGCGGGCGAGTTGGCGATGCTCATCAGCACGCCCCAGATCACGGCGTGGATCAAGCCCTTGGCGTATTGCCCGTTGTAGATGGCGCCAACGCCGGGAATCCAGCCCAGCGCGAATGCCAGGCCGGGCCGGATATCGGCGCGAACATAGGGTGAGGGCGCGGCCAGCGGCCCGTAAGGAGGCGCGGCCGCTGGAGGCGGCGCGGTGTACGGCGGAGGCGCCGCGGTGAAGGGCGGCGGCGCGGCGGCCGGCGCATGCTCGGCGCAGTACACCGTGCCCGACGCTTCCCGGCGGCACTCGCCGCATACCGGCTTGCCGCAGGTTCGGCAATAAGCGATTGCAGCTACGTCCGGATGATTTTGACAGTTCATGGCATTTCCCTCAGTGTGACGTTTCCGGTCGTTGGGCGGGAGTTGCCCCGCCTTGTGTTTCCCCAGCCGGCGGAGCGGAGACAACCGGCAGCTTCCGCTCGTCGTTGAAGGCGGGTTTGCGGAGTGGGGCCGCGGGCTCCCGCTCGTCTTCCCGCTGTTGCCAATCTCGCAGCGTGGTTTGAATTCGATAAACCACTTTCAGATTGTCGTAAAACTTTTCGACGCGTCCCCAGGCATATTCCGCGCGGGTCTCCATGCCCGCCCAAATCTTGGCGGGACGCAGATCGTCGGGCCGGATGCTGCGCACCGGGATCACCGAGCGCAGCAGCGAAAACGAAACGATGGTCATCGCGAAGCTCATCACATAGCGCGGCTGCAGGATAGGGCTGAGCAGCCCGGCCAGCCACTGGCGCGGCTTCGATTTCGGATTCTGGCGCCAGGGAGCGGCGAAGAGGATCCGGTTCACCAGCTCGGCCGGAGGCTCGACCTCGGCGGCGCGCCCGAGGAAGCGGACAGCGGCGGCGGAATCGCCCGCCAGTTCGGCGCACGCCGGGCAGCCGGCCAGGTGGTGTTCCACCGCCGCCCGGGTGGCCGCGTCGAGCGTGCCATCCACGTATTCGCAGAGCAGGATGTCCAGTTCGGCGCAGTTCATACGATCAGCTTCTGCTTGCGCAACAGCCGGGCCAGTTCGGCGCGGCCGCGGTTAATTCTCGACTTCACGGTGCCTTCGGGTATGGCCAGCACCTGGGCGATTTCCCGGTACTCCATTTCCTGCAGGTCGCGCAGGATGACGGCCTCTCGCAGGTCGGGCGACAACTTCTGCAGCGCGGCCTGTAAAATCTCGCTAGCCTCGCGGCCGGCCACGGCCTGGTCCGCGCGAGAGGTACCCGCGGTGTTTCGATCGCCTACGCCGGGGAGCTGTTCGTCGAGCGAATCCGTCACCCGGTCCTGCCGCGTGCGCCGGTAATGATCGATCAAAAGATTGCGCGTGAGCCGCGCCAGCCAGGTGCCGAACGAGCCTTCCGCCGCGCGGAACGAATGCAGCGTGCGGAAAACGCGCAGGAAGACTTCCTGCGTCAGATCCTGAGACTCGGAGCCGCTGTTGGTGAAGCGGTAACACAATCCGTAGACGCGCCGGCTGTGCAGGCGGACGAGATCCTCCCACGCCGACTCGTCGCCGCGCAGGCATCTCGAAACAAGTGAGGAGTCCTGGTCCAAGATTCGTTCTACCACATGGCCGCTTCGCGTACCTGCCAGGCTGCCGGGGCCGGCTGGCGAATTCTGGAAGACTCCCAAGGTCAGCGTCGCGGTTGCCATCGCTCCATTCCTTCACATGAAGAAACGACGCTTTTCCCCGCCAGGTTCAATTTTTTCCGGTATTCCGGTTCTTTTGAGATACTTGTACAGGCGCTCGGCTCCCCGCTGCGGAGACGCGGTCGCCGCTCTTCGAGGAGGCGAGATTCAGCATCGCTGGTGGAAATGGGCCGCGGGCGGCCTGGTGGTGGCCGCCGTGGGAGTCGGTCTGGTATGGCGATTCTCCCCTCGGGCTTTCGATTGGCACCTGGCGGCCGCGTCGGTGGCTGGCCTGGATTGGATGTGGATCGGCCTTTCCCTGCTTCCCGTCGCCGGCACGTATTATGTCCGGGCCTTGCGCTGGGCGGTGTTCCTGAAGCCGCTCAAACCACACCCGTCGATACGCAACCTGCTCTCGGCGACGGTGATCGGGTTCACCGCCATCACTCTATTTGGCCGCGCCGGCGAGTTTGTGCGGCCGTACTTGATCGCGGTCAAGGAAAAGGTTCCGTTTCCTTCTCAACTGGCGGCATGGCTGCTGGAACGGATCTTCGATCTGCTGATGGTGCTTCTGTTCTTCGCCTTCGCCCTGATGCGCATCACTTCGACCGGAGTGCACGTGGGGCCGAGGCTCGCCTGGGTGCTGGCAGCCGGCGGGCGTTTTGTCGCCGCATCCTGCCTGGGATTGCTGGTGCTGCTGTTTGCCATGCGCCATTTCGCCGAACCGGTCCGCCGTTACCTGACGCACGCCATTCGCTTTTGGCCGGAACGGCACTTCGCGCGCGCCGAAAAGCTGCTGGCGGGCCTGGTCCAGGGAGTGGAATCGACCCGCAGCGATGGCGCCCTGCTGGCGATTTTCCTGTACTCCGTGCTCGAATGGATGCTGATCGCCGCGTCCTACTGGTGCCTGACCCGCTCCTTCGAGGCGGTGCTGCATTTCTCCGTTGTGGACGTCATCATTTTTGTGGGATTCGTTTCGTTTGGAGCGGCCGTGCAGATTCCCGGGGTCGGCGGCGGCTTGCAGGTGGCGGCGGTGGTGGTTCTGACCGAGCTGTTCCGGGTGCGGCTGGAGCCGGCGACTTCATTCGCCATCCTGCTTTGGATTCTTAGCTTTGTAGTAATAGTTCCAGTTGGGTTGATGGTCACAGTCAAGGAAGGGCTGGATTGGCGCAGCTTGCGCCGGATGGGACGCGAACAATGAAGTGCCCTTTTTGCAGTCACTTGCATGATAGAGTAGTGGATTCGAGAGAGAGCAAGGAGGGCGACGCCATACGCCGCCGGCGCGAGTGCCTTGCCTGTGAGCGGCGATTCACTACCTACGAGCGCATCGATGAAGTTCCCTACATGGCGATCAAGAAGGATGGCCGCCGCGAGAAATTCGACCGTCAAAAAGTTCTCGGCGGATTACTAAAGGCTTGCGAGAAACGTCCAATTAGCATGTCGAGGCTTTCCGATCTGGTGAACCGGGTGGAAGCGAAGGTCAGCGACTCACCGGACCGGGAGATTTCGACTACAGAAATAGGAGAATTCCTGATGGAAGGACTCCGGGAGCTCGACAAGATCGCCTACGTACGATTTGCGTCGGTGTACCGGGACTTTCAGGACGAGGAGGCGTTTTTCAACGAGCTCAAGAACCTGATGCGGCAGAAACTGCCGTGAGTCGTGCGGGCGGCAAATCTTGTGTAACCTTATCAGTTTCAAGACATCCTTATAAAATAGGGCTTAACTTTTTTGGGGAACGATGATATGATTTATTGGAAGATCAGCCCTGTGCCTGACGGTTGCGCGATGTGGCCGGGGAACAACCGGCAATTCGAGCATATTTCAGCAAAATATCCTATTTCCAATAACTTGTGTACGCTTGCGCGTGCCCTTGGGGAGGTGAGTCTTAGTGGACCGTTTTGAAGATCATTTTCTCGCTGAGAATCCTGAAAGTCTGGGTCTGAACTTCGAAGAGGATGCCAAGTTCTTCGATGCGGAGGCTGCGCACGAGACCGACTTTCTGCATCAACCGCCGGTGGAAGAGTCCATCTACACGGACGATCCGGTGCGCGTGTATCTGCGGGAGATGGGAGCGGTTCCGCTACTGACGCGCGAAGGCGAAGTGGACCTGGCGCGGCGCATGGAGCGCGGCAAACTACGGATGCAGAAGGCTATTAGCCGTTCGGCCGTGGTGCAGCGGGTGGCCCTGGATATGGCCGAAGCGTTGAAGAAGGGCGCCATCGAACTGGAATCGGTTGCCGACCTGGGCGATGTGGAAGAAGGATCTCCCGCCGATCTGAAGGTGCGGGCGGACGCCTCTAAGCTGTTCGCGGATGTGATTGTACTCCACAAGAAACAACAGCAACTGGAAGAGAAAGTGGAAGCCACCCCGGTGGCCAACAAGAAACCGCGTAAGCGGATTCTCGGCAAGTTCAATCGGGCTAAAGTGGAAACCTCGCTGGCCATCCGGCGCTGCCCGTTCCGCGGCAACCGGTGGAAGGACTTCTCGCGCGAAATCGAGCGGGCCGTCGAAGAGATCAACCACCTGGATGGCGAAATCAAGAAACTCGAGATGCGTAACAGCCCGCTGCTGCAGACCCGCCTGCGGGAATTGAAGCGCGAGATCCGCAAGCGCGAAGCCGCCGCCGGCGCCTCGCTGCCCGAGCTGCGCCACACCCTGACCGTGATCCGCCACGGGGAAGCTGAAGCCGAGCGAGCCAAAAAGGACCTGGTCGAGGCCAACCTCCGGCTGGTGGTTTCGGTCGCTAAGAAATACGTAAATCGTGGGTTACACCTCCTTGACCTGATTCAGGAGGGCAATATCGGCCTGATGCGCGCCGCCGACAAATTCGAATACCGGCGCGGCTACAAGTTCTCGACCTATGCCACTTGGTGGATCCGGCAGGCCATCACGCGCGCCATCGCCGACCAGTCCCGCACCATTCGCATTCCGGTGCACATGAACGAGAGCATGAACAAGTTTCTGCGCGCCACCCGCGAGCTCGAGAAGGAACTGGGCCGAACTCCTACAAATGACGAAATCGGCCGGCGGATGGAGATTCCGGTCGAGAAGGTGCAGAAGCTGAAAACCATTTCCCGCGACCCGGTTTCGCTCGAAACGCCGGTGGGCCGCGACGGCGAATCGGCGCTGGGCGATCTGATCGAAGACCGCTGGGTGGGGTCGCCGGTGGATGCGGTGATCGAAACCAACGTTCGCGACGAAACGGCCGGCATTTTGAAGACGCTGTCCCCGAAAGAGGAGAAGGTCATTCGGATGCGGTTCGGGATTGGCTGCGAGCGGGAGCACACGCTCGAAGAGATCGGCCAGGAGTTCGACGTCACGCGCGAGCGGATACGTCAGATTGAAGCCAAAGCCCTGCGCCAATTGCGCGCCCCGGAACGGGCACGAAGGCTGCGCGCCCTGATGGCCGCGCGGTAACTCTTCCTTAGCCGTTCGTTCTCACAAATGGGGCCCGCGTTAGGACGCACGCGTCCTCAGTGGCTCGTCTTGATATCATTGAGTGCATGGCTGGCTCCACTGACATTCACTGCCCAAGGTGTCAACGGAGGATGGTCCGACCTCTGGGCGCCCGTAATGACGATCCGAGATTAGGGCCTGTCTAGAAATAACAGTTTCATATAAAAATGTTTTGGCGTACACTTGAGTAAGTGAACGCCGAGCCGGGAATCAAACTACGCTTCGATGCCCTGAGTCCTTTGGTGGACGAGCGG
>Ga0187862_10004830_pt1 | contig 12624 bp, 10 predicted proteins | sample June2016WEW_10_1_FD_133003 | JGI IMG/M metagenome (GOLD analysis project Ga0187862, IMG submission 133003) | Peatland microbial communities from SPRUCE experiment site at the Marcell Experimental Forest, Minnesota, USA - June2016WEW_10_150 | ecosystem: Environmental > Terrestrial > Soil >...
AGGGCCGCAAGATGTCGAAGTCGCTCGGCAACGGCATCGAGCCCCAGGACATCATGCGCACGCTCGGTGCCGACATACTGCGGCTGTGGATCGCCGCCACCGACTACGCCAATGAGATGAGCCTATCGCAGGAGATTCTCAAGCGCATGAGCGATTCCTATCGCCGCATGCGTAACACGCTGCGCTTCCTGCTCGGCAACCTGCATGACTTCGAGCCGCAGCAAGCGGTGTCGGTCGCCGAACTGGTCGCGCTCGACCGCTGGGCAATCGCACGTGCGGCCGAGCTACACCAGGAAATCGTGACGGCCTATCGCGACTATGCGTTTCATCTGATCTATCAGAAAGTGCACAACTTCTGTGTGGTCGATCTGGGCGGCTTTTACCTCGACATCCTCAAGGATCGCCTGTACACGACCCCGGCGGGCAGCCGCGCGCGACGCTCGGCGCAGACCGCGATGTGGCACATCGCCGAGAGCATGGTGCGCTGGCTGGCGCCAATTCTGTCATTCACGGCCGAGGAACTGTGGCGGCATCTGCGCGGCGGCAGGGCCGAGTCGGTGTTCCTTAGCATCTGGCACAGTTTGCCCGAGCTTCCAGCCGACGCGATCGACTGGACAGCATTGATTGCGTTGCGCGGGGATGTTGCGCGCGAGCTCGAACGCCTGCGCATCTCGGGTGAGATCGGCGCGCCGCTCGATGCCGAGGTGGATATCTGGTGCAGCCCAGAGCAATATCCGCGTCTGGCGGTGCTCGGAGGCGAGCTGCGTTTCCTGATGATCACATCCGAGGCGCGAGTCCATGAGCTCGCAGAGCCGGGCGCCGCAGCGGTGCCGGTCGAGGCCGTGCCGGGACCCGGGTTCGAGGGCGGCGGGGTATGGATCCAGGTGCGAGCTTCGACACAGGCCAAGTGCGTACGCTGCTGGCATCACCGCCCGGATGTCGGGCAGTCGCCCGAACACCCTGAGTTGTGTGGCCGCTGTGTCGGCAATCTGTCGCTGCCCGGCGAGACTCGGCGGTATTCCTGATGCGACGCAAGGACCCGCATGGGGTGACCACCATCGTGGCGGAAGCGCACGGGGGCGGCCTGATCTATCTGTGGCTGAGCGCCGCGGTGATCGCCGTCGATCAACTCAGCAAGGCCGCGATCGAGACAGGCCTGGGGTTGTATCAGTCCATCGTCGTACTGCCGGTGCTCGAGATTACGCGGCTGCACAACACCGGCGCTGCCTTCAGCTTCCTGGCCGATGCCGCGGGTTGGCAGCGCTGGCTATTCACGGCACTGGCGATCATCGTCAGCGCTGCGCTGGTACTATGGCTGCGGCGCATCGATCGCGGCGCCCGCGCACTGGCCAGCGCCGTGGCGCTGATCCTCGGCGGCGCGGTCGGCAACGTCATCGACCGGCTGCGGCTAGGCCATGTGATTGATTTCATTCATGCCCACTGGGGTGAGCATTATTTTCCAGCGTTCAATGTTGCCGACTCCGCGATTACCATCGGCGCAGCGCTGCTGCTGCTCGATGCCTGGCTCGAAGCCCGGTAGGATGCCCCCATGCGCATTTTGCTAGCCAATCCCCGAGGTTTCTGCGCCGGCGTGGACCGGGCCATCGAGATCGTGGAGCGGGCGTTGCAGCTGTTCGGCGCGCCGATCTACGTGCGGCACGAAGTGGTGCACAACCATCATGTGGTCGAGCGCCTGCGCGGCCTCGGCGCCGTATTCGTCGAACAGCTCGAAGAAGTGCCGGACGGGGCCACCGTGGTGTTTTCGGCTCATGGCGTGTCCACCGCCGTGGAAAACGAAGCCGCGCGCCGCGCGCTGCAGGTGTTCGATGCCACCTGTCCGCTGGTCACCAAGGTGCATATGGAAGTGGCGCACTTTGCCCGCGAAGCCCGCGAAGTCATTCTGATCGGCCACGCCGGGCACCCGGAGATCGAAGGCACGATGGGGCGCTTCGATGCCAGTTTTGGCGGGCAGATCTTTCTGGTCGAGAGCATAGAAGACGTGGAACGCGTGGCGGTGCGCGATCCGGAGCGGCTGGCCTTCGTCACGCAAACCACCTTATCCGTGGACGACACCGCACTGATGGTGGCGGCGTTGCGCGCGCGCTTTCCCTTGTTGCAGGCGCCGCGCCGCGAAGACATCTGCTATGCCACGCAGAACCGCCAGGACGCGGTCAAAAAGCTGCTCGGGCTGTGCGATCTGTTGGTCGTGGTCGGCTCGCGCAGCAGCTCGAATTCGAATCGTCTGCGGGAACTGGCCGATCGCGCGAGCGTGCCCGGATATCTGGTGGATGGCGCTGACGATCTGCGGCGCGAATGGCTGGACGGCAAGAATGTGGTGGGCGTCACCGCTGGTGCCTCGGCACCGGAGGTGCGGGTACAGCAGGTGGTCGAACGCCTGCGCAGTTGGGGGGCAGAAACGCCCTCGGAGCTCGAGGGCTGCGAAGAGCAGGTGGTGTTCGGCCTGCCGAGGGCGCTGCGCGGCTGAAGCGGCGCGCGGCCGCCCGGCCGCAGTGGCCCACTGGCAGCGGTTTATGTCACCCAGGGTCGCTTCGACCGGGTGGCCGCGGTGGAATGCACGGGTTTTCCGGCTTCCGGAGCTATAATTTCCGCCTATGGGAATAGACGCAGCAGACGTCGAATCTAACTGGGCCAGAGCCGCCGCGAGACTATCGGCCGGCGGTATTCGCGTCACCGACCAGCGGCTGCGGATCGCCAGCATCCTGCTCTGGGCGCCCCAGCATCTGTCGGCGGAGCAGATCGCCGAGGCGCTGCGACGCGACGGCGCGCGCGTCTCCAAGGCCACCGTCTACAACACGCTGAACCTGTTCGCGGCCCGTGGTCTGATCCGCCAGCTCACGCTCGATGGCAGTTGCGCCTGGTTCGATTCCAACGTCGCCCCTCACTATCATTTTCAGGATGAGCACACCGGCGCCTTGAGCGACGTGGCGCTGCGTGAGGTGCAGTTCAGCCGGCTGCCAGCGCCGCCGCCCGGCATGGAAGTCGCGGGCATCGATCTCGTGATCCGTCTGCGCCGGCGCGGGTAGATCCATCACGCTGGTAGGCACGAAGCGCCTTGCGGACACCGACGCTTCACGGCTTTCGGTCTCCGTCATCGATGGAATCGCTGCAATCGAACGGTTTTCTACCGAGATTGACCGGCTGAACCTGGCATCAGCCCGGCCAAACCCTTTTCTGTCCTCAGCGTTCCTGATCTGCTATGCGTCGCACATCGACTATCACACACCAGATCAGCAGGAGCGCCTGTTCCTGATTCGAGATGGTGACGAGGTCATCGGCTGCGCGCCGATGCAACTGCGCCGCGGCCGGTTCCGGCTTTTAGCGCCGCTCGACACTGATAGACCGGGCATCCTGTCGCTTCCCGAGGACGAGCAGCGTGTTGCGACGGCCCTGGTCCGCCACCTCTGCGATAATGAAAAGCGCTGGGGGATGGCGGAGTTTTTCGGACAACAGCGCGGAAACGCGCTGCATCGGGCCAGCCATGCCGCCGCCGGTTCGAGCTTTCGGGCTCGCGACATCGAGCTGGAACCCTACAATGAGATACCTCTGGCCTACGAAAATCTCTGCGCTTACTTCCAAGCGCTCTCCCAAAAAATGCGCTCCAACATCGGTCGACAGACCCGGCGGCTGTTCGCCAACGGCGAAACCGAACTGGTCCTGGCAGAGGGTCCGCAGGCTGCGACCGCGTGGTTCGACGCCTATTGCGATTTGGATGACCGAAGCTGGAAACGCGGCACCGACGCGTCCATCCAGCGCCATCCGCGCCGAGTGCGTTTCTATCGAGAGATCGCCGCTGCCCGCGGGGGACTCGATCCCTCGTTCATCGGTGTCGTATTCGATGGAGTGCTGGTCGCGGGTCTTCTTGTGGGATCCAATGCAACGGCATCGCCACGCTTCCACCGGGCTTGGTGCCTGGAGATGGCCTACGATCAATCGCGAGCAGAACTAGGTCCGGGTCAGCTACTGCTGTTGCTGGCAGTGGGCGAAGCGATCAGAAGAGGCGACCAGCATCTCAACTTCATGCAGAATTTCGCTTACTACAAGCACCGCTGGAAAGCCGAACCCATCGAGGCCGTCAGCGTGCAACTCATACGTCGTGCCAGCCTGCACAACGTCCGTGCGTCGTTAGGCGAAGTGAAAAACCGCTGGCTGGCGAAACGCGGCAAGCTTTCCACCGAGCCGGGCCGTCATGACGACGCGACCCAAGCAGCGGCGAATCGTGCGACGGCCGCGACGCACGTTCAAGAACGCGCGCGCAGCCTGGCTGCAACAGCGCTCGGCTTTGCCGGAACCGGAATGCGGCGACTCGATCGCGAGCAAGCGCGCGCGTATTTGCCATTTGATCTCGGGTGACACCAAACCAATGACATAATCTGCGCTCCCGCGCTTCTACGACTCAGGCGGATGGGTGATCGCGTGCCTATTTAACTTAAAGCGCGCCGCGGAATGGCGCCGTTGCGCTTGGAGTCACGTCAAGGCGTCAGTAGTCTGACGTCGATCACCGCAGGACTTCCTGGGTTCATCTTACAGTGTGCTGGTGAACGCAAATCTGCTCGACTGCCAGAAAGATGACGACCCCACCTTTGTGGCGCACCAGGGGCTGGACGGCCTGCAGCGGCTCGCTGCACGGTGGACGACGCTGGTGGAATCGCTGCCCGGCGCCCGGTTCATGCATTTTCCCGAATGGTATCGGGCCTATTTGTCCTCGCTCGCGCCCGACCCTGCGCGCGTCTGGTTCATTGCAGCCTACCGAGATCAAGAGCTCGTGGGAATTTTCCCACTTGAGTTTCAGTCCCACCGCGTCATCGGGTTGCGGCCTCGCGTAATCGGCACGATCGACGACGATCAGATGCAGTTGTCGGATTTCGTGTTCGCGCAGACCGCGGAAAATGCGCACCTTCTATACCAATTGACGCAATGGCTGCGTACCCAGCGCACCATACGCTGGGACGAACTGCGACTGCGAAAAGTACCCGAAGACTCTTCGATCGTGCATGCCTTCAGGGCCCGATTGCCGACAGCGACCGTAGCGCTGCGGCACGATGGTAGCAGCTACTTTCAGACCAGCGGGACTTACGACCAGGCCACGCGAGCGATGTCTGGTACGTTCAAACGTAATTTGCGGCGACTCGCTCGTAGGGCGGAACAAACGGCGCCGCTTCGATTTCAGTCGTATCGGCGACCGGAAGATCTGAGCAAGGCGTTCGACATCCTGCTCGACATCGAGGCGTCAGGATGGAAGGGCAATGCGGGAACGGCGTCGGCAATCTGCTGCCGGCCAGCGATGCTCGCGTTCTACCGCGCATTGGTGCGTGAATTCGGTGGTCGCAACGCGTGCGTCATCAATGTGTTGTGGCATGGTGAGCATGCCGTCGCCGGACAATTTTGTCTGCACATTGGTAGCACGTTCAGCATTCTTAAGATCGGCTTCAGTGACGCCCACTCGGATATTGCGCCCGGCAACTTGCTGCTCGAACGCACGATTCAGCACGCCTGCGAGGATGCCTGCATTGATATCGTCAGCCTGGTGAATCAGCCGCCCTGGTCGAAAAGCTTCAAGCCCTTGACCACGGGGGTATGGACTTATTGCGCGCCGAATTGGAACGTGCAGGGGTGCCTCGTGCACCTTGGCCTGTTGGGCAAACGGGCGTGGGACGCAATCTATCGCCAGCGCTCATCAGGGCGCGGACCGACGTCGAAGGTTCAGTCTATGAGTACGGATGGAAACGGCGCCGAAACCCAGTTTGCAAACTAGCCTAACTCGCCGCTCGATCGACTCGGCATCGTGCTGCCCGCCGCCTCCATCATCAAATATGTAGTGCCGACTTTTGGTACAACACATTGATTTTCTTACCCGCCACGCTTGATTCCGCGCAATTATGAGGCTAGCTGGCGGAACACGCGCCATGAACCGGTTTTGTTCGCTACTTCGCTGAGGGCCGACTGGATGGCCTGCTCGGTGACAGGCTTCAGTAGTTCGGCCGGTCAGGCGTCAAGCCTACTGGCGTGGTCGGGCCCTGATGCTTAACATACGCGGCCTTCGCGCCGGAGTAGCTCAGTTGGTAGAGCAGCGCATTCGTAATGCGCGGGTCGGAGGTTCGAGTCCTCTCTCCGGCAGTCCCCCCGCTCTTCCGCAGACATCCATAGACGTCCATCTATCGCCAGAATATCTATATTTTATAGGCAGATAGCTGGTTAGTGGCTTCTAAGCTCGTCCATTGACAGCCATCCTTCGTTGGGGGTGAAAATGGGGGTAACAGCTTACCGAGTCAGGCAGTTACCCCCAAACTTCGACCGATGGTTACCCCCATGCTGACCGACATGGCCGCACGATCCGCTAAGCCAGGACTGAAGCCGTTTAAGCTGACCGACGGCGGCGGTCTGTATCTGTTGGTCAAGCCGAACGGGTCGCGCTGGTGGCGGTTCAAATACCGCATCGACGGCCGAGAGAAAGGGCTGTCCCTCGGTGTCTATCCTGAGGTCCCGCTCAGTCTTGCTCGGGAACGGCGCGAAGAGGCCCGACGACTGGTGGCATCCGGCGTCGATCCCAGCGACAAGCGGAAGGCCGAGAGAAATGCCCGCAGCGATACTCTCGAGGCGATTGCGCGTGAATGGCTAGCAATGCAGGCCAAGCCCGACAAGAAGAACAAACGAGCGGCGCTGGCGCCGGCAATATGGGCCAAGGCGCGATGGATGCTTGAGAAATTTGTTTTCCCCTACCTCGGCTCGAGGCCCATTTCGAAGATTACTGCCCCGGAGTTGCTGAAGGTTCTGAAGCGGATCGAAGCCCGAGGCACCCATGAGACCTGCCACCGCACCAAGCAGCGTTGCGGACAAATCTTTCGTTATGCGATCGCTACGGGTCGCGCCGAACGGGATGTCACCGCGGACCTTCGCGGTGCGCTCGCGCCGGTTGTCTCGCGTTACTTCGCAGCCATTACCGAGCCCGCGCGTATCGGTGACCTGCTACGGGCGATCGATGGGTACCGGGGTAGGGGTCAGTGCTCGACCGAGCTGGCCTTGCGCCTCGCACCGCTCGTTTTCGTGCGGCCCGGGGAGCTGCGGAAGGCGGAGTGGTCGGAGTTTGATCTCGAGCGCGCTGAATGGCGTGTCTCCGCGACGCGCATGAAGATGGGGGAAGAGCACGTCGTTCCGCTATCGCGTCAGGCCCTGGCTATTCTTAAGGAACTACATCCGTTGACCGGTGGCGGGCGGTATGTTTTTCCGTCACTGCGCACAACGGCGCGACCGATGAGCAATAACGCCATTAACGCGGCGCTTCGCCGCATGGGCTATAGCGGCGCGGAGATGACAGGGCATGGATTCCGCGCGCTCGCTTCGACCTGCCTCAATGAGCAGGGCTGGCACCCGGATTTGATTGAGCTGCAACTTGCACATGCCGAGCGTAATAAGGTACGTGCTGCCTACAATCGCGCTCAGCGACTGCCTGAGCGTCGCAAGATGTTGCAAGCTTGGGCCGATTACCTCGACGGACTGCGTTCCGATCAACGATCTACCTTGGCCGATCCAGCTGCGATCTAGCAAGGGGTTGCAGCGTTGCGACACGGATAAAGTAAGGATAAACGCGCATTGGCGGCGCAATAACCAGTCATACCCAGCTACAGGCGCCAAGCGCCTTGAGGGTTGGTTCGTGTCGGTGCGGATCACTATTTGCGCTACTCAAGGCAGTGAGTAAAAATACTCAACGTTGTGAGTAAAAAGAAGACCGACTACCAGCGCCTCCAAGCCACAGCCCTCGCCGAGCGGCTCGCCGCGCCGCGCCGGTTCCTGCAGGTCGTCGCCGGCCACGCCAGTTCGTAACTACACAGGAAGGCCGCAACGATGCGGCCATTGCGGCATTTCCCAGAACGCTACCCCGACATAGTCCGTCGGCAGGGCATGTTAGAGAACTCACCCGACAGTAATGCGCCGGCGGTTAGATAACTCAACAAAGGTGGTCAGAGCGCACAACAAAAGCCGACTAGACGAGGTCTGGCAACTGGAAGCATGCTCTCGGGGAAAGAGGGGCGGCACTGAACGGCTCACTGCGGCCAGTTGCAGTCTGTGGCATCGCTCCGAAGCTGACATTCAATATTACAAAATCAGACATTCCAACGATAATGCATCCGGTGCAGCTGTAGCGGCCCTGTTCCTGTGAGTCGGTAGCTACAGCGCTACGATAAATTGCGGCCATCCTGGCAGAGAGATCACGATGCAAATTCTCGATGACGCCGCCCGACGCGCTATCGCCTATCTCGATTCATTGCAGAATCGCCCAGTAAGTCCGCGCCGCGACGCCATTGAGCGGCTGGACATCTTGGATACACCGGCGCCGCAAAAGCCGACCGCGTCAGGCGAAGTCTTAGCGCAGCTCGATGAATTTGTTTCGCCGGCGACGATGGCGATGGCCGGTCCGAGATTTTTTGGATTCGTAATCGGCGGATCGTTACCGGTGACGCTCGCCGCCAACTGGCTGGCTGCAGCGTGGGATCAAAATGCCGGCTATGATGCATCGACTCCCGGTGTTGCACGCTTGGAGGAAATCGCGCAGCGGTGGTTGCTTGAGTTGCTTGACTTGCCGAGGCAATGCGCTGTTGGATTTGTCACAGGCGCAACGGTTGCAAACTTCACGGCGCTCGCCGCCGCTCGGAACGCAGTGCTCAAACGCTGCGGGTGGTCGGTCGAAGCGGAGGGATTGTTTGGCGCACCGCCGATTCAAGTCGTCGTAGGCGAGGAATGTCATCCGACACTGCTAAAGTCGCTAGGCATGCTTGGTCTAGGGCGTTCGCGACTGACTCGTGTGCCGGTCGACTCCCAGGGGCGCATGCGCGCAGAAAAGTTACAGGTGTCTTCCTCACCGGCAATTGTCTGTCTGCAAGCTGGCAATGTGAACAGTGGCGCCTTCGATCCATTTGACGAACTATGCCCGATCGCGCGCGGCGCAGGAGCATGGATTCACATTGACGGCGCATTCGGACTTTGGGCAAAAGCTACACCTTCACTGTCGCATCTCACGCGCGGAATGGATCTCGCCGACTCGTGGGCCACCGACGCACATAAATGGCTGAACGTGCCGTACGACAGCGGCATTGCATTTGTGCGCGACGCGGATGCACTGCGTTCCTCTATGGCTATCACAGCGGAATATTTGCCGCCGCAAGGCGCGCGACGCAATCCGTGCGATTACACGCCCGAACTTTCTCGCCGCGCGCGCGGCGTGGAAATCTGGTCTGCGTTGCTCCATCTGGGTCGCGAAGGATTGGCTGCAATGATTGAGCGCAACTGCGCGCAAGCGCGAAGATTCGCCGAACGATTGACCGTCGCGGGCTACGCCGTGCTCAATGAAGTAGTACTGAATCAAGTGGTCGTTCGCTTCGGCGACGCCGAGCGCACCAAAAGAGTGATTGACGCCATTCAACAGGACGGCACTTGTTGGGCCGGAGTTACCGTATGGCGAGGTCATACTGCCATGCGCATCAGCGTCTGTTCGTGGGCCACAACCGAGGCCGATGTCGAGCGCAGCGTTGACGCCATAATTCGTTGCGCGCGCGAATGCAGTTAGGCGTCAGTCTGGATCAACCTCGAGCGCAAAGCGGCCGTTCGAGCGGCTGCTAACGGGGGAGTTGGAAATAGAGGCCCACCGGCAGCTTCAACGGCGGGCCTATCCGGTGGGACCGTCGCTGACCGGCCACTTTGCGACATTCAGCCGGCTGGAATGCATGCCTGAAAGCCGCCATTCGTGGACTATAGTTTCTCGATCTTTTCCTGGGCCTCCCCCGTGCCGTTGCCGGCGAACCTGCGCTAGCGAACACCGAGGGATTGGTAGCATCTGACGGTACGTGAAAGGCTGGCGTATCTCCAAAGAACCAGCGACCCACGAATGTTGCGGTCGCGCGTCGCGATTGCGACTGGCAGGAACGTCGCCACGCTCACCTCGGGCATCATCAGCTCGATGGCGAACATGACGCCACCGATTAGAGTATTGAAGGTGGATGCGATGCCTGCGCCCGCACCCGCAGCGATGAGTGCGATCCGTTGGCCCGAGGGCATGCGGACAATCTGCCCCAGCGCCGAGCCGAGCGCCGAACCGATCTGGATGATCGGTCCTTCCCACCCGACCGATGGACCGCTACCAATCGCGATGGCCGACGCTAGAGATTTGACCAGAGCCACAACTGGCGCGGTGATCGCGGGTGCTGCGGCAGCGCGCTCACTTTGCCTGCAGCGTCGAGGCTGATCATTGCCAGGCGTGGCCAGATTATGTCGCACGGTAACTGTGGCACAACCGTGGGCAGTACAGTACGCCGCTGGTTTTGACAAGATCGTTCCTGCAGGGTCACCTTGAGTTATGCGTACCCACCGTTGCATCGTCGTTACGCCCTATTACACCGAGGACCGGTTGACCCTGGAGCGTTGCATCCGCAGCGTGCGCAGTCAGTCCGTCGGCACCGAACATCTATTAGTCGCTGATGGCAATCCACAGGATTGGATCGACCATGAGGGTGTTCGTCATCTGCGGTTGGACCGTTCCCACGCAGATCATGGCAATACGCCACGCGGCATCGGTGCACTGCTCGCAGCGGCCGAAGGATTCGACGCGATCGCGCTACTGGATGCGGATAATTGGGTCGATTCCAATCACGTGGAGGTATGTCTGAACGCTGCCGCCAGGGCCGGCAGGAAATGCGACTTCGTCATCGCCCGCCGCCGCTTCCGTCGGCCGGATGGATCGGTCCTGCCCGTGCAGGACGAGCCCGTATCGGAACACGTCGACACGAACTGCTTCGTATTCCTGCCAGGCTCCTACCACCTGCTCAGCTTCTGGGCATTGATGCCAAAGCCGCTGTCCATGGCAGGAGATCGATTCTTCTGGGCTGGCGTGCGCGCACGCAGGCTGGTCGGCGCGCGCGTCATCGAGATCACGGTCAACTACCTGACCATGTGGGCCGGCGAGTACTTGAAGAATGGCGAGACTCCGCCTGACGGAGCCAAGACCATAGAGGACTTCGAGCCTATGCGCGCCTGGCTGCGCTCCCTCAACCGACAAGAGCGTGAAGTGGCTTCACGACTTGCCGGCGTGCGCCTCATTGTGCCGGCAAGGCGCCGATGGCTGCGGTGGCGTACTGAATGATCTGGAGTGCGGACCTGCGGGGCGTCGGCAGGGACGAAGAGTAAGGTCGCAGCGAACGAGGCGCTGCAGAAGCAAACTCGCTATGCGCCGAAACTTGACGCGGGCTTGCGCAGGTCGACGTGGCGCCGCTCGCCCGTCGAATCTTCGACCTATTTGTCCGAATGCCCATTCGCGGCATACCATTGCCGGCCTCGGTTCTCGTCCTACCCCAGCCGGCACTGCGAAAGTAGAAGTGCGCCCAGAGTTGGAGCCGACGGAGCGTTGACATGAGGAATTAGCATTGCCCCGAGTTCTTGCTATATGTCTTGATGGATACGATGAAGCCATCGGTAGACAACTGATGGCAGAAGGACAAATGCCGGCTCTGCGCGCAATGTCGGAACTCAGCGCGCGTTTCTGGCTTGATCATGGTCCGGCACTGCGTACCGGGTTGGCCGGGGAGCATATCGCGACCGGCCTTTCGCCCAGAGATGCGGGCCGGTGGGCGGCAGTACACTTCGACCCCGCCACGTACGCAGTTCGCCAGGAGGGCACCGCGCTCACGCCATTCACCGACGCGCTCGGTCGGCGCGCCGTGGTATTCGATCCGACGTATTTCGATCTCGCGCGCGCTCCCCGCACTCGCGGCATCGTGGCTTGGGGAGCGCACGATCCGGGCGTGCCCGGCATGTCAAATCCGCCGGCCTTGCTCAAAGAGGTGAGTGCAAGGTTCGGAGCATATCCGGCGAGCGAGTGGCTCTATGGAACGCCCTGGAACTCGTTGGCGGCCTCGAGACAGATGGGCGATCAGTTGAGCAAAGCGGTGCGAATGCGGGCCCGAATCGCGCGCTGGCTTTACCGCGAGCGCCTGCCCGATTGGGAGCTCGCGCTGCTCACGGTAAGCGAGGCACATTCGGCACTCGAGGGTCTTTGGCATGGGATCGATCCCAGCCACCCGTTACATCCTTGCCCCTCTGCCGTCGCGGCGGCTGAGGGCATCCGGGCGGTCTATGCAGCAATCGACGACTTGATCGCGGAACTTCGCGCAGCGTTTCCAGACGCTGCCACGGTGGTCTTCTCGATGCACGGCATGGGTCCGAATCGATCTGATGCCGCGAGCATGTTGTTGCTGGCTGAACTCCTGTATCGCCGGGCCTTCGGAAGCGCCTACTTCTATCGCAGGGCCGAGACCTCGGCCGCCCTCAACGGGCAGACGGCCATGACGGAATCGGAGTCGTGGGACAGCTGGATCGCCGCTGGCCTTCCGGCCGAGCCGCCTCCGCCACGCGAGCCGTTATGGCGCCGACTGCCACGACGAGTCATGCCGACTACGGCCAAGCGTATCAAACGCATGTTGGATCGGCTGACGGTCAGGTCCGGGCCGACGCTTCCGTTGTCGCTCGACTGGATGCCAGCCGCGCGCTATCAGCGATTCTGGCATCGGATGCCCGCCTTTGCGTTGCCCTCGTTCTACGACGGTCGGGTGAGAATCAACC
>Ga0187862_10004835_pt1 | contig 12617 bp, 7 predicted proteins | sample June2016WEW_10_1_FD_133003 | JGI IMG/M metagenome (GOLD analysis project Ga0187862, IMG submission 133003) | Peatland microbial communities from SPRUCE experiment site at the Marcell Experimental Forest, Minnesota, USA - June2016WEW_10_150 | ecosystem: Environmental > Terrestrial > Soil >...
GCTGAAGGCGTTCGGCAAGCTACGCGGCTTGCGCAAAGAGACAGCGGACATCAACCGGATTGTCGAGGCGGAGTTTGGCCAGATCCAGCCTGAGGATTGGCAGTGATCCTGGACACGAACGGGTTGTCGGCCATGGCGGATGGCAACACGAGCTTGGAGCCGCTCCTTCAACAGGCCGCCGAGATCGCAGTCCCGGTGATTGTGCTGGGTGAGTACCGATATGGCATCCGGCAGTCGCGTCACCGGACCCGGTATGAACGATGGCTGGCGGAAGTGCTGGCGAGTTGCCGCGTGCTGGTTGTGGACGAGGGAACCGCTGGACACTACGCAGAGGTCCGCGACGAACTGAAACGCAGCAGGCGCCCGATACCCGGGAATGACCTCTGGATTGCGGCCTTGACGCGACAGCACGCACTGCCCCTGCTCAGCCGCGATCGACATTTCGATTTTGTTCCTGGACTGAAGCGGGTCGGCTGATAGCGGAAGCCCTTACCTGGACGGACCGGGGTTCCGTTCAAGCGGTTGGGTGTACACTGTCTCGAGACATGGAAAGGCGACATGAAAATGCGGAATAACTCGCCAGGTTTCCCGGCCGTATTGGCCATGGTTCCCCTGCTTGCCTTGCTGGTCTCTTGTAATACGCCCGACAGCGTCGCCAGGTTCTGTTCCTCCGCTGTGTCCACTCTTGGATCCGGTGACGCCCTTTTCGATGACATGAAAGCATCCTGCATTCGGGAAGCCCAGACACGGGAATCCTTCGGCACTTTCGCGCTCACGGATCCCGATCCCGCCGTCTGCGACGATATCGGTAAACAGGCCGAAGGCCTCAAGGCCGCATCCAAAGTTCTCTTGGACTATTTCAAAGCCCTGAATGACCTGGCCTCCTTCGGAGCCAGCAAAGCGGGTGACGACGCCAAGGAACTCGTCGCCAAGGCGTCCGCCCAATCCAAGCTGAGCGCCGACCGGCAGACGGCGATGGCGTCAATTGCCGGTTTCCTGACTCGGGTGGCGACCTCGGGCTACCAGCAGAGACAACTGGCGGACGATGTCGTAAGAGTTCACAAGGATATTCAGGTTTCTCTCGACGGCCTTGGCGAGGTCGTCGGTGTAGCCTACCTCCACCAGTTGCAGAACGAAGAGCAAAAGACCGCCACTCGCTATAACGAGTTTCTGCTGCAGCACCAGGGGGCAGCCGACGCGGCTCTCATCCTGGACGCTCGCTGGCAAAACGATCGCGCCAACTTCGCCGCCAGGCAGAAAGCCGCGCTGGCTTACAAGGCTGCGCTCGAGACCCTGGCCAAGGGAAATGAAGAACTGGCGGCCCATGCTCGCGGCTTCAAGGCGAAGGACCTGGCTGGTCTGCTCAGTTCCTATGCCGCACAATTGGATAGTCTGGCCCCGGCCATTCGGAAGGCGTACTTCTAGGAGAGTGTGCGATGCCGATCGATTCCGCAAAACAGGCAGAAGAACTGCAACAGATCTTCTTTAATCTCTCCAACGCGGTGGACGCCTTCCGCCTGCGCAACTTCAACGCGCTCCCGCCCGCCAAGCAGCAGCAACTCAAAGAGCAGGCCCAAGCGTTGGACACTCGGGGCCAGGAATGTACCGCTGAGGCCATGGGCGCAATCCTGCAGGCCATTCAGCCTCACCTGCCGAATATCAGGCAAGCCACCAAGGACGCGCAGGACGCGCTGGCCCACTTGAACGATGTGGTCAAGGCAATCACTATCGTGGATTCCGCCGTGGCGTTGGTAGGCTCCATTATGGCGGGCGACCTCGCATCGATCGGCGGCAACGTGCAAGGCCTCGTCGAAGCGATTGGTGGTTAGGGCTGGCCCGTCACCGAATCGCATGGGGTACCGGCGGGGTGAACGCTCCACGCGCAAGCCGAGGTGTTTGGCGAACGGATCAAAGTCCGCCGGACGAGTATTGCCAACAATGTCCAGCAGACGGATCTCGTTGGGGTCGCCTCGCAGGGCGAAGCCTCCCGTCGGTCCCTTGCTTGAACGTAGCAGGTCCTTGCGAGCCAACTGCTGCAGAATCTTCGCCAGAAAGTGGGCTGGAATATCCTCTTGCGCAGCGATATTCTTCACCATGACGTACTTGCCGTCGTGCACCTGCGCGAGATGCACGAAGGCGCGAATCGCATACTCGGACGAACGAGAATAAATCATCTACGCCCCCTGGCAAACTCGGATTCAGTCCCGCCACCTTTCCGTCTGTCGGAACTTTCTGGAGGCACCTGCGCCAACCGTTGATCCGTCACTCCGAAAGCTGGGTGTGCCTCCGTTGATTTTGCCAACGGAGAATCCAACAAAGAGATCGCAAGACGCCTCGAAATCAACGAAGGCACCGTGCGGGTGCATGCCAGTAATGTGTTCGCAAAGCTGGGCTGCAGCGACCGGGCACAAGCGGCAGCGGTGGCGTTTCACCGCGGGATCATGTCCCTCGAGTAATCGAAGGCTCTACATTTCCTTGCGGGCCACGCTATCGGCTTGAAAGTCGGCAACTCCGGCGCAACGATGAGCGCTGACTCCCTTTGCGTTCGTCATTACAAAGGTGGGCGCTCCGCCGGCTCTCGAGGCCTTACAATTCTCGAACGCGATTCCGTCTACCGCGTCGAGCATAAAAGCCGGCCGGCCATCCGGCTTCCCATTGGCCACGTCGATGCCGTTCAACTCGATACCGGCGGCATGCCGGATGAAGAATCCGTAAGCGGGCAGTATCCCGAACATGGAAGGCTCGGGATACTCCTTCTCGCGTTCGGGAGTATCGTAGGGCTCGCGCGGAGGCACGCCGCCGGTGGTGCGAAAGAAGAAGGAATTCACCAGTTCCGCCGGCTGTTTGGCCACCTGATCGAGGCTCAGCCCTCCGCGGTAGAGAATCCGAATGCCGCTCAGCCTGACATCCTCCACGTTGTGTCCAGGAATGCCGCTGATGATCGACCCGTACCGCGGGTCGGCGTTCGAAGCCACCACGTTGCTGATGTTGATCCGCTTGATGGAGCCTACAGCGGTGCCTTCGGGCGCGCGCATGCGGTTGCCAAGACGGATGAAGATGGGCGCGCTCGAAACATCGCGCATGGTAATATTCGAAACCGCGATATCTTCGATATGGGCTCCATCCACGCTCTCAAGCGCCAGACCGCGGGACGTATCGAACACCACGTTGGAGATGGTGATATTGCGGAAGTCGCCTTCGGACTCGGTGCCAATCTTGACGCGGCCGGTAGGACCGTCGCGGTCCGGGGCCTGTTTTACGGTGCGCTTATGAGTTCCGTCGAGCAGAGAGCCGACCTCAAATCCGCTGACCAGACAATTGGTGATGGTGAGGTTCTCGCTGGCCCGCGCTTCGCCGAGAGCATGCGTACCTTTGAGAACGATGGCATCGTCGTTGGGGGAATTGACGCTGGAATTCGAGATGCGGACGTTGCGGCAGGAATCCAGGTCGATGCCGTCGCGATTGGTATCGATCATGACGTTGTCGACGGTCAGATTGTTGACACCGGTGGCGAGTATTCCGAAGTGGCCTCCGTTCGAAATCGAAAAGTCGCGCAGCGTCACGTTATGACAGAGTTTGAGGGCGATAGTCTTGTCGGCGCCTCCGCCACGCTCGCCGCGAAGCAGCGCCTGGCCTGAGATGCGTCCACCGCCGACAATCGCGATGTTTTCGAGGCCTTCACCCCAGATCAGGCTGTTATGAAAATGGCTGTGGCCGAAATCCTGAAACTTGTCCCATTGGTTAGGCTCCGGCGGATCGTAAGCGGAAGCTTCGACGCTGGCCTCGATCACTGTGCCGCGTTCCAGCCGCAGCGTCACATTACTGCGCAAGCGAATCGAGCCGGTGAGCCACGTTCCGGCAGGGAATTCGACGGTTCCGCCGCCGGCCGCAGCCGCCGCGTCGATAGCTTTGTTGATGGCTTCGCGGTTCTCGGTCTTGCCATCGCCCCTGGCGCCAAAGGCCGTTACGTCGAATGCAGCCGCGTGGAGCGAAGACGCCGCCGCGAAGGCCATCGCCCAGAGCGTGATGGTTCTGTGCATTGGATAATGGAACAATAATAACGCAATGCCTGTTCCTGGAGCCTTCACACGCCGCGGATTCGTTCTCTGTTCCAGTGCAGCCGCGGCGGCCGCGGCGATTGACTTTCCCATGCAAGTGCAGAGCACTCCTCAAGCCACTGGGCGCCCGGGGGAATTCGTTGTCCCACCACCCAAAACGATCACGGGTGCAACGCGTCCGCTACTGGCCGGCAATACCTCGCGGCCTCTGCGCTACCGACCGGTGGATGGCGATTTCGTCATTCGCAATGGCGGAGAGTTTTTCAACCGCCCGCTCTACGGGCCCAATATCAACTTCCGCGTCGACGCCGGCGACCTGCCGGAATTCTCGCTGTATCTTCCCGGGCACGGCGGCAACCTCAAGCTGGGACTCTCCGCGGCCCGCGGCTCCAAGTGGCTCGCGCTGGCCGCCGAGGTGATTACGCGCTACCGTCCGGGACGCATGATCTACGAGGTTCGGGACCCGCTGCTGGGGCAGGGCTGGCTGCGGATCGAAGTGCTTACCGCAGGCCAGGGCGCGGGCGTCATGCTGCAAATCGAGGCGCGGGAGGTGTCCCTGTCGACGGCGCTTACCTGGGCTTTCGGCGGCTTCAGCGGCCGCAAGGGCGCACGCAATGGAGACATCGGATGTGAGGTGGAGCCGGTCTCGCGCTTCTTCCAGGTGCGCCCGGAAGAATGTGCCGGAAACCAATACACGCTGGAGATGGCGCCTACGCCGTCGAGTCTTCTCGAAAGTCCCACTGGCAGTTTGCTGCTCACCTTTCCGGCCGGCTCGCACCTGGGCGTTGCCGATGCTGGCACATGGGACGCGCCGGTTATTGCGACGGGGCAAGCCGCAAGTGACCATGGGCCGACAGGTGTTGCTCCACAGCTCCCTATTCTCACTGGCTGGGTTCCGTTGGGCGCCGGCGCGCCCATGCAACTCTCAATCCAACGCCTCTCTACTGCAAGTGAGCGTCCCCCTGACCACGATCGCGCAACGGCGTTTGCCGCGCGCAGCAATCAAGTTTCCGCAATCGCCGCAACTCTGCGGATGTCGACGCCGGATCCTTACATCAACGCCAGCGCAGGGGCTATCGGCATCGCTGCCGATGGACTGTGGGACGCCGAACAGCAGTGCGTGATGCATGGCTGCGTTGCCTGGCGAGGCGCGCTGGCCGGATGGCGCGGCCCCTATTCTCTGGCCGCGCTGGGCAATCATGCGCGCATGCGCCAACACGTGCGGCACTGGGTCTCTCGCCAGAACACTTCACCGGTGAACGATTCGCATTCACCCGTTACGGGCCGCGCCGACGCCACATCGCACCTGGCGCGCAAAGAAGGCCTGCTGCACTCGAACGGCGATCTGTCGGCGAATCACTATGACATGAACATGGTCTTCTTCGATGCCTTATTGCGCTACTTGCGGTGGACGGGAGACATTGAGCTGGCACGGGAGATCTGGCCGGCGTTTCAGCGCCACCTGGCTTGGGAGAAGCGGCTCTTCCGCCGGGTCTATAGCGGTCCCGGAGCTAAAGAACTGCCGCTCTATGAGGCTTACGCAACGATTTGGGCCAGTGACAATCTGCAGTACAACGGTGGAGGAGCGGCCCACTCGTCCGCATACAACGTTTTCGCTTTCCGCTCCGCGGCGGTGCTGGCGCGCCTACTGAGCGAAGATCCGGAGCCATATGAGCGCGAGGCCTCGCTGATTGTGGAAGCCATGGAGCGGCACCTCTGGCTGCCGGCGCAGGGCGCCTATGCCGAATCGAAGGACTGGCTGGGCGCGCAGACGGTCTATACCAATCCCGCCGTCTGGACGGTCTACCACACCATTGACAGCGAGGTTCCCACGCCCCGCCAAGCCTGGCAGATGGTCGCCGAGCGGCTCGCGGTGTTGCGCAAGGTTCCGGTTCATGGCCTGGGCGTGCCGGCGGGCGGTTGGTACATGCTCTCCTGCTCCGACTGGCTTCCCTACCTCTGGTCGCTCAACTTACTCGCGCTGGCGGAGAATGTTCATACAGCACTGGCGATGTGGCAGGCCGGAATGGAAGAGGAAGCCTATCAACTGCTGAAGGGCAACTTCCTCGACTCCCTGTTCATGGGGCTGGCGCCTGGCAACTTTCACATGAGTTCCGCGCTGGATGCTCACCGCCAGGAGGCCCAGCGGGATTTTGGCGACCCGATCGGCATCACCGCACGCGCCCTTATGGAAGGACTGTTCGGCGTGCAGCCGGATCTGCTTCGCGGCATGCTCACGATTCGTCCCGGCTTCCCGCGGGAATGGGACCAGGCTTCGCTCCAACATGCGGATCTGGATTTCAACTGGCGCCGCGAGGGTCCGCGGGATACCTACGAAGTCACCAGCCGCCTGCCAAAGACAGTTCCATTGACACTCATCGTGCGGGCCCGCGCCACCAGCCTGCCGAAGGTCGACGGCGGAGGCGCCGGCGTATCCTGCTCGTTTGACCCGGATGCAGTGGGAGCACCGGCCCTGGTGATCAAGCTGCCTGCCGCACCTTCGTGGCGGGTCAGCGTGGAGTGGAATGGCGACGCACCCACGGCGCTTCCGGCACACCGCGTCTACCCGGCCGGACAGGCGCTCACGCTGCCGGCGGGCGTGTCGCTGGGCCAGATTGACGACCCACAGCAGTCGCTCGCCGGCGGCCATGTTGCGGCTCCTGGCTATCACACCGTCTTCGCCAACATGCATGAGGCTGATTGCCGGTGGTCTCTGCCGATTTCTTTCGAGGTGGAGGCAGATGCGCCGTTGCCGGCGCGGGCGCCGGCCATGGGAACCCATCAGAGGTCCGAGCCGCTGGACCTTTCCAGAGTGCTGAAACACCAGATCAACGAGATATTTACGCGCCCTTACCAGGAGCCGCGTTCTCCCTTTTGCTCACTGGCGCTGCCGGAGCAGTTGCTGGGAGGGTGGGCCAATATGGATATGACCGTGAAGATCGACGACAGTGGCCTGCGCGGCGCCGGGGGCATGTTGAAGACACCCCTGGGCGTCCCGTTCCGGACCCCCGGGGGCACCGCCCCCAACTGCCTCTTCCTTTCTCAATGGCAGCAGGACAAGGCTGCGGTTGAGATCCCCCTTGCCGGCCGGGCGGAAGGCGTCTATCTCCTGATGACCGGAGTCACTTTTCCGCAGGCGAGCCGGATGGAGCATGGTCGCATCACGGTGACCTACGCCGCGGGCGGCGAGGCGCAACTCTCACTGAGAAGCCCCGAAACCTGGTGGCCGATCGAGCAGGACTACCTGATCGACGATTACCTCTTCATCGACGAAGCACCGTTGCCACCGCGTGTCGATCTGCGTACCGGAGATACGCGACTGCTCGACCCGGCGAGCTTCAAAGGCAACGGCCGTGCCGTTGCGGGCGGCGCTGCCACCATTTTGTGCCTGCCGCTCGATCCCGAGAAGAACCTCGCCTTTTTGAAGGCGGAGGCCAACCTTTACGGCATCGTGATAGCACTGCTCGCCGTCACGCTGGCACGCCCTTCCCGGTAGGGTGGAGCGGGCTTCCAGCCGGCTTCCAGCCCGCAACGACGACATTCCTGTCGGCGCCGACGCCGGCTGCAAACCGGCGTTGCGGGCCAGAGGCGCGCGCCACGAAGTGCGAGCGTCCTCGTGAGATTCCGCTGGCCGCAGGCACTGCAACAGGCGACAAGCATCGATTGTCTATCCCAGCACTAGGGAAGCCTGCCTTGTTCCGCACCAGGGAACTGAGAGATCCTAAATGCTGTCGCAGCGCAGCCAAGGGAACATGACACAACGCTTCAGGTATAAGCGATTAGCAGGCTGCACTATTGCCTTTCTCGTTTTGGACAACAAAACGCTTGCTCTGCGCTCAAATTTTGTTGCCCGGCGTCCTCGCGCGGTGGTAAGCTGCCAACCGCGAGCAATTCACTCTTGTTTCCGAGATCGAACTCCGCCGTAGAGAATTTTGGTTCCTGGAGATTTGGCTTGACCACATCACATACATCAAAGGCATCACACCGGGCGCGTGTCTGCCGCCCATACCTGGTGAACCAACTCCTAGCCGCGATGACGCTGATCATTTGCGCGTTTTCGAGCGGTGCTTCAGCTCAAACCGCACCGTATTTGCCGCCAGGATCGCCACGCGCCAAACTGAATTTTGACTTGAACTGGAAATTTATGCGCGCGGACGTCCCCGGCGCTGAAGCGGCCGGCTTCGATGACTCCGCCTGGTCTACCATCAGCACGCCGCACACCTTCAACGACGTCGACTCGTTTCGCCAGATTATTTCCCATAGCGGCGGAGACCGCGGCACCTACAAGGGGCTAGCCTGGTACCGCAAACATTTCAAGCTTCCGGCCAAACTTGCCGGCGACAAGATCTTCCTTGAATTCGAGGGCATGCGACAAGCCGGGGATATTTTCCTGAACGGGAAACAAATTGGGCTATACGAGAACGGGGTGACGGCCTACGGCTTGGACATCTCCGGCGCAGTCCACTTCGGGAATGAAGAGAACGTCCTGGCCGTCAAGCTGGATAACCGCACCGATTACGCCGAACGTTCCACCGGCACTACTTTTCAGTGGAACGCCAACGACTTCAATCCCGATCACGGCGGTATTAACCGCCACGTCTGGCTGCATGTCACCGGCAAAATCTATCAGACGCTACCCCTCTATTATGGCCTGGAAACCACCGGGGTTTATGTGCATGCCGCGAATTTCAATATCGGCGAGAAAAGCGCCGACGTCACCGTGGAGTCGGAAGTGCGCAACGCCTCCGGCGATCGCGCCACGGTGGAATTGTCGGCCGTCATTGTGGATCAAGGCGGCCAGGTTCGAGCAAAACTCGACGCCAATTCCGTCGACATGGTGCACGGCGAAAAGACCATTCTGACGGCAACCGGAGCGCTCAAGGGCGCGCGTTTCTGGAGTCCCGAAGACCCCTATCTGTACGATGTTTACACCATCCTCACGGTGGATGGCAAAACCGTCGACGTCAACAAGGTGGCTACCGGTTTTCGCAAGACCGAATTCAAAGGCGGTGCCGGCACGGGCGGCGTGTATCTCAATGACAAGGTTGTCTACCTGAAGGGCTTCGCCCAGCGCGCGAGCAACGAATGGGCCGGCCTGGGCCAGGCCTATCCGGATTGGATGCACGACTTCAACGCCCAGTTGATTCGCGACAGTCATGCCAACTACATACGCTGGATGCACATTTCGCCGCAGCGCGTCGACTCCGATACCGCCGACCGCTACGGCATCGTCCAAGTCTGCCCCGGCGGCGACAAGGAAGCCGATACCCAGGGACGCCGCTGGGAGCAGCGCCTGGAAGTGATGCGCGATTCCATCATTTACTTCCGCAACAGTCCCAGCATCCTTTTCTGGGAGGCCGGCAACACCGTAGTCACCGTGGATCACATGCAGCAGATGGTTGCTCTCCGCAAGCAATGGGATCCGGATGGCGGACGCGTGATGGGCGCTCGTGGCAACGATAACGTCGCGGCCAATACCGCAACTACTCCCATTGCGGAGTTTTTTGGCATCATGATTGGCCAGGACCCGCGAACCGATGCTCTGGATGGCCCCGCCGCCATGTTCCGCGGCTACAGTGCGGAACGCCGCGATCGCGCGCCGCTGATTGAAACCGAGGATTTTCGGGAAGAAGGCGCGCGCCGCTTCTGGGACGATTATTCGCCGCCCTATTTTGGTTTCACGAAGGGACCGAACGACACCTGGCAATTCACCTCGGAAAGCTTCGCCCTGGCCGCCGCCAAGCGCTATTGGGCGTATTGGGAAAATCGCATTTCCAACCCGGATCCGGCCCACTCCAAGTGGTCGGCCTATGCGTCCATCTACTTCTCCGATTCGGACGCCGATGGACGGCAGGATTCGAGCGAGGTCTGCCGCGTCAGTGGAAAGGTGGATGCCGTTCATCTGCCCAAGGAAATTTACTTCACCCACCGTGTCATGCAGAACGATCATCCCGACATTCATATTCTGGGCCATTGGAGTTATCCGGCTGGTGCCGACACAAAGAAGACGGTGAAGACAATCTACGTGATTTCGAATACCCAATCGGTGGAGCTGCTTGTCAACGGCAAATCCCATGGAGTGAACGCCCAGCCGGTGAATGGATATGTCTTTGCTTTCCCCGACGTGGAATTTGCTCCCGGCAGTCTGAAAGCTGTCGGCAGGAACGACGGCAAATCCGTGGCCCAGGAAGAACTGGCCACCGCCGGCCCGCCGGCGCAAATCAAGCTCACACCCATGGTGGGCCCGCGAGGCCTCGAAGCCGACGGACAGGATGTGGCCCTCATTGACGTCGAAGTGGTCGATGCCAAGGGCCAGCGCTGCCCAACCGACGACAACCGGATTGACTTCGCCGTCACCGGACCCGCCGTCTGGCGCGGTGGCTACAATAGCGGCAAAACCGATTCCACCAACAACCTCCACCTGAATACCGAGTGCGGGATCAACCGCGTTGCAGTCCGTTCCACCCTATCGGCCGGCACAATCACAGTCACCGCCAGCCGTTCCGGTTTGAAGTCCGCTCAAATTAGAATCGTTGCCCGGCCGGTCAAGTTAGTCGACGGCCTGGCGAGCTTTATTCCGCAACATTTGCGCGGCCCGGCGGAAAAATGAAAGCATCTGCCCGCGTGTAATCAGGAAGCGGTTGCCAGTTGAATTGATCTCAAGCCAGTTGAGGAGTGATACGCCATGTGCAAACAATGTCTTCTTTGCACCTGCCTCGCCCTGATGTTCCTGCCGGCGCAGTTCGGGCTGGAACGGCCCGACGTCACGTTCAAGATCTTTCAGTTCCCGCCGGACAAGATCCCTCGCATTGACGGCAACACCGACGATTGGGCCATCGTGCCTGACAGCTACGCGATTGGCATGGATCAGCTCATGGACACCGAGCATGGCCACGGCATGAATCACGATCCCAAGAACCTCGATGTCAAGGTGAAGGTGGGTTGGGTCAAGGGTCTCAACCGCCTCTACTTTCTCTACGAAGCCTACGACAATTACTGGGATTTCTCGCGCACCGACCTGCACAACGACATCTTCGAGGTGGTGGTGGATGGCGACCTCTCGGGCGGGCCGCTAATCGATATCTACCACCGCGATGTCTGGACCCCCGAAGCGGTTGGCCAGGCGCGTTCGGTGATCGACCCGCGCATCAGCGAGCGGGAAGCGCACTGGAATTTCCACGGTGTTCACGCCCAGAACTACCACATCTTCACGCCGCCCGGCGACAAAGACTGGGCCATGGCATGGGGCTGCGCGCAGTACATCAAGCGGCTGCCCTATGCCAACGCCGCTTACAACTACAACTTTAAGCCCGGCGAGAGCGGCAAGTTAGTGCTGGAATTCTGGATCACGCCATTCGACTACGCTCCGTGCGACGGGCCGCAGCGCGCGGTGGAATCCGTGCTCGCCGAGAACAAACTGATTGGCCTTTCCTGGGCGGTGATCGATTACGATGACGTCAACGCGCGCGACCGCGTGGGCTTCTGGAATCTCTCTCACAAACAAACCATGTTCGGCAACGCCAGCGACCTGGTGGGCTTCCGGCTCATGCCTCTCGAGGCGCGGTTCCGGAAAGCCATCCAGGCCAAATGGTCGTACACCGTCGCGGATATGGATCGCGGCCTGGTGGTCTTCAAAGACGAATCCGACGGCAATGTCACATCTTGGAAATGGGACTTCGGAGACGGCTCCACGTCCAGCGAACAGAATCCCGTGCACCAGTACAAAGCCGGACGGGACTACACAACCATCCTCGAAGTAGAGGGTCCCGCCGGCAAATCGCGCCTCGCCAACGTGTGGGGCGTATCGGTGAAATGAGCCGCTGAATGGGATGGCGTTTAACGGAAGTGCTCTGCCTGCCGCTGCCTCGCCCGCAACTGGTCCACCAGTTGCCGCATCCGGGGATCTGGCCTGATGCGCAGCCCCGCTTCATACTCGGCAATCGCTTCCGGCAGCCGGCCTGGTGTCTGCGCCAAGGCGTTTGCCAGGTTGTAGTGAACGGCCGCGAGATCGGGTCGAATCCGCAGGGCTGCCTGGAACTCGGCAATGGCCTCCGGCAACCGGCCGGGCGTGCGCGCCAGGGCGCTTGCCAGGTTATTGTGCGCTTCCGCGTGGCCGGGTTGAATCCGAACGGTTGCCTGGTATTCGGCGATCGCCTCTGGTAGCCGGTCCGGTATGCGCTCTAATTCTATGGCCAGATTGTAGTGTGGCCGGGCACTTTCCGGACAGACCTCCACGGCACTGGTCCAGAGACTGCGGTCATCCTGCCAGTCGAGGTTGCGGGCGTAGGTTCGCGCGGTGAAAACCAGGCAGACCAGTACGAGCGCGGCCCAGGCAGCGTATACAACTACGGGCCGCTTCGCTAAGCGCCGTTGGCCAAGCGCGTAGATGGCCGCAACCGCGCAACCGGCCAGGCCCACCGAAGGCAGATAGAGAAACCGCTCGGCCATGATGCTCCCAATGAGGATGATCAGGTTCGAAGTGGGCGACAGTGCGAAAAAAAAGAAAACCAGGAAGAAGAGTAGCGGCTTCCCGGCGCGGCTCGAGCGGACGGCCAGCAA
>Ga0187862_10004844_pt1 | contig 12604 bp, 9 predicted proteins | sample June2016WEW_10_1_FD_133003 | JGI IMG/M metagenome (GOLD analysis project Ga0187862, IMG submission 133003) | Peatland microbial communities from SPRUCE experiment site at the Marcell Experimental Forest, Minnesota, USA - June2016WEW_10_150 | ecosystem: Environmental > Terrestrial > Soil >...
CTATACGTGGATGCCTATGTGGAATAAGCGCGCGGACGGACTCATCAACCGCCCCTTGCCCTTAGACGAGCACTACCAGCCCAAGCCATTATGGTTCGTGATCGATTATTTCTGTCAGAAGACTGCCTAGGACCGAAACGGCCGTCAACATCGGACTGTGACCTGAGTGAAAGGCCTTTTCATCTACCTGTCACATAGCCCGCGCAAATATGAGGCTCTTTCGAGCGAATGAGGAGTCTCATGGCCGATGTTGCCGTTTTACCCGGTTCGATCGAACCCGCAGCCCGCAAGGGGCCGGATCTCAGCGGTGCCATTAACCCCCTGACCGGTATCATCTTTGGGGGAGTTATCGCGGCCGTCCTGCTGTTCGTCGCCTACAGCATCTATTCCGACATCGACGCCACCGGCGCGAAAGTCACGAGCTACGCGCCCTTCCTGCTCCTCTTCGTCGCGCTGCTGATTGCGCTCGGTTTCGAGTTCGTCAACGGCTTTCACGACACGGCAAATGCCGTGGCGACCGTCATCTACACGCGCTCGCTGCCGGCAAACTTCGCTGTGGTGTGGTCCGGTGTATTCAACCTGCTCGGGGTGCTGACGTCCTCCGGCGCAGTAGCCTTCGGCATCATTTCGCTGCTTCCCGTCGAACTCATTTTGCAAGTCGGCAGCCACGCCGGTTTCGCGATGGTCTTTGCCCTCTTGATCGCAGCCATCATTTGGAATCTGGGAACGTGGGCTTTCGGCTTGCCGGCATCGAGCTCGCACACCCTGATCGGTTCTATCATCGGCGTCGGCATCACCAACGCGCTGCTGCATGGCCGTAGCGGCACGTCGGGCGTCGACTGGTCGAAGGCCAAAGAGGTCGGCGAAGCGTTGCTGCTCTCTCCCTTGTTCGGCTTCGCGCTCGCCGCCGCCTTGTTGTTGCTCCTGAAATCGATCATCCGCGTGCCGGCGCTCTATGCCGAGCCAAAGGGCGATCGGCCGCCGCCTTGGTGGATCCGCGGCATCCTCATCCTCACCTGTACGCTGGTGAGCTTCTTCCACGGCTCGAATGACGGTCAGAAGGGCATGGGCCTGATCATGCTGATCCTGATCGGCACCGTGCCGACGGCCTATGCGCTCAATCGCGCGCTGCCCGACAGCCAGTTGCAGGCATTCGCGACGACATCGCAGGCCGCGAGCGTCGTGATTAATCAAAAGGCGTCGGGATACAACGTGCTCGGCGATCCGCGACCCGCGGTGACGGCCTATGTCTCCAGCCACGAAATCAACGAGGGTACCTATCCGTCGTTGGCCATCCTGGTGAAGGATATTTCCGAGCAGGTCACGAAATACGGCTCTCTTGCCAGAATGCCGGCCGACACGGTCGGCAACACCCGAAACGATATGTATCTCGCGTCGGAAGCCGTCCGATTCCTGATGAAAGACAAGGCCAGCGATCTGTCGCCGGACGAGGTCAAAACACTGACCGCGTACAAGATTTCGCTCGACAGGGCGACCAAGTTCATTCCGACCTGGGTCAAGGTCGCGGTGGCGATCGCGCTCGGTCTTGGAACGATGATTGGCTGGAAGCGCATCGTGGTCACGGTCGGCGAGAAGATCGGCAAGACGCATTTGACCTATGCCCAAGGCGCCTGCGCCGAGATCACGGCGGCCGCGACGATCGCCGCAGCCGACATTTACGGATTGCCGGTATCGACTACCCACGTGCTGTCGTCCGGCATCGCCGGCACGATGTCCGCAAACGGTTCCGGACTGCAGCTCTCGACCGTGCGCAATATCGCGTTGGCCTGGGTGCTGACGCTGCCCGCAGCCATGGTGATCTCCGGCACGCTCTACTGGGCGTTCTCGGCGATCTTCTGAAGACTCGACGAACAACGCCTCTCGCCGAATTGATAAGGGCGCCGGAGCAATCCGGCGCCCTTGATCTTTGTGCGTTTTTGCGGGGCAAGTCAGTTGCGGGCCGCGGCGCTTTTGACGGAATGTTCCATCAATTTGGACGCATGGAACCGTGCCCGCGGCGCAGTTGCTCGGAACCACGTTCTTGCCTTTTGCGTTTCCTGTTGCTGCACCGCACCATTATCCCCCTCAAATTGTAGACACTGCTTTGTGAACAAATGAGCCGGGCGGCTGCGGTGTTTGTCTGGCGCCGTCGCGACGGCGCTGCGATGATGGCCGGGCTTGAAGATTTCGCGCCGTGTGTAAACTGAGGGAGGCTCACCATGGCTTCTTCGCATCTTCTCGTCGGCGCAAGCGCGCACCCCGTTAATCCGGCTGTCCGCCGCATCGCGCCGGCAGATTTATTGCAGGCTCTCGCTCGCGGTCTCGACGATTTCTCTGCAATGCCGAGTCACGCCGTGTTTCTCTGCGTGATTTATCCGTTGCTCGGCGCCTTGCTGATATCCCTCTCGTTGGGATACTCAATGTTGCCACTTGCGTTTCCGCTTGCCGCCGGTTTCGCGCTTATCGGGCCGTTCGCAGCGATCGGGCTCTATGAGCTGAGCCGACGCCGGGAGGCCGGGCTCGACGCGTCCTCCAGGCATGCCTTCGATGTCGTGCACTCGCCTTCGCTCGGCGCCATCCTTGCGCTGGGCCTGCTGCTTATGGCGATCTTTTTGATTTGGCTCGCGGTCGCGGAAGCGATCTACGTCGCCAATTTCGGTTACGCAGCGCCGGCCTCGATCGGTCAATTCGTTGACGGCGTATTCACGACATCTGCTGGATGGCATCTGATCGTTGTCGGCACCGGTATCGGCTTTTTGTTCGCCGTGCTTGCCCTCACGATCGGCGCCGTCTCTTTTCCATTGTTGCTCGATCGCGACGTTGGCGCGGCGGTCGCGCTGTTCACTTCGATCCGCGTTGTCATTGCCAATCCCCTGACGATGGCGTTGTGGGGATTCATCGTCGCCGTATTGTTGATCGTCGGTTCGCTGCCGTTTTTCTTGGGCCTAGCAGTGGTCATGCCGGTGCTCGGCCATGCGACCTGGCATCTCTACCGCAGGGCCGTCGAACCGGATCCGGCTCCCCATCCGGATTACCAGCCGCGAGAGCGAGGCCGCCGCTACGCTGCGGATTTCCCAGCCGCTCTCTTCCCGACGCGTAGGTAAGCGAGGCCTTCTGCCCGTCATCGCTGACGGCACCCGCTGGGATAATGCAGGCAGACGCTGGAACAAAATCGGCGGCGCGTATTGCGCTGCGTTGACATGCACAGTTTGTCAGCGCGCGCCAAACCCCTATCATAGCGCAGCGGAACGCCGGCCCCGGATGTACCAAACAACGCGAACAAATGACGGGGTCCGCGCGGCTTGGCGTGGCGGTGCAATCGCGGCGACGAGGGGGGGGAAGCGATTCGATGTTGGACGACCTGTTACAACGCAAGCCGTACAACGCCGTCGCGGATTTCGTTGACGCCCCGGTGGCGCGCGGTCTCGGCGAGAAAGCTGCCTTCATCGATGCGGACCGCTCGCTCACTTACGGCGAATTGCAGGCGCGCAGTTGCCGCTTTGCGGCTGCCCTGAAGAGTTTGGGGCTACGGCCGGAAGAGCGGATCGCGCTCCTCCTTTATGACACGGTCGACTTTCCGGTGGCGTTCTGGGGCGGCCTGCGTGCCGGAATCGTGGTGCTTCCGCTCAACACGCTGCTCACGGCGCAGCAATACGCCTATATCCTGAGCGACAGCCGCGCCTCGGCTATCGTCGTTGTCGCGCCGCTTGCCAAAGTGCTTTACCCCATACTCGATCATTTACCGCGGCTGCGCACGATCATCCTGGTCAATGGCGGCGCCGACGAACAAGCCGCATTTGCGAGCCGGGACGTGCACGATTTCGCCGATCTCGTCGCGCGCGGACAGCCAACGCTGTTCAGGGCGCCGACGCTGTCCGACGAAGTCGCATTCTGGATGTATACGTCCGGCTCGACCGGCGAGCCCAAGGGCGTCAAGCATGTACATACGACGCTAATGGCGGCGGCGCGCCTGATGGGCCGGTGCGTGATCGGCATTGGTGAAGGCGATGTGGTGTTCTCGGCGGCGAAGCTGTTCTTCTCCTATGGCATGGGAAACGCCATGGCATTCCCGATGTCGGTTGGGGCGACCACGGTGCTGCTGCCGCACCGGCCGACGCCAGACTCCGTGTTCGAGATCATGCGCCGTCACCGGCCGACGATCTTTTACGGCGTGCCCACACTCTATGCCTCTATGCTCGCCCACAAAGACATGGCACGCGGCGCCGGCTCTGACCGCCTGCGGCTCGCCGTCTCCGCTGGAGAGGCGCTGCCAAGCGACCTCGGCGAGCGCTGGCGTGAAACCACGGGCGTCGATCTCCTCGATGGCATCGGCTCGACCGAAATGTTCCAGACCTTTCTCAGCAATCAGCCAGGCGATGTGCGATTGGGCACCACCGGCAAGGCAGTACCCGGATACGAACTCAAAATCGTCGACGAACAAGGGGGCGAAGTCGCCGACGGCGACATTGGCGAACTCATCGTGAGGGGCCCGACCGCCGGCGAAGGTTACTGGAACCAGCGAACCAAAAGCCGGCGCACCTTTGCCGGCGAATGGACCTATACGGGCGATAAATTTTTCCGCGACGCGGACGGCTATTATCATTACTGCGGGCGCACCGACGACATGTTCAAGGTGAGCGGCATGTGGGTGTCACCGTTCGAAGTCGAGGCCGCGCTCGCCTCGCACGAGGCGGTGCTCGAAGCCGCGGTCATCGGCAAAAAGGATGCCGACGGGCTGATCAAGCCGAAGGCATTTATCGTGTTGCGCGACGGTTATGCCGTGGATGAGCAATTGATCGAAACGCTGCGGGTGCACGTGAAGCAGTGCGCCGGACCTTGGAAATACCCGCGCTGGATCGATATTCGACCCGATTTGCCGCGCACGGCGACGGGAAAGATTCAGCGATTCAAGCTAAGGGAACCGGAGTCCCGCTAAGCGGCTAGGAATCAAACAATCGCTGCACCAGCCGCCGCGCCAAGACGCCGGCCACACGGCGGCGGTAGTGGCCGGGCGTGAAGGTCGTTTTCATCGCCATGATCTGATCGCGGACCAAAGCCTCGAGCCCAGCGAACACCCGCGCGTCGAGCGCGCCGCCGCAAAGGTCGGCGGTGCCGGCGAGCCGCACCGGCCGCGGATTGGTGCCGGTGAAGGCGACACGCAGATCGGCGAGCTTGTCGCCTTCGCGCCGCAATGCCACGGCAACGCCGGTCACCGGATATTCGATCGAACGGCGGATGCGAATCTTGTCGTAAGCGGAGCAAAGCCCGGGCGTGTTCCGCACCCGCACCGCACTGACGACCTCACCAGGCCGCAGCGACAAGAAATATTTGCCGTCGCCGCGTGTCTCTGTCACCGGCTCGTCCTGACGCGCGTAGCCGATATAAAGGTCGGCGAGCGGCATGCTGCGCCGGCCTGACGGGCCGGCGATGTCGATCTCGGCATCGAGCGTGAGCAGCGCCGGCGCGAGATCGCCGCTGAACGTGGCGAAGCACACGCCGCGGCTTTTCGGCGCGACGTGGCATATCTCGCCGGTGGTTTTCAGACAATGATGATTGGCCTCGCGCCACCATTCGCTCTGATTGTAAAAGATGCAGCGCGTGTCGAGCGCGATATTGCCGCCAACCGTTCCCATGTTGCGATGGGTCGGCCCGGCGATTTGGCCGGCCGCTTGCGCTACTGCCGGATAGTGCTGCAACACGCCCGAATGTGCGGCTAGCTCGGAGAGCGTGACCGCGGCGCCGATTTCGAGAGCGCCCATGTCCGCTTTGAGGTCGCGCAGCTCGGTGACGCCGTTGATATCGATCAGCACCGGCGGGGCGACGATGCCGCGCCTGATGTTCACCATGAGGTCGGTGCCGCCGCCAAGCAGACGGCTACCGGGATGTGCCGCTCGCGCCGCGATCAGTTCATCGAGCGTCCGCGGGCGGACGAGGTCGAAGGACGGCAGCGTATCCACTACGCACCGCCGCCATTGGACTTGCGACGCCGCGCCCTCTTTTCAATCGCGGCAAACACGCGATCGGGCGTCACCGGCAGATCGTTGAAGCGGAGCCCCACGGCGTCGGCGATGGCATTGGTAAGCGCCGGCAAGAACGCCGCCAGCGAGCCTTCACCGGCTTCCTTGGCGCCGAACGGCCCGTGAGGGTCGTTGCTTTCGACGATGCCGACTTCGATCGGCGGGGAATCCTGGATCGTCGGTACGCGGTAATCGAGCATGTTGGCGGTCAGCAAGAGACCGTCGTGATAGGCGGTCTCCTCGCTCATCGCCTGGCCCATGCCCATCCATACCGAGCCCTGAACCTGACCTTCGACCGAGAGCCGGTTGAGCGCCTTGCCGCAATCGTGCGCGACCCAAACCCTATCCACGGTCACGACGCCGGTCTCCTCGTCGACGGTGACTTCGACCACTTGGGCCGAATAGCTGTAGCCCATCGTGCCGCCAATGGCGGCGCCGCGATATTTTTTGCCGCCGTGAGATTCGGGAATGGTCGAATAATTGCCGGTCACGGTGATCGTGCCGGTGTCTTTCAGCGCTTCGGTGACGACCTCGTTGAAGGTCAGGCCCTTGTCCTGCGCGCCGGCGCGATAAAGCTCGCCGAGGCATTCGATCGCGTCGGGCTTTGCTTCAAGCTTGCGGGCCGCCGCGGCGACCAGGACAGCCTTGAGATTATTGGCGGCGTCGATCGCGGCATTGCCGACCAGGAAAGTGACGCGCGAGGAATAGGAGCCGTTGTCCTTCGGCACCACGTCGCTGTCGCCGGTGACGATGCGGATGCGGGAAAGATCGAGGCCTAGCACCTCGGCGACACTTTGCACGAGAACCGTCGACGAGCCCTGGCCGATATCGGCGGCGCCGGTCAGGAGCACGATCGAGCCGTCGAAATCGAGCTTGAGCTTGACCGTCGCATGCGGCTCGCCAGTCCAATTCACCGGCTTCGAAGCACCGCTGATGTAATGCGAGCATGCCATGCCAAGACCTTTTCCGCGCGGCAGCTTTCCCTTGCGCGTCTTCCAGCCGCTCTGCCGTTCAACCCAATCGAGGCATTCAGGCAAACCGTAGCTGTTCACCATGAGATCGTTGTCGGTGAAAGTCGGAGCGCTTGGTAGGAGATTGATACGGCGCACGGCAAACGGATCGATGCCGAGCGTTCGGGCTATATCATCAAGCAGGCTTTCGAAAGCGAAGCGGACGTCGACGGTGCCGTGGCCGCGAAAGGCGCCGCACGGCGGCGTATTGGTCATCACGCGTTTGCCGACATACTTCACGTTGTGCAGGTCGTAGATCGCGTAAAGCATCGACCCGGCATAGAGAATAGTGACGACACCGTAGCCCGAATGGGCGCCGCCGCGCTGGATGCATTCGCATTCGACGGCGGTGATGCGGCCGTCCTTGTTCATACCGAGCTTGAGCCGGATATCTGTTTCCGGCCGGCCGCGATGGGTGATGAACGTCTCTTCCCGGTTGACTATTGTGCGGACACATCCGCCGGCTTTGCGCGCCAGAAGCGCGGTGATCAGTTCGACGTTAAGCGTCTCGGTGCGGCAACCGAACCCGCCACCGACATATGGCTTGATCACGCGGATGCGCGACATGTCCATGCCGAGGATTTGCGACAACATGAGGTGCACGTAATAGGGCACCTGCGTCGAGGCGTGCACAGTGATGCGGTCGCGCTCCGCGTCGTAATCGGCGATTGCGGCGTGCATTTCCATCTGGTTCTGGCAAACCTCGGGGCAGTTGTAGGTGCCCTCGCGCACGAGCTCGGACGAGGCAAAGGCGGCCTCAACATCGCCTAGCTCGAAATGAACATCGCGCTCGATGTTTTTCGGGCGGCGCTCGTGAAGTTCGACGGCGTCGGGCGCCATCGCGGCGTGCGCGGTGTGGTAGGCGGGAAGTTCGCGAACTTTCAGCTTGATACGCTTCAGCGCTTCCTTCGCGGTCGCGTCGTCGATCGCCGCGACGGCGGCAATCGGTTCGCCGCAATAACGCACCCGATCGCGCGCCAGCGGATGCTCGGTACGCGCAATCGGAAGTACGCCGAAGCCTTTGTCGCAGTCAGCGCCGGTGACGATTGCCTTCACGCCCGGCAGCTTGGCCGCTTCGGAGACATCCACATCCAGTATTTCGGCGTGCGAATAAGGACTGCGCAAGATGCGTCCGGCGAGCATCTCCGACGCGATCAAATCAGCCGTGTATTTAGCTCGTCCCGAAACCTTTTCCGGCCCATCTACCAACGGCACGTACTCGCCGATTGTATGTGCCGGCACGATCTCATTCATGGTGAGGCACCCGCGGCGTGCAAATCGGCCGCATGCATCACCGCCTCGATGATCTTCACGTAACCGGTGCAGCGGCAGATGTTGCTACCGAGCGCCTCGCGGATCTCGTTCGCGCTTGGTCGCGGATTGCGCCGCAAAAGCCCCGCAGACGCCATGATGAATCCCGGCGTGCAGTAGCCGCATTGAGAGCCGAGCTTCTCGTGAAATCCGCGCTGCACGGCTGACAAGCGGCCGTCGCTCACAAGCGATTCAATCGTGTCGACACGCTTGCCGTCTACTGTCGCCGCAAGTGTCAGACAGGACAGGCGCGATTGATCATCAATGAGCACAGTGCAAGCACCACACTCGCCGCCGTCACAACCCGTCTTCGTTCCGGTCAGACCGACAAATTCCCGCAAATAGTCCAACAACAAAACGTTTTCAGATATCGCATCGCTGCGTGCACGGCCATTGAGCGTGAGCTGAAGAATGCGCGCCATGGGCTTATCGACGGCTTGTTCTATTTATGCGCACTCTAATAACAGTATCCGCCATCCTGTTCAAATCGGATGCACGTAACGAAATCACTAGACCTGAAAACGCGCGATGACTTCCTCGGGAACAGGCGTCGCCTTAATCCGAGATGGATCGGCGGCGTCGCGCGTCGCCCACACACGCGTCTCGCGGCCGTCGACTGCGAGCGCGCCGCGCACGATCAGCTGGTGCTCGACGTCGAAGCTTGAGCGGCGGAACTCCTTCACCCGCGACGTCAGCTCGACGATGTCTCCGAACCGTGCCGGAGCCAGAAAGCGCGCACTGGCGTCGACCAGTGGAATGCCGGTGATGCCGAAGACGCCGGCAAGCGCGGCCGGCTTAACGCCGAGGGCCGTCTCGAAGAGCACCCAGGTGCCCCAGTCGAAGAATTCGAAAAAACGGCTGTTGAACACAATGCCCGCCGGGTCACAGTGTCCCCATTCGATCGTAAATTGCCGCCGGCTGAGAAAGTTCGGCATGGTGCCTCAATCGCTGCATCGAAGAGCGGCGTTGGCAACCAAGTGAAAAAATCGCGCGAATGACGTGTCTGCCCAATATTTCAGCATCACTTTTTTGCCATTTTCGTGACTGTCGCCTAAAAAATAGGCGATGATGCGTGCGAAATCGGATTCAAAATGGGCGAGATGCGCAAGCCAATTTTAGCTGCATGCCGGAATTCCATAAGGAGACCAGTCGCTTAGCATCCGTGATGATTTGGCACGCTCCTTGCGATTTGCCAAGCCGCGACGGCGCCGGGCCGATCGCGCGCGTCTAACAGAGGACATCGCGATGCTCAACTCCATTGGCACGGTCGCTCAGCGACCGCGGGGCCGGCGCTGGCTTTCTGCCGCGGCGGGTCTTGCCCTTGGCCTTACGGCGGCGTTGCCCGCCCAGGCCCAGGAAACGATTAAAGTCGGTATTCTCCATTCGTTATCCGGCACCATGGCCATCAGCGAAACGACGCTGAAGGACGTGGTGCTGATGTTGATCGACGAGCAGAACAAGAAGGGCGGCGTGCTCGGCAAGAAGCTCGAGGCCGTCGTGGTCGATCCGGCCTCGAACTGGCCGTTGTTCGCGGAAAAGGCCCGCGAGCTGATCAGCAAGGACAAAGTCGCCGTCGTGTTCGGCTGCTGGACCTCGGTGTCGCGCAAGTCGGTGCTGCCGGTGTTCAAGGAGCTCAACAGCCTCCTGTTCTATCCGGTGCAGTACGAGGGTGAGGAGAGCGAGCGCAACGTGATTTACACAGGCGCCGCGCCAAACCAGCAGGCCATCCCAGCGGTCGACTATTTGATGAGCGCGGAAGGCGGCTCGGTGAAGCGCTGGGTGCTCGAAGGCACCGACTACGTGTATCCGCGCACCACCAACAAGATCCTCGAAGCCTATCTCAAGTTAAAGGGGGTTAAGGACGAGGATATCACGATCAACTACACACCGTTCGGCTTCTCCGATTGGCAGACCGAGGTCTCCAAGATCAAGGCATTCGGCTCGGCTGGCAAGAAGACCGCGGTGGTGTCCACGATCAACGGCGACGCCAACGTTCCCTTCTACAAGGAGCTCGGCAACCAAGGCATCAAGGCGACTGACATCCCGGTGGTAGCGTTCTCGGTCGGCGAAGAAGAACTCGCCGGTCTCGACACCAAGCCGCTCGTCGGCCATCTCGCCGCCTGGAACTACTTCGAGTCGATCAAGACGCCGGAGAACGAGGCCTTCATCAAGGAATGGCATGAGTTCACCAAAAACCCGAAGCGCACCACCAATGATCCGATGGAAGCGCATTACATCGGCTTCAACATGTGGGTGAAGGCAGTCGAGAAGGTCAAAACGACTGACGCCGACAAAGTGATCGAGGCGCTGCCCGGCACCGAGGCGCCGAACCTCACCGGCGGCATCTCAACATTGCTGCCCAACCATCACATCACCAAGCCGGTCTACATCGGCGAAATTCGCCCCGACGGCCAGTTCGACGTGGTGTGGAAGACCAAGGGGCTAGTCCCCGGTGCCGCTTGGTCGGCTTACCTGCCCGGATCGAAAGATCTCGAGGCCGATTGGGTGAAGCTCAAGTGCGGCAACTACAACACCGTAACGAAGAAATGCGGCGGCGCCTCGTAACGACGACGCTCTGAAAGTAAACTTGCGGGAAGGCAGCGTATCGCCTTCCCGCCTCAAGGCCGGGCCCCTTGCGATGCGTTTCAGCCGAGCTTGCCTCGTCGCTCTTCTTTTGGCCTTCAGCTTCGTGCTGGGCTGCGCGACCGCGCATGCCGCGATCCTCGACGAGGCGCTCGTCCATTTTACCGCCGACGATTTCAGCGAGACCATAGCGGGCATCAACGAAGTCGCCGCCAGCGGCAATCCGCGCGCCGAAGCCATCATTCGCGCCCTGCAGGATGGCCAGTTGATGTACAGCGCCGAGCGCAAGGCGGTCTACATCAAAAACGATTCCGGCAAGCTGACCGATGCCGCTACCGGACAGCCGATCACCGGCGAGGCGCCGGCCGATGTCAACACCGTCCGCCTTAACAATCGACTGCGGGGAGCAATCGACGCCGCTGTCGGCGGGCTTACGCTGCTGGCCAGTGATTCTGGCGTGCGATACGACGCCGCTCAGGCCGTGTTCAAGTCGCGTCAGGCTGCCGTGTTACCGACGCTCGAAACTGCTCTCGCCAAAGAACAGGACCCGCGCGTCAAGCGCGCGCTCGTAGAGGCGCGCGCCGCAATTATCCTGTCCACCGACAAGGCCAGCGATGAGGAAAAGCTCGCTGCGGTAGACGTTATCCGACAGCGCGGCGACCAGGACGCTCTGGGGCTGCTCTCCAGCATGCCGGCCGACACCTCGGCGCCCGTGGTGAAAAGCGCATCCGCTGCAATCGCCGCCATCAAAAGCCGTCTTGTTGTGTGGGATGCGGTGCAGAACGCTTGGTACGGAATCTCTCTCGGCTCGGTCCTGCTGCTCGCCGCGATCGGCCTCGCCATCACTTTCGGCGTGATGGGCGTCATCAACATGGCGCATGGCGAGATGGTCATGCTCGGGGCCTACGTGACCTTTGTGGTGCAGGAGGTGATCCGCACGAGAAGCCCGGCATTGTTCGATTATTCGCTGGCCATCGCTATACCGCTTTCTTTCCTGGTCGCCGGTTTCATTGGCATTTTGATTGAACGCAGCATTATCCGCTTCCTCTACGGGAGGCCGCTGGAAACCTTACTCGCGACCTGGGGTCTTTCATTGATCCTGCAACAAGCCGTGCGCACGACGTTCGGTCCGAACAATCGTGAGGTCGGCAATCCGTCCTGGATGAGCGGCGCGTTCGACCTCGGCGGTATCACCATCACCTATAACCGCCTATGGATTATTTGTTTCGCGCTTGCCGTGTTCATCGCGCTGCTCGCGCTGCTTCGCTACACGCGCTTTGGCCTTGAAATGCGCGCCGTCACGCAAAATCGTCCGATGGCCGCGTCGATGGGTATCCGCACCAGCCGGGTCGATGCGCTCACCTTTGGGCTGGGCTCCGGCATCGCCGGTATGGCCGGCGTGGCGCTGTCACAGATCGACAACGTCAGTCCCAATCTCGGTCAGGGCTATATCATCGACAGCTTCATGGTCGTGGTGTTCGGCGGTGTCGGTAATCTTTGGGGTACGCTGGTCGGCTCCTTCGTGCTCGGCATCGCTAACAAGTTCCTCGAACCCTACGCCGGTGCCGTACTCGCCAAAATCGCGATTCTCGTACTCATCATTCTCTTTATCCAGAAGCGGCCGCGGGGCATGTTCGCCCTCAAGGGCCGGGCGGTAGAAGCCTAACGATGGGCGCCCACATC
>Ga0187862_10004846_pt1 | contig 12601 bp, 9 predicted proteins | sample June2016WEW_10_1_FD_133003 | JGI IMG/M metagenome (GOLD analysis project Ga0187862, IMG submission 133003) | Peatland microbial communities from SPRUCE experiment site at the Marcell Experimental Forest, Minnesota, USA - June2016WEW_10_150 | ecosystem: Environmental > Terrestrial > Soil >...
CCTATCTGCGTGCATCTTGGGTCAATTTCCAGGCCGAACAGGTTGTCATGGATTACCGCCTCAATCGCCAGTGGTTCAACGAGTTTCTCCTCCGCCACGCGCAATGCCACCAAACGCTCGAACATCGCCACTACGAAATGTCCGCTACCCATACAGGGGTCCAGACACTTGAGTTCCTGGGCGGTCTTCGGCCAACCGTCGAACGTGCCGGCGGCTGCCGTCCAAGTGCCGCTCTCAGTTTTGATGAAGCGCAGATACTTCCAAGAACACCCGGGCAGAGCGATGGCGTCGCGGAGTTCGTCCTCGTCCTGGGCGGTGTCGGCCAACGCCGGTTGCGCGGCGAACACCTTGCCCGCATGCCACGCGCCGAGCGTGTTGTCGAGTAGGAAATCCACCATGTAGTCTTCAGTGAATAGCTGGGTGACCGCCGGCAATTCGTCGGCGCCGATCTTGTTGCCGGCAGCGTTGACCTCGTCCTTCTGCTCCGCTTGCCAAAACTGGTAACACCACCCGAGACTGTCGCTGGCGGTGAACACCCCCAACGGCAAATCGGTGACGAGCTGGATGAGCGGCTTGCGGTCCTCAACGGCCAACTCCACCGCGCCCGCCGAGTCGTCGGCGCGGAAGATCTGGGGCAGTTCCTTGGCTGCGAAGCGGGCCGCCACGGCCCACGCATCCTTGAGGCCGAGCGACGGGGCAAGTTCCTCGCAATCGTCCATCGACACGGACACCTGGTGCTCGGGCGAAATGAGGAGGTTGTTCTCCAGGAGAAAGCGGGCGAAGAGCAGCCGATGCCACTGGTCGTAGGCGAGCTTCTCGACGAGGTGCTTGATCTCGTGAGCGCCTCGCCGTGTCTGGCTCTCAGCGTCTCCCAATTGTCTGGCTTGGTCGCGGAGTTTGCGCCGCAGTTTGCACTGGACCTCGTCCATGTGCCCGTAGGGACCTGGCTCATGCACGGCGAGAGCTTCAAGCGCTTTTCGAGCGCCAATCGAAGCGATGGTGCGCGCTTCTTTGCACGCGGTTTCCAACTGGCGGCGTAGCGGCGTGGGGAGGGTGCTCATAGCGTGACGGGGCCTTCCTTCAGTTTTTCCTCGATCTGATTGCGAGCGCCGGCAAGCCACTGATCCAGCTCGGTGGTGTTATGGATGGTCGCGGCGGGCAGCACCACACGCTGCGCCTTGGGCTCCAGCAAGCGGCTGGCCTCGTCCAGCGCGCGGGAGAAACGCTGCGGCACAGCGTCAAGAAAGTTGCGCCGAGCCGCCAGGGTGCTGGCGCGCAGGGCGGCAAGGATCTCTTCGTCGGTACCGATGGTCTCTTTCGCCGGCGGTGAGAGTTGACAGGTAGTGGACAGCATGGCGCGCTGGTCGCCGCTCAGGCGGCTCCAGACATGGGAGGCGGCGAGCTTGGCATCGCCGGCCTGAAAGGCTGAGGAGAGGTCGTCCTGCAACTTGCCGAGCGCCGTGCGCAAGGCAGTGGTGAGTTGCTTCGTCAGTTCCGGCAACGGATCCGGTTCTGCCAGGAGAGTGCGGCCGTCGGTGATGGCGGCGATGGATTTGGCACACTCATCTGCTTCCGGCAGCCCGGCGGCAAAGCCGTGAAAATCCAACAACCGCTCCCAGGACGGCCAGCGCTTGGTAATCCCCTCAGTATTTCTCTTCCAACTGACCAGTTTGGCGGTCAGGTCGTCCTTCTGCTCGTGGATTTTGAGCAGTTGGGCATTGCCGCTGAGCAGTTGCAGAGCCCGCACACCCTGCGTATCGGGGGAAGCCGGCCGGGGGGCGCTGCCACCGGCGGATTCGGCCAGGGCGAGCAACTTCTGGAGGAACAGCGTAGCAGCCTCGGATTCCTTGCCAGACTGCGTGGCGACACCGGCTTTCTGGAAGACCGCCTTGAGTTCGAGCCGTTGCTGCACGGTGAGCGGCGGCACATCCACATAGAAGGTCGCGACGCCCACCTGATTCTGCGGAAGGTTCTGCGCCTGCGTGGGCTGGCCGTTGACGGTGGCGCGCAGGTTGCCGGCGAGGAGCATGATCAGGAGCGCACCATCAATGGCGTCTTGGGGCCAGCCGTAAGGGGCTGACTTCAGATTCTCGCGGATCTCCTTCCCTTTCTTGCCGGCGCCAATCTGGTCGAGCACGCGACGGCACACAGGGTGTTTGGTGACATCGCCCTGGTAGCTCACCTGGGACAGCGCGCCTACATCGCCCGCGCGCGCCTTATTCACTACCTGGCCCCAGTTGGCATGATCGGCCTCGGAGAACTGCGGGAAGAGCCGCTCCAGCGCGCTGTTTGCGGAGTCCTGCACCTTATCAGCCAGCTCGACGCCGCCGGCCTCCTGCCCGCCGCCGAGGAAGACCTTCGCCCCGCCCATGATCTGGCCGAGCAGTTCCTGAATCCGGTGGCGGGCAACTTCCAAATGGGTCTCGACGGCCTTACGGGCCTCGATAGCTTCAGGCGTCCCCGCCGGGCCGTGGGCGTCCAGCGTTTCCTGGGCGGCGACGTGAGAGGCGATGGCCTGCCGCAGGTCTTCGTGTTGGAGACGTGGCAAATAGCCGAAAAGCAGCGGGCTATCGACACCGGCCGCGCGGGCATCGTTCAGGACCGACTTTTCGTCGTCGCTCCAGCCCTCCCGCACCCAGAGAGTGACCTCGTCGTTACTGGATGACGGCCGGCTGGAGGACAGCTCAAAGACCAGCTTGCGCGGCTGGTGGGAAGTCCCCTGCTGCAACGAGATCGGCTTGAGAGCCTGCTTGGTTCCGTCGCGGAGCAGTTCCGCGCGCTTGGAATTGATGCGCTCGTCGTCGGCGAGAACGGCGGTGCGGCGGCGGTTGAAGTCGTGTGTCCAGAGCGCCCCTTCCCTGGTCTGGAGGCGGTATTCGGTGTCCACCGCCATCAACTGGCCGGCATCCACAAGCTGTTTGAGCAATGTGGGGACCTGCTGCTCCAGATTTGGCCTGTCGTTTTTCAAATCGCTGACGAGCAGGTCGATCAACGTCTCGGCGTTCGCGCGCACACCGTCGTCCGCGCCCGGGGTTCGGGGCAGTTTGCCGATCAGGAAGATGAGGGCGCACAGGCTCGAACGAAGGGTGCCATCCTTGGTACCGTCGCGCTGTTTGCGGATGATCTCGTCGTACTCCCGTTCCAGTTCGCCGGAGTTGAGGAGGTCGGTGGAAATCTGGTCGTAGATGAAATCGGCCGGCACCACCGTGCCCACGGAAGCGGCGGCGGTTTGCCGCGTCGCCTCGAAGACGATCTGCAGCTGGGAGCGCAACTGGGCTTTGGTGCCCGAGTGGTCGGTGTTGCGCAACACTTTCTCCCAGAACCGCCGGCGGGTGGGCAGCAGCGGGTAGTCGGCCACGAAACAAGCGTCGTCCTCGTTGGTGGCCTGGAAGCGGGTGTTCTGTAAGTGGCGGGCAATCTCGCCCGGGTTACCGCTCAGGACCTTGGCGATGGCTGCCTCTTGCTGCGGCTTCTTGTGGAGGACGGTCTTGCGGATGACGCTCTCGACGTCGGTATCCGAAAGCTGCACGCGCACGGCAAAGCGGGCTTGCAGTCTTTGCAGGCTGGGTGTGGTATTTAAAGCAGACTGGCCCGTGCCAACGAGAAGAAGGCGCTGATTTAGCTTCGTGGAGCAAGCCTCGGCGATTTCTTGCAGATCCATCGCCCGCTGGATTTTCTCACCGACGAACTGCTGGATTTCATCCACCACGAGCAAGGTGCAAGGGAGGTTGCCCTTCTCACCGAAGATCTGTTGGACGAAGTCGAGCGCCTGGCCCATGGTGGGCGACGTGATCTCGGGAAAGCCGGTGCGTATTACCTCTTGGACATTTGCCACCGTTCCATATTTCGGGTCGGCGGACAGAAGGGCCTCGGCAAGCGACACAGAGAAATTCATGCTCTCTACTTCTTCGAGGAGCACGCACTTCTGCGTCTTGAGCGCCTGGGTAACCGCAGCCTCCAGACCCGACGACCGAAGCCAAAGGAGAAACTTCGCCTGTGAAAGATCTTCCGGGAGGCCGGCGGATCGTAGGATCAATTGTACGAAGGCCAGCCGGACATTGTCCATGGAGCCCGCACCGAGGGTGCCCGCGGCGGCACGCAGTCCACCGAGCGGCTTGCTGCGATTGCTCAGTTCGGTGAGCAGGTCACTGATTTCCGACGGCAGTTTCACCAGCGACCGCGCGGTAGCGCCGTCGGCGAAGCGGTAATCTTCCCAGAGATAGCGCAGCACCTTCACGAGATGCGATTTGCCGCTGCCGAAGAAGCCGCTGACCCAGGCCGCCTTCTGCTCCCCTCGCCCCAGGCCCTCCAGGTAGGCCTTGAGCATCCGCTCCAGTCCGTTGGCGTATTCGCCATCGCAGACGAAGGTCTCCAACTCGAAGCGCAGCGTCTTGATCTGGCGCTCGTCCTGGCCGAATTCAGAAACCTTCGAGACGCCGTTATTCAGCAACTCGAGGGTTGTGGGGTCGCGGAAGTACAGTTCGCGGTTGGTCATGGGGTGATGAAGCTCTCCGTTGAGGTGATCGGGACGGCCATGTAGTTGAATCCATCGCGCGCGTCCATGAAGCGATAGACGTTGCCTGCGTATTCGCCCGGGAAGAGTACGAGCAGGCGTCCCGGCACGCTGTCTTCGACGCGCTCAATCAGGTTGGAGACACGCATGAAATCGAACAGCGAAGCCAGTCCCGCGACAGCCACGACGCTGCCTTCATCGGCGTGGGAGCAGGCCTCTTGCACAAGGCTTGCGGCGCGAACCTCGAGGTCGCTTCCGGCCTTGAAGTGTTGTGGTTTCTGGAAAATCGCTTCCCGGTATTTGTGCGCTGCCAGGAATTCCGGGAGCAGTGGTGTCAGGTCAACGGTGCGCCATTCGTGGCTGGCCTCTAAGGTGGCGGTTTCAAAAGAGGGGAGCCGTGCTCGCAGGCGCCGTTCCTCTGCCGGCGGATAGACCGCAAACCAAATGCGCTGCTTGCCCGACATGTTGGGCGACCAGGGCAGGCGCACCTGGCGGGAGTAGTTGGTAAGAAGACGGTCGATTGCGCTCATGGCAGGTCCGGTCGAAATTCGGCGAGTAGAGGAAAGCTCAAATCAACGACCTCACTCACCGCTCGCAGGGTAAGGAGTCCAGCCCGATGGGCCTCGAAACCCATTGCCCTGGCACGGTCAGCGTCCAGGTCAAGCAAGCGGCACCAGGGATTGGAGAAAACCGCCGCCCCGTGATAACCGCCGACATCCCCGAGGAACAAAGCCATGGTGACAGCGACCACTGTAGGCTTGATCCGCTGCCGGGTCTTGTTTGCACGACCGGTGAGGTGGCCGGACTGGGTCCACGAGGAGGCCGCATTCCGAGCTACCTTGTTCCGGTTCAGTTCCGAATACTGGCCTGGAAACGTGGATTCCAATGCCTCAGCCAAGCGTGCGGTCGCAACGAGTTCACCTTCTGATGCGTCCATCACGGGCGGGGTCGTGGCGCGAAGAAGCGGATCGCGCGCCCAGGCGACCTGCACCGCCAGCAACGACTCACTGGCGGCGTCGATGGCGTGGAGCGTTCGCAGGAGTCCGAAAATGGGGACGCCTTCATCGAGCGCATACAGTTCACGCAAGTGGCGCAGCGATTTCTGGCGGGTGCTGTCCGTAGTTTTGCCCAGAACGTTCCGCTGAAGAATCGCGTCGCGGTACTCAGCGGCGTCCGAGTTCTTGGGAACGCTGTCCAGCAGGGCGTCGAGTTCCTGTAACATCATCGTCCGGCTGATGTGTGCGCCGCCGGAAGAGAACTTCAGCCCGAACGTCTCCAGGGCTGGCGAGGCGGCGGGCAAGCCGATGGAGGAGGGGCTCCGGGCTAGCACTGTTCTATTCACCAAATCGGGTCACCAGATAATTGTATCGTTTGGCCCGACCGCTTGGACATCCGAGTCGGCGGTCCGAGTCGGCGGGCTTGCCCAGATGAAGGGACTTGCAGCTCCTGCCCACAGTTAGAGGCGCACGTTGTTGACGTGGGTCGGTTTACCAACGTGGACCGAAACAATTCCACCGCATCTTGTTGTTTGGTAGCATTAACTTAGAGAGAGGCTCAGGTACCCGTTGGACGGGGAGGCTCGGGCCAGATCGGGCGAACAAATCCACGTCAGCTTCTCTTGCGAGGACCGGCTGGGTTCGTATGCCAGGCCAATACAGCTTGGGAGTTCTGCCGCAGCAGTTAGTGAGCGAGCTGCTGAGGCTATCCCTAACGCCGCGAGGCGAACCCAGGCACACGTTCCAGCGTCGCGAGATCCTCCTTCGCAACTTCGTGTGGCTGCGGGCCCGATGCCTGCGCGCAGTTCGATCCACAATCGATCTCGCCAGATCTCAGAGTTTCGTGGTTAGCGGTGAGGGCGAGTCCGGGAACACGCCCGATGCCTATTGTCGCAATTTTGCGCCGAGTCCCGGCTCTGCGCAGGAGGTGATGCCATGCCCCATGCTTTTCTTGGACGCTTCGCAAATCCGAGTACGCTGAAGGAGATTTCGCCCGAGAACCTGCTCCTGTTCTTCGATCCGTTTCGGGGTTATTTGGAGAAACGGGGCTATGAGTTGCCGTCCAACCCTTCGGAACAGATTGACTATGAGGCACTTGCCAGTATCTTGGCCAATCCCGACGGCGACTTTCCACGGGATCTGGCACAGAGACTGTACCTTGTGCACGAAATGGCGACGGATCGCGGAATGCAGGATCTCCTTGAAGCGGCTCCGCCCGGGTTGCTTACCGTTGACGGCCGCGATTCGACGGCGGCGGATGTGGCGCTACAGGTCCTTCTGAGGGACCGCCCACTCCTGGAGCGCACGCATGCCGAACAATTCTTGATACGGACACGGTCGTTTTATGTGTGTCGAGGGCCAGGTAAGCCTAACGACTCCTTGCCAGATTGCTCCGGCGCAGTGACGACCGCGATCAGCCCGGACCTGGATGAATGGTTCGACAAACATGGGAGAGGGCGAGGTTCAAAGGTCTTCACCTTCTTACGTCCTGCCGAAGATGAAGTCTGGTTCTTGGTCCGGCACGGACAGCCTATGCGCCGGCAGGGCACGCTGGATGAAGGCGAGTCTTCGAGCGTTTTTTTCAGACCGGAGGTGTTTGACGTCGTCATATATCACCGGCTGCTGGATTCGCTGATAGTCCATACCGATTTGAAGGGCGTGAGAGAGCTTTACAGAAAGACGTTCGGGAAGCGAGTCTTTCGCAATGAGGACTACTTCTCCGCCGACGGCAACTATACGCTCCAACCGCTTAAGGACAAACGTGCCGGTGCTCTTGACTGTGAGGACATCGAGGAAATCTCGTCGGTGACCCTTCAGGAGCTTGAGATCTTCGTGGGCAAAGCGAGAGGAATATTTCACAGCATCAAGGGCGATGACGTCTTCGCGTATCTGGCCGAATCGAGAACGCGAGTCCCGAAAGGCTTCTGGAACAAAGCGGTACTTCGGATCGTGTTCAGCGACACCCTGAAGCCTCGGACGGTCACGATTTGGCCGCCGAGTAGAACCAGCTACACACGGGATGATGACCGATTACCCGTGGAGGAACTGCTGCGGACGAACGGGTTTGTGCTCGGATCGCGGGAGGCTGAGGATGAAGAAGCTGAGGAGGTTTTGGGAGGCACTGGAAGACAGGCCTCGGCTCCGCGGCGTCAGACAAGAGCTGCAAAATCTTCTCGGAAATGAGTTTGACGCAGCCGCCGCATTCCTGGGCCGGACGGGCGATCTGGCCAAACGGTATCCTTGTCCGCACCCTAGCGGCGCAGGATGTCCCCGGCATGTATTGACTGAACCAGACGGTTCCATTCGTGCCACGTGCGGATTGGAATCGAAGGAGTGCGATTCGGTCGCTTTGTTGCGGGACGACGTCGAAGTTCTAAGATTCGACAACGCCAGCTTCGTCGTGGCACTACAACAGGTTTTTGGGATATCGGAAACGTCCGGCAACATCGAGGTTGACGGTGACGTCGCGCTGGTAGGGAGCATCCGCGACGCCTCTGGAAGACGCCGCCCGGTTGTTCTCCTTATGCCGCCCTCACTCGAGGCCGCTCAGGCGCTGGTAGCAGAGATGGAGCGCACGTATCCTCAGGGGGCGATCCTTCTGACCCCAACAGATGAGTTCGTCACCCCCGAAAGTGAGGGACGTCTTGACGGCACCGCTTTCGCGTGGCACACGCTCAGTGACCTGATTGTCCTCGATGATCGGAAGCTGGCAGCAACCCGCGGCCTTGAATGCGAAACCCGCCGCGCGGACGCTGCGCCTCAGAGTGGGAATCTCTTCCGAAGGGAGCAGGACACATGGCTGCTCTCGTTCGCCGGTAAGGAGGTTCACATCCATCATTTGGTCGGTTTGGGGTATTTGGCCGACGTGTTGCGCTCGCCTCGCCGAGAGATTGAGTCCTTGGTGCTGGTTGGCAGCCAGCCTGAGAACCTCGCGGTTGATGTTGGACCGGGGATTGAGTTGGCTGACGACAAGGCGCTCCGCGATGCTCGAAACCTCTTGAAGGAACGACAGGAGGTCTTAGCTGGACTCAAGCCGAACGACTGGGCGAAGCGTGGCCAACTGGAAGAGGAGATCGGCAAGATCGAGAGTTACATTGGTCAAACAAAAACCGTACGCGGAACTGCTCGCAAGGCGGGCGGCCAGGCGGAAAAGGCGCGGAAAGCAGTCAGTGGCGCGATCTCTGGAGCGCTAAGAAAGATTCATCAACGACATCCGGAACTTGCCCAACATCTGCGCGACTCCATCCGTAAGGGCAAAACGGTTGCGTACCTTCCACAGGCCACCGTCGATTGGGACTTCTGATTCCGCCGCCACGCGCCAAATAGCAAAATGCCACGCCCTTTGTAGCGCCTCGTTGTTGAGGGCGTTGCCTCGGCGTTGGCATGAAGCGCGGGGAACTCCGGTACCGATCCGCGTCTCGGTTCCGCTTTGGCAACTCCTTGAATTTTGCTTGGAGTTGGCCAATGAACGAACTGTCAACCAAATCTTCCCTCTCAGACTCAGAACAGTGGCTCGTTGAGCTCATGCAAACGCTCAACTTCGGCCGGATTGAAGCGCTCCACGTGCGCGCTGGAACGCCGGTCGTCAACCCTGCACCACAAGTCATTCAGAAACTGAAGATCGGCGGCGAGAATGGTCCCCGACCGGAGAGGGCGCATGACGACTTCCTGTTAAAGCGCCAGACCATCGAAATGCTTGAGGCTCTTCGGAAGCTTGGCGATGGCAAAGTACTGGCAATCGAAGTCAAGCATGGGCTCCCCTTCTCCCTGGAGATCGAACTGCCCGGCGCGAAAGCGGGCAGTTCAGCAGGAGGCCGCCGTGGCTGACCTCAGCCTCGACCAGGCACTCCCGGTCGCCCGAAATCTTGCGGGGCGCAAGGCGAACGCGTTCGTGCGTCGTTGCCGCATCGCCATCGACGAACGCGAAGACGTGGAAAGCCAACTTGTTCTAACCTTCATCACCCGCTGGCCGAAGTTCGATAGCGAAAGAGCCTCAGTCCGGACTTTCGCCTCACGGCTGATGGACAAGGAACTGACGTCCATACTGCGATATCGCCTCGCAGAGGGCCGCCAACCGTGCCAACTTCCTATCCCGGACGCCGGCCCAACGTGGGAGTTAATTCGCCAGTTTCGCATTGATCTCGGACGCGCTTTGGCCCCTCTGCCTGAGAGTGTCCGCGAAACCGCGGTCGCTTTGTCTTGGTTCTCCGCAGTTGATACTGCGCGTGTGGTGGGGTGCTCCCGCCAGATGATCGGGAGGCGGAAACATCAAATCCGAGAAGCTCTCCTCGCTGCGGGCATCGGGGCGAACTACTTCGTCGGCAGAGGCGCCCGGCAATGACCACCGACTCCATCGCTCGTGCTCTCAAGGCCCGCCGTTCCGGCGCCGGCTGGATGGCAAAATGCCCCGCCCACGACGACAACAACCCGAGTCTGAGCATCCGGGAAGTGGATGGCAAAGTGTTGCTGCACTGCCACGCGGGATGCGGGCAGCGCGAGGTGATCGAAGCGTTGAAGGCCAAAGGGCTGTGGCCGGAACGCCCGCGGAACCCGCGCCGGCAAATCGTAATGACCTACGATTACACGGACGAGTCCGGTAATCTGCTTTACCAGGTCGTCCGGACCCAGCCGAAAGGCTTTTTTCAGAGGCGTCCTGACGGCGAGGGCGGCTGGATCAACAAGAAGAGCAAACGGCAGGTGCTCTATCACCTGCGCGAAGTCATTGACGCCGCCATCGTCTTCGTCGTCGAAGGCGAGAAGGACGTTGAGACGCTCCGCGAGCACGGCTTTGTCGCGACGACGAGCGCGGGCGGTGCCGAGGCGCAATGGCTGCCTGAGTTCACCGAAACGCTTGCCGGGCGCGAAGTCATTGTCATCCCCGATAACGATAAGCCGGGCCGCGACCGGGCCGCCCGCATCGCTCGCGCTCTGATCGGCCGCGTGACGCGGCTTGTCATTCTCGAACTCGAAGCCGCCAAGGATGTAACGGAGTGGTTCGAAAAGGGTCACGGTGAGCTTGAGCTGATCGAGTCGGTTGAAAAAGGCCTGGCGGCGACGGCATGACGAACGAAATCCGCGACGAGACCGATATCGACACTTTCGTCCAGCGATTTGAACCGGGCGCGACGGCCGGCGCCCCGGATCTTCTTTCGCGTCTCCACAACGACCACGGCAACGCGGAGCGCCTCATTGCGATGTATGGCGAGGATTTAAGGTATTGCCACGCTTTCAGGAAATGGCTGGTGTGGGACGGCATGCGCTGGGCTGTTGACGACACCGATCAAGCCCGCCGCCTTGGCAAACAGGCGATGCTCGAATTCCTGAGGCTTGCCATCGAACGTGGAGACAACGAGAAAGCCGAGAAGTTCGCGCGTGCATCACTCGACGCCCGCCGCATCAGCAGCATGCTCTCGATGGCTGAATGCGAAATTTATGTCCGCCCGGCCGATCTTGACACGGACCCGTTCGCGCTGAATTTTCTGAACGGCACGGTCGATTTGCGCACGAGCGAACTGCGCGAACACCGGCGTTCGGACTTCATTACGAAGCTCGTTCGGTACAGATACGCTCCGTCGGCGGCATGTTCCCGATGGCTCGCTTTTCTGGTTCAGGTGATGGGTGGCGCGCCGGCCGCATCGGATGACGATCTCGACCGCTCGCAGCGCTTGGTGGCTTACCTTCGGCGGGCGCTGGGTTACTCGCTCACTGGCACGACAATCGAGAAAGCCGTTTTCATTCCGTTCGGCACCGGAGATAACGGCAAGAGTACGATGCTCAGTACCTTCCGGAATCTCGTGGAGGAATACAGCCATTTACTTCAAGTGGACACGCTGATGGTGCGGCAGGAGTCGAATAACACCCAAGCCGACCTGGCGGACCTTCGCGGGGCGCGCTTCGTCCAGACTTCCGAGACGGAAGAGGGCCAGCGGCTCGCTCAGGGCAAGCTGAAGCGGATTACGCAGGGCATGGGTAAAATCAAGGCCACGCGGAAATACGAAAACCCAATCGAATTCGCCGAGACGCACAAACTGTGGATGGACACGAACCGGAAGCCCACCATCCGCGACGTGGACGACAAGGCAACTTTAAACCGGCTCCACCCGATTCCGTTCACGGTGACGATTCCCAAAGACCAGATCGACAAGGAACTCCCCGACAAACTGCTGGGCGAAGCTGAAGGGATTCTAGCCTGGGCGGTCGAAGGCGCCCGGCTCTGGTATGCCGAGGGGCTCGCGAAACCTGCGGAAGTCGAGGCCGCGAAAGATAGGTGGCGGGAGGATATGGACCAACTCGGGCGGTTCATTGATGAGCGCTGCGTCACCGGTGACGGGTTCCGAGCGCGCGCGGCAGCTTTGTATGCCGATTACAAGCAGTGGGCCACCGACGGCGGCGACCGGTCGCTGTTGACCTCCACCGCATTCGGGACGAAGCTTACGGACCGGGGGATCACGAAAACCCACTCAGAGCGTGGCGCGGTATACCTCGGAATCGGGCTTCGGTCCGACGACGAACAGCCGCGTGGCTGACGGGTTCGCCAAAACTGACGGGTCTGACGGCACTTCCTCAAAAACCATTTCACTACGCGCGCATATAGGAGTTTTTGAAGGAAACCCGTCAGACCCGTCAGCGCGTCAGGCGCTCGCGGTCGGGTGAGTAAACGAATCGAAAACAGTTTCCACTTTCCGCGCGCTTCGCGTATATTTACTACGAAGGCTCGGTTCGACAGGCGAGCGCAGAGCGCACCCTCCGGAAGCCAACCCAGTGCGAGAGATGGGACTCTCGAAAAACTCCATCCCTTCCGTGCCGTGCCCGGAGTGTGCCCAGATGCAGCGTGAAATCCAAATTCCCTACTATGCGCCCGACGGAACCTCGCTCGGTTTCCGCTCACTCGAAGCCGCGAGGCGTTTGATCGAAGGCGGGTACGTGAAGCCGTCATACGGGCGCAAACAACACTTGAGGGCGATCTGGCTGCGGCCGGAAGACGGAAGCAGCCCGGTTCCGGCAAACGCCCCGTCTGGGACGCGGTACAGTTTCCCCGAGAATCTCGGCAGCGGTCGCCGATGCTGGAAGCACCGGCGCTTGGACCGGCGCG
>Ga0187862_10004852_pt1 | contig 12580 bp, 10 predicted proteins | sample June2016WEW_10_1_FD_133003 | JGI IMG/M metagenome (GOLD analysis project Ga0187862, IMG submission 133003) | Peatland microbial communities from SPRUCE experiment site at the Marcell Experimental Forest, Minnesota, USA - June2016WEW_10_150 | ecosystem: Environmental > Terrestrial > Soil >...
CCTCAGATCCTTGTTGCGCGCCTCGGCGTCGATTGCAGAGCTGACTACGGCCCAGGCTTTGGTCTGCGTTGGCCGCTGTGCGCCGCCCTCGGAGCGTGGATGCGCGGCCCATGGGCCGCGGGACTTCCCGCGGTCCCCAGGCGAACTTCCGCCGGCAGGAGCGCTCCCTCGGCCATAGAATCGGCCATCTGATCCCGACTTCGTTGCCCCGGCAACTGCAGCATGAGGTTCAACCGATGGCCGCCACCCGCTCGAGCCTGCCCAAGTCGCCCTTCTTCAAGCTCGTCGGGGCGGGCGAGGGGATCTGGGCCGCCGTCGCCACGGACTTCACCGCGGCGGTCGGGAACTCCGCGATCGTGGATCTGGGCGGCCGCTGGCTGGTCGTGGACACATTCATGTCCGCTCGTGCGGCGACGGACCTGCATGGGGTCGTCCGAAGCCTGGCCGGTGACGAGCCGCTCTGGGTCGTCAACACCCATTCGCACATGGACCACGTCGGCGGGAACACGGTCTTCGCCGCTGCGGCCACGATCGCGGCCACCGGCGCCACGCGCGAGCGGGTTCTCGAGACGGCGGCGGGACTCCCGCAGCGGATCGCGGCCGCAGAGGCGGCTGCGGCCGACGCGACGGCCGGTGACGACGAGGAGTCCGTGCGCCGCCGCGAAGGCCAGGCCAGGCTGGATTCGCTGCGCCGCCTGCGGCTGGTGGCCCCCGACGCCACGATAGGCGACCGCCTGACGCTCTACGGGCAGCGGCGCCGGGCGGATCTGATCGCGCTGGGGACGGCACACACGACCGCCGACCTGGCGATCCACCTGCCGGACGACCGGACGCTGCTGGCCGGCGACGTGGTTGTAAACCACACGCTGCCATTCGTGCACGACGGCGACGCGGTCCAGTGGCTCGGCGTGTTGGCGCGGCTTCGCGTTCTGGGGGCGGCCACGCTCCTGCCGGGCCACGGCGAGGTGGGCGACGCCGCGACCATCGACGATATGGTCGACTGCCTGGGCGCGCTGCTGGCAGGCGCCGACGCGCTCGCGCACGACCCCGAGGCGCCGGCTCCCGGTGTCCCGGAGCGGTTCCGCGCCTGGGGCGGGGCGCAGCGCTGGCCGGAACTCGTCGGACTGGTGGCATCCAGGAAGGCTCAGGCGCCGTTGGGGGTCGGCGTGCGGTAGATTGCCCAGCCGAGTAGATGATCTCGATAAGGCCGCGACACCCATGAGACGATGTTCGCGCATCGTGTCGGCGCAGGAACTGCCCGTTGGGATGCCGGCAGGGTCGTGACGATCTGCGCTGATCGGGCAGCGGCGGCACGCCGTGGGCCGCTACGCTATCGGTCATGGATGCCGCCCAGTTCGCCGCCAAGTGGTCGCGCAACACGCGCCCGGAACGGGCCGCCTCGCAGTCCCATTTCAACGACCTCTGCGACATCCTGGCGTTGCCCACGCCCAATGAGGCCGACCCCGATGGGGAGTGGTATGCGTTCGAAAAGGGCGCCAAGAAGCTCGGCGGTGACGACGGCTTCGCCGATGTCTGGAAGCGTGGCTGCTTCGCCTGGGAGTACAAAGGGAAGAAGAAGGACCTCGCCGCGGCATACGAGCAGCTGAACCGCTATCGCGAAGACCTCGAGAACCCGCCGATTCTCGTTGTGTCCGACATGGACCGGTTTGAGATCCACACCAACTTCACGAACACGAAGTCCGAGAAGTACTCCTTCTGCCTGGCTGATCTGGCCGCTGCGCCGGCTGAGCCACTCCGCGTTCTGCGAGCCGCGATGTCCCGGCCCGAGGATCTGCGCCCTGGCGTCCCAACACGCGAAGAGATCACCTCAGCCGCGGCCGCGAAGTTCGCTGAGACTGCCCGTCAACTTCAGCAACGCGACTTCGACCCGGAGCGTGTCGCGCACTTCCTCGATCGCGTGATCTTCTGCCTCTTTGCCGAGGACGTTGGCCTCCTTCCGGATCGCCTCCTGAACCGCCTGTCTGACTTTCGGAGCGCGGAGCGACCAAGCGATTTCTCGGAGATGCTGTCCGACCTATTCGAGGCCATGGCCAAAGGAGGCAGGTTCGGCACTGACTCCATCGCCTGGTTCAACGGCGGACTCTTCGATGACCTCGATGTCCTTCCGCTCCGCAACGACGAGATCCGCCGCATCTGGGACGCGTCCAGGCTCGACTGGTCCCTGGTGGAACCAGCAATCTTCGGGACGCTTTTCGAACGCGGCTTGAACCCTGGCAAGCGCGCCCTCCTTGGCGCTCACTACACCGACCGGGGCTCCATTCAACGGCTCGTCAATGCGGCAGTCATGGTGCCCCTGCGACGGGAGTACGAGGCGGCGCGCCTGGAAGCTACGGAGCTGCAGGTTGCCTCGCCCGAGGCTGCCTGTGACCGCCTGCTGGCGTTCCTGGCTCATCTGCGTGCCGTGACGGTTCTCGACCCAGCCTGTGGCTCGGGCAACTTCCTGTACGTCGCCCTCCATTCCCTCAAGGACCTTGAGCGCGAAGCCATCCTGTGGGGCGCGGAGGTGCTTGGGCGGGCGCTCGAAACGCCCATGGTTGGCCCCGAAGCCCTTCGCGGGATTGAGGTCAATCCATATGCTGCCGAACTGGCCCGGGTCACGCTTTGGATCGGCGACATTCAATGGATGCGAAGTCACGGGTACCAGATCGAACGACGCCCAATCCTGGGGCGCCTGGACGCGATCGAATGCCGAGACGCAATCCTCGGCCCGGACCTCGCCAATCCAGTCGAGCCGACATGGCCCGACGCCGAGTTCATTGTCGGTAACCCGCCGTTCCTCGGCGGCAAGCTCCTTCGGCGATCCATCGGCGACGACGCTTACGTGGATGCGCTCTTCTCGGTCTACGACGGTCGCGTTCCGCGAGAAGCCGATCTCGTGACCTACTGGTTTGAGAAGGCCAGAGCCATGATCGAGGAAGGGCACTCGAAGCGAGCCGGGTTGCTCGCCACTCAGGGCATTCGAGGCGGCGCCAACCGACGCGTCCTCCAGCGGATCGAGTCCAGCGGCGCGGTGTTCATGGCGCTCTCGGATGAGCCCTGGATACTCGACGGCGCGGCCGTGCACGTCTCGTTCATTTGCTTCGATGGTGGGGCCGAACGCGACCGAACCTTGGACGGTCGTCCGGTCGCGTCAATCAACGCGAACCTAACCGTTGGCGTCGACCTGACGCGGGCTCGTCGGCTCCGGGAGAACCTGGGCATCGCCTTCATGGGCGACACAAAGGGTGGTCCGTTCGAGATCCCAGACGACATCGCTCAGCGGCTACTTGGGGCTCCGAACCCTGATGGACGCAGCAACGTGGACGTCGTTCGGCCATGGACCAACGGACAGGACATCACCGGCCGGCCGCGTCACATGTGGATCATCGACTTTGGGGTCGCCATGTCGAGGGAGCATGCCGCCCTATACGAAGGGCCCTATTTCCACGCCGTCATGAACGTCGAGCAGGTCCGGATCCAGAATAGGCGCGCCTCATACGCTGAACGCTGGTGGCTCCATATCGAGCCTCGGTCCGGCATGCGGGCCGCGCTGGCGGGCCTACCGCGCTACATCGTTACGCCACGCGTCTCGAAGTATCGGTTGTTCTCGTGGCTCGAGGGTCGGACTCTTGCGGATAGCGCCACGATCGTATTCGCCCGCGACGACGACTACACATTCGGAGTGCTTCATTCGCGCGTCCACGAGTTATGGGCGCTGACGCTCGGAACACAGCTCGAGACTCGGCCCCGCTACACGCCTACCACTTGCTTCGAGACCTTCCCGTTTCCGAGCCCGACGCCGGAACAAAGCGCTGTGATCGCTGAGACTGCCCGAGAGCTCGACAGTCTGCGACGCGGCTGGCTCGATCCAGAAGGATGGTCGGAGCTTCGCAAGAAGGGCCGAACCCTTACCAACCTCTATAACGAGCGGCCTCAGTGGCTCCTCGACATCCACGATCGCCTGGATCGGGCAGTACTCGCCGCGTATGGCTGGCGGGCGGACTTGTCCGCCCATGACGTGCTCGGGCAGCTGTTGGGGCTCAACCTCGCCCGCGAGGCTGCCGAATAGAGTGCGGTCATCGTCACGATGAGCAGGTGGTGACGCGTACGGCGGGCGAGTTGGCGGCCCGTTCTGCCACGGCCGTCGGCCTGTTGTGCGTCCGGCTACGCTGCATCCGTGCGAACCGGATCGCTGCGCATCTTCCGCATCGCCGGCATCGACGTGTACATCCACGTCAGCTGGCTGGTGGTCTTCGCCCTCGTCACCTGGTCGCTCGCGGTCGGGTACTACTCGCCGCTCCTGCCCGATCTCACGGCTCCGCAGGCTTGGACGCTCGGCGCGATGTCCGCGATCCTGCTCTTCGCCTCGGTCCTGGTCCACGAGCTTGCCCATTCCCTGGTGGCGCGGACACGGGGCATGGAGACCGCCTTCATCACGCTCTTCATCTTCGGGGGCATCTCTAGCCTGCGAACCGACGCCCCGCGGGCCTCGACGGAATTCCTGATCGCGGTGGTCGGACCGCTGACGAGCCTCCTGTTGGCGGGCGCCTGCTTTCTCATCGCCTTGGTGGTCGGCGAGCCGCGGGTGGCCGCCGTCTTCGGCTACCTCGCCCTCATCAACGGGCTGCTCGGGCTCTTCAACCTCATCCCCGGGTTCCCCCTCGATGGGGGCCGGGTACTGCGCGCCGTGGTGTGGCAGCTGACCGGCAGCATGCGTCGCGGCCTCGAGGTCGCGGTGGGCGCCGGCCAGCTGGTGGGCTACGGGTTCATGGCCTGGGGCGTCCTCGAGGTCTTGGGCGGAGACGCCGTGAGCGGGATCTGGATCGCGGTTATCGGCTGGTTCCTGCAGGGGGCCGGTGCGGCGCAGCTTCGGCAGGTGCGCTCCGAGGCGCGCCTGACGGGCGTGTCGGTCCGCGACGTGATGCGCCCCGACACGAGCGCGATCGCGCCCAACGCCTCGGTCGCGGACCTGGTCGAGGACTACCTGGTGCGGGGCAATCGACGCGCCGTCCCTGTCGTCGCCCAGGACCGCCTCGTGGGGATGGTCACCCTCGGCGACATCCAGGCGGTGGCGCCGCAGGTGCGTGCCTCCACCCGCGTGGCCGACGTGATGGGTGGTCGTGCGGGCGTCACCACCGTGCGGCCCGATACCCCGCTGACCGAGGCGCTGGAGGCCATGCTCGGGGGTGACTTCGAGCAGCTACCGGTCCTCGAAGACGGGCGGCTCGTCGGGGTGCTCAGCCGGGCGGACATCATCCGCCAGATCCAGCTCCGCGAGGCGCTCCACCTGGAGCAGCCGCGGACGGTCAAGTGATCTGTCGCCCCTCCGCTTTGCGGGCGCGGCCTCGTGCGCCCTGCACCACGCGGTGCTCGCGGCCTACACCATCCAGCGATAGCGACGATCGTTCCAGCGTGTGCCCACCCGAGCGGGCTTCGAGCCTCCCGCTCGGGTGGTGTTACGATTCCGCCAACCGAATACGCCTCCGGGGAGCGCCACCAGCGCTGAGAGTGCGGCTAGCGCCGCAGACCCGCCGTACCTGATCTGGGCAATACCAGCGAAGGAAGCAGGCACGATCACTCCCTCGCCGCATTCCCCCCGCGGAGCGCGGCGATATATGTCTTCAGAGGTCGAAGATGAACGGGATTGGTCTCCGGTGACAGGCAACGAGCAGTCGGGCGAGGCGCCCCGGCGTCCGCGAGCGCTGACCATTGCGGGCTCCGACTCGGGCGGCGGTGCGGGCATCCAGGCCGATCTCAAGACATTTACCGCCTTCGGCGTTTATGGCGCCACGGCCATCACCGCAATCACGGCCCAGAACACGCTCGGCGTGCGTGCCATTCACGAGGTTCCGCCCGATATCGTGGCGGCCCAGATCGACGCGGTTCTCGAGGACATCGGAGCCGATGCCGCCAAGACGGGGATGCTCTGGAGCGCGCCGATCATCGAGGCCGTGGCCGATCGGCTGCGCGCCCACTCGTTCGCGGCGCTGGTCGTGGATCCGGTCATGGTCGCCAAGAGCGGCGACGCCCTGCTGCGCCCCGAGGCGGTGCAGGCTCTCGTCGAGTTGCTCCTGCCGCTGGCGCCTGTCGTGACGCCAAACGCCCCGGAGGCCACGGTGCTCTCGGGCGTCGAGGTGCGGGACCTGGCGTCGGCGAGAGAGGCCGCGCGGCGAATCCACGCCCTTGGGCCGTCGATTGTCATCGTCAAGGGCGGCCACCTCAAGGGAGACCGTTCGGATGACCTGGTCTTCGACGGGCGCTCCTTCGAAGTCCTGTCGAGTAAGAGGATCGACACGCCCCACACTCACGGCACCGGCTGCACGTTCTCGGCGGCCATAGTGGCGTGCCTGGCGCGCGGAAAAGAGCCGCTCGAGGCGGCCCGGGAAGCGCGGGCCTTCCTGCAAGGAGCCATTGAGCACGCCGAGCCGCTCGGCGCCGGCCACGGGCCGGTGAACCACCTCTGGGGGTCGTCCCATGTCTGAGCTCGATCTGGCCCATCTGACCGCGCAATCACTGGGCCGAATTAGAGCGCGCACGCCGCTCATCCACAACATCACCAACTTCGTGGTGATGAACGACACGGCCAACGTGTTGCTGGCGCTGGGAGCGTCGCCGGTCATGGCCCACGCCATCGAAGAAGTCCGCGAGATGGTGGCCTACGCCGGCGCTCTGGTCCTCAACATCGGGACGCTCGAAGAGAAGTGGATCGAAGCGATGCTAGCTGCGGGGGAGGAGGCCAACGCCCGCGGCATCCCCGTCGTATTCGACCCGGTTGGGGCAGGCGCGACCAAGCTTCGGACCACGACCACAGAACGGATCCGCTCCGCTGTCAAAGTGGCCGTGGTCCGTGGCAACGCGGCCGAGCTGGCCACGATCGCCGGGATGGAAGCCAAGATCAGGGGCGTGGACTCCCTTGCTTCCGGAGCACCCGACTCGGCCGCAAGGCTGGCTGCGGCCCGCTTTGGGGGAACGGCGGTCGTCAGCGGGGCCATCGACTATGTGGCCGACGCAACTCGCGCGGGCGAGGTTCGCAACGGACACCCACTCATGGGCCGCGTCACCGGGTCGGGCTGCATGGCCACGGCTATTGTCGGAGCCTTCCTGGCCGTCGAGACGGATCCGTTCCTTGCCGCGATCGAGGCGATGGTTGCCTTTGGGATTGCCGGCGAGATAGCCGCAGCGAGGAGCGCCGGACCGGGCACGTTCCGGGCACAGCTCATGGACGCTGTGGCTGCGCTGGACGAAGCCACGATCCTCGCCCGAACCAGGGCGTCGCTGCGGGAGACGGCGGCGGCATGACCGAGGCGGCGATGGGCTCACTCGAGAGCCTGACTGATGGCGGCAAGGAGCTGGCACGACGCCGTGAGCTGCTCCGGGGAGCGGGCGTATACCTCGTGACCGAGGAGTCGCTCAGCGCCGATCGGCGCTCGGAAGAGATCGTCGAGGCGGCCCTCGGGAGCGGCATTCGAGTCGTCCAGGTGCGCGAGAAGGAGGGCTCGGCACGACGGGCCCTGGAGATAGCCCTGGGGGTTCGCCGCCTTACCCGGCGGGTCGACGCTCTGCTGATCGTCAACGATCGAGTCGACATCGCCCTCGCGGCCGAGGCAGACGGGGTCCACCTCGGCCAGCATGACCTCCCAATCGCGGACGCCCGCAAGTTGCTCGGCGAGGCCGCGCTGATTGGGCTGTCGATCACGGATGCCGTGCAGCTGGCCGCGCCCGATGCCGCAACGGCCGACTGCCTGGGCGTTGGCGCCGTTTTTCCGACGGGTTCCAAGTCGGACGCGACATTGACCGGCCTGGCGCTCTTGGAGGCGGCTCGAACGGCGGCGGAAGCGAACTCGGCACTGGCTCCGTCCCGCGGTCGGGCGCCGATCATCGCCATCGGCGGGATCACGTCTGAGAACGCGGGACGAGCGGTGCTTGCAGGGGCCGACGTCGTTGCGGTCATCAGCGCTATCACCGCGGCTCGGGATCCGGGCCGAGCGGCAGCCGATCTGCTTGCGGCTGTGCGGGCCGCAGGGGCGCATCCCGAAGCGTTCCGCTCCAGGACTGCCCCCGGGGCGGTCCCTCGATGAGCGGCCCTGGCGAGTTCGAGTTGATCGCGTCGCTGGCGGGCCGTCTCGACCCGGCCTGGGACGGGCTGGGCATCGGCGACGACGCGGCGGCGTGGCCGCCCAGTCCTGGCAAACTCGTGGTGGCAACTACAGACATGCTCGTAGAGGGCATTCACTTCCGGCTCGACTGGACGTCGCCACGCGACCTTGGCTGGAAGGCGCTTGCGGTCAACCTGTCCGATCTCGCGGCTATGGGGGCTGTGCCGGGACGGGCCCTGATCTCGGTGGCGCTGCTGCCAAAGCAGGCGGCGCTCGTCGAAGAGATGTATGAGGGGCTGACCGATCTGGCCCGTTTGACCGGGACGCGCGTGGTCGGTGGCGACACTGTCCGCAGTCCGGGGCCATTGGTGGTGAACGTGGTTCTTGTCGGGGAGGCGGAGCCCGGTCGGCTGCTGTGCCGCGACGGCGCTCTACCCGGGGATCTGCTGCTCCTGACCGGGTCGGTCGGGGCCTCGGCAGCTGGTCTTGCGCTGCTGCTCGAGGGCGGCGAACAGCTTTCCTGCCCGGAGGCGGCTCCGCTGCTCGCGGCCCTCCATCGCCCCCGGCCGCGGCTCGCGGCAGGCCGGGCGATCGCGTCCATGGGTCTCCGCTGCGCCATCGACGTCAGCGACGGGGTTGTGAGCGAAGCCTGGCACGTGGCCCAGGCCAGCGGTGTGGCGATCAGGCTCGACACGGACCGTCTCCCGCTCGAGGCAGCGGCCGTGGCCCTGCTGGGTGAGGCGAAGGCACGCCAGCTCGCCGTCTCCGGCGGCGAGGACTACCAGTTGCTCTTCACCGCGCCCGAGGCTCGTCTGGCCGAGGTGGTGGCCGCGCTGGGCGAAGAGGACCGCCCGACTGTTGTCGGTCGGGTCATCAGACTACGCCCTGGTGGGCACGTCGAACTCCTTCAGGCGGGTCGGGTCGTGGAGTCGGACCAGCGGGGATACGTGGCGTTCTGACGGAACAGGGTTTCGCTCCGGAGGAACCGAAGACACAGGAGGAACGGTGGTCGCGCAAGCTCAACCTCTGGGGGTACCTCGCAGCGATCTGGCCGCGGCGACGATCGGCATCGAGCGCGTACCGGATCGTTTCCGCGTGCTGGGGTTCCTCGACTACTTCGTCCTCTGGGCCGACCTCGGCGTAGGGCTTCTCGTCCTGCTTGCAGGTACAGCGCTGGTGCCAGGCCTGGGCTTCTGGGGAGCAATCTTTGCAATCCTCGTGGGCACGCTCATCGGCACTGTCATGCTCGGTCTGGCCGGAGTTGTCGGCAGCGACAACGGCATCCCGTCGATGGTCAGCCTGCGACCCAGCTTCGGCCAGCGCGGCAGCTACCTGCCCAGCCTCCTCAACGTCGTCCAGCTGGTGGGCTGGGGCGCGTTCGAACTGGTCATCATGGCGCAGGCTTCTGCCCGCCTGACCCAGTCGTTCTTCGGCGCATCGAGCTACACGATCTGGGCGATTGTGTGGGCGATCGTCGTCATCCTGTTCGCGCTTGGCGGGCCCCTGGTCGTCGTGCGCCAGTGGCTCGAGAGGGCGGGCATCTGGATCGTTCTGGCGACCGGAGGGCGGATGGCCCTCTACGTCGTCAGCCACGCCCACTTCGCCGTCTTGGTGAGCAGGCCGGGCGACGGCAGCCTGACCTTCGCCCAGGGGATCGACCTGGTCGTGGCGATGCCGATCAGCTGGCTGCCCTTGGTCGCCGACTTCAATCGCTTCGCGAAAAGCTCCCGCTCGTCCTTCTGGGGGACCTTCTCGGGCTTCGGAGTGGCCAATGTCCTCTTCTACAGCCTCGGCCTCCTGCTGATCCTCGTGCTGCCGACGTCCGACTTGATCGGTTCGATCATGACCGTCGCCTTCGGCGCTGCCGGCCTGGCTCTCCTGCTCGGCGACGAGACCGACAACGCCTTCGCCGACGTCTACTCGGGCGCCATCTCCATCAAGAACGTACTGCCCGCGCTTTCCACCCGTGCCCTCGTAACCGCGATCGGGGGCGTATGTCTCGCCATCGCCCTTAGCGTCGATCTCGCCAGCTTCCAGAGCTTCCTATACCTGGTCGGCTCGCTATTCACGCCGCTGTTCGGAGTCCTCTTCGCGGACTACTTCATCCTGAAGCGGCGGCGCTACGACGCGGCCGAGCTGTACCCGGAGGACGGTCGGGGTATCTCTAGCGGTGGGGTCAACGCAGTAGCACTGTTGGCCTGGGGTTGTGGCATCGCGACATACCTCGCCGAGACGACATACGTTGGCTGGCTCGGCGGAACAATCCCGTCGCTCGTAGTGTCGCTCGTCGTGTACCTGGCTGCCACCTTGATGATCAGGCGCGTTCGGGTGGCTGTATCGCTCTGACCAGGCTCAGGATTCGATCCGCCCACTGGACCACCGAGCCGGCCGACTCGGTAGCTCCAGCCGCTAGCAGCTCCTCCGACTGAGCCAGCATCGTGCGGGGAAAGTCAGCCGTTCACGGTCAAAGGGGGGGTCGGTACGACGACGACGCCGCCATAGCGAGAGCCAGGCCGCCGGACAAGGGTCAGCGTGACACTCAAGCCGTAGTGTCGGCATTCAGCTACCGATGACAGATCTGAGAGCAGGCCTGCTTTGCTTGACCGCTACGCGTGAAGCGCGCGCCTGGCGACTCGCCCGCGCCCTACGAAAGAGGGCCCAGGGACGGATCGAGCTGGGCGCGATCGGCCGAGTCGGCCCAATCAGGCTCTTCGGCCCAATCAGGCTCTTCGGCCCCCGGAAGCTCCCGCTCGTTGTGAGCCGTGTAGTCGGGCACCGTTCGCTCGTACGACCCAGTCATCAGCGGTGACGAGATCATGAAGTCAGCCGAGGCCCGGTCGCAGGCGACAGGAATGTTCCACACGACTGCAATCCGCAGCAGCGACTTGACGTCCGTGTCGTGAGCCTGGGGTTCGAGCGGATCCCAGAAGAAGACCAGGAAGTCGATTGTGCCGTCGGCGATCATCGCCCCGATCTGGAGGTCGCCGCCGAGCGGACCAGACTGGAGGCAGGTCACCGGCAGCTCCAGCTCGCGCTCGAGCATGGTGCCGGTGGTCCCGGTTCCGACCAGGTCGTGCATGGCGAGCAGGCGCCTGTTGTAGCGCGCCCACTCGATCAGGTCCTGCTTCTTGTTGTCGTGAGCTACAAGCCCGATCCGTTTGCGTGGTTTGAGGGCCAGCGCCATGGGTCATCCTTGTCCGGCCGCGGCAGCGTTTCGCCGCCTGCCTGTGCCCAGCATGGCAGAAGGGCCCGAATCGGGGATCCCCCGCATGTTCGTTTGGCGCGAGACCGTACTCGAATTCCAGCTGGTAGCGCATTCGTTCTCGTCTCGGCGTCCGGTTCGTCCAGAGTCAACGGGAGGCCAACCTCACGCGCCTTGTCGATTGGCCCACCGTTTCGTCGCTCTACTGGCGGACCGGTGCTCTGAAGGCGGGGACATGAGCGTGCCGGTCACCATTCCCGCGACCGGCGGCTGTTACGATGAGCTGACCCCGAACGGCGTGAACCTGAACCAGGACGCCGAATCGACCCTCATGTGGCTGACCGCGCTTGAGCCCATGCGCCGGCCGAGGGCTGCCAGCCGGCCCCGGGAGGCTGCCATCTCAGGCCTGACTTCTTCCGTACCGCAGGTAGGCAAATGACCGATCCACGCGGGGAACCGCTCTTCGTCCGCGTTCCGACCAATCCCATCATCGCCCCGGGCGACCTGCCCTATCCCGCCAACGCCGTTTTCAACCCGGGCGCGGCCAGCGTCGACGGAGAGACGGTCCTGCTCCTGCGCGTCGAGGACCGGCGGGGCATTTCGTCGCTCTACGTCGCCCGAAGCGAAGACGGCATCTCGAATTGGCGTTTCGACGAGAGGCCGCTGCTGGCGCCAGATCCGGCTCATCCCGAGGAGGTGTGGGGTTGCGAGGACCCGCGCCTGACGTGGCTGCCGGAGCATGAGAAATGGGCGATCACCTACACCGCGTACAGCCGCAGAGGCCCGCTCGTGTCGCTGGCGATGACGCGCGACTTCCGTGAGGTGCGGCGCCTTGGGCCGGTGATGCCGCCTGAAGATAAGGACGCCGCTTTGCTCCCCATCCGCTTCGACGGCCGTTGGGCGATGATCCACCGACCGGCTCCGACCCGCGGCGGAGCCCACATGTGGATCTCCTTCTCGCCCGACCTGCGCCACTGGGGCGACCACACGATGCTGATCGAGGCTCGCGACGGGGCGTGGTGGGATGCCGGCAAGATCGGCCTGGGACCGCCGCCGGTGCTCGTCCCGGGCGGCTGGCTGGTCATGTACCACGGCGCCCACATGACTGCCTCGGGGCCGATCTACCGCGTCGGGCTGGCTCTGCTCGATCGCGAGGACCCAACCGTCGTGCTGCGCCGCTCCGACGAATGGGTCCTCGGGCCGGCGGCTTCGTACGAGCGCGCCGGCGACGTGAGCGGGGTCGTCTTTCCGGACGGTTGGATCGTCGACGAGGAGCGGGACC
>Ga0187862_10004854_pt1 | contig 12577 bp, 10 predicted proteins | sample June2016WEW_10_1_FD_133003 | JGI IMG/M metagenome (GOLD analysis project Ga0187862, IMG submission 133003) | Peatland microbial communities from SPRUCE experiment site at the Marcell Experimental Forest, Minnesota, USA - June2016WEW_10_150 | ecosystem: Environmental > Terrestrial > Soil >...
GATAACTGCGGGCGCGTGATGGTGCTGCGGCGCGGGCTCTTCGGGCCCTATATGGCTTGCCCTGGGTACAGCGAAGATCCGCCCTGCAAGACTGTCCGCAAACTGAGCCAGAAGCAGCAGCAGAAGCAGAATGTGCCTCAGCCGACAGGCGAGAACTGCCCGCTTTGCGGCAAGCCTCTGGTGCTGCGCCAGGGAGCCTTCGGGGAGTTCGTCTCCTGCTCCGGCTATCCCAAGTGCAAGTACGTGAAGCAGAACCTGATTGAAGGCATGAAGTGTCCCAAGTGCGGTCTGGGCGACTTGGCCGAACGCAAGGCGCGAAGAGGCAATATCTTCTGGGGCTGCACGAATTATCCCAAGTGCGGCTTTACGTCGAATTACAAGCCGGTGGCCAAGACGTGCCCGATGTGCAAGAGCCCGTATCTGGTGGAGAAGACGCTGCGCTCGGGCATCTACCTGGAATGCCCCAACAAGAAGAAGAGCGCCGAGGAAGCGAGCGCGCACAAGAAGCGCGCGGCCAAGGGCGCCGGTGCCGTGGAAAGTGCTGTGGCATGCACTTACTCGAAGCGGATTGGTGACGCGCCCGCGCCGCCGACGGCGGAGACGCATGGGCCGGTAATTGAGAAACCTGCCGCGAGGAAGGGCGGAAAGAAGGCGTTGCAGCCGGCGTAATAGTGAAGCCCGCGGCTCCGATACCATTTGAAATGAACCCCGGCAAGGAGCCTGCCAATGCGCGCGGAGCAAGACCCCTACGATGTAGTTCCCTACCCGAGTTTTCCTCATCCCTACACGCATCCCGATCGCCTGGCGGCTATGGCGACTCTGCATGGGCTTTCACCGGCGCCGGTTGAGCAATGCCGCGTGCTTGAGATCGGATGCAATGAGGGCGCGAATCTTATCCCCATGGCGTATGCCGTGCCAGGCAGCGAGTTTGTTGGATTCGATCTGGCTGGTTTGCCCATCGCGCGCGGGCAGGAGCGAATTCGCGAACTCGGCCTGCGCAACGTGCGCCTCTTTGAGAGCAACCTGCTCGGCGTTGGGACGGAACTCGGCCAATTCGATTACATCGTTGCGCACGGGCTTTACGCCTGGGTTCCGGAACCGGCGCGCGAAGGGCTGCTGGCGCTCTGCGGCAAGTTGCTGACGCCGGACGGAGTTGCATTTGTCAGTTACAACGCGCTGCCGGGCGGTCATCTGCGCAGGATGATTCGCGAGATGATGCTGTTTCAGGTTGGTGACATCGAAGACCCGGAGCGGCGGGTCTCCGGCGGGCTCGCGTTCCTTCGCTTCCTGCTTGAGGCCAGACCGGAAGGTGATGCCTATCGCTTGCTGATTGAGGACCAGTTGACGAGAATGGAAAAGCGCAGCCCGCAGGTCACTTACCACGATGAACTGAGCGGCGCGTACCATCCGGTCCGCTTCGTCGAGTTTGTGGAGCACGCCCGGAGCCATGGATTACAGTACTTGAGCGAAGCGGTGCTGCCTCCGCCGACCGATCCATGCTATCGGTCCGGCATGCTGTCCGCGCTTGCGAGGACGGCGGGCGACGACATCCTGAAGCAAGAGCAAATGCTGGATTTCGCGCGCATGCGCGGGTACCGGGAGACGCTGCTTTGCAGAGCCGAGCACATCGTCCGCCGCGATTTTCCGGTTGAGCATCTTCGCCGGCTGTTGCTTGCTTCACCAGTGAAGTCGACGCCAGGAGAAACCTCCGGGGCAACGATCTTCCAGTTGGCGGATGGGATCAAGATGGAATCGAACCACGCCGGCGCGATTGCGCTCTTGGAAGTATTGGAGGCAGCCTGGCCGCGCGTGCTGAGTTTTGACGAGCTTGAGCCGCGGATTGCGGCAACCGGATTTGCGTTCGATGGCGACGGAGTCACCTTGCTGATGCGGCTGGTGGTGGCGAAGATGGTCGAGCTGCATGCTTGGAGAGCCCCGGTCGCTGGAGAGGTTTCGGCGCGGCCCAGGGCCAGCGCCTGCGCCAGGCAGGAAGCGCGGACCCGGGCGAATGCGACCACTCTCCTGCACGGCACAGTGACACTCGACGATCCCGTTGTGCGCGGCTTTCTCAAGCTGCTCGACGGAACCCGCGACCACAAGGCGCTTCTGGATGCGATGGAGGCCGAGTTTCCTGCTCTGCCGCAAGAAGCGCTTCAAGAAGGAATTGAGCCTGGTCTCGCATTCTTCCATCGTGCCGGCTTGCTTGAGGGCTGATAAGAGGCCGCCAAAGCGCCCAGCGCCATCCTGCTGCCTTCGCCGGCGCGGCTTTGCCAGGCGGCCCCGCGCCGATGGGGATGCGGTTCTCCGGCTAAATCGAGTAATATGGGCAGCGGAGACCTATCGATGGAACGAATGCTTGCCACGCCAGCGGATGCCGAAATCATTCTCAGGCTCTATGAGCTGCGCACCGAAGCGGAGATGCGCAAGGCGCGCGCGTGGATGACCGGCGAGTTCTGGCCGGCCACCGCCGAGGAGTTCTTTGCCGTGGCCGAGAATCCCGGCAACCCGCACAATGCCTGGCTGCGCCAGGTGCTTACCTACTGGGAGATGGCAGCGGCGATGGTGCTGCACGGAGCAGTCTCGGCGGAGCTGTTTGTGGATTGCAACTCGGAGGGGTTCTTCCTGTTGGCCAAGTTTTCACCCATTCTGGAGGCGATCCGGGAGAAGAATCCGGGATTTCTGATCAAGACAGCGGAGATGGTGGGGCGGTTTAGCGCGGCGGCCCAGCGTTACGAGGCGCTGCTGAAGAACGTGGAAGCCCGGCGCAACAGCCTGCCCGCCAAGCAGGAATCGCACGGGCAGTATGCCTATCCCCCTAAGCCCTGAGGGCCGAAAAGTCTTGCCGAATCGCGGCCGGTAGGGCATGATGGTATTTGATCGAGATTTTCCATTCCCCTGGGGGTTTCTCATGAAAAGTGTTTTGGCGCTTCTGTTTGCCGGTTTGGCGCTGACGGCGACTGCGGCCGGCTCAACCAAGATCGACGGGTGGATCTCCGACTCGATGTGCGGCGCCAAGCACGCCGGGTCGGGCGCCGAGTGCGTCAAGAAGTGCATCAAGGGCGGCATGGCCCCGGTGTTTGTGGATGAGGCCAAGAAGGCCGTCTGGACCATCGACAATCCGGAAGCGGTGAAGGCCTTCTATGGCGACCACGTGAGCGTAACCGCTACGGCCGACGATGCCAAGAAGAGCGTCCATATCGAGTCCATTCAGGCAGCGAAGTAGGGCTCGGCGCTTAAGTTGGTGCGTATCTTCCCTGTTGCCGCGGTGCGTTCTACCCCACCCTGGCAGCAACGAGTCGCCGCGGCGACACGCGGCGAGGGTGGGGCACCCGGCCCGCCGCCCGGATAAACGGTAGAGTCATGGTATTTGTGTAGCGGGGAGTGGCCTGGATCAACGCCAGGGCGTTGGGTTTCGGCAGGTGGAGCAGTTGTTCGAGGAACGCGGTTGCGGACTGGAACTGCTGGCGGCAGGTCTGTATCGATCGTGAGGTTCGCGTTCGACAGCGTCATGGCGCTCAACTCCAGCGCCGTGTTGCCGATGTTGGCCACCGCAGCCGTAGCGCTTGGCGCTGTTTCTGCGGGTTTGCGAAGCGGTCGAGTTCGCCCACCAGAACTTCGTTGTCCACCGCGACCTGAAGCCGGACAACATTCTGGTGGTGGCAGACGGCGCTCCCCGGCTGCTGGACTTCGGAACCGCCAAGCTGCTGTCACCCGCGCCCGGAGCTCCCGGCAGCCAACTGACTCGCGAGGGATACCAATCCTTCACTCCGCAGTACGCCAGCCCGGAGCAGGTGCTGGGCAATTCTATTACTACCGCTTCGGACACTTACTCGCTGGGCGTGCTGCTGTATCTTCTTCTGACTGGAACGCTGCCCTATGAGTTGAAGGAACTCAGCACCGGAGAGATGCTGCGCGCGATCTGCGAGGAGCCCCCGCGCAGGCCGTCTCCAGCGGCCGGGCAGGGCAAGCGGCTGGACGCCGATCTGGAAGCTATCCTGCTGAAAGCCCTGCGCAAGGAGCCGCGCGAGCGCTATCTTACCGCCGAGCAGTTGGCCGCCGACGTTCGCGCCTGGCTCGTTGGGCGGCCAGTGGGGGCGCGCCAGGGCACGCTTCGCTATCGGGCCGGCAAGTTCATCCACCGCAATCGGATCGCCCTGGCAGCCGCGGCGCTACTGGCTATAACTCTGATCGCTGGGGTCGCGGGCGTGTTATGGCGGGCCAGAGTGGCCGACCAGGAGCGGCGCAAGGCCGAGGCGCGCTCCGCGGACCTGCGCCAACTTAGTAACAGCCTGCTGTCGGGCTTAGAGCGGTTGTGATTTAAGTGGTTACACATCCGCGGTAGCCCCCTTGAGCAACGGCGGCGTCATACTGTCGATCCCTGCCGGAGCGCTGGCAATCGGCAGCGATACGCTCTCAGCCAACTACACACCCGACAATGCCAGCACACTCATCTTCAACAGCACGACAGGATTGAACACCGATTCTGTGACTGCCCCGCCGCTCACCGCGCAGACTATCGCCTTCGCCAATCCCGGCGCGCAGACGGTAGGAACGTCTCTGACGCTAACGGCGACAGCTACCTCCGGTCTGGCGGTCAGCTTCGCCTCCACCATGACCAGCACCTGCACGGTCTCCGGCACGCAGGCCACCTTTCTCGCGTCAGGCACATGCACCATCGTCGCGACGCAGGCCGGCAAGCACCTATTCCGCAGCCATAATGGTCGCGCAGAGATTCACCGTCAACGCCGCGCCGCTAACAACGCAGACCATCGCCTTCGCCAACCCCGGCGCAGCAGCCGGCACCGGCGACAGCCTGACGTTGAGCACATTCACTGCCGGAGGGCGTTATCTGCCGCGGCTGGGCCGCTTGCTCGTACAGCCCTATAGGCAGGCGCTGGTGGGCCTGGCGCATTTCAGTGGAACTCTGGTTCAAGGGACGAATCCTGCCGCCCAGAACGCGGGCGCGGCCTTTGCCGCAAACCTCGGCGGAGGACTGGACCTGCGTGCCAGTCTCCGTTTTTCCGTGCGCCTCATCGAGGCCGATTACTTGCTCACCACCTTCGATAACGGAACCAATAACCACCAGAACAATCTCCGCATCGGCGCCGGCGTAGTGATGCGGTTCGGCAAGAGATGATTGGAGCGAGAAGCGAAGAGCGACAAGATCGAAGGCCTGCACCGTCCAAAACTGAAATTCATCTGTACGGCAACACCAAGCTGGCGGTGGCGCGCATGGCGTGTATCGACTATTTGCGAAACCAGATTGAACGTGCCTGGAGAGTAGAGGTAGTGAAGGCGCGCAAGGCTTCCGGCGACGCTGCATGGATAGGTACAAAGGAGTGACAAATCGGTAACAAGTCGCGGCGCCGATCTCCTCATAATCGCTCTCAACGCAAGGTCAATCCTTGAGAAAGACGATTGAGAGACAATTGAATGAGCGCCATTTCGTTCAGACGCAGTTTTGGAGTCCGGATGATGTGCTTGCTCGCTCTAGCGGTCAATGCCTTCGGGCAGACGCCGGGGACGGGCGCCATCTCCGGCGTGGTGTACGACCCTTCCAATCGAGTGATCGCCAATGCCGAGGTGCTGGCGGTAAATGAGGCGACACAGGCATCGCGCTCAGTCAACACCACGGCGGAAGGCGTCTTTCGGTTTCCGTTGCTGCCGCCGGGAAGCTATACAGTCACGGTGACGGCTGCGGGATTTGCTCCGCGCGTCTCGAAATCCGTTCCGGTGACGGTGAGCGAGACAAGCTCCTTGAGCGTAACGCTGACGGTTACGCAGGCAAGTGCGAATGTGGTGGTGGAAGGCGGGGCGGAGATGGCCGAGCTGGAAAGCTCGACACTGGGACGCGCCGTGGAGCAGGAAGCGATCCAGTCACTACCGCTGGCCAACCGAAACTATACCCAGATTCTTGGGCTTTCGCCGGGCGTGATTGTGGCTTTGCCGGATGCCACGGAGCTTGGCCGGGGAACGCAGAATGTTACCTCCAACGGCGCCAAGACAACCTCGAACAATATTCAGTTCAACGGCGTCGACGCCAACAATCTCTCGCAGAACTCCGCAGCGAATGACGGTGAAGAAGTCGGCGCCGCCATTCCCGCGCCGGACGCGATCCAGGAGTTCAAGGTGCAGACCGCCAACTACGACGCCTCCTATGGAAGGGGCGCCGGAGCCAACGTAGACCTTGTAAGCAGGAGCGGGACGAACACGTTCCACGGAAGCGCGTGGGAGTTTGTACGCAATAACATCTTCAACGCGAATCTCTTCTTCCTCAATCTGGATGGCCAGCCGCGCCCCACGCTGAAGCAGAACCAGTTCGGCGTATCGATTGGCGGTCCAATCCGGAGGGACAAGACCTTCCTTTTCGCCGAGTACCAGGGACTGTATTCGAGCAACGGCGCGGGAACCGCGGTGACGGCAATTCTTCCGCAACTTACCTCCGACCGCTCCGCCGCAACGCTGGGAGCCCAGTTTTGTCCTACCGGCCACATGAATGCCGCGGGATACCTGACCAGCGCTGGCGGAACGCAGGTGGCCTGCGATGGCTCCAACATCAATCCCGTAGCTCTGGCCCTGCTCAACTTCAAACTGAGCGGCGGCCGGTTTGCCGTTCCCAATCCGCAGATCGACTTGCCGGCCACCGATCCGGCGCAGCTTCCAGTCGGCCAGTCTACCTTCGCCATTCCTGCCAGTTACAAAGAGAGCCAGTTCAGCATGAACATCGACCAGATTGTGAGTAACAAGAACACGCTCTCGGGAAGGTTCTTCTACTCGCGCGCGCCCACCAGCGAACCCTTTTCTCCGAATGCCGCCAATGTGCCTGGCTGGGGCACAAACGAAGTCGACCGGAACACGATGTTCGTTCTCGCGGACACGCACGTCATTGACTCGAACCTCATCAACGTGGCTCGCTTCGGTTTTATGCGCTTCAACGGTCTCTCCGCGGTGATGAACCCGATCATGGCCTCGGATCTTGGCATGAGTACGCCCACGGGAATGGCGGGCGTGGCGCCCGGTGTGAGCATCAGCGGCTTGTTCACCACCGGAGATGCCGGCACGCCGTCGCAGTGGCAGAACACCAACAGCTTCATTTGGCAAGACATCGTCTCCCGCGCGCGCAATCGCCAGAACATGCGCTTTGGACTGGAGATAAAACGGCACGAAGTGGATGTAGACGCGCCATATAGTTCCGATGGACTGCTGCAGATCGGCACCTTCGACGACTTCTTGCTGGGGCAGAGCGCGGCCCAAAACGGCAGTTCCATCGGCGCGAGCAATGTTACCGAAAGCATGGGAAGCTCAGGCCTATTCCGCAAGGACGAGCGCTATACCGACCTGGCGGCCTTCGTTCAGGACGACATCAAACTCACCAAGCGGCTGACTGTCAACGCCGGCCTGCGCTATGAGATCTTCGGTCCGCCGGTTGAGATTCATGGCTTGCTGCCCAGCTTCGATCCGGCAATTGCGACCGCCCAGGTGCCGGCCGCTGGATCGCTCAGCGGCTATACTCTGCCCGCGAACTTTCCCGGTCCGGTTCCCGCCGGCGTAACCAAGACCTCGACTGCCGGTCTTTGGTCGACCGGCTACCACGATCTGTCGCCGCGCCTGGGCTTCGCCCTGCAGCTGACTCGGAATCCGACCGTCCTGCTCCGCGGCGGCTACGGCTTCTACTACGATCGCCCTTCGGGCGGCTTTGCCGAATCGCAACTTGGGCAGCAGCCGTTCTCGCTGCAGCAACTCTCTTTCGGCCCTCAGAATGCCGGTTCAACGCTCCAAAACCCCTTTGACCCTCTGCTGCCGCCGGCTTCAAGCTACCCCATCTATCAGCCGCGCATTGCCGGCGGCGGCGCATACACCTCCGGTGTGTCGCCGCACGTCATCGACCCATACACCCAGGAGTACAACCTGAACCTCCAGTATGTCTTTGCAACGAACTTCCTTCTGGAGACTGGATATGTGGGCGCGCACACCACTCATTCGCCGGGAAGCGTCGAATTCAACCAGGCACTACTGGCAAGCGAGCAGAACCCGATCAACGGGACGACCATGAATACAGCGGCTAATGTGATTCAGCGGCTTCCCTTCGCGGGCATCGCCACGGGATCGCTCTTCTCCGGCACGGAATTCGAAGCAAACTATAACTCTCTGCAATGCAGCATCACCAAGCGCATGGGTCATGGACTCCAGTTTCTCGGCAGTTACACCTGGTCAAAGATTCTGGACGAGACCAGCGGATCGGGCGGAAGCGATGTCTTCGAGCTGTGGCTCCTGACCAACAACCAGAACAATCCGCGCCAGGCATACGGGTTGACGGATTTCGACCGCGATCAGAGGGCAGTAATGAACTTCACGTGGGCTGCGCCTAAGTTTCAACAGACGCCGATGCTGGCCCGGCAGTTACTTTCTGACTGGGAGTTTTCAGGCATTTCAGTGATCCAATCGGGCAGCCCCATCACGGTGCTCGACTACAACGCCGGCCTGGTTTACGGCAACTTTGAGAACCGGGCCGAGCGCACGGGATCGAATCCCTCCACGCAGGGTTCGCTCTATTCGCGAGTGCTCAACGGATATCTCGACCAGAGCGCATTTACTATCGCGCCGGAAGCTTTGAACGGAAGTGGTCCCGGAGATACAGACTTCGGCAACAGCGGCGTCGGCCTAGTGCGCGGCCCCGGCCAGCATAACATCGACATGGCCGTCGAGCGTATCTTCCCGGTGACCGAGTCAAGCAGCTTCCGCTTTCGTGCCGAGTTCTTCAACCTCACGAATACTCCCCAGTTCTCCAATCCCAATAACAGTCTCGATTTTGCCGTGGGCCCAAACGGTCCCGCCAACCTGAGTCCTTCGTTTGGCGTGATCACCTCCACGGCGGCAAATCCGCGCATTATCCAGTTCGCGATGAAGTATCGGTTCTGACGAACCGCGCCGCGCGATCTCTCTGGGCCGCGGTTTCCGCAAATTGCCAGAAAGGAATCCTAATGATGACGATTGAAGAGATAGAGTTGGCGGGCGAAGTGGAGAAGCCTCTCGACTTTTCCAGGCACTCGCTGGAGGTTCCTGAGGTGTTACATCGGGAGATGTTCTATCCTCTCGGATTTCCGACTGCGCTGGCAACGAACTCACTCGAGATTCTGTCGCAGGCACGCGACCTATGGGGCATCTTTGAGAAGCAGTTCGATACGAAACCTATCCGGGTTGACGTGCATGTCGTGGAGGGTGATGCGGTGGAGTGTCCTCCAGCGCCTGCCGTCCGCATTATGTTGCCGCTGCTGATCGGCATTGCCGATTCCGACAATTACAGCATCACGAATCTGGATGCGTGCACGACACAGATCGCGCTGTCGCGGGCGACTTTAAGGCATCGCAGCTACCTGAATTACTTTCTGCTGGGATCCGCGCCGCTTTGCCACATTGCAACCCGTCACGCGACCCCTGTCCACGCTGGATGTGTTGCGTTCGAGGGCAGGGGAATGCTGCTGTGCGGCGACTCGGGCGCAGGCAAGTCTTCCTTGTCCTATGCTTGTGCGCGCGCGAGATGGACTTATGTCTCGGACGACGCGAGTTTTCTGCTTAACGATGGCAAGGATCGCCTGGTTACCGGTAACTGCCACCAAGTGCGCTTTCGTCCGTCGGCAGCGGAGTTGTTTCCCGAAGTAAAGGGACTAGAGATTACTCCGAGGGCAGCGGGCAAGCCGTCGATCGAGTTGCCTACGGCGTTCTTTCCGGAGATGATCTGCGCGCAGACAACACGGGTGGACTTTCTGGTGTTCCTCAACCGGCGCGCTCCCGGCCCCGCGGAGCTGGTGACGTATCGCAAGGACGTGGCGCGCCATTCCATGCGTCAGGTGCTCTACGGGTCGCCTGAGTCGCTGGCCGTGCAGTACGCCGCCCTGGAGCGATTGCTGGCAGCGGAGCTCTTTGAACTGCGATACAGCAATCTGGATTGGGCGGTGCAGCGGCTGGAAACGCTGGCACGGAAGGGGCGCTAGTGGAGCAACTGCTTGAGGCGGAGCAAACCGAAGCCGGCGGCGCCAGCGGTATCTCCATCCAGTGGAGACCGGTCGCCTGGTTTCTTGACAAAAACCTCAGCCAAAGCTTCTGGGTATTCTTTGCGGTTGCATTCTTTTTCGACTTCGGGTTTTCCGTCTACTTTTTCCTCTTCAATCTCTACCTGCTGGACTTTCATTTCAATGAGCGGACCATCGGTCTGGTAGGCGGCGCGCTGACGCTTGGTTCTGTCGCCGGAACGCTACCGGCAGGCTGGCTCGCTCGCAAGATCGGGCTGCGCGCCATGCTGGTGTTCTGCATGATAGCCGCGCCGTTGCTGGGCGCGGCGCGGGCTTCGATGATGTGGGAGCTGGCGCAGATCTGTTTGGCGTTTCTGGCCGGGATGGCAATGTGCATCTGGGCAGTCTGCTTTCTGCCAGCGCTGGCCAGGCTCACGACCGAGGAGAATCGGGCCTCCGCTTTCAGCCTTATCTTCTCGGTGAGCATCGGCGCCAGCGCGCTGGGAGGCGTGATATGCGGCTATCTGCCTCAGTGGCTCAAGATGGCTGGAATGACGATGCAAGCCGCGGATGTCAAGCGGCTGATCCTGCTGGTTGCGTCCGCTATTGCGGCGATGGGGCTGATTCCTCTGCTGCGTCTGCGGCTGCCATTGCAAGGGAGCGTCCATCAGACTCCAGATAAGACCGGGAAACAGCATTGGAAGATGAGTCCCTTCTTGCTGCGATTCCTTCCGTCAATGGCGCTGTGGACGGCCGTGCTGGCCTCCTTTACGCCATTTGCCAATGTGTATCTGTCGAAGAATCTCCATATTCCGCTGGCGCAGATCGGAGTTATCTTCTCAGCGGCGCAGGTGATTCAGTTGTGTGTGGTGCTTTTGACCCCGCTGGTCTTCCGCGCATTGGGCCTGGTGAATGGCATCGTCGCGACACAGGTTGCCACAGCCGCGGCCATGGGTTGCCTGGCTGCAACCCAAGACCGGGGGCTCGCGGTAGCACTCTACCTGAGCTTCTCCGCAACGCAATGGATGAGTTCACCGGGCTTGTATAACCTGCTGATGAGCAAGGTTACGGACGAGGAGCGCAGCTCTGCTTCGGCGATGACGATGTTCTGCAATGCGGTTCTTCAGTCCTGCGCCACGGCGGGCGCGGGAATTCTCTTTGCGGAACTTGGATACCCTCGGGTGCTGGTTGGGATTGCCGCGCTGGCGCTGGCGGCGGCGCTTCTTTTCGGATTCCTGGTTGGGCCAGCGGCTCGTCGCGCAGTTGTGCAGCCATAGTCGGACGCCGGCAGCGGGCAGTGGCAAAGACCGGCCGGCCTGTTGCCGGCCCGACCGCCAGGGCTACCGGCAAGATAGCGATCCCTCATCCGGTGCATTTGCAGGTTCGCATGGGAGGCAAAGCGCGATATTATGTTTGCGGGTGAAGCGCCGGCGACCCCTGAAGGCCGGGCAAAGGTAATCGTCCGGTCAAGCGAATGTCAAGACATTGTCATTTCAAGGGCATTTTGCTTCAGCAAAAAAGTAATTGGATGACAATGGAGGGTATGGTGCAAAGCGAGAAGGCGGTAAAGGATTCCAGTGTTATCGATGCTCAAGCTCAGGCTGCGCGGACGCAAATCCTGGTGATCGAAGACGACCCGCACATGCAGAAGGTGCTGCAAAGAATCTTCCGCGAACAAGGCTACGCAGTGATCGAGTGCGGCGATGGCCAGGCAGGGTTGGATGCATTCCGCTCCGGCACGCCGTCCGCGGTGATACTGGACCTGCTGCTGCCAAACATATTTGGACGCGACCTTTGCAAGATCATGAAGGCCGAGCGGCCCGGTGTGCCGGTCATTGTGGTCAGCGCAATCAGCGAGGTGGCGGACAAGGTTTTGCTGCTGGAATTGGGCGCGGACGATTATGTAACTAAGCCGTTCAGCCCGCGGGAACTGTTGGCTCGGGTTCAAGCTGCCTTGCGAAGGCCGCAGAAGCAGGCGGCCGCGACCCCAACCTGCAGCTTTGGCGACTGCGAGATCGATTTCGCCAAGATGAGTGCGCGGCGTGCGGGAAGACCTATTACGCTCACGGCGCACGAGTTCAAGCTCTTGAAGTATTTTGTCAAGAACGCTGAGCGAGTCCTGAGCCGCGAGGAACTGCTGAACGAGGTGTGGGGATATAACTGCTATCCGACCACGCGAACAGTCGATAATCAGATACTCAAGCTGCGGCAAAAGCTGGAGCCGGACGCGGCCGATCCGCACCATCTGCAGACCGTGTATGGCGCGGGATACAGATTCGTTCCGTAAGAGAGAGGATTCCGTGTCGATCGAGAAACGCGCGCCGGGAATTCGGACACGTGTACTGTTGCTCACTTCTCTGGTGCTCATTATCGCCGGTACCACGGCTTCAAGCCTGTATATCATCAGCAGCCAGTTGCGCCGGCAGGTGCATGCAAACCTCGAGGCGGACCTGGGCCACTCCGTGGAGACTTTCCAGGACCTGGAGGCGGGACGCCTGGCTGCGCTGGAGCGCGAGAATACCCTGATGGCCGCTCTTCCCAGCCTGAAAGCGCTGATGACAACGAAC
>Ga0187862_10004855_pt1 | contig 12576 bp, 13 predicted proteins | sample June2016WEW_10_1_FD_133003 | JGI IMG/M metagenome (GOLD analysis project Ga0187862, IMG submission 133003) | Peatland microbial communities from SPRUCE experiment site at the Marcell Experimental Forest, Minnesota, USA - June2016WEW_10_150 | ecosystem: Environmental > Terrestrial > Soil >...
GCATCCTTGGGGCCGCGTCCTGAATACTCGTTGAGCAACTCGGCGCGCAGGGCATCTCGCATCGCGTCGTCCACCGGGCGGACGTGCAGGTAGACCTCAAGGCCCCAAAAAGCGAGCACTAATGGGAGTGCCACGAGAGCGTGCCAGCCGCGCAACTGGAAGTTGTATTCGGCCATCCTCAGCCTTTCTTGCCTTTCAGCCGGGCGTGGGCGCGCCCGGCTCTCCGCCATCTAGTGGGCCTTTGGTGCCGGCGTTACCTTCCGCAGTCTTTCCCGAGCTTGGGTGGCTTCGTTGGTGCGGGGATAGCGCTGGATGACATGCTTCAGCTCTTGTGTGCCTTCGTCTTCTTTTCCGAGTTCGAGGAGCGCGTATCCCTTCTTGAGCTGCGCTGTGGCCGCCTTGTTTCCGCTGGGAAAATTCTGCAGGACCAGATCATAGGTCGCTACCGCTTTCTGGTAATCGCCGGCCTTGAACTGAATTTCGGCGAGATAGAAATATGCATTTCCGGCCAGGTCGGTGTTGGGATAGAACTTGATGTAGTCGTTGAATTCCTGGACGGCCAAGTCGTTGTTGCCGCCGTTGAAGTCGCGCAAGGCGTTATTGTAGAGCACGTCGGGCGCTGGGGCCTGAGCCATCGCCTGCTGCTGCTGTTGCGCTTGCGCCTGCTGCGCGGCCAGGGACTGCTGCGCCGCCTGCATGTCCTCGAATTGCTTGCTCAGCTTGGCGAGGCGGACCTTGAGTTCGTCCATGGTATCGTTCAGCGCCTGAATCTGACCGGAGATCTGATCGACCTGGCCGACGCGGTCCTGTTGCTGTTTGTTGATAGAAGCTTGCAGGCCGTTGATTGCAGCGGTCACTTTGTTGGCGGCGTCGGTGTTCTGCTCGAGCAGATTCTTCATGACGCCCATGCGCTCGTCAAAGGATTGCTTCATCTGCGTCATCTGCTGCTGCAACTGTTGGACCTGCGTCTGCAGTTCGACGAGATCCTTGTTGGCGCCGTAGGCGGGAGTGATCCAGAGGGTGAGGAACAGCGCGAGGACGAGCGGAATGCGATTGGATTTCATAGTTAACCTATTGGATGTCAAAAAAGCGCTGAGTGGTGGAGAACCGGGCGCCCCGCCCGGCTGGACCAGCGAGACGCCCGTCCCACCACTTACTCAGTCTATTGTCCGTACACGAAGTGGCCGCGGCGGTTTTGCTGCCAGCAACTTTCGTTCGATTCGGTGCAGAACGGTTTCTCTTTGCCGTAGCTGATGGTCTTGATGCGGTCACCGCTCACTCCAGCCTGGATGAGCGCATTCTTCACGGTGTCCGCGCGATTGGTGCCCAGGGCCAGGTTGTATTCGGTCGACCCGCGCTCATCGCAGTGTCCTTCGACCGTGATGTGGATGTTGGGATGCTGTTGCAGGAACTGAGCATCGCCCTGCAACGAGCCTTGGTCAGCGGGCCGCACATCGTACTTGTCGTAATCGAAGTAAATGTCCTTCACGTTTTGCACGAAGAGCTGCTCCTCCGTAGCGGAAGGGGCGGTTGACGGCGGCGGTGGCGGCGCGTTGACAGTCACGCGAGCGGTAGCGTCCTGGGTTCCACCGGAGCCTTTGGCGACGAGATGGTAGGTGGTCGAGTCGGCCGGAGTCACCTGCCGCGATCCGCTTGTATCCACCGGGCCGATTCCGTCGATGCTGACGTCGGTCGCGTTCGTGGTCTGCCAAGTCAGGGTTGTCGATTGACCCGGGTTGATGGTATTCGGGTTCGCCGACAGCGAGGCCGTGGGAGCGGTGGGTGCGGGCGGCGGCGGGGGCGGCGGCGGGGCGACCTTCTTTGCGCATGCGGCCAGAAATAGGAACATGCTGAGTGCGAAAATGAGGGTGCCCCATCTCGCCTTCGTTGGTGTCATTCTCATTACGTGCTTCACTGAGTCCTCCAATTCGTTTGTGCGCCCGCGTTGTGGCGGCAATTTGCAGATTCACGGTAGGGCGCACTCTAGGCCAGCCGCGAAACCGTTTTTCTCAATCGTGCGTAGTGAAACTCCAATCTTAGCTCCTGCGGCGCGCCTTGAAGGCGTGTCCTGATACGAACCTCACTTCCACCACGGGATGTCCGCCAATCTACTTCCAACTCCAGTTGGGCTGCGTGTTATTGCCCTTGAAAGTCAACTGCTTCACGTTCGAGCCGTCCGCCAGCATGGTCCATATCTGGTCGCTGCCCGAGCGGTGGGACTGAAATACAATGTGCCGCCCATCCGGCGACCAGCAGGGAAAATCGTTACGTCCCGCGTCGTGTGTGAGTTGCACCCACTGCTTGCTGGCGACGTCCATCAAATAAAGATCGTTGGAACCAGGCTCTCCCGGCCCGTACTTGCGCATCCAGGAGAAGGTGAGAAACTGTCCGTTCGGCGACCAGTTCGGAGAAACGGCATAGCCTTGATCGGTGACGCGGGTCAGGTTGGTGCCGTCCGCGTCCATGGTATAGATCTGGGGCAGGCCGGTGCGTCCACTGACGAAGGCGATCTGGCCGCCGGTCTTGCGATTCCAGGTGGGAGAAACGTCCGGCCCTTGATCATTGGTTAAGCGTCGCGAATTGCCTCCGGATGCGTCGATGACAAAAATGTTGGGGTAGCCGTTACGCGAGGAGGAGACCGCGATTTTGCCGTCGGGCGACCAGGAAGGCGACATGTTCATGCCGCCAAAACGTGGGAAGCTGACCATGCGGTTGAGATCGAACGAATACATCATGATCTCCCACCCGCCCTTGTTGATCGAGCTAAACGCCAGCCGCGAGCCATCGGGCGAGATGCGTGGCGAGAGCGAAATGCTCCCCAGGTGCGTGACCTGCTGCTGGTTGGCGCCATCATAGTCCATCATCCAGATTTCTTTGTGCCCGGTGCGCTCGCTGACGAAGTAGATTTTGGTCTCGGCGATGCCAGCTACACCTCCGCCGAGTCGAAAGATGATTTCGTCGGCAAACCGGTGTGCGATGACGCGCACGGCGTCGGTCGTCGCATTGTCGGTGTACTGCTTGCCGAGGACTTGCGGCGACTTCTCATTCTTGACGTCGTAGAGCCATCCTTGCACCGTGACCTTGCCCGCGGCTGCGCCCAGGTTGCCGAAGGCGAGCATGGAGGTGTTCGGCGGCGGGGAATTCCAGGCTGAGAAGTTGACGTCGGAGGGTTGCCCCGGCTCCTGCAGCGGATAAAAACTCTTGGAGACGAGATCGAAGATTCCGGCGTTGTCGAGGTCGTTCCAGAGCGTGTCGTTAAAGGTCTTCAGCAGGTTGACGTTGTTGGCCTCAGTGGTCGATGGCTTGAAGTCGGATGCGGCGAGACGCACGCGCTCGACGCCCAGCCCGGTGCCGCCGCGGACCCAGTCCTGGGCTGCCCCTGAGGCCAGCAAAATGAACGGAAGAAAGCAGTTCAAAAAGCGCTTCATTAACGCCTCTATTTCTTGCTGTAATCGAACCACCACTCCACTGAAATCTTGTTTCCTGAATAGTCCGGTGGCAATGGTCCGAAAGTATCAATGCGCTGAAGTGCGCGAACTGCCGATTGGTCGAGCGAAGGTACACCGCTCGATTGTTCCACTTGCACATTGGTGGGATGCCCGTCGCGCATAACGTCAAAAACCAAATAGACTCGATTTGCCTGGGTGATACGCGGGTCCACTTCGTACTTCAGCCAGTTGTCTTGCACCTTCTGCTGAATCACCCGCACGTACCAGGCATAGCGGGTGCCGAAATCGCCACCACCACCCGGAAATTCAAACGCGCCCGTGGCGCCGCCGGCGCTCATGCTGTACGGCTTACTGACCGGACCACCCTCGCCATACGGAATTTGATTCGATTCGGGGGGTTCTGGTTGCGCTTTGCGCTGCGTTGCCGTCTTGACCGGCGCGGGTTTTATCTTCGTTTTCGCATTCTTGTCGGGAATCGGAATTGCCTCCGGTTCCTTTTCCTTTACCGTGGGCTCAGATTTCGACAGGCCCTTGGATTCCGTTGCCAGCACGTTCGTTGTCTGCTCCGGATTGGCGGGCAAGGGAATCGCGCTCACCAGCGTCGCTCCCATAGCGTCGCCAGTGCCTCCGGTGCCCCAGCCTTCACCGCGAATGCCGTGAATGAACATTGTATAAAGCACGACGAACGCCGCGAACGCCAGATGCAGTCCGAGCGACCAGGCCAGAGGTCGGTGCAGTTGGCCTTGCTCGGCGTAAATGTCGAAGTCGTTCATATGAAGATCAGCGGTGGCCGCCATGGGTGTCCATTGGCTGCGTAACGATGCTCACGTTGTTGATGCCCGCCTGCTTGATGGCGTCCATCACGGTGGCGAAGGCGCCAAACGGAACGTCTTCGTCGGAGCGCAAGAAAATCGACTGGTGTTGCGGATCGCGAATCCTCCGCTTCAGGGTCGCTCCGATCTGGTTGATGTTGATGGGATCGTTGCCGAGAAAAACTCTTTGCGATTTGTCGATGCTGATTACCAGACGCTCTTCGGTGATCTCTTTGACGGTGCGGGTGTGGGGCACGTTGACTTCGATTCCGGACTGCAGGATCGGCGCGGTCACCATGAAAATGATGAGCAGCACGAGCACGACGTCGACCAGCGGCGTGATGTTGATGTCGGAGAGAGCGGTCTGGGTGCGTCCGTTAGCGGAAGTAAAGGCCATCAGCGCCGCGCCTCCGGGACCGGTGGCGCCTGCTGGCGCTCCACAAGATTGAGCATCTCCAGGGTGAAGTCGTCATTGCGCGTTGCCATCTCACGAATCGAACCGATGATCAAGTTGTAGGCAATCACGGCGGGGATGGCCGCGGCCAGACCGGCGGCTGTGGTAATTAGAGCTTCGGAAATTCCGGGAGCGACCGCGCGCAGAGTGGCGGCACCGGCTGTGCCGAGTCCGTGAAAGGCGTCGATGATTCCCCAAACCGTTCCGAAGAGTCCAATAAACGGCGTGACTGCGCCCGTAATCGCCAGCCACGGGACATTGCGTTCGAGGCGGGTGATCTCTTCTGAAGATGCGATCTGCATGGCGCGTTGAATGGAAACGAGGTTGTGGATGCCGCCGGTCGTTCCCATCTGGCGTTTGAACTCCACGACTGCGCCTTCAAACACTCCCACCAGAGGGCTGGGGCGGAACTGTTCGGCAACCGAGGCGATATCCTGCATGCGCTGCGCCTTGCGAAAGGCGCGGACGAAGCGGCCGCTCTGGCCACGCGCCCGGCGGATCAGCCGCCACTTGGCGAGAATCACGGCCCAGGAGAGCACACTGAACGCAAGGAGCAGGAGCAGCACGGTCTTTGCGACCGGGCCAGTCTGAAGGACGAGATCAACGATTTCGCCGCCGACAAACAAGAGGAGGAGGGGAGAAAAATGCATTGGTTTAGAGAGAGCTCTGTTTAAGATTATAGACCAGGCTGGCGGCGTGCTCCGCAGCAAGGTATCGCATCGGTCAACCGCATCGGTCAATGTCAATGCGGTGTTTGGTTGGAGGATCGGCGGCTACGAACTTGGAATCACTGCCTTCGCCACATTGGAATACCCGCTTTCCTGACCTTGCGAGTTCACTTCAGTTATGACGTAGTAGTAGGTCGTGCCACCGACAATGATGGAGTCCATATAGTTGGTCGAAGCGTCCAGCGCGGTGTTGATTTGCTGGTAGGGACCACCCTGACCGGTGCCGCGGTAGACGTTGTATCCAACTATGCCTTCGGCGCCTGGACCCCAGGTAAGGTCGACGCTATGGGAAGCCGAAGCGACGCCCGTGCCGGTCAGCTGTTCGATGGTTGGGGAGTCCGCTGCATTGCTAATGAATCCCGCTTTAGCGGATGCCGTGCCGGAGGCGTTGGGCGTGAACTGAATCGTGACCGAGAGGCTCTCTCCCTCCGGAATCGTCACCGGCAGGTCCAGCCCGAGGAGGGTAAACTCGGGGCTCGTCGATGGGTCCGACGAAATAGTTACAGCAGCGTTCGAGGCGGTGAGCGTGGCCTCCAGCTTGAGAGTCGATCCCACCGTGACGTTGCCGAAATTGAGGGTTGGCGGCGTCACTGCCAGTTCCGGGTACACGCCGGTACCATCGAGTTTGATAGTAAGGCGGGGATCCAAGGCAGTACTCACGAGCGTAAAGACGCCGGTGGCTTGCCCCCTGGCAACTGGTTTGAAAATAACGGGCAACTCGACGCTCGCCCCGGGTTCGATCTGCACTGGTAAAGGGAATTTGCCGAATGAGAAGTCGCTCCCCAGTTTCGATTTGGAAGTGATCCGCAGCGTTTTGCTCCCAGTGTTTGAGAGTTGAATGGAAAAGGAACTGGAATCGCCGATCTGGACTTTAACGAAACTATGCCAGCAAGGTTTGCAGTGGAGTTCCTGCGCCCAGACGGGCGCAGACGCCAGGCAACAGAGCAGCCCAGCGACTAGGGGGAAGGATCGCATAGCTATCATCTTCGCGAAGCGCCGGGTTGCGCGCCAAACTCGGAAGTGCATTCGTCACAATCTTTTGTACCGATTTGGAACGGGCGGCTGGTTTCGCGCCGTCCGATGGGATGGTCTGTGCTATGCTGCGCGTAAAATTACAAGTTGCGGATCGGCAACCGGCGTGGACGGGCCGGGAGAAGGGTGGGGAGGCAACTATGAACCATCGGGCAAAGACACTGTGGCTGCCGGGTCTGATCGGCCTGACCGCTTCCATGGGTTGGCTGATGATCTTGCAGCGGATCACCCTTAAGCCTGGGATGCCTGGACCTTGGCTGCACGCGGGGCTCGCGTTCGTGCCGTATCTGGTTTGGCTAACTACGCAACCCTTGTTTGGCGCCGCGGGCGCCTATCTGTCGCGGCGCGCGGGAGGCGAACGTCTGACCGAACTCATTGCGAGTCTGTTTCCCTCGATCGTGATGCTTGGGGTGTGGTTGGTATTGGTAGCAGGCATTGTTGTCACGAGATATTCGCATATCTCGCACCAGTGGCCTTTGGTTGTTGCCGGCGCGCTCAACTGGTCGATCTTTCCCGGTTTGGCGCTGCTGTTGGGCAGGTTTCTCTACCTAAGAACGCAGAACTTTGCGAAGTCATAAGCGGAGTTCAAAGGGCGTGGACGAGGGCGTCCGCGCCACACGAAAATCACGGGACGCTTGTGCTGGCTGAACTTCGACTTGAAAATTACGCGGTAATCGACAATGTCGTGATCGAATTTGCGGCTGGTCTAAATCTCTTGACCGGCGAAACCGGGGCGGGAAAGTCCATTCTGATTGACGCGCTGGGATTGCTGCTGGGAGAAAAAGCGTCTCCGGATGTCATCCGTACGGGCGCGGAGCGGGCCGTGGTTGCTGCCGTGTTTGAGAGCGACGGAGCGGCGGCGCGTTCCATCGAAGCGATCCTCGAGACCAACGGTCTGGACGCGGAGAATGGCTCGCTGATTTTGCGGCGTGAGATTGCTCCCGGCGGCAAGGGACGCGTCTTCATCAACAATCAGCCAGCGACGGTGGCGGTGCTGAAACAGATTGCGCCGCACTTGGCGGTGATCCACGCGCAGAACGAATCCATCGTACATTTCGACGCCGCGGCGCGGCAGGAGCTGCTGGATGCGTACGCCGGAGTCGAGTTGAAGGAAGTGTCCGGCGCGTTCGCACACTGGAAGCAGATTCGCGGACGTATCGCCGAACTAGAACAGGACGAGCAAGATCGCATGCGGCTCCTCGACCTGTGGAACTTTCAGTGCCGGGAAATCGAAGAGGCGCGGCTGCTGGCAGGCAAAAACGAAGATGAGCAACTGGAAGCCGAGAAGCGCGTCTTGGCCAACGCCGAAAAAATTTACGGCGCGGCCATCAACGCCTTCGACTTGCTGTATGAGGGCAATGCATCCACTTCGTCGAGCCTGTGCGCGGCGCAAAAGCACCTCGAGGAACTGGCTCGGTATGAGCCCAAGTTTCAGGAAGCGCTGGCGGCGCTCGAGTCGGCGCGCATCAGCGTCGAAGATGTGGGCGCGACGCTACGCGATTATGCGGGAGGAATCCAGGCTTCGCCGGAGCGTCTGGCCGAAATCGAAGAGCGGCTGGCGCTGCTGGATCGTCTGAAACGAAAATACGGGCCGACGCTGGAGCAGACGATTGTATTTGGCGACGATATCCGGCGCAAGCTCTCGGAGATGGAGAATAAAGATCAGGTATTACTTGAACTGCGGGCGATGCTGGCTGTGGCGGCCGAGGAATATCGCAAAGCCGCTCGCAGCGTCTCGCGCAAGCGGTCGGAGGCGGGAAGGAAACTAGAAAAGTTGGTCGAGGCTGAAATCAACGACCTCGCGATGCGCGCGAGTTTTCGCATCGTGGTGGAGGAAGCTGTCGAAGAAAACGAAGGCGAAGCGCATTGGACGCCGTCTGGCATCAACCAAGTGATCTATCGGATTACGACCAACGCGGGCGAAACGATGCGCCCGCTGGAACAGATCGCCTCGGGCGGCGAACTTTCGCGCGTGATGCTGGCGTTGAAGGCGAGCGTCGAGGCGGGGACGAATCCGGCAGGGAAAAAGAAGTCGGCGGCGGCGCAGCGCACGTTAGTGTTCGACGAGATCGATACCGGCATCGGAGGGCGCGCTGCCGAAGCCGTGGGGAAGAAATTGAAGGCGCTTGCCAAAGGCAATCAGGTGCTCTGCGTAACTCACTTGCCGCAGATCGCAACTTTTGCCGACCACCACTACGTCATCGAAAAGCGCGAGACTGCGGGCCGCGCCAAGACTACCGTCCGGCAGATTAGCGGCGAAGAACGGACTGAAGAAGTGGCGCGCATGCTGTCGGGGGCGAAGCTTACGGAGACTTCTCGGAAGCATGCGGAGCAGATGATTCGGGCGAATGGGTAAGACGATGCAAAAGGTACCAACGGACGGTCCTTGGCGGAGGGGGCATTGATGGGCTGCAAGTCGAGCATGCCTGCAGCGTATGCGGAGGACATGATCAAGAAGTACTTTGACCCGAGAGACCTCAAACCGTCAGGGCGCCTACAATTCTTTTTTCATTCGCCCTCATCCACCCTCCCGGTGCGGGATGTATGCAACGAACAGGGTAGTGGCCATAAGACCGAGCCTCAACTGGAGCAGAATGCCGAGAACTATTTTTCTGAGTGTTATCAGAAGGCAAATATCCAGGGACTTCTCAAGAATCGCGAAAAGTACCTCTTCCTTTTCACGACCTGCAAGAGCAAAGAGGATCGCATGGAGCGGCACTTCGGAGAAAGGTACATCGTCGGGTACATTTGCGCGGATAGATTTCTGCCGCGGCGAGGATTTATCGCAGTCCAGGGAAAGACCAAGATAGTTGCATTCCAGGATGCGTACCCGCTGGAAAGACTGGTTCCTTCTGCCAGTAACCGACATATCAGGGTTAGGAAACTGAGTGTCGAGGAAGCGAAAAAGGTCCTGGCCCACCTTCGACGCGCTCCGGATATAAGGGATAAGTGCATCCGGGAACTTAATCGCTTAAAGGCGGATCGTCCGAGGATGAGGACTAAGAAATGCGGGTAGTGTTGCTGCGCATAGGAATTGATTCCGGCGCTGGCGAGATGCAGGGCCCGCTTTTCGAAGACGGGTCGTTTGAACTTGTACCTATTCCGGATGGCTTTCACAAACTGGGGGAGAACCGAGAGACTTATGGGAACACGAAATGCCGGTCGGGTCGGTTCTTGGTCGACTATTTTCCTGAAGGGATGAGGGCCAACTACAAGAACTCCCCGATTCATTCGGACCCGGAATTTGAGACTTTTACGTATGGCGACCCGACGAAGGGCGCCAAGCGCGGACTGAGAAACTTGGACGAAGGTGATCTCCTTGTTTTTTATGCCGGACTGGAGCCGTGGCCGCAACGTGGAGAAAGGAATCTTTATATCGTCGGCTATTTCAATGTGTGCTGGGCAGGTCTGGCTACCGAATTGAGCGAAACAGAACTCAACGCGCGATTTCACAATAACTTTCACGTCAAGCACAAAGATGCTCTCCAAGATCAGAGGAATCGGTTGGTGCTCGTGCAAGGCGATCAGTCCAGCAAACTCCTAAAGAAAGCAGTCCCAATTAGCGCGATGGGGAAAGACAAGGCAGGAAAGCCGCTAAAGGTGCTGTCAGAAGACGCGCAAACATGTTTTAGTGATTTCGGCGGACGGATCGGAATTCAGAGGTCGGCTCCCAGGTGGGTGCCCGCAAGCCACGTGGCTAATGCGGCGCGGTTCGTCCGTTCGCTCGCCTAATAGATTTGTTTGTTGGTCAGGTCGACCTTTGGGCCGTCGGAGACGATCAGCGGAAACTGGATTCTCTTAGGGCGCGGGCGCTGGCCTTGCAGGAGCACGCTTCTGATTCACCAGCACCAACTCGCGAACAGATCGCTTGCTGGCGGCAGCTTGTGCTTTCACCTTCCGGTATAGCGGGGCTGGGATGTGAACTGTTGTGCGAACCGAATCCGGTTTCATAGCCCAATTATCCCATGTGTTTCCGAAGTGAAAACCGGTAGGATGAGACGATGGAAACAGTCACGATCCGCAGAGCAAAAGCCGATCTTTCACGGCTGATTGCGAGGGCTTGCCGGGGCGAGGAGATCGTTATCGCTCGTGGGAAGAAGTCGGTCGTGCGCCTGGTTGCGCTTCGAGATGAGAAGGGCAATCGAAAACCGGGGGCTTTGAAAGGCAAGCTTTTCTGTCCGCCGGACGTTTTTGCACCGCTGACAGATCAAGAGCTGAAAGATATGGGGTTCGAGCAGTAAGATTGGCACCGAAGCCCCTGAAGGCGCATTCATCTCGAAGTTTCCGGTATCGCTAAAGCGATACCCTTTCAAAGCTGGGGAACGGCATCGCTAAAGCGATGCCCTGATACGAATCCCGATCCTACGATTGCCAACCGAGCCTCGGGCTATCATGAGCGGCTCCTCCCGTTCACCCGCCCTATTTCCCCGCCCGCTGCTAATCCCCACACGCTCAAAGGCTTACATTGACCTGAGGGTGCATCTTTCGATACCCTTAGAGCATCTTTTCCAATCAGAAAGTGTACCCTAGTGGGTGGGGGATGCGATTTGTCTGAGACCAGTTTACACACGAAGACGTTATTGCTATTGAAGCCACGTGGATTCTGCGCGGGAGTGGTGCGGGCGATTGATATTGTCCGGATTGCGCTGGAAGCGTTTGGGCGGCCGATTTATGTGCGTAAGGAAATCGTCCACAATCGTTTTGTGGTCGAGGAATTACAGCAGAAGGGCGCAATTTTTGTCGATAGCGTGGACGAAGTGCCTGAGGGCGAACGCGTCATCTACAGCGCCCATGGCGTTTCTCCGGAAGTACGGGAAGCCAGCAAAGTGCGCAAGCTGCGCGTGATCGATGCGACGTGTCCGCTGGTCACCAAGGTGCACGTGGAGGCGGTGAAGTTTGCGAAGGAAGGCTATTCGCTGATTCTGATCGGCCATCGCGATCATGACGAGGTGATTGGCACGCTCGGAGAGGCGCCCACGGTGACTCAGGTGGTCGGATCGCCGGCGGAAGTGGCTTCGGTTACGTTGCCCGACCCCAGCCGGGTGGCGTATCTGACGCAGACCACGCTCAGCCTGGATGAGACGCGCGACATTATTGCCGCGCTGCGGAAGCGGTTCCCTAACATTAAGGGTCCGGCCGCTCAAGACATATGCTATGCCACGGAAAACAGGCAGGTTGCGGTGAAGCATGTGGCCTCCGATGCCGACTTACTGCTGGTGGTTGGCTCGGACAATAGTTCAAATTCCAAACGGTTGGTGGAAGTGGCTCGCAGTCTGGGCACCGAGGCGCATCTAATTGATGACTGCCGCGACATTCGGCCGCAGTGGTTGAATGGCGTGAAGACGGTGGCCCTAACCGCGGGAGCCTCTGCTCCCGAACATCTGGTGCAGGAAGTAGTGCAGTACTTGGCGGGAAAGGGCTTTGGCGACGTGCAGGAATTGGAAATCATGCCGGAAAATGTGCGGTTTGGATTGCCGCCGGAGATCGTGGAAACGATTGCCGCAGCACCGGTCATCGCTGCCATGGAGTCCTAAATGGAAGAATCCTCCCCCTATAGTGGTCCGGCCTCTGCGCCGCAGATGCGATTTGGAAAGATCGATGACCTGGGGAGCCGGGTCGCGGTAGCGGTCGACGCGGCGCGCAACTATCTTTTCTCTCAGCAACACGAGGACGGCTACTGGTGCGGAGAACTGGAAGCCGATACCAGCCTCGAGTCCGATTACATCCTGCTGCATACGCTGCTTGGTACCGGCAGCCAGGAACGCTTTGACAAGGCCGCTCGTTACATCCTGGACCACCAGAACGAAGACGGGGGCTGGAGCATCTACGCCGGCGGACCATCCAACATCAGCGCTTCGGTGAAAGCCTACTTCGGATTGAAGCTGGCTGGATTCACGGCGGATCATCCCGCGCTGACGCGCGCCCGCAAGAAGATTCTTGAAATGGGCGGCGTGACCGAAGTCAATACATTCACCAAGATCTATCTCTGTTTCTTTGGACAATACGATTACGATGCGGTGCCGGCGGTTCCGCCGGAGATTGTGCTCTTTCCGAACTGGTTCTGGTTCAATATCTACGAAATTTCTTCGTGGTCGCGCGCC
>Ga0187862_10004858_pt1 | contig 12568 bp, 10 predicted proteins | sample June2016WEW_10_1_FD_133003 | JGI IMG/M metagenome (GOLD analysis project Ga0187862, IMG submission 133003) | Peatland microbial communities from SPRUCE experiment site at the Marcell Experimental Forest, Minnesota, USA - June2016WEW_10_150 | ecosystem: Environmental > Terrestrial > Soil >...
AGATCAGCAGCGCCACCAGGATCAACGATGGCTGCGGCATTACATAGAGGAACTTGATGGGGAATCGGGTGGGTGGTTGCCAGCCAGCCAAGCCGGTGAGGGCCAGCCACGCCAGGCCGACGGCGCACGCTCCCCCGACAATGGAAATCACCAAGGCCTCGATGAGGACCTGGCGGACGATGCGCCAGCGGCTCGCTCCAACGGCCATGCGGATGGCAATCTCGCGCGTGCGGTCCGCCGTGCGCGCTGCGAACAGGCTGCCCAGGTTGGCGCAGGCGGCGAGCAGCACAATACCGGCCAGCAGCAGCACCCCAGCCAGAAAGCCGCGCGCCGGCCCGCCGATAAAATCACCGATCAGACCAGGGCGAGCCAGCTTGAGCGCCAATCCCTCTTCATCCTTCGGATACTGCCGGGCCAGGCGGGCGGCAATCCTGTCCAATTCAGCCTGCGCTTGGGGCATGGCGACCCCGTCCTTGATCCGCACGATCGAAGCGAGATTCTTATAGCTCCGCAACTCAAGCCAGTCGACCCCGTCCAGCGATGCTTGATTCGCCATGGGAACGAAAATGTCAGGCTGGGCGATCTTCTCGGTTCCGTAGAAGCCTTCGGGCGTGACCCCGACGATGGTGTACGGACGCTTGTCAAGGCGGACCGCCGTTCCGACGATCTTGGGGTCCGCGCCAAAATCACTCTTCCATGCCGACCAGGAAAGCACCGCAGCCTGCGAGGCTCCGGGATGATCGTCATCGGACCGCTGCAGCAGACGCCCGAGGAATGGCTTGATGCCGACGACCTCGAAGTACTGCCCGCTCACTTCGCATCCCCAGATGGGCCGGGTGGAGGTGGTGGCTTCCAAGCCAAACTCCTGCACCTCAAGAGCGGCTACGGCAGAAAACACCGTATTGTCATCGCGCACATCGCGCACCTCCGAATAGGAAACAAAGGGCCCGCCGTGTTTGGGCTGAAGCGTCATCACCCGGTCTGGGTGGGGCACATCGAGGGACCGCAGGACCAAGCCTTGCAGGACGCCGAAGACGATGAGATTGGCGGCGATGCCGAGGGCGAGAGTAAGGACGGCGGTGAAGGCAAAGCCGGGAGAACGGCGCAGTTGGCGGATGGCAAATCGCAGGTCCTGAAGGAGGTTGTTCATCGTCGGGCCTCTCTGAGCGACTACTCGATGTGCAATTCGAGAGCCAAAAGGGCGGTGGATGTAACTATTTTAGAACACAGGGGATTGGGGGAGGCGCCGGGGTGTGAGAGGGGGATTGGGTGTTCGGTTTCGGGCGGGAGGGTGTTCGGGAGCGGACAGGGGCGGGGGGGATCGGGGCCACCTTTTCAGGAGCGGGACTTCTGTACGGTGGCCGCACGGTGGAGCTGGATAGCCGTCTTGATCGCCGCTTCGATCCGAGCCCCCCGTCGGCTGAAGCCCAGGATCGACACCATTTCGGTAACGATCTCATCATCCGTCCGCAGCTGATCGTCAGACAGCACCCAATGGAGCAGCTGCATAAGCTCATGTTGACTGTACTGGGCGATTGACGTCCGCATGGGTACAGGAGGCCTCCGGACCCGCGCCCTCCGTGGCGCGTCGCTGACCGGATTGGACTTCGGTTTCTCCCGTCCGTTCTCGGCACTGTCTCCATTTCGGACAATGCCCGCGTCGAGCTTATCGGCATAATCGACGGCGGCCTGAAACGCCCCCATCGCTCGCTGCACCTCTGCCTCTTTTCGCATGAACCAGTCGGTAGACCAGATCCGGTGGAAGCGCCACCCTAGGCTTTCCAATTGCTGCTGACGAAGCCGGTCTCGATCCCGTGCTGTGTAACTAGAGTGATAGCTTGCGCCATCGCACTCGATGGCCAGTACGAAACGACCGGGCCTGGTCGGATGCTGAGCGACCATGTCGATGCGGAACTGGGACGCTCCGAGCTGCTGAGTCAGTCTGAGCCCCTGAGCGGTGAGGACGTCGAAGACGTCCTCTTCGAACTCGTTAGACGGGACGGTTGTTAGCTGTCCGTCCCCAAGCCTCTTGCCTTTCGAAGCCGCGTACAGGAGGTAGTCGCGGAGCAATTCAACACCGCTGCCCGCCCGAAGCCGTGATGGGTCGATATCTGTGGGGCTAAACGACGACACGACGGTAACCTGTTGCCTCGCACGCGTGATCGCGACGTTCAGTCTGCGGCGGCCGCCCTCGGAAAGCAAAGGGCCGAAGCGCATTGGAAGATTGCCCGCACGATCCTTGCCGTAGCCGATGCTGATAATGATCGCGTCGCGCTCGTCACCTTGGACGCGTTCCAGATTCTTAACAAAGAACCGTTCCTGCACGTTGGGATCGAAGAACGCCTCTAACTCGGGGCACCTCTCCAGCTCGCGATCGAGGGCGGCCTGCACTCGATTCATGTGCCTGATCCCCATCGTAATGACACCGAGCGATCCTTGCGGGTGCTCGCGTGCGTGGCTAACAACGAGCTCGACGACCTTTCTCACCTCGGCGGTGGAACTTTCCTCCTGGCCATCAGTCCCAAATTCCTGCTGCACCGACTCGTGACTAATCGCGGGTGGGCCGCCCGGACCGGGGAAAGTAACCAAGCGGTTCTGGTAGAGGTGGTGGTTGGAGAAGTTAATGAGCGCCTCGTCGCGGCTGCGGTAGTGCCAGGTGAGGTAGCAGGAGCGCGCAAAGGGGACCATCATGTCGAGCAGGCTCTCGAATCCCTCGGCGGGGCCCGCTTCCTCATCCGCCGCGTATTCCTCCTCGTCGGCGGCAGCGAAGAACGTTGTGGGCGGCAACTGCTTGCTGTCGCCCGCGACCACGACTTTTCTGCCACGCAGGATGGCTGGCATCGCATCCTCTGGCAGCACCTGGCTTGCCTCATCGAAGATCACGAAATCGAAGTACTGCTTCCCGCCGTCGAGCAATTGACTCACTGAAAGCGGGCTGGCCATCCAGCAGGGGCAGACCGCTGTCAAGACCTCGGCCGCTTGCGCAAATACCTTCCGAAGAGGGAGATGCCGTTTGACCTTTGCGGCTTCAGCTTTGATGAGATGCTGCTGGTCGGGATGTGCGTTCATAGCTGCGACGGCCCGCAGGCCGTGAGCGCGTCGCACGCGTTCGGCTGCGATTGCGATCCGCTCTTCATCCAGATGAACAAACTCGTCCACGTAGCGGTTGTGTGTCGAGCCCTGAAAGCCCCAGATGTCAGGGTCGTTCTGGCTTGCCAGGTCGAGCGTTGAGGCAATCCAGGAGTACTCAAACATTCGGAACCAGGCTCGGCTCTCGGCCTTCTTTTCGCGGATTTCGCGGACGAGCTTCGCAATCCCGGCGGCCTCAAGACCATTTTCGAGCTTGGTCAGCTTCGGAATTTGCTGTGGTGTTGAACTGTCAGCGGCCAAGCGGGTCAGCAGACTCGCCAAACCGTCAATGGTCAATTGTTCAAAGTGCTTGCCCGGAAGCACTGAGGCTAAGCTGGCGGTGTCCGTAAGGAGGGCGTCGCTGCTTGCCTTGTGAGCAGCGAAATCGGTCACACGACATGGCAAAGAGGCATCTTGCGCTTGCGCTTTCCACAGTGCCGCCTGCCTCTGGGCCTCCTCGATCTCCGCGTAAAGCGTTGCGACCTTGGCGGGTCCGGCCGAGCGGAGCGCACGTGCTGCCTTTCGAGCGTGACGATACTTGGAGCGCATAAGAAACGCCCAGGCGGCAGGCAGGCCGCCTGACTTCCCTGGCTCAAGGTCCGGTAGCAGCCAGGCATAGCTGTTGCTGTAGATGTCGGCGCTGTAACGATCAAGCGTTGACTGAACGGCAGCCACCAGATCAATGAGCTCCTTTGCGCTTTCCAATGATACTGGCCAGCGCAGGCCAGGCTCTCGAACGACGGCTTGAAGTGTGGCCATGAATGCGGGAAATGTCTGCGTAGTGGCACGGCAGGCCACGTCCAGAGCGCGCTCTACGGCCGAGCCGTTGGGGAGCCTCGCGCCCGTCCAGGGCGACGGGTCGGTTCTCAGAAACAGCGACTGGAAGCCGGCGGCGTCCGCAAGCAGGTCGCGCACAAGCTCTGCTACCCCCGGCTTTAGTAGGTTCAGTTCCTCGCCGCGCCACCGAGTCGCGGTGTCGAAACAGTCAGCGAGCCGCAGGAGTCTGCCCTGCATCTCGTAGATGCTAAGGTTGGTGGGTTCTTGCTTTGAATGAAGTCGGTCAACATGGTCGTTCAACCGGGCCCGGCGGTCAACAAGCTGCCTGTGAACCTTGTCAGAATCAGCGGGGACGGCGTTGCGCACCTTATCCAGCGCTTCTGCGACCTGCTGCATGACCTTCTTCGGCGAAACATCCGCGCCGTGCAGATCGATAGCCAGGTGAGCAAGGCCTACGTCATTCAGTCGTCGAAGCACGACTTCGAGAGCCGCGCGTTTTTCGGCGACGAACAGCGCGCGATGGCCCGTAGCGGCGAGAGTGGCAATAAGGTTCGCGATCGTCTGACTCTTGCCTGTTCCGGGCGGTCCGTGTACGGCCGCAATCTGCCCATCGAGAGCGTTCGCGATCGCGCATTGTTGGCTTGAGTCGGCATCGAGGACGATGAACTCACTGTCTGGAAGAATACGGTCCAGCTCTCTTGGGTTGAAATCCCGTTGGGACGTGCTAAGAGCGTTTCGCGCCTCCTTGTCGCCCGCGATCGCCGCTACAACGTCGTGCGCTGCCAGCTCGTTCGCGCGCTCTTGAAGGTCCTTCACCATCGCCATCTTCTGAAATGCAAAGTTGCCGAGGATCGCTGAGGACTTCACCTCAAGTCCGGGAACGTCGCTAGCGCATCTCCGCAGCTCGTCGTACAGGGGACTGGGATCGAACGTTTCGCCTTCATCGTCACCCGATAGATAAAAGATCAGGTCTTCGGGGTCAAGGCTGACGCCAAATTGAGTGGCTAGCACATGCAGGAGAACGGGATTGACCTGCACGTCGCCGGCACGCCTAATGGAAAAGAAGTGTGAGCCTTTGGTTTCCAGGGCAACCGGACACAGAAGAACGGGCGCGTCCGCTGGTCTTCCGCCATCGGTCGCCGCCCAGGTCGCCATACCAAGGGCCACAAACAAGGTTTGGAGGCCTTTTTCCTCCGCATTCGCCTGGGCACGGCGGGCAATTTCGCGAACCAGGCTTGTGAGCGACTCATCCTTACCGCTCGGGAGCAGGTCGCCCATTGGGACCGGCTCGGCGCCTGACAGCAGACCAGCCATCACGACCGGGTCAACGGACGACAGATCCAGGGTCCCAGTCTTAAGTGGGCGGTAGTATAGCAGGCTGTTACGACGGGAAAGATCGATGAGCCTGCGAATCCAGCCTTGCCGAGCTCTATCGACCGCCTCGCGGCGCGTGGCGGTGATCGGCGTCGGGGGCGCATCTGTGGCGTTAGTCATGACGGACGGTGCCTTGGTGGCACCCCAAGACGTGCTGAGGATGGGCGCATGGGAACCGGCCAGCCAACCGGGCCAGAGGTAGTTTTAACACGGCGCTTGCCTGCAAACAAGTGCCACACGCGGCGGGCCGTAAGATTTCCAGAAGGCAAACCTCGGGACAAGGCACGAATGTCGCAAAAGCGGCGAAATTCGGTCCGGTCCCCGGTTTGTGGATCATCCCGATACACGACCGGCACAGCAACCACATTTGTCTCCGCCCGGCGAACGGTGTATACCTTAGCTGGAGAGGAGCAAGCATGGAAGAAGATACCAAGCCCTGCCCGGTGTGCGGGGAGACCATCAAGGCGGTGGCCATCAAGTGCCGCTTCTGCAATACGGATCTCAGCGCTTTCGCGGCGGCCAAGGAGGCGGAGGTGGAGAGGGACCTGTACGCCGGCCACCCAGCCGTGATTTACAGCGCCGGCCAGGCGCTGCCCATCCTCGTCGCCATCGCCGCGGCCGCGGTTGCCATCCTGGCGGGCGCTCCGGCGGGGTATGCGGTGCTGGGCTTCGTCCTGGTGGTGGCGATCACTTGCCTGATCTACTACTTCAAGAGCGTGAGCACCCATTACCAGATCACCACCCAGCGGATCAAACTGGAGCGGGGCTTGCTCTCCAAGCTGCAGGAGAGCCTGGAACTGTTCCGCATCGATCACTTCGAGCTGCACAAACCGCTCGGCATGCGGCTGGTGGGACAAGGCTCGCTGCACCTGTTTTCTTCCGATGCCGAGCTGGAGAACTTCTACATCTACGGCGTCCCCAACCTGGAAGCCCTGGCGGACACGCTGCGCAATTGCCAGCTTCGCGAGCGCAGCCGCAGGGGGCTGACCACGTTCGTCAAAGCGTAAGGCTGCAAGCCGGGATGCAAAGGCTGCACCTGAGATGCGAGATTTGCCGGGAGGCGGGCGGCAAAGCCGGGTCTGCGCGGTCGGCAGGAGGCAGAGTGGACGGGCCTCCCTTTGGCCTATGAACGGCGGTCACGGCTGTCCAACGGCCCGGAAGCCGCAGCCGGGCAGCGTGCGCTGGCGGTTGGAACGGCGCGTGCTAGGGATTTGAGAACGGGCCCGTGCTGCCCGGCTGGAGACCAACTATGCCTTGCTTCGCCCTGCTGATCATCTTGACGTTTCCGCGCGTCGCGCTCGTCTTGATGTGGATCTACTCGACCTACCTGCAGCACGCATTCCACGGAGGTCTGGTGCTGCCGGTGCTCGGGTTCATTTTCCTGCCGCTCACCACGATCGTATACGCTTGGGAACTGAATAGCGGCATGCCGACGGCGGGGATCAATCTGTTGTGGCTGCTGGTCGCGGTGATGATTGACCTGGGCGGGCTGGGCGGCAGCGCGCATCGCCAGTACCGGCGCTGAGTGGCGCAACCGCCGGTAGCATGCGACAGGCGACCTGGCTTCTGATCCTGCTCGCCGGAACCGGCGCATCCTCTCTCTCGCGCGACATGCTCGCCGCACACAATGCCGTGCGGGCGCGGGCGGGAATGCCTCCGCTGGCATGGTCCGATCGGTTGGCCGCGCGCTCGCAAGACTGGGCGGACCGTCTCCTGGCGCGCGGGCAATTCATGCACCGTCCAAAGTCGGCCTACGGCGAGAACTTGTACGAGATTGACGGTGCGACGGCATCGCCGGCGCAGGTTGTCCACTCGTGGGCGGCGGAGTCTCGAAACTACGACTACGTTTCGAACAGATGCAGCGGCGTGTGCGGGCACTACACGCAAATCGTCTGGGGCGACACGAAAGAAGTGGGATGCGCAGTGGCGCGAGGGGGAGGACGCGAGATCTGGGTCTGCAACTACGATCCGCCGGGCAACTGGGCCGGCAGGCGGCCCTACTAAGCGAGAAATCTACTTCCGGGTCAGCTTCTTGAACCCGGAGCAACCCTCCGAATCGTCATTGGCGCAGCCCTTGCGGTACAGCTCAATCGCTTCAGCCTTGTCCTTGGTCACACCGTCTCCGTCTTCGAACATCATGCCGAGACGGGTGCAACCATTCCCATCGCCGCTATCGCAACCCTTGCGATACAGCACAACCGCTTGAGCTTTGTCCCGTGCAATGCCGTGACCGTCTGCGAACATCGCGCCAAGTAAGGTGCACCCATGCGCATCTCCGCCATTGCAACCCTGGCGATACAGGGCTACCGCATGCTCCTCGTCCTTCTGCACGCCTAGTCCAATCTGATAGTTAATGCCAAGTCCGGTGCACCCGGCCGCATCGCCGCCATCGCAACGCCCTCGATAGATATCACCCTCCTTGCGATACAGCGCAGTGGCCTTGTCATCATCCTGAGTTACACCCAGGCCGAACTGGTAAGCAATGGCAAGCCGTCCGCAGCTTTTCGGATCGCCGGCGTCGCAGTCTTTTTGGTATCTGGCATTCTTTTGAGTAGCGGAAGAGTTCTGCGCGTACAGCAGGGGCGTGGCAGATAACAGAATCAGAACGGTTGCGAACGACAGCGTCAATAGCCGCTTCATAGTTCTCCTTCTTAGGGTTCTTAGGGGACCGCCCCTGGCCTGGTGTCGATTATACAGCCAACCCCTTCCATTGGAGGCCGTTTCTCTCACTTTCCCAGGAGGGGCGAGTGCGGGCTCCGGCGTGTGATATGCTTCTGGCTAAGAGCCGCTCGCGGCTGGGCAACTCATCCGACACTGGGAGGTCACGTATGCGCATGCTGATGCACGTTCAATTCCCACTCGAACCGTTCAACACGGCCGTTCGAGATGGAACCGTAGGGCCCAAGATGCAGCGAATCCTCGAGGCCATCAAGCCGGAAGCCGCCTATTTCTCCGAGCACCACGGCCGGCGCGGCGGCGTTTTGGTGGTGGATGTCAAGGACGCTGCCGCGGTCCCGGTGCTGGCCGAGCCGTGGTTCCTCACGTTTAATGCCGAGGTGGAGTTTCGGATTGCGATGACGCCCGAGGACCTGGCGCGCGCGAACCTGGATGCGTTGGGAAAGAAGTGGGCTTAGGCAATCGGCCCGGCGAATGCGCTGGCGATGTCCGGCCTTGATGTGTATAATTAGCAATTGAGGTACACATCGATGCGGACGAACATCGTGATCGACGATAAGCTGATGCGGGACACGCTTCGCGCAACGGGCCTGAGGACCAAGCGCGAGGCCGTCGACCAGGCTCTGCGGACGCTGCTGCGCCTGCGAAGACAGGCGGGGATCCGCCGGCTGCGCGGCAAACTGGAGTGGCAGGGCGACCTGGACGCAATGAGGAGCGCCCGTTGATTCTCGTCGATTCCAGCGTGTGGATCGATTACTTCCAGGGAACGATCACGGCGCAGACCGAGAAACTCGATAGTCTGCTCGACCACGAACCTTTGGCTATCGGCGACCTTATTCTGACGGAGGTTTTGCAGGGCTTCGTGACCGAACGAGACTTCAACGAAGCCAGGAAAATGCTGACTTCGTTGATGGTCGTAGAGTTGGGCGGGCAGGAAATCGCGATTCAAGCGGCGAAGAATTTCCGGGCGCTGCGCGGCCTTGGCGTTACCGTTCGCAAGACCATCGACACGGTGATTGCGACCCGATGCATCGAGAGCGGGTACACCTTGCTGCACAACGACAGGGACTTCGATCCGTTTGCGAAGCACCTGGGACTGCGCGTAGTGGCCTGACAACCGGAAGGCGGGCGATGCGGGCCGACCCTCGCAAGACGGGGCCAGGCAGAGAGATCGTGCGCCACACGCCGTCGTACAATGTTCGTTTGCCATGAAGACGGCACTTCTGTTTCCAGGACAGGGATCGCAGTTTGTGGGGATGGGGAAGAGCCTGTGCGATCGGTTCCCCGCCGCGCGCGCGGTGTTCGAGGAAGCGGACGCGGCGCTCGGGTTCGCGCTGGCGCAGTTGTGTTTCGAGGGGCCGGAGGAGACGCTGAGGCTCACCGAGAACCAGCAGCCGGCGCTGGTCACGGTTTCGACGGCGGCCTGGACGGTGGTGCGCGAGCACGGAATCGAGCCGGAGTACGTGGCCGGCCACAGCCTGGGCGAATACTCGGCGCTGGTGGCGGCGGGCAGCCTGGCATTCGCGGACGCGGTGCGGCTGGTGCGGAAGCGCGGGCGGTACATGCAGGAGGCCGTGCCGGCGGGCGTGGGCGCGATGGCGGCGCTGCTGAAGCTGCCCGAAGGGAAGCTGGAAGGGATCCTGGCGGAGGCGGCGCAGGGCGAGGTGGTCTCAGCCGCCAACTTCAACTCTCCCGACCAGGTGGCCATCGCGGGGCACGCGGGGGCGGTCCAGCGGGCCATGGAGCTGGCGAAAGCGGCCGGGGCGCGGCGGGCGGTGGCGCTGCCGGTAAGCGCTCCGTTCCATTGCGCGCTGATGAAGCCCGCGCAGGACCGGCTGGCGGTGGACCTGCAGGCGACCGAGTTCCGCGATCTGCGCGTGCCGCTTATCAACAACGTGGCGGCCCGGGAAGTGCGCTCCGGGGCGGAGGCGCGGCAGGGACTGATCGACCAGGTATCGAGCCCGGTGCGGTGGACGGAGTCGGTGCGGCGCCTGGAAGCGGCGGGCGTGGAACGATGCATCGAGACCGGCGCGGGCGGGGTGCTCACGGGGCTGCTGCGGACGATCGCGCCGCGGATGTTGGGGGTGAGGTTCGGGGAGGCGGGGGAACTGGCGGCGGTGGAAGGGCTACAATAAGGGATTCTATGCATCTTCCGAAGCGTTTGACCGCTGCGGCGGTATTGTGCCTTCTCGCCGGCTGCCACAAAGCCCCGCCCGCCAACGTGGCCGCCACCATCAACAACCGCCCCATCACATACGAAGAGGTGGACCGCATCTACCAGTCGCAGCTTTCCTCGTCCAACGCGACCAGCGACGACCTGGCGCAGATCCAGAAGCTGGAGGTCTTGCGCAGCCTGATCGAGAACGAGATCATGCTGCAGCGGGCCGAGAAGCTGGGTCTGATGGCGACCGATGCGGAGGTCGACGCCAAGTACGCCGAGCTGAAGGCGCCTTACACGCAGGAGGAGTTTCAGAAGCTCCTCGACACGCGCAAGATGAGCGTGGCCGATTTGAAGAAGCAGTTAAGGCGGGACCTGAGCGTTCAGAAACTGGTCAACAAAGAGATCACTTCGAAGATCAGCATCACCGACCGGGAGATCGCGGAGTTCTACGCGAACAACCGGGCCAGTTTCAACCGGGCGGAGCCGGCGGTGCACCTGGCGCAGATCCTTGTGACCCCGGCGGCGGACCCCAGCGTGCGCAACCTCAAGAACGACAAGGCGCAGAACGACGACCAGGCGCGGAAAAAAACCCAGACCCTGGAGGCGCGCATCCGGCAGGGCGAAGATTTCGCGATGCTGGCGGAGAACTACTCCGAGGACGCCAACTCGGGGCCGAACGGCGGCGACCTGGGCTTCGTTCCGCTTTCGGCGTTCGATGGATCGAGCCCCGAGGTGAAGAAACTGATCGCGACGATGCAGCCGGGCCAGGTGTCGCCCATCATTCCCAGCCAGCAGGCATACCGCATCCTGAAGCTCATCTCGCGGGAGCCGGCGGGACAGCGCGATTTGAACGACCCGCGCGTGCAGCAGACCATTCGCGAGGGCCTGCTGAGCCGCAAGGATCAGCTTCTGCGGAACGCCTACTACGAAGTAGCGCGCAACGACGCGACCGTGGTCAACTACTTCGCGAGGAAGATTCTGGAGACGAAGGCGCAGTAGGCTGCGGGCTCAAGCCCGCCCCCCGGGCCTCGTCCTCCAACTCGGTTGCCAGCTCGGCAACGAGGCACGCCGATTCGAGCATTTCTTCGGGCGTCTGCCCGGCAGCGGAGACCGCATGAGCGAGGCGGCCCGCAATCCGTTCAAGTTTTTCCACGTTCCCCTCCCCCACCAAAAGACAAGGCGCTTCCGTAGCGCAAGCACATCGAAGCGAAGCTACTCATTCGAACGAGACACAACCCCCAAAGACCTAGGTCAAGTGTAACCCAAATACGGCACGACGGCGAAAGAAACGTGGGGGACCGAAGCCCCGCGCAGGCTGAAGCCTGGCCCGCGAGCCGGGCCAATTTGCTGAGAGCGCTCGGTTTCGTTAGGATGAAAGTCCGACATGCTGCGCTTCGAGACGGCGGGAGAATCGCACGGGGAGTGCCTTGTGGCCACGCTGACCGGCTTGCCGGCCGGCGTGCCGGTGACGGCGGCGGCGATCGATCGCGACCTGCGGAGGCGGCAACAGGGATACGGGCGCGGCGGCCGGATGAAGATCGAAACCGATCACGCGGAAATCGTGGCCGGCGTGCGTCATTCGGAAACCATCGGCTCGCCGATCGCGCTGGTGATCCGCAACCGCGATTGGGAGAACTGGACCGAGGCTCTGCCGGTTGAGACCTTCGAGGGCGCGGAAGAGAAGAAGAAGCCGTTGCTCCGGCCGCGGCCGGGTCACGCCGATCTGGCGGGCGCGCTGAAGTACGGTTTCCACGATGCGCGCTACATTCTGGAGCGGGCGAGCGCCCGCGAGACGACCGCGCGCGTGGCGGTTGGGGCGGTGGCGAAGGCCTTCCTCGGACAATTCGGCGTGGGCGTTCTGAGTCACGTTGTGGCGATCGGCGGCGCGCGTCTGGAACGGCGCGCCACGTGGGAAGAAGTCGCCGCGCTGAACGAGAAGGAAGAGATCCTGCTGGGTTGCGTCGATGCAGCGGCGGAACAGAAGATGAAGGACGCGGTGGACGAGGCCTACCGCACGGGGGACACGCTGGGCGGCGTCTTCGAGACGATCGCGCACAACGTACCGCCGGGCCTGGGCTCGCACATCGCGTGGGACCAGCGGCTGGACGGGCGCCTGGCGCAGGCGGTGGTATCGATCCAGGCGGTGAAAGGGATCGAGATCGGGGACGCGCTGGAGGCGGCGGCGAGTTTCGGCTCGCGGGTCCAGGACACGATTCAGTACGACCGCGAGGCGCGGCGGTTCGGGCGCGGCTCGAATCACGCCGGCGGACTCGAAGGCGGCATGACGAACGGCCAGGACGTCGTTCTGCGCGGCCTGCTGAAGCCCATTTCGACGCTGCGGCGGCCGCTCGAATCGGTCGACTTCGCGACGCGCGAACCGGCGCTGGCGGCGTACGAGCGCAGCGACGTGTGCGTGGTCCGCGCGGCGGGCGTGATCTCGGAGGCGATGAC